>WNFI01099330.1_pt1 | contig 12268 bp, 11 predicted proteins | sample 5400471 | NCBI WGS metagenome assembly WNFI01 (sample SAMN13153348, study PRJNA577476) | soil metagenome | isolation source: 100 cm saprolite on Douglas fir-dominated hillslope | place: USA:California | collected 2013-09-17 | reverse complement strand
CCCCCTCGCTGTGATACGTGTGAATCGTGCGCCCCTTGAAGGCGGCAATCGTGTTCTCCACGAAGCCCGATTCGTTGAGCGTGTCCGTGTGAATGGCGACCTGCACGTCGTACTCGTCTGCGACGGTCAGCGCGGTGTCGATGGCGGCGGGCGTTGTCCCCCAGTCCTCGTGCAGCTTCAGCCCCATCGCGCCCGCGCGTACCTGCTCGACGAGCGCCGCCGCGGTCGCCGCGTTGCCCTTGCCGAGGAAGCCGAAATTCATCGGCAGGCTCTGAGTCGCCTCCATCATCCGGTGGATGTTCCATTCCCCGGGGGTGCACGTCGTGGCGCGCGTGCCCTCGGCCGGACCGGTGCCGCCGCCGATCATGGTGGTCACGCCGCTGTACAGCGCCTCCCATACTTGCTGCGGGCTGATGAAATGAATGTGCGAGTCGATCCCGCCGGCGGTCAGGATCCGGTGCTCGCCGGCAATGATCTCCGTGGTCGGGCCGATCGCCAGGCCTGGCGTCACGTTGTCCTGGATGTCGGGATTGCCGGCCTTGCCGATGGCGCAGATGCGTCCGTCCCTGACGCCGACGTCGGCCTTCACGACGCCCCAGTAGTCGAGCACGATCGCATTGGTGATGACCAGGTCCGGCGCTCCCTCGAGGCGCGAGGTCTGCGACTGTCCCTGACCGTCGCGGATCACCTTTCCGCCACCGAAGGTGACCTCCTCGCCATAGGTTGCGAAGTCACGCTCGACCTGAAGAAAGAGATCCGTGTCCGCCAGCCGGACGCGATCGCCCGTGGTCGGGCCATACAGACTGACGTAGGCGTCGCGCGGAATCTTCATCGTGGACTTGCCCCGCCGAAGCCGCGAGGCGGCGACAGCGGGTCGAGGGGGCCGTCGACCAGGGCGTTCATGCCGCGCGCGATCCGGCGCCCTGCCAGCGGGATGAGCGTCACGTAGCGCGCTTCACCCGGCTCGAACCGCAGCGAGGTCCCGGCCGGCACGTCGAGCCGCCGTCCGTACGCCTGGTCACGCTCGAAATGGAGCGCCGCGTTGACCTCGAAGAAGTGCGTGTGAGAGCCGACCTGGATCGGGCGATCGCCCGTGTTCTGAACGCGCAGCTGCGCGGCGTCGCGCCCCGCGTTCAGCTCGACGAACCCTTCCTGCAGACGATACTCGCCTGGTACCACGGGTCTGCCTACCGGATCGGATCGTGAACGGTGACGAGCTTCGTGCCGTCGGGAAAAGTGCCCTCGACCTGGACTTCCTTGATCATCTCGGGCACCCCCTCCATGACATCGTTGCGGCCGAGCACCTTGGCGCCAAGGGACATCAGCTCCGCGACCGAACGGCCGTCCCTGATACCCTCGAGGACTTCGGCGCTGATGAGCGCGATCGCCTCGGGATGATTCAGCTTCAGGCCGCGCGATCTCCGCCGGCGCGCGACGTCCGCCGCCGTGAAGATGAGGAGCTTGTCAATCTCACGCTCGGTCAGTCTCATGAGGCTCGGTCGACCGTCAACTGGAGCTGCGGCGCGATACGAGTGAGCGTGGCCATCATCTCCTGCACGACGCGCGGGGCGCGCTCGCCGGCGCGATAGACCCAGCCGGTCTCGCGCACGAGCTGCTGGGCGCGGATGCGCGCCACCTTCAGTGACCCGCCGCGCGTCTCGCGCTCCACCGACTGGAAGGGGACGATGCTGATGCCGAGACCGGAGGCGACCATCGACTTGATGATCTCGATGTTCTCGGTCTCGGTGACGATGTTCGGCTTGATCTGCTCGCGGACGAAGAACTCGTCGAGGGTCCGCCGGGTGTTCGAGCCCTGTTCGAAGATGACGAAGGGCTGCCCGACGAGCGCCTCGACGCCCACCGAGTCCTTCGTCGACAGGGGATGCCCGGCCGGCATCACGAGCATCAGCTCCTCGCGCAGCACGGGCACGCTGGTGAACGTGGGATCGTCGATCGGCAGCGTGAGGAGCGCGAGGTCGGCGCGGCGCGTCCTCAGCCGCCGCAGCAGCCGCTGCTGGCCGCCGGTGGCGATCTTGAGGTCGACGTGCGGATGGTGCTTGCGGAACTCCTTCAGCAGCAGCGGGAACACGTAGAGGCAGACGGTCATGCCCCCGACCAGGTTGAGGGGGCCGCTCAGGACCTTCTGGCTGTCGGTAATGCTCGCCGAGGTGTCGTGGATGTCGTTGAAAACCCGGTGGCTGAGCTGCAGAAGCGCCTCGCCGGCCGCGGTGATCTGGACGCGCCGCCCGAGGCGCACGAAGAGCCGCTCGTGGAATTCATCTTCCAGCAGGAGGATCTGCCGGCTGATCGCCGACTGCGAGACGTGCAGGCGGGTGCCCGCCCCGGTGAAGGAGCCGGTTTCAGCAATGGCGCGAACGATTTCCAGCTGTCGAAGATCCATCTATTTATACTCTTGACCTACCGGCGGGCCTCTCTGATTGTTGACTTCCCCCTGCCAGAAGGGAAATTTAAAAAATGTATTAGAGCCATCTAATTTGATTATACCTTCCACGCGCGGTAGCTGCCGAGGGTCCGGACCCAGTGGCAGAACTCGGCCAAGTCCGCCAGGGCGCGCTCGCAGCCCGGGTGGGTCCGCGGGACTTCTACGTCCACGTAGAAGGCATATTCCCAGGGCCGTCCGCGCAGGGGACGAGACTCCAGCTTGGTCAGGTTGATGTCGCGCAGTGCGAACCCGGCGAGCGCCTTGAACAGCGCGCCGGGCCGGCTGTGGAGGGCGAAGACGATCGAGGTCTTGTTCGCATCGGTTTGGCGGCCCCGGCGGTGTCGTAGACCGCGACCACCTCCACGCCGCGCATCTCCGCGAGCGCGCTCTCGCACTGCGCCAGCGCCTGCGGATGGGAGTAGACGACCCGGACGTCCTCCAGGCGGGTTCCCGGCAGGCCGAGGAGGCAGTGGTCGACCCGCAGCTCCACCTCGCCGACAATCGGGAGCACGTGGTCGACGAGGAGGTCGTAATTGCGGTGGATGCTGCCGCCGATGGAGTTCTCCATCGGGAGGATGCCGTGCGTGGCGCGCTCGTCCGCCACGGCGGCGAAGACCGCCTCAAAGCTGGGGCAGGGCAGGACTTGGGCGGAGGGAGCGTATTTCAGCGCCGCAGCTTCGCTGTAGGCGCCGGGCTCGCCTTGGAACGCTATCAGCATTCTTGCATTGTAGATTGCCGACTGCAGATTGATGATTAACCGGATTGTCGAGGGTCGATTTTCGATTGGCGACTGCAGATTGATGATTAACCGGATTGTCGAGGGTCGATTTTCAATTGGGAGTGCAGATTGAAGATTAAACGGATTGCCGAGGGTCGATTTTCAATTGGAAGGGTCTAGCTGCAGCGGCCCTAATCTTCAATCTGCAGTCCTCCAGTCCGCAGTCCGCAGTCCGCAGTCTGCAAATCTTCAGTCTACAGTCGCCAATCTTCAAATCTTCAATCTGCAGTCGCCAATCGTCAGTGACTTATTTCACCGTAAGCGTTCCCTTCATGTCCTTGCACTTCTCGTCGGTCGAGAGGTTGCAATAGAACGTAAAGGTACCCGGCCGATCGGCCCGGAACTCGAAGGTGACGGCCTGGCCGACCCCGGCGCGCTTCGCGATGCGGTAATCGTCGATCGTGAAGCTGTGGGGCAGGTCGCGCGCCGTGAAGGTGATCTTTACGAGATCGTTGCGGCTGACGGTCAGGCTCGACGGGGAGAAGGCGTAGCGGTTGCCCGAGACGCTGAACTCACGGAGCTGTCCCTGGTCCTGGGCCACCGTGGTGGAGGTCACGAGGAGGATCACTGCGGCACCCAGCGTCGCAACGAATGACCAGTAACGGCCGCTCATCTCAGTCCTCCCCTTACCCTACTTAGACGATCTGGCGCGGCAATTGGCCGCCAGCTCGTCCGTCAGTCCCGGCGCGCCGGCTCGCGGTCGCGGCGCGGGCCGCGGCCCCGGTCGCCCCCCTGGTCGCCGCCCGCCCCGCCCTCGGGCGCGCCCTCCGGCGGTGCGATCAACGCCTTCCGGCTCAGACGAATCTTGCCGGAGGGGTCGATGTTGATCACCTTGACCATCACCGAATCCCCTTCCTTCAGCTCGTCCCGCACGTCCTTGACCCGGTAGTGGGCGATCTCGGAGACGTGCAGCAGGCCGTCGAGGCCAGGCATTATCTCGATGAAGGCGCCGAAATCGGTGATCCGCTGCACCTTGCCCATGTAGGTCTTGTTCAGCTCCGGCGTCGCGGTCAGCTCCTGGATGATGCCGATCGCCTTGGCGGCCGACGCTTCGTCGGCCGACGCCACGTTCACCGTGCCGTTGTCCTCCACGTCGATCTTGACGCCGGTCCGCTCGATGATGCTGCGGATCATCTTGCCGCCGGGTCCGATGACGTCCCGGATCTTGTCCACCGGGATCCGGATCGTGATGATGCGCGGCGCGTGCGTCGAGACGTCCGAGCGCGACTGCCCCAGCGTCTCCTGCATCTTGCCGAGGATGTGCATCCGGCCCTCGCGCGCCTGTTCGAGCGCCTTAGTCATTACTTCGGTCGTGATGCCCGCGACCTTTATGTCCATCTGGAGCGCGGTGATGCCCGTGGACGTGCCGGTCACCTTGAAGTCCATGTCGCCGTAATGGTCCTCGGCGCCGGCGATGTCGGAGAGGATCGCGTACTTGCCGGTCTCCTCGTTCATCACCAGCCCCATCGCGACACCGGCGACCGGCGCCTTCAGAGGCACGCCGGCATCCATCATCGCCAGCGACCCGCCGCACACCGACGCCATCGACGAGGAGCCGTTCGACTCGAGGATCTCGGACACGACCCGCACGGTGTACGGGAAGGTCTCCTCGGCCGGCATCATCGGCACGAGCGCGCGCTCGGCCAGCGCGCCGTGGCCGATCTCCCGCCGTCCCGGCCCGCGCAGGAACTTGACTTCACCGACCGAGAAGGGCGGGAAGTTGTAGTGGAGCATGAAGCGCTTCCAGGTCTCGCCGTCGACGGTCTCGACTTTCTGCTGGTCGTCGGCCGTGCCGAGCGTCGCCGTGACCAGCGCCTGCGTCTCGCCGCGAGTGAAGAGGGCCGAGCCGTGCGTGCGGGGCAGGACGCCGACTTCGATCGTGATCGGACGGATCTCGTCGAACCGGCGCCCGTCCAGACGGCGGCCGCGCTCCAGGATCTCGTCGCGCAGGATCTTCTCTTTCAGGCCCTTGGCGATCAGCTTCTTCTCGAGCTTCACCTCGAGATCCTCGTCGTGCAGCTCCGCTATGAACTCGTTCAGCACCTTGTCGACGGTCGCGTAGTTCTCGAGCTTGTCCTTGATCCGCATCGCGTCGCTCAGCGGCCCGAGGACCTTCCCCTCGACTTCCGCGACGAGATCCTTCGAGCTCTCCTTCCTCGCGGGGGTCGGCCGCTTGGTCTTCCCGGCCTGGGCCGCGAGCGCATCGATGCCCGCCACGATTTCTTTGATGGCCCCGTGCGCCCGTTCGAGCGCCTGGACCATCTGCGCTTCCGGCACTTCCTTCGCGCCCGCCTCGACCATCACGATGCCGTCCTTGCTGCCCGCGACCACGAGATCGAGGGTGCTGCGTTTCCGCTGGTCGAAGGTCGGATTGATGATGAAGTCGCCGTCCGCAAAGCCGACGCGAACCCCGGCCAGCGTCCGCGTCTGCGGGATGCTCGAGAGCGCCAGCGCCGCCGACGCGCCGGTAATCGCCAGGACGTCCGAGTCGTTCTCCGAGTCGGCCGAGAGCACGAGCGCGATGATCTGCGTCTCGTTGCGCCAGCCGTCGGGAAAGAGCGGCCGGATCGGCCGGTCGATCAGGCGGCTCGTGAGCACTTCCTTTTCCGGCGGCTTCCCTTCGCGCTTGAAGAACCCGCCGGGGATCCGGCCCGAGGCATACGCGTTTTCCTTGTAATCGCACGTCAGCGGCAGGAAGTCCACGCCTTCACGCGGGTTGACGTCAGCGCAGGCGGTCACGAGGACCATGGTGTCGCCCATGCGGACGATGACAGAGCCGTCGGCCTGCTTGGCGAGGCGCCCGGTTTCAAGGGAGAGCGAACGACCGCCGACCGAGATGTCGCGTGTGTGCATGTGCCTGTCTTTCAAATGAGCTGTGCCAGCTTTCAACTATTGGGCCGTGGACTTGAGGCTCCGGGCTTTAAGGGCCTCAGGAGCCGAAGCCTCCTAAGCCCGACGGCCGAAGACTCAAGCCTATTTGCGGATGCCGAGGCGTTTGATCAGTTCGGCGTAGCGATCCGTGTCCTTGCGCTTCAGGTAATCCAGCAGGCTGCGGCGCTGTCCGACCAGCTTCAGCAGGCCGCGGCGCGAGTGGTGGTCCTTTGCGTGCGACTTGAAATGTTCGGTGAGATAGCTGATCCGCTCGCTGAGGAGCGCGACCTGCACTTCCGGGGAGCCCGTGTCGCCTTCGTGGGTCTTGAAACTGGCGATGACTTCCGTCTTACGGTCCTTGGTGAACACGTTGGTCCTTCCACGAACGGCCCAGACCCTCGGAGCGATATGCTCCGCACCAAACCGCCGTTGCCCGCTATTTATAAACGGTTCAGTATTTTACCTCAGGACGAGGAGGGGATGCAAAAGCCCGTCACCCCGGCTTTCGGCGACCGAGAGGAGCCCGCCGGAGGCGTCGAGGACGCGGAACCGGCGATCGGGCCGTGCCTCGGACAGAGGGGTGCCCAGGTGCGCGGGGGCCAGGCTGTTGCCGTTCGTGGCGCGCCGGATGCCCTCGTCCGTCGCAGTGACCGCCGGCATGTCGGCGAGCAGCGCATTGAGGCCAATCAGCCGTCCCTCGATCGCCGGCCCCGCGGCCTCCATCGCGTCCGGCGCCAGGGCGTCCGCGACCCGGAACGGTCCCGCGCGCGTCCGCCGGAGCCGCTCGAGGTGCGCCCCGCATCCGAGCAGCTGGCCGAGATCATGCGCCAGCGAGCGGACGTAGAACCCGGAGCTGCAGACGATCCGCAATCGGACAAGCGTCCGCGGGTCGAGCGTCAAGGGTCGAGTTTCGACGGTCGAGAGTCGCGGGTCGAGGGTCGCGGGTCGCGGGTCGTCCGAGAGCAGCTCGAGCTCGCGGACGGTGACCGTTACCGGCTTCAATTCGACCGCCTCGTGTCTGCGCGCCTTCTTGTACGCGCGCACGCCGTCGACTTTCTTCGCCGAGAAGGGTGGCGGCAGTTGAGGGAACGTGCCGAGGAATTCGGCGAGGACCGCTCGAACCTGATCAGCCGTGACCATCCTCGATCCGCGATCCTCGATCGTCGTCGCGTCAAGATCCTGCGCGTCGTATGTCGCCGTCGCGATACCCAAGCGGACGTCCGCGAGGTATTCCTTCTCATCGGTCACCAGGAATCGCGAGAGGCGCGTGGCGTGCCCGATCAGGAGGACGAGGAGGCCGGTGGCGAGTGGATCCAGCGTGCCGGTGTGACCGATCCGCGGCGTCTTCAGCGTCCGCCGCGCGAACGCGACGATGTCGTGGGATGTCGGTCCCGCCGGCTTGTCGACGAGAAGAGCGCCATGCATCACGGTCGTGACTGGACCCCGACCGCGATGGCGTCCGCCAGCTCCTTCAGGATGCCGTCGCGGACGGCCGGCAGCGGACCCTTGACCTTGAATCCGGCTGCGTTCTTGTGGCCGCCGCCGCCGTGCCGGGCGGCGACCGTGCGGACGTCGACGTCGTACTTCGAGCGCATGCTCACATGGATGTCGCCGTCGGCCCCGAGCTTGAAGAACACGACCGCCTGGATCTCCCGCGCGGTGAGCGGCAGATTGATGAGGCCCTCGGTGTCGTTGTAGGTCGTCCCGGTCGCGTTCATGATGTCGTCGTTCAGGTACATCGCCGCGAGCCGGCCCTCGTCGAGGAGATCCATCGCTGCCAGCAACGCGCCGATCAGCCTCAGCTTGCCGAAGCTGTTCTGGTCGAACACACGCCGCGCCATCGCGCCCGGATTGACGCCCGCTGCCACCGTCCGCCGGCAGATGTCGAACGTCTTCGGGGTGATGTTGGCGTAGTGGAACGAGCCGGTGTCGGTCAGGATCGCGAGGTAGACGTGCGTCGCGATCTCGATGGTCAGCGGCACGCCCAGCGCCTCGACCAGGTCGAACACCATCTCGCCGCACGCCGCCGCCGATTCGTCGACCCAGTTGAGCGAGCCGTAGCGCGTGTTGCCCTGGTGGTGGTCGATGTTGATGGTGAAGCGCCCCTCGAGGCCGGTGACGCCGGTGCGCTTGAAGTCTCCCGACTCCATGACGATCAACGCGTCGATGTCGGTTCGCTCGACCGCGCGCGCGATCTCGATGCGATCGACGCCGGGGAAGTCCATGTAGTGCTCCGGCGCGGGGTCGGCGTTGACGATGCGGACCTCCTTGCCGAGCGCCTCGAGCGCGTAGGCCATCGCGACCTGCGATCCGATCGAGTCGCCGTCGGGACGGGCGTGCGAGGAAATCAGAAAGCGGCGACGCGCGTGAATCGCATCGCAGATCTCAGTCTTTGTCGTCATTCTAGGCCGGGGGGCTTCGCCCCGCCGGACCCCCCTGCCCGCTCGCTCGCGGGGCCCCCCCGATCCCCGCTCCGCTCGCGTGGCTCAGGCGCTGCCGCGCCGTCGCTGGGCGATGCGGCCTCGGCCTTCAATTCCTGGAGGATCTGCTCGATGCGATCGTGCCGGGCGATCGACTTGTCGTAGAAGAACTCGAGCTCGGGCACCCGGCGGAGCCGCACCCGCTGCGCGATCTGGCGCCGCAGGAACGGCGAGGCGCGCTTCAGCGCCTTGCCCGTCTCCTTCTGCGCCGTCTCGTCGCCGAACGACGTGTAATACACCCGCGCCAGCTGCAGGTCCGGGGTGACCGACACCTTCGTGAGCGTGATGAACCCGATGCCTGGATCGTGCACGTCGCGCGCGAGGAGCTGCGTCAGCTCGATGCGGATCTGCTCGCCGACTTTGTCGGGACGGTTGCCTGCCATGGAAGTTTACGGTCTACAGTTCGCAGTTTACAGTTGGGTTCTGAGTTCAGAGTTCTCAGCAGGAGGGACCGCTTCGCTACCTCCACCTGTAAACTGTCAACTGTAAACTGTCAACCGCAAACCGCAAACCGCAAACCGCAGCCCTACACAGTAGCCGCGATGCGCTCCACCACGAAGGCCTCGATGACGTCGCCGACCTTGATGTCGTTGAACTTCTCGAAGCCGATGCCGCACTCGAAGCCCGCCTTGACCTCGGACACGTCGTCCTTGAAGCGCCGGAGCGACCCGATCTTGCCCTCGTGGACGACGGCGCCGTCGCGCAGCAGGCGCGCCTGCGTGTCGCCCGAGCGGGCGATGCGCCCCTCGGTGACCATACAGCCCGCGATGGTGCCGAACTTCGGCGTCTTGAACAGGTCGCGAACCTGCGCCGTGCCGATGCGCACTTCCTTCAGCGTCGGATCGAGCAGCCCGGTCATCGCCTTCTTCATCTCGTCGGTGACGTTGTAGATGACGGAGTGAAGGCGGATATCGACGCCGTCGCGGTCGGCGACGTCGGCCGCGTTGCGGTCGGGCCGGACGTTGAAGCCGATGATGATGGCGTTCGAGGCCGCGCCGAGCAGCACGTCCGACTCGTTGATGGCGCCGACGCCGGTGCGCCTTGTCCTTCGCCTGCATCACGCGGTAGTGCGCGATCTGCCGCGCCTTGGCCGCGTCGGCGAGCGCCTGGAAGGCGTCGCCCGGCGAGGGCAGACCGCCGAGGCCAAGGACTTCCACCGGCGTGGAGGGTCCCGCGCTCTTGATCGGCTTGCCGCGGTCATCGATGAGCGCGCGCACCTTGCCGACGATGGTGCCGGCGATCAGCGTGTCGCCGACGCGCAGCGTGCCGTCCTGCACCAGAATCGTCGCCACCGGGCCGCGTCCCTTGTCGAGCTTGGCCTCGAGCACCGTCCCCGACGCATTGCGCTTCGGGTTGGCCTTCAGCTCGCTGAGCTCCGTGACCAGGAGCACCATCTCGAGCAGCGCCGGGATGTTCTCCCGCTTCTTCGCCGACAGTGGGACGGTGACCGTCTGGCCGCCCCAGTCTTCCGGTACGAGCCCGAGGTCCGACAGCTCCTTCTTGACGCGGTCGGGATTGGCGTTCGGCTTGTCGATCTTGTTGATGGCCACGAGGATCGGCACGTTGGCTGCCCGCGCGTGGTCGATGGCCTCGCGCGTTTGCGGCATGACGCCGTCGTCTGCCGCGACGACCAGGACGACCACGTCGGTCACGCGCGCGCCGCGGGCGCGCATCATCGTGAACGCTTCGTGACCCGGCGTGTCGAGGAACACGACGTTGCGATCGTTGACTTGCACCGCGTAGGCGCCGATGTGCTGGGTGATTCCGCCCGCCTCGCGCTCGGCGACGCGGGTTTCGCGGATGGCGTCGAGCAGCGTCGTCTTGCCGTGGTCGACGTGGCCCATGACGGTCACCACCGGGCCGCGCGTGACGATGTCCTCGGGGTTGGATTCCTCGGTCTCGACCTGCAGCAGCTCTTCCTCGAACGTCTGCATCTTCACGTCGGCGCCGAACTCGCGCGCGATCATGGAGGACGTGTCGTTGTCGAGCGTGCTGTTGATGGTCATCATCATCCGCTTGTCCATCAACTTCTTCAGGACGTCCTTCGCCTTCACGTCCAGCTTCAGCGCCAGATCCGAGACGGTCATCCCTTCGGCGAGGGTGATGGTACGCGTGACCGGCGGCGGCGGCGTGATGGTCTGCGTGGGCGCCTGCGGCCGCGGATCGCGGCGGACGCCGGAGGAGCGCGGACCCGACGGCCGCGGCGGCGGCGGACGATAACCCGGCACGTTGGGCCGCAGCGGCTGCGACGGACGAACCGGCTGTGACGGCAGCGGACGCGGGCCGCCCATCGGTGCCTGCGGACGGGGATACGCGCCGGCGCGCGGCGGTCCGCCCGGACGGGGCGCCGCCGGGCCGCCGGGACGCGGCGCCGGGGCCGCGGGCTTGCTCAAGTTTCCCGTCGCCGCGGCCGGCGGCGTCGTGGACGCGGGCGGACGGACCAGCAGCGGACGGCGCGGCGGTGCGGGCGGCGCCTGGCCGGTCTTGGGATCTTCGACGCGCAGCCGCAGCGTCGGCGGGACGATGCGCCCGGGAACCGGCGCGGCCGGGCGCGCCGCGACCGCCGGCGGCGGCGCGGCGGCCGCCGGCGCGTGATGTGCGGCCGGCGGCGCCGGGTGATCGGCAATCGGTGCGGGCGCCGGCGGTTCGGCCTTGGCCGGCGTGGGGGCGGCCGCGGTTTCGACTGGCGGTGCTTCCGCGACCGCCGGGGCCTCCGGCTCCGGCGCCGGCGGGGCCTCGACCTCCGCCGGTTCCGGCGCCGCCGCGACGAAGGGCTCGGGCGTCAGCGGCGCGGCTGCCGGCGTCTCGATCGCCGCGGCCGGCTTGGCCGTCTTGACGAGTCGCGGCGCGGCCACGGGCGCCACCGGTTTTGCCGGCTCGGGCGCGCGGGCGCCGGGCCTCTTCAGCCCGCCGCGCGCCGCCGGGCTCGGCGTGTCGGCGAACGACGCGTTCGACGGCACCTTGATGTTCCGCTGGCGCGCCTGCTTGCCGACGAACTCGCGCGCGACGACCTCTTCGATCGTGCTCGAGGCGCTCTTGACCTCGATGCCGTGCTCCTTCTTCAGGAGCGCCATGACGTCCTGGCTCGTGAGGTTGAGAAGCTCCGCCACTTTGTAAATCCGAACTGTTGCCAAATAGACCTCTTACTCGATTTTCGCTGCGTCTTCGGAGACCGCGGCCACCGGCTCGGTCGCGGCCACGGTGTCGGTGTCGGCGGCCGGGACTTCCGCTGGCGTTTCGGCGGCGGCGTCGGCCGGCGTTTCGGCGGCGGCCTCCGCCGGGATCTCGAGCGCGCCGAACTCCGCCTCGACCTCGCGGCGCTTCTCTTCCTCGCTCTTGATGTCGATCTTCCACCCGGTCAGCTTCGCCGCCAGGCGGACGTTCTGCCCCTTCTTGCCGATCGCGAGGGACAGCTGCTTGTCCTCGACGACCACTTCCATCACCTTCTCTGCATCGTTCACGATCGACACGCGCTGGACCTTCGCCGGGCTGATCGCGTTGGTGACGAAGAGGACCGAGTCCTCCGACCACTCGACGATGTCGATCTTCTCGCCGCGCAGCTCGCGGATGATCGACTGCACGCGCGTCCCCTTCATGCCGACGCACGCGCCGACCGGGTCGACGTCGCGCTCGCGCGAGTACACCGCGACCTTGGCGCGGTCGCCGGCCTCGCGGACGGCGCCCCGGATGACGACG
>WNFI01090251.1_pt1 | contig 12269 bp, 12 predicted proteins | sample 5400471 | NCBI WGS metagenome assembly WNFI01 (sample SAMN13153348, study PRJNA577476) | soil metagenome | isolation source: 100 cm saprolite on Douglas fir-dominated hillslope | place: USA:California | collected 2013-09-17 | reverse complement strand
AGTTGAAGTCTTGGCGCTCAGCGACGCGCGCGGCCCGGCTTCAGTTGCGCAAACGCTCTACCGCGAAACTGAGGCGAGCCGGGAGCTTCGCCTGAAAGTGGCAGCTGAGCGCAAGGCGATGAAGCAATTCGAAGCATTAGACGCAGGCAGACCATCCAAACGCGATCGGCGTAGGATCATTCAGTTCCGCGGCAGAAGTTAGGTGTAGCCATGTCGCGATTCTCTCCGAATTGTCATCCTGAGCGAGTGAGTGCTTCGCGTTGCGAAGCACTCACGCAGTCGAAGGACCCCGTGCACGCCGGGGCTCCCACGGCCTTTCCGGGCGTTTGTGCCACGACACGCACATTTGCCAATTAAGATAAGTTCGTACGAATGTCGAGAGCTGCTTCACTCACACATTGATGCGCATCCCCATATTTCAACTCGACGCCTTTACCACCCGCCGGTTCTCAGGAAATCCCGCTGCGGTAATGCCGATGCAGAGCTTTCCGCCGGACGCAGTGCTACAGGCCATCGCTGCCGAAAACAACCTGTCCGAGACGGCTTTTCTAGTCCCCGAAGGCGGCGACTATCGCCTGCGCTGGTTCACGCCCGTGATCGAGGTTCCGCTTTGCGGCCACGCCACCCTGGCCAGTGCAGCGGTAGTGATGGAGCGGTTGGAGCCCGGACGCGGGAGAGTACTCTTTCACTCGGCGAGTGGTCCCCTGACGGTGAACCGGACGGATTCGGGTTACGTCATGGACTTTCCAGTTCGGCTATCCGAGCCGGTTTCAACGCCGCCCGGACTGGTCGAAGCACTGGGAGTTGTTCCCATCGAGGTTTTCGTCAACGCCTTCAACTATATGGCGCTGCTGGAGAGCGCGCAGGTCTTGCGTGAGCTTGCTCCCGATATGGCCGCGCTTGCCCGCATTGATCGCCCCGGTGTCATTGTGACCGCGGCGGGGGATGGAGTTTACGACTTCGTCAGCCGCTACTTCGCCCCGGCCAAGGGCATCCCGGAAGATCCCGTAACCGGCGCTGCGCACTGCATGCTGGCACCCTATTGGGCCAAACGACTGGGCAAGACGGTGTTTCACGCGTTCCAGGCCTCGCGGCGCGGTGGGGAAATCATTTGCCGGCTAAGCGGTGATCGCATCGAACTCGAAGGCTCTTGCGTTTTCTATCTGGAAGGCGAAATCGAGATCTGAGGATCTCGGCTTGGCGGCAAAAGTTAACTGCCGGCAAATTGCGCCACGAGATACAAATTTCGAATTGCCAGCGTTGCACCGAATCAAACTCATGCCTTGATGGTCAAGTCTACTTTCGTATACTTCTACGTCCTCGAAAGTAGACGTATCTCCTCCAACTTAACTTTCATCGTTGCAACAGCGGGAAAAATTATCAACAACTTACAGGCAAGCCGCCCGCGCTTTTCCACAGTGTTCCAGCCGGAACGTTTTCTTTCGACCCGAATTCTTGAAGCGATAACTTAATCTGCATAAATCGAGTACTGATGCGTGCCGCCAACTTTCCTAAAGCGCTTGCGCTCAGCCAGCACGTGCTCCAGTAGCGGATTGTGATAGAGCACATACATCGGCCGCGGCTTCTCTCGCAGACTGCGCTCCAGGTTCTCTATTACCCGCCGCAACCCCGCCTCTGGAAATGGATTGAAAAGATAAATCACCATCGGCTCGGCAGGAAAAGGGAAGTCAGTTGCGTCGGCGCAGATCGTTTCCAGCGCGAAACACTTCTGTGCTTCGCTCTTGTAGGCTCTAACATTTTCCTCCGCGATCTTGTGCAAGGCAGGCAGGAGTTCCACACCGACGATGCGGCGAAACGGATACTCTGAAGCCATCAGCAGCGTGCGGCCTTTGCCTGATCCCAGATCGATGAAGACGAAGTCAGCGAAGTCGACGCCCGTCTGCTTGAGCAAAGCATCCAGCATCTCTTGAAAAAGATCAGGCTCTGTCGGCTGATAAGGCGAATGAAAAACGCCCAGCAATCGCTCGCGCCAACCAACCGCGCCGCTTGTGGTGTTAACGCGATGATCCCAGTCATACTCGGCGTCGCCAAAGCGCTGGCGAAGACGCGCCGGAGTCGAATCGCGTGCAAACCCCCACAGAGAGGCAATCAGGCGGCGTGTGGCGCTGATGCCGCCATCGCGTGCTGCAACGTCACGCCACCACCGCCATGCGGCGCGAGTCACACTAGTCTGGATGTTGGCAGAGGACCGCATAAGTCCCTGCCATAATAAGGCCAGTATCATTCCGACAAAGGAACGAACCGCAGAAGAGCGCCCATTCCAGGGCGTTTGGAGGAAGTAGCTTACGTTGCAGGGACGTGGAACGTCGGCTTAGCGGAAGGTTTGTATCCAGGTGGCGTGCCCTTGGTGATGAAGGGAAAATCGTCAGGCTTCTCCACCAGCACCCGGCCTTCAGGCGTCAACTTATAGGGGCCGCCATCGGGATCAGCGGGAACTCCGGCGAGATGCTCAGCGGCGACCAGCTCTTCCATGTTTGCAGGCAGGCGTCCAGTTCGCTCGCCAAAGCTCGTGACCAGAGCCTGTAGCCGGGTTACATCTTCGTCGACCTGAATCGCGCGCAGATGTTCCATGGCATTCTGGCGAATCTGCGTTTCGTGACTGGTCTCGAAGGTCGCACTCCACAGCAACCGGGCGGTCGCGAAGTCGCCGGCATGCTCAGCCATTTGCGCCGCCAGCATTTTCATGAAAGGATGCGCCCCCGGCACCCGCGATCCCCGGTCGAAAGCTTCAGCGGCCTTGCGATAGTCCTTGAGCTCGGTGTAGTAGACAAAGCCGAGGTTGTAGTACAGATGCCAGTCGCCGGGATTGTGGTTGATTCCATACTGCATCAGCTGAACTGCGCGTTGCGGCTCTCCCGCCCCATTCGGAGGCGTCGGCGCCAGAAAGCTGGCCCCAAATTGATAAGCCGGAGTTAGGTGCGGATCGAGAGCCGTAGTGATCTCAAGCAGCGGCGCGAGTTCATTGTATGTGCGCTCGCGGTTGTAATGGCGATGACCGAAATATTGCACGGTCCGAGTCCAATAGATGCACGCCATCAGCCCGTTAAAGCCCAGGCTGGCGCGCTTCACCATCGTGGGGGAGTTTATATATAGAGCGTCATCAATGTGTGTTTGTGGGCGTAGCTGGTCGATGTGGCGCAACAGCAGCACGCAGGCAGTCATCGACACGACAAGACAAACGCTGGCGGTGATGGTGGTGCGCCGCGGGGCGGTCATCGGGCCACTCCCGGTTCAGAACAGCAATCCGCTGCTTGCCGCTGCCGGCAGAGAGCCTGTCGAACTTTGCTCGACTGGACAACCGGGAGCGGCTGTCCCCACATGGACTCTGGTAGCTCCCGGCTTTCTGGGTTCATTTAAGATTCCTGCGTTCGAAGATCAGCACCGCGCCGCTGAGCGCCATCCCCGCATAGAACAAGGCATACAGCGTATTTTGCAAAATAAGTTGCCCGGCCAGCGGTTGTTCGTGAGCGACTGCGCTAATGACATTGAGCGCGGAGAAATTCGGTACAAGATAAGCAGCACCCGTCGCGACCCAGTGCGTAAAGCCGTGAGTGAGAGCAGCGAAGCCGCGTAGATCGTCGGCAAAGCTGCCGATCACAAATAGTGAAAACGCAAAGACCGCCGAGAGCAGCGGGGAAGAGAACGACGAAAACAGCAGCGCCAGCGCGCAGATAATCAGGAATTCAAGGACAATAAAATAGAGCGCAACCAGAATCTGCGCATCCCCGGCGGAGAATTTATGCGATACATACAGCAGGGCCCCGAACACTCCAATGGCCATGAAGAACGTATTGACCACGAGCGTTCCCGCCAGGCCAAAGAATTTGCCGACGATGAACTCCCATCTCCGCACCGGACGCGAGAGTACAGTGTAGAGCGTGCGCTTTTCGATTTCCTTCGAGACTAATCCGATGCCGATGAAGATAGTGATGACTACGCCAAATAAAGAAACCGCGGTGAGACCGAGGTTGATCACCACCAGGCGCTCGATGTCGATAGAAATCTGGCCGACTATAATCGCCGCGCCCGAAAGCAGTAGCGCGAAGGCGATTAAGTTGTACAACACGTGGTCGCGCACCGCTTCGCGAAAGGTGTTAGAGGCGATATGAACGATACGTGCGTTCATGCTGATTTTCCGGCCGTAGTTTCGGAGTGCTGCAACTTCTCGACGAAGTAAGCTTCGAGTGAGGTCCGCAACGGCGTGATTGCGATCAGGCGAATGCGCTCGCGGCGCAGAGCGTCGATCGCAGCATCCTGCTGATTTTCCGCTACGACGGCGCGAACCGTATCTCCGGTAACATGGCACTCGGCTCCCAGAGCCTTCATCGAGGCGGGGATCTGAATTCCTTGCCAGATCACTTCCACTTTTCCCTGCACGCTTGAAGTCAAATCCTCAACCGCTCCCACACCCCGCAGTTCGCCTTTGTGAATGATGGCGACGCGATCACAGAGCGCTTCGGCGTCGGAGAGAATGTGGGTCGAGAAAAATACTGTCTTGCCCTCCTGCTTCAGTTGTTCCATCAGATCCCGAACTTCGCGGCGCCCAAGGGGATCGAGTCCCGACATGGGTTCGTCGAAAAAAACAAGTTTCGGGTTGTGCAAGATCGCCTGCGCAATTCCGGCGCGTTGCAGCATGCCTTTAGAAAACTTACGCAACTGCACGCCCTTCACCTCAGTGAGCCCCACGCGTTGCAAAACATCGTCGATGCGCCGCTTGCGGTCTTTAGCGGGTACGCCTGAAAGTTGTCCGTAATAATTGAGGAGTTCATGCACGGTCAGATAATCGTAGAAATATGGCTGCTCTGGAAGAAATCCGATCTGAGCTTTAATTTGCGGATCGGTCCATACGTGCCCCAGAATGCGAGCCGTTCCCGCGGTAGGAAAGACCAGTCCCATCAGGATCTTCAGAGTTGTAGTCTTGCCCGCGCCGTTGGGTCCGAGAAAGCCGAAGATCTCTCCCTCTTCGACCCTGAGATGGAGAGGCTGTAGGGCACGCTTCAGCTTTTTGTGCCAGAAGCCGACCTGATATGTCTTCTCGAGACCAAGGATTTCAATCGCGGCCATGATGGAGAGAGCTTGCCTTCGAGGCGGTCCGAAAAAATATTATAAGCAAGACGGAAGGAGTTGCGCGGCATTCGTTCATTACGAGGGTCACCAGGGACGGGCAATGCGGCTGGTGTTTAAAGGCCAGTGGAAGCGGAAATCAGCTGTAGGACTTGAGAAATTCTCAACTTGAAGTGAGACGACCCGCGCTACTGCGCAACCGGAAAGGCGAGGCAGGTTCCGACAGCATTAACGGGAAGATCGCCTACGCTGCCCATTTGTGAGCGCAGTACACCGTCATTGGTGGAGCAGAAATCGCGGTTTCCTGTGGAGTGCGCCACGATCGGCGCAGCCCCGGAGACGAACGACGTGTTGTAGGTTGCGCCGCCTGTAATGACACCGGTAGACAAGAAATAATATCCGGCCTTGCCCACACCGCCGGGCGTCGCGGTGGCCAGAAAGTTATCGATAATGCAAGCATTGGTGGACGAAGGGGTGCACGGGCTTGCACCGCCGAGCTGACCGATCGTCGACGCATATCCGATGGTCGGGTAGGCATTGAAATATGTGATTTCCGCACTCTGAGCGATGATCAGAATGATCGCCACTACGATCAGCAACTCTATGAGCGAGAATCCCTTGCTGGTTCGCATGTCAGTTCCTCACGGTCAACAACCTAAGCCATCCCGTATGGACATCTGTACTTGAAGTAGCAGGTTCACGACCATTCCCGGCGCAAACTCATCCACCTTAGTAACTCCTTAAAATGCAGTTGAATCATCAAATTAGCTGGCTCGTCTGCGAGTGTCGCTTTATGAATGGCTATCCACCACAGCGGGTTTGACACAAAGTGTCATGCCGGGAACAAAGAACCGGCAGTCTTGGAAGCACGACGATCGGCTAAAAAAACAAGAGCAGCGAACTCGCGTTCGCTGCTCCCGGCTTGGTACCCTCCCCAAGGTACTTTTGCCAACATCAAGGTTGTTATTGGTTAAGCGGCAGAAGAGCCTGGCAAGTCGCCACTGAGGCGATAGCGCCACCGGCCGGATTGACACGGACGACCGCGTCTTCAAACGAGCAGAAGCTGCGGATACCGGTTTGGTTCAACGTGACCGGTTTGCCCGCAGCGACGTAGGAGACGCTGGGCGTACCCGCGACGGCTGCTGCTGTGAAGAGGTATCCGCTCTTGGTGCCGGCAGCCAAGACACTGTCGATCAAGCAGGCAGTGGTCGAGCTGGGCGTGCAAGGGGCCACGCCTCCAAGGACGGCCAATGTGGCGCCAAAGCCAACCGTCGGATAGGTGGAGTTATAGGTGATCTGTGCCGTGTTGATGGTACGAATGGACGCCACGGCGGATGCCTCGTTGGCCGCCATACGGGCGCGCAGTAAGTTCGGAATAGCGATGGCTGCAATGATCAGAATAATGGCGACTACAATCAGCAGCTCGATTAGTGAAAAACCCTTTTGTTTCCGCATGAAAAATTAATCTCCGTCTGAGAACTTGTGTATGGGGGGAAACTGCTGTCTGGAACAGTTGTACAGTCGCACGTGATGGGCCAAAGGCGAGGAGCCCGGGGAACTGACAAGCGCTTTGTTTTCTGTAGAGAACCTGGGATCGAGTCAGCAGGCTATGTCCCCAAGGTCGCGGCTGCGGCTGGGATTACATTTTCTGTCAACCCCGCGCCGTGGAGTGGCATTATCGATTGGAGAAATCAAAGGGCCTATCAGCAAGAAAACACAGGCCCAAGGATATCCAAAAAAAACAAAGAGCAGCGAACTTTCGTTCGCTGCTCCCGGCTGGTACCCTCCCCAAGGTACTTTGCCAAATCGAAACTAACCTTACTGGTTGAGCGGCAGAAGAGCCTGGCAAGTTGCCACTGAAGCGATGGCGCCACCAGCCGGATCGACACGGACAACCGCGTCTTCAAACGAGCAGAAGCTGCGGATACCGGTTTGGTTCACCGTGACCGGTTTGCCTGCGGCAACGTAAGACACGCTGGGGGTACCCGCAACGGCTGCCGCTGTGAAGAGGTAGCCGCTCTTGGTACCGGCAGCCAAAACGCTGTCGATCAAGCAAGCGGTAGTCGAGCTCGGCGTGCAAGGAGCTACACCACCAAGGACGGCCAATGTTGCGCCAAAGCCAACCGTCGGATAGGTGGAGTTGTAGGTGATCTGCGCAGTGTTGATGGTACGAATGGACGCGACAGCAGACGACTCGTTAGCCGCCATGCGAGCGCGCAGTAAGTTTGGAATAGCGATAGCTGCAATGATCAGGATGATTGCCACCACGATCAGCAGCTCGATTAGTGAGAAACCCTTTTGCTTCCGCATCTCTATTTTCCCCTCGTTTGTATCGTTTTTTGGAATCTAGCTGGTCACGTGGTGACGCAGTCGAGCCTGATGATCGCACTTGCCCGGCCAAAGCCTCCAGTTACTTTGGTTCCGGAGGTCTTTTTGCAACGGCTTTGTTTTCAGTACGAAGCAGCACTTCAGTCCCATTCTAATCTGTCGCTTAGACTACAAGCTGCCAAAATGCGTCGCCGTACCTGACAATTCGTGTCAATCCGGTTCGCGGGTTGTTCCACTTCAGAACGAGTTCAGAGGACGATCTTGCAACCGAGACCCCGCCCAATAAACCTTGGCGCCTGGCTTAAAATGGTCGGCGGTTGAAACCCATGGTCCTGCCTGAAAACGCTTTTAACGTCGAGCCCGACATTGCACGCGCCTGGACCATTCCGTCCGCCCTTTACACCGACCCCGCAGTCCTGGTCGCGGAAAACGACAAGATATTTTCGCGTACCTGGCAGGTCGTCGGCCACAGCCATCAAGTAACAAACCCTGGAGATTTCTTCACTACAGAACTGGCGGGCGAGCCTCTTGTCTTCGTGCGCGGTGTCGACGGAAAGCTGCGCGGCTTCTATAACGTCTGCCGCCACCGGGCGGGACCTCCGGCCGAAGGTTGCGGATCGCGCAAGCTGTTTCGATGTGGCTATCACGGCTGGACTTATGGCCTGGATGGCGCGCTGATCAGCGCCACGGAGATCGAGGGCGTCGAAGGATTTCGTCCCCAAGAGTTCGCCTTGGTTCCAGTGCGCACCGAGGAATGGTTCAATCTGGTGTTTGCGAATTTGAATCCGGCGGCAGCGCCGCTGCGTGAGAGTCTTGGGGGATTGCCGAAGCAGGCAGAGAAATTTCCTTTTGTGGAGATGAAGCTATTCGAGCGGCGCACCTACGAGATGAAATGCAACTGGAAAACGTACGTCGATAATTATCTTGAGGGATATCACCTGCCGAGCGTGCATCCCGGTTTGAATCGCGAACTGGACTTCAACGCCTACGTGGTCGAGCCTTATGCGCGGGGCGGTGAGGGATATGTGCGGCAGTTCAGCCCGATTCGCGGAGCGCAAGCGGGCGATACGACGCCGCGGCGTTATCGGGATACGCGCGAGGATTTGACCACTGACTACTTCTGGATCTTTCCCAATTGGATGCTCAACTGTTATCCCGACAATGTTTCGCTGAATATCGTGCTGCCGCTCGACGTTGAACGCTCGATGGCAATTTTTGAATGGTACTTGCCGGAGAAGGATTATGTCAGCCCGGCGGCAAAGGCGGCGGTCGAATTCAGCCACCAGATTCAGATCGAGGATGTGGGCATCTGCGAGACAGTACAGAAGAATCTTCGGTCACGGAGCTATTCTCGTGGCCGTTACAGCGTGACGCAGGAAAAAGGCGTGCACGCGTTTCATCGGATGTATGCAAGCGCGATGCGCGAAGACTAGTTTTACTCAGACAGCGAATTCGTTCCATCCGCAGTCACGGCAAACCTGCAAGCGCTCCGCCAAAGCTCACCAAAGACGACGGTCCCCCGCCTATTTAGACGAACGCCTGTAAACCTCCGACGATCATGCAGAAATCTCTCTTCTGTTTTCTAGCCATTCTTGGATTTTGTGTGCCTCGGGCAACTGCAACGTATTCCAACGTATTCCATTGTTGCTTGCGATGCGAAGACGCGTGAATGCGGCGTGGCCGTGCAGACAAATAATCTAGCTGTGGGCGCGAGTGTGCCTTATGCGTAGGCGGGCGTAGGAGCGATTGCCTCGTAGTTCGAAACCACCACCACTATTTTGGCTTGACGTTCGCTCGGTTCCGAAGGATAATTCATGCCCGGTTATTTCTGTCCTCCCCCAGCCGAGACAATCACAATCCAGAGGTTAAGACGATGAGACACACCGTGTGCTCCTGCGGTTGGGGTAGAGGTTTTTTCCTGGCGTTGGTCGTTGTAGCCTGTGCGGCCTGTGGCCTGGCTCAGGATACTGCGAACGTGCTCTTTAGCTTCAACGGGGCCTTTGGCCCCGGCAACCTGCTGCTGGATTCCACCGGCAATCTTTACGGGACAGTGGCATCGGGCGGAACCTATTCTCAAGGTGCGCTGTTTGAGTTGGAGCGCTCGCAGTCGGGCACCTGGCACGAGGCGCTGCTGCACACTTTCACCGGAGGCCTAGATGGCGGAAACCCCCCTTCTGCGCTAGTTATGGACCCCGCCGGCAATCTTTACGGCACCACCGGGCAGGGAGGCGACTTGACCTGCCAGGAGTACGGCAACGGGGTCGGTTGCGGCATAGTTTTCGAGCTGACACGCACGGCTGCGGGCGGCTGGAAAGAAGTGGTGTTGCACACTTTCTTGGGCGGGAAGAGGGATGGAATTCAGCCGCTAGATGGATTGACTCTGGACGTGGCAGGAAATCTCTATGGCACGACGGCTGGAGGGGGTGGCCAGGGTAATGGCGCTGTATTCAAACTGGCTCGAACTTCCAAGGGCTGGAAGTTCTCCGTCATCCATAGTTTTGCGGCCAGTGAAGGGCTTGGAGGGAATCGTTTGATCGCCGACGCTGCCGGCAATCTCTATGGGACGACCGGTAACGGCGGCAATTTTCTGAACTGCTCTGGCGGAGGCTGCGGCCTTGTCTTCCAGTTAACACCAACCTGGGGCGGGTTGTGGAAGATGAGCATTCTTTACACCTTTACCGGGGGCCCCGATGGAGCACAGCCGAATACTAGCTTGACCTTCGATACGGCGGGAAATCTTTACGGCCCAGGGTGGAAAGGGGGCAGCTCGAACGACGGAGTTGTCTTCAAGCTGACGCCTGGCTCTGGTGGTACTTGGACCGAGAGCGTCCTCTATTCGTTTACGCAGGGAAGTGGGCAGGCTGGTTCGGCTCCGAGTGCCCTGACCTTCGACGGCGCAGGAAATCTGTACGGCACAATCGCGATCGGCGGACTATACAACTACGGTGCTGTCTTCGAACTTACACCTTCCGGGGGCAACTGGACCGAGAGCACGCTCTACAGCTTCACAGGCGGCGACGACGGGTCCCTTCCGTACGGAGGCGCGATCTTTGATAGCGCTGGCAACCTTTACACTTCAGCCTCGTTCGACGGGTCCTTAGACGGAGGAACGATTCTGAAGCTAACGCCTCCGGCTACTAAGTGAAGAAAGAAATAGTGTCACCGCGTCAACGATTTCAAGGAGGTGGCACCGGGGAGACTCACTCTGCTTTTAGCAACATGCAGGTGACATCATCGTGCTGGGGCGTTGAGCCGACGAACGAATCCAGACCCGCCATCAGGCGCTTCAGCATTTCGGCGGGAGTGACGCTGGCCGATTCGTAGGTCGCATTGGGCAGAATGCCCAAGGGAAGGCCGCCCACGTCGAGGCGCTCGATCGATCCGTTGCTGCGGCGCAGGATGGGATTATTGTGACCGGCGTTGATGTAATCGAACGTGCGGCGGACGGGGTCGTATTCTGCAAGGAACGCGGTGGTGAAGCGCAATCCGCCCTGGCTGTTGCTGCAGGCGTATTTGTTCATGTTGGCGACTAATTCGGGCAGCGCAACCTGCGCGGTGGAAAGCGTCTTGAGACTGGCCTGAAAAGTCGCCATCAGCATGGCCGCGGGAATGCTTTTGCCTGCGACGTCGGCGACGGCCATCACTACGCGGTTTTCGTCGTTGGTGCGGCCGGGGCGCGGGAAGACGTCGTAGTAGTCGCCCGCGACGGTATTGGCGGGGCGGGTCGCGTAGGCGATGCTTAGTCCCGGAATCTGGGGCGGAGTTCCGGGCAGCAGCCAGGTCTGAATTTCGCGGGCGATTTGCAGGTCGCGCTTCATCACCACGCGGTCGGCGATCTCGAGCATCAACAAGAGGAAGAGAAGCAATCCCGCCCAGAAATGGAAATCGAACTCAACCGCGTAGGCCTTGCCGCCCTCGCCGTTGTAACTAAAGCCGCCGTGAGGAATGACCAGCAAGATTAAAGCTGCCAGCATCAGCACGCGGCGGGCGGGCGAAAGCTTCTCCAATACCGCCCAGAAAAATTCCTTGACGATGTGCAGATGCCGTCCGCGATGAGTGAGCCCCTCCGGCGTTTTCGCGGCAACGTCTTTCGAATAAAGCCGGTAGCTGGCGCGTGCCTCCGATTCGAATTGCGACCAGAGCTGGCTGACCTCGAGTCCTTCGGTAACGCGCCGCCAGAAATTATGCAGGCGCACGCCAAAGGTCAGCGGCGGTGCGGAAGGCTGTCCGGCGGGTGGGGAGGCAGTGGCCATGGTGGATACCGATTATAGAGGAGCGGATTGAGTAATTGGGGAATTGAGCACTCGGATAATGGCTAAATTGCTGAACACTTGCCTGCTTGCTCAAATTCTCGATTGCATAATTCTCAAAACAGCTTCAACTGTTCTCCAGCTCCATGATCCCGTGGAGCAATGGTCTGCGGGCGGCGTGAATCGCGGGTAAGGCCATACTTCTGTTGCAAACGTGCGACCAGCTTTGACAGTGGCTTGGCATACGAGGATGGCAAGAACGCGCTGTCATGATAGCGACGCTTGTAGTTCTCCACTAGCCTCGGAAATTGTTTTTCGAGGAATGGCATAAACACAGCCATTGAGCACGGTTTCAAGAAGAGTGGTCCGGCGAATATGTAGTGAGCGCCAGCTTTGGCAGCTGCCCGCACCAGAGCCTCAAGATCTTTAGGAGAATCCGTAATCCCGGGCAGCACAGGGGAACCACTCATGCCCACTCGGAGCCCGGCCTCGCTCAGCTTGCTGATGGCTTCCAAGCGCAGATCAGGACGCGGGGCCCGCGGCTCGAGAATGCGCGCGAGTTCGACATCCAGAGTCGTGACCGTGACGTTGACCTAAAACCGGTTA
>WNFI01256084.1_pt1 | contig 12271 bp, 7 predicted proteins | sample 5400471 | NCBI WGS metagenome assembly WNFI01 (sample SAMN13153348, study PRJNA577476) | soil metagenome | isolation source: 100 cm saprolite on Douglas fir-dominated hillslope | place: USA:California | collected 2013-09-17 | reverse complement strand
GGCGTCTCGATCGAGCAACTGGCGGAGAGCATCGCTCAGCGCACGCTGCTACAAAGCCTGAGCGTGCGGGCGGTCGCCGATGCCGACGGCCAGGAGACCGGCATGTTCGAGGTGCCGGCTGGTGGCCGGCGCTATCGCGCCCTCGAACTGCTGGTGAAGCAGAAGCGCATGGCGAAGACGCAACCTGTCCCTTGCGTCGTCCGGGATGGCGGCATCGCCGAGGACGATTCCCTCGCCGAGAATGACGAGCGGATCGGCCTGCATCCGCTCGATCAGTTCCGCGCGTTCAAGCTGCTGCGTGACGGTGGCATGAGCGAAGAGGATATCGCCGCGCGGCACTTCGTCTCGCCGGCGATCGTCAAGCAGCGCCTGCGTCTGGCGTCAGTGTCGCCGAAGTTGCACGACGTCTATGCCGACGATGGCATGACGCTCGAACAATTGATGGCCTTCCCGGATGCCTACGAGCACGCCGGCGGCACCATCATGCGGGATCTGTTCGAACACGACGATGGCGGCTGGTTGCAGGATGTGCCGCTGCTCGATCGTCTCGTCACCGAGAAACTGAAGGCCGAGGCCGAGACGATCGCAGCCGAAGGCTGGAAGTGGATCGCAGTGGCGGTCGATTTTCCCTACGGCCACACGAACGCCTTGCGCGAAATTGAGGGCGAACCGGCTGATCTGGCGGAGGAGGAGCGGGCGACGCTTGACGCCCTCAACGCCGAGTACGCCAAGATCGAGGAGAATTACCAGGACGCCGAAGAGCTACCGGACGAGATCGATCAGCGTCTCGGAGAAATAGAGGTGGCGCGGTCCGTCCTGGAAGCGCGATCGCTCATCTACGATCCGGTCGAGATTGCCCGCGCCGGCGTCTTCATCAGCTTTGACGCCGAAGGGTTGCTCAAGGTCGACCGCGGCTACGTGCGGCCGGAGGACGAGGCACCCACCGCCGTCGAGCCGGAGAGCGAAGGACATGGCGGCGGAGAGACCGACGACGAATCAAGGGCCAATGGCTCGATCCAGCGTGTGGTCATCACCGTCGGCGGCTCGCCGGTCGAACGTGTTGATGAGGACGAGGACGACACGATCAAGCCTCTGCCGGATCGGCTCATCACCGAGCTGACCGCACATCGCACACTAGCGTTGCGCAATGCGCTGGCAAACGATCCGGCCGTGGCCTTCCAGGCGGTGCTGCATAATTTTGTCCTGGCAACCTTCTACCGCTTCGCGTCGTCGAGCGGCTGCCTGGAAATCGCGATCCGGACTCCGACGTTCCCTGCTCAGGCGCCTGGCTTGAAGGAGAGTGCATCAGCGGAGGCTATCGACCGGCGCCATGACGGATGGAAAGCCCGCCTGCCCAAGGACGATTCCGACCTGTGGGATGTGCTCACAGCGTTTGACGGGAAAGAGCAGGCCGCGTTGTTCGCGCATTGCGCATCATCCGCGGTCAATGCGCTCTACGAGCCCGCCAACCGCTACAATGAGGGCCGCGTCTCGGCCCACGGCGTTCGCCGAAGGCTCGATCACGCCAACGTCCTAGCGCGCTCCGTCGGACTCGAGATGGTTGCCGCGGGTTGGAAGCCGACCGTCGACAACTTTTTCGGCCGGGTTACCAAGCCTCGTATTCTCGAAGCGGTGCGTGAGGCCAAGGGTGAGCAATCGGTCCAGCTCATCGACCACCTCAAGAAGGGCGACATGGCGCGGGAGGCCGAGAGACTGCTCGAGGGGACGGGCTGGTTACCTGAGCCACTTCGTCTCGATGAGGTGGGCGCGGTAGGGGAGCCTGCCGCAAATCCCGAGGCCTTACCGGAGTTCCTCGCGGCCGGAGAGGACGAAGCTGACACCGAGGGAGAAGAAGAAAGGCCGCACGTTATTGCGGCAGAATAATCCACTAGGTGCGGGCGCTCCGGCCAACCCGCACGCTCTTCTCCTTAGTCTGTCCCAAGCCCGGCATTCCGTGCCGGGCTTTTTCTTTCGAGAAACTCTACGATCAGCCCTGATCCGGCCGCCCGAATCTCTTACCATCGCTTCTCAGCGCTGTTGCGAAAATGAACTGGGTTCGGAATTCTCTACGGTGTCATTGTCGTCCAATTCGACGAGATAGACCAGTAACATTCCGTCAGACGGCTGAGCATCCTTGGAAGCATCGCTGAATGTTGCGATCGCCGCCGATCTCGATCGTAAAGATCGAAGGAAAAAGCGTGGGCGTCATGTTCCCTTTGCCTTTTCGGCGGCTTCCCGCGCCAATCGCAATGCTTTCAAGCGTTCGCGATTCTCGTGAAATGCCTTTTGTGCCTTTTCGTGTTCGGCCACAGTCTTCTCGGCCACGACCGGCCTGAACACTCTTAGCGCCTCTCGCACGGCTGGCGTGGTGACTCGTCGTTTGAGCTCTTGGTCGTTCATCTCGTCACTTTGTTGCGATTCTCGATGGGCAGAAAGATAGCGCGCCGAGTCATGAGACGAAAGCGCTGTTTCCTTCACTTCTTCGGTGCGGAGCAACTAGGCCTGCATCTTCTTGGCGGTCAGTCAGCGTCTCCGTAAGAGGGAGAGGCGGGCCGGAATGGGTTTGAGCCGGCGCGGTCGAGAGAGCGCCCTGCGGCTCGATCCTTCCCTGCTCTCCGAGGCTTCCTCCATGACGATCATTCCCGCATCCGTGGCCGCTGTTGCGGCTGCGCCGCTTCCCGTTGCGCCCGCTTCTCTGAACAAGACCCGCGCGATCGCCAACGCCGCGCAACATCTTCTTCCGCACCTGCAGCGCGGTCAGTGCGTCGCTGCGCCGATTTTGCGCACGGCGATGGAAAGCGCCTTTGGCGCGTCCGACGCCGATGGTACATGGGACTGGAAGACGGCCTACGACGCCTGTGAGGCAGCCACCGTCCTGTTCCTTCGCAAGTTCGGCCCGGCCATGCGCGCGCGTGCCGATTCGCCTGACGCGATGCTGCCGATGCTGGCAAAGATCGCCAGCCTTCTTCCTACCCACACCCGCCGTTCGGAAGAGAGCGAGGTGCTTCAGCAGTTTAGCACACCCATCGCGCTTGGTTTCGCGGCGAGCACCGCGGCGGCGATCACGCCTGCCGATGTTGTGCTGGAGCCTTCGGCTGGCACGGGCTTACTCGCCGTCCTGGCCGAGTTGTCTGGTGCTTCGCTCGTTCTCAACGAGTTCGCCGAAACCCGCGCTGGACTTCTTTCACTTCTCTTTCCCGGCATCGCCGTCACACGCTTCGACGCCGCGCATATCGACGATCATCTCGACACCGGCATAAAGCCAAGCGTCGTCCTGATGAATCCACCATTCTCGGTCGTCGCCAACGTCAATCGCCGCATGGCCGACGCTGCCTTACGACATATCGCGTCGGCCTTGGCGCGGCTCCCCGAAGGCGGTCGGCTGGTCGCAATCACCGGGGCGAGTTGTTCCCCGGACAATGCGGTCTGGCGCGATGCTTTCATCCGGTTGCAGGAACTCGGGCGCGTCGTCTTCAGCGCAGCCATTGCTGGTGGCGTCTTTGCCAAGCACGGCACCACCATCGAGACGCGGCTGACCGTGATCGACCGGTTGCCGGCGGACGATGCGACGACATTCCTGTCGCTTCTTGGCGTGGCGCCGGACGTTGCCACGCTGCTGGGATGGGTCACAGAGTACGTTCCGGCCCGACCGCCGATCGCGATGTCAGTCGCCGCTTCGCCCAACGCTCGTCCGAGCATTCCGCGAACCGTCCGCGCCTATGCGATGCGACCGTCCAGCATCGCGGCCCCCACAGCGGATCCGGCAGGGGCTGAACTTGCCTACGAGACCGTTGCTTGGACACCGGCCGAGGGCGGCCGGATCACCGAGGCGCTTTACGAAGAATATGCACTTCAATCGATCCGTATTCCCGGTTCTCAGCCACATCCCACCAAGCTGGTCCAATCAGCCGCCATGGCGTCGGTGGCGCCGCCGGTCCCGTCATATCGGCCGCAGCTTCCGGCTCACATCATCGCCAACGGTCTGCTGTCTGATGCGCAGCTTGAGTCCGTCATCTACGCGGGCGAGGCGCATTCGCAGCTCCTTGCGGGATCATGGACCGTTGACGAGACCTATGACCTGGTCTGCGCGGCGCGTGAGGATGCGGACAATGCCGTGCAATTCCGGCGTGGCTGGTTTTTGGGAGACGGTACCGGCGCGGGGAAGGGCCGCCAAGTCGCCGGTATCCTGCTCGACAACTGGCTGAAGGGCCGCCGCCGTGCGGTGTGGATCAGCAAGTCCGATAAGCTGATCGAGGACGCCCACCGCGACTGGTCGGCGCTCGGCATGGAACGGCTGCTGGTCACGCCGCTGTCGCGCTTCCGCCAGGGCACGCCGATCCGTCTGGAGCAGGGCGTCCTTTTCACCACCTACGCCACGCTGCGATCCGACGCGCGCGACGAGAAGGTTTCGCGGGTCAAACAGATCGTGGAATGGTTGGGCGCCGACTTCGACGGTGTCATCATCTTCGACGAGTCTCACGCGATGCAGAATGCCGGAGGCGGCAAGGGCGAACGCGGCGACCAGGCGGCGTCGCAGCAGGGCCGCGCCGGGGTTCGGCTGCAACATGCCCTGCCGAACGCGCGCGTCGTCTACGTCTCGGCGACCGGCGCCACAACGGTGCATAACCTCGCCTACGCGCAGCGCCTCGGGCTCTGGGGCGGCGCGGACTTTCCGTTCGCGACGCGCAGCGAGTTCGTTGAGGCGATCGAGGCGGGCGGCGTCGCGGCGATGGAAGTGCTGGCGCGCGACCTCAAGGCGCTCGGTCTCTACGCGGCGCGGTCGTTGTCCTACGAAGGCATCGAATATGAGTTGATCGAGCATCAGCTCACGGACGAGCAAATCCGCATCTATGACGCCTATGCCGGCGGATTCTCGATCATCCACAACAATCTCGACGCGGCGATGCGGGCTGCGAACATCACCGGCGCGACCGGCACGCTGAACGCGCAGGCCAAGTCCGCAGCCAGATCCGCCTTTGAATCGGCGAAACAGCGCTTCTTCAACCATCTCATCACGGCCATGAAGACGCCGTCACTGATCGCGTCAATCGAGCGCGATCTGAGGGACGGCCATGCCGCCGTGATCCAGATCGTCTCGACCGGCGAGGCGTTGATGGAACGCCGGCTTGCCGAAATCCCGACGGAGGAATGGGGCGACGTCCAGGTCGATATCACGCCACGCGAATATGTGCTGGATTATCTGGCGAACAGCTTCCCGACCCAACTCTACGAGCCCTTTACAGATAGCGAAGGTAACCTGTCGTCGCGACCGGCCTTCCGAGATGGCCAGCCGGTGCAATGCCGGGAGGCCGTCGCTCGTCGCGACCGCTTGATCGAGAAGCTGGCGTCGTTGACGCCGGTTCATGGAGCGCTCGACCAAATCGTGCAGCGCTTCGGCAGCGACATCGTGGCCGAGGTCACGGGTCGTTCCCGCAGGATCATCCGCAAGCGAGGGAATGATGGCGTCGACCGCCTCGCCGTCGAGAACCGCGCCGGCTCCGCCAATCTCGGCGAAACCCAGGCGTTCATGGATGACGTCAAACGCATCCTCGTCTTCTCCGACGCCGGCGGTACCGGGCGTTCCTATCACGCGGAGCTGTCGGCGAAGAATCGGCGCTTGCGGACGCATTATCTCTTGGAAGCCGGATGGAAAGCCGACGCGGCCATCCAGGGATTGGGCCGCACCAATCGTACCAACCAGGCGCAACCACCGATGTTCCGACCGATCGCCACCAATGTGAAGGCCGAGAAGCGCTTTCTCTCGACCATCGCGCGGCGTCTCGACACGTTGGGCGCCATCACCAAAGGCCAGCGCCAGACCGGCGGGCAGGGCCTGTTCCGTCCGGAAGATAATCTGGAGAGCCACTACGCGCGGGACGCGCTCCGCCAGCTTTACGTTCTGCTCGTCACCGGCAAGGTCAGCGATTGTTCACTTCTGGCGTTCGAGGACGCGACCGGGCTGAAGCTCACCGACCCGAATGGCATTAAGGATGAACTGCCGCCGATCACGACGTTCCTCAACCGCCTGCTGGCGTTGACCATCGATCTCCAAAACATCCTGTTCACCGCGTTCGAGCAACTGCTGACCGCGCGGATCGAGGGCGCTCTCGCGTCCGGCACCTATGATGTAGGACTGGAGACGTTGAAGGCCGAGAGCTTCATCGTCGCCGGCCGGCAGACGATTCACACCCATCCCGGCACGTCTGCCGAGACACGGCTATTGACCATTACCCAGCGCGAACGCAACCGGCCGATCACGCTCGATGATCCGCCCCATGGAACATCCGACTCTACCGCTGGCGATGATGCCGCAGACCCATTGGCGGGAAGTCGACCGCAGCACCTTCGCCCGCGCCTGGGCGGTTGAAATCGCCGAGGTTCCGGAGTTCACCGACAGCGAGATCCATATCGTCGCCGGTTTACTTTTGCCGATCTGGAAGCGCCTGCCGAACGAGTCGACCCGGGTCTATCGGCTGCAGACCGATGCCGGCGAGCGCATCATCGGCCGCAAGGTCTCACCCGCGTGGGTCGCCAACGCGCTGGACGCCGGAACGTCGAGTCTTTCCCCGGATGATGCCTTCGCCGCGCTGGTCGATGGCAAGACCATTCTCGGTCTCGCCGAGGGTCTTCAGCTCAGGCGCGTTCGCGTGATGGGTCTGAACCGGATCGAGTTGACTGGCTTCACCGACACGATGCGGGATCGGCTGCGCGCCTACGGCCTGTTCGGCGAGATTATTTCGTGGAAGCTGCGTTTCTTTGTCCCAGTCGATACGACCGGTCCTGCAATCCTCGCCAATGTTCTGGAGCGCTATCCGATTGCGCGCGTCGCCGATCGGGCGGCGGCGTGACATGCCGCGCAATGCGGCAGAGCTGGCACATCGTCTCGCGCGCGAGGCCGAAGCGGTGTGCCGTCATTATCTCTCCAACGGGCGGCGGGTTGGAAATTACTGGCAGGTCGGGGATGTCAGGAACACGACGGGCCGATCGATGTTCGTCCGCCTGAAAAACGGTGACCCCGGCGGCCGCCCGGCCGGTAAATGGACCGACGCAGCAACCGGTGAGCACGGCGATCTGCTCGACGTTATCCGCGAGAGTTGCGGCCTCGTCGATTTCCTCGATGTCACTGACGAGGCGCGACGCTTTCTAAGCCTGCCGCGATCCGAGCCGGAGTCGGACTATCGACCGCGTTGGTCTCCTGCGCCGACCGGCTCACCGGAATCAGCACGGCGTCTGTTCGCCATGTCGAAGCCGATTGTGGGGACGGTCGTGGAATCCTATCTGCGGAGACGCGGCATCACCGACCTGCATGGCATCGCGAGCCTGCGATTCCATCCACGCTGCTACTATCGCCCCGAGGCCGACGCGCCGACCGAAATCTGGCCCGCAATGATAGCTGCTGTGACCGACCTCCAGGGCCACATCACCGGTGCGCATCGCACCTGGCTCGATCCGTCCGGCCGCGACAAGGCGCCGGTCGATACCCCACGCCGGGCGATGGGTCACCTTCTCGGGCACGCGGTCCGTTTCGGCCCGGCAAGCGACGTGATGGCGGCTGGCGAGGGCATCGAGACTATGCTGTCGCTCCGCTGCGTTATGCCCTCCATGGCGATGGTCGCAGCACTCTCGGCCGCGCATCTCGAAGCCATCCTGTTTCCAGCAACGCTACGCCGTCTCTATATCGTCCGTGACGACGATCGGGCGGGCGATGGCGCGGTGGCAGGACTGTTCGACCGGGCGCAGTCGGCCGGGATCGAGGCGATGGTGCTGTCGCCGCAGTGTGAAGATTTCAACGAGGATCTGCGGAACTCTGACATCAACGCACTGCGTGCAGCGTTACACATTCAGCTCGTCCCCGAAGACGTAGCCCGGTTCTTGAGTACGAGGGTTTCGACCGGAATAGGGGACGAAGCTCTTACTCTGCCCTGACGGTGCGCCGTCGATTCCAAGGCTTCTCCCGTTATCGGAGAGGCTGCGCTCAAGGCCTTCTTGAGAGGGCGACCCTGCGGCAAGCGGTCCGGCCACGCAATGGCGTCCGCCGACTATTTTCCGTCGCGTCCTTCGGCCGCTTTACATCGCGAAGCAAAATAGTCGGCTCCTGCCATCCTCCGCTGCGCTCCGGCCGCTGTCGCTAAGCTCGGCGGTGCAGGTCCGGTCCGCCCGCCGCCTTTCGTCGCCATGAAGGCCGCGATGAGCGCGACCAATCCGACCAAGGGAAGCCGCCATGACGATCGAGCACGAGACAGACCACGAGTCGCAACACACCACATCCCCGACCGATCACGTCCTCACCGAACTCCAACTTCACGGCTATCGCCCGTTCCAGGACGAACCCGACCCGAGACCGCTGCCTGAAGCCCTTATCGTCGCGGCCGCCGTCGCTGACATCTTCGATGCCCTTATCGCGAGCTTGAGCGAAACCCGCCTCGAACCCGACCTCGAGGACCTCTTGTGGTCGGCCGTCAATCTCTTCCACCGCGCCAACGAGCGCATCGAACGCGAACTCGACGACAACGAACAGGCGCAGAAGCGCAGCCAACGCGATCAGGATGGCTCCGAAATCCGCTCGGTCGAACTCGAGCGTCTCACTGCCGAGGGCATGACACTGATCGAGCGGCGTAACAGCATGGAATACTTCCGCGACCAGGCGGCCGACCACTTCGCACGCCATACCGGATCGCACTGGCATCCGCGAAGCGGGTCGATGGTGAACCACCGCACCCTGACTTCGGCCATGATCGACAGTCGCGACTTCCTCGCCGCCAAACGCCGCGCCGAGACCGAGGTGCTATTGCCCGCCGGGCCGAAGATCGCCTTCACAGGCGGCCTTGACTGCAACGATCATCGCCTGATCTGGGACAAGCTCGATCAGGTCCATGCCAAGCATCCGGACATGGTTCTCTTGCACGGCGGTTCACCAAAGGGTGCCGAACGTATCGCCGCCCGCTGGGCCGATCACCGCAAAGTTCCGCAAATCAGCTTCAAACCGGATTGGACCAAACATGCCAAGGCAGCACCCTTCAAGCGCAACGATCAGATGCTCGATGTGCTGCCGATCGGCGTCATCGCCTTCCCCGGCACCGGCATCCAGGAGAACCTGGCCGACAAGGCGCGGAAGCTCGGCATCCCCGTCTGGAAATTCGGCAATGGTGGCGCGTGAGCGCCACCCCCTCCTACCTTGCATATAATGTCCGCATTGAATCCGTTTGCGCAGCTGTAACGATTGCCTTCTCCGGTCTCGGCCGCTGGTTCACCAAGTTCTGGGGTGAGACGTGCGATCTCGGAATCGTCGACGAACTCGCCGCGCCGGATATGCTCCTTCAGTACTCACTGCACGTGCCACGTCGGGGACGGCAAGAGATCAAGGCTTTCATGACAGATTTCCGTAAGGCCTTTCCCGATCTCAATTTCTGGGGCGCCGCCGATCTCATCGCTGAGGGCGACTATGTGGTCGGCCGCTGGGAAGGTGGTGGGACGCACACCGGCCCCGCGTTCGGCGATTTCCTGGCCGGCTCCTTGCCCGCGAACACCGGTCGAAAAATGCGATTTACCGGTACGACTGTTCTAAAGCTGAAAGACGGCAAGATCACCGAAGAAATCGGGCTCGACGACGGCGTGACCGCGCTGCAGCAGCTCGGGCTGATCAAGCTTGCCGCTTAGCTAACGACAATCGAACAGCCGGCCTTCCTGATTGCCATCTCGAAGGCCGGCAGCGGCGGCAGGTCAGCGCCACCGTTTAATGTCGGTCTCCATCGCAACGAAGACCAGGCTGCTCTCTCGCACTGCTTGTTCCTGCCTGAGATTTGACCGTTAGGGATTCCAAACACGGGCGGGATCGGCTATTCCTTCGACCGCGCCGTGGTGGTGGTGGAAGGCGCGACCCTTGCAACCCTCGTCACGGGACCCATCACCATGATCATCATCGGCGTTCTTCTCAATGTTGTCGGGCTCGGTGTCTTCTGTTGGGCACTGTTCGCGCTCGCTATCCACGCGTTGCCGTTCTTCGTCGGCATGACTGCCGGGATCCATACCTATCAAACCGGAGCAGGTCCGTTCGGTGCCATCCTTGTTGGCTTCATTACGGCCGGCTTCACACTGGTGGTCGCGCAGTATGCCTTCTCCGTCGTGCGCTCTCCCATTATCCGCCTTCTCATTCGGCTGCTGTTTGCGCTTCCGGCGGCTCGTGCTGGGTATGATGTGACCCTTGTCCTTGCATATTTCGGTGTTCCCCCGGGATGGTGGCGGGAGTCGTTCGCCATGCTCGGCGCCATTGCCGTCGGGTGCACCACCTGGGCACGCGTGTCGATCTTGACCGAGCCCGCTCTTAGCCCGGGCATTGCGTTCGTTCCAGCCCAGTCGCCAATTGGGGCGACGACCAAGGGCGGGTGACTCTTCGGGTCTATCGTCATCAAAAGAGGTTGGCCTAGATCGGAGCGTTGAAGCTCGGTTCGTCCAACCTGACCGCGACATCGCGCTCCGCTCTCACACTTCGATTGAGCCGGGTGATCTCGTCAGCAGACTACGTCCGGTGGCTCGCAGCGTTTTCGTTGGTCTGGTCTGCGCAGCGACACTGGCCACCTTTCTGCACCCCAGGCTTTCTTTTTCTTCGCGTGGAAAGCAGGACTTCTTGTGTGAGCCGATCGCTAGCTGGCACGTCTCCAAAATGCTGTTCAGCGCACGCGAGCACCTAGCCTCTCATTCCGATCGCTAGCTGGCACGTCTCCAAAATGCTGTTCAGCGCACGCGAGCACCTAGCCTCTCATTGGCTTGATCTGGCCGAAGGCCGGCTACGCCTCGATCGCCTGAACCGCAACGGCGGCGGTGATACTTTCTTCCCCTGGGCTTCGCCCATTCCTCGCGAGACAAGAAAGTCTCACCGCCGCCATCCTCCGCTGCGCTTCGGCCCGAGCGGGTGCGGCGTCGATCGCCTTCGGCTTTCAGATCGCCATCGAGGCCGCGGTGGTCGCGGAGCTCGGAAACAGCAAGGAGAAGTGACATGGCTAACATCGGCTCATTCAAGAAATCCGGCCAGGAATTCCAGGGCGAGATCGTCACCCTGAGCCTCCAGACCAAGGGCGTCCGCATCGTCCCCGAGACAGACCGGACCAACGAGAACGCTCCGAGCCACCGGGTCTACGTCGGCCGCGCGGAGCTCGGGGCCGCCTGGTCGAAGCGCTCCACCGAGGGCCGCGATTACCTCTCGGTCAAGCTTGACGATCCGAGTTTCAACGCTCCGATCTACGCCAACCTCTTCGACGACGAAGACGCCGAGACCTACACGCTGATCTGGTCGCGCAGCCGCAAGCCCAATGGCGACTGAGCCAGGCCGAGCGCAACGCCCCGCTCATCCGAGCGGGGCGGTTTGCCGTCGCAATGTCTGACGATGACTGCGCCAGCTAGCCACCTGCGATCCCCGCGCTACGCGCCATCACAGCTCCACATTCCTGCTGATCCGCACCGACCGAAGCATGGGCCTTCAGCCTTTCCGTTTCGGCGCTTTCGTGGTGCCGTCCGGAATGCGGTTGGAATTTGGTGTGGCGCAATCTCCGGTAACATGAAGGTATCGTTTCAGGCGGCAAGGTCAATCGGCTGATCAATGGGTTTTGTGGAGAGCGTCTGCCAACCATCCACCTTGCGCATGTTGATCTGTCCTGAAGCGAGCAGCGCCCAGAACAACATCGCGGCGGTGTCGGCGGATGGCAGAACAGTTTGGGTCTTGATCCGTCGCTTAAATTCTTCGTGCAAACGTTCGATTGCATTTGTGGTGCGTACACTGCGCCATTGGCTCGGCGGCAGGCGAGTGAAGGTGAACAAGCGTTCTCCAGCCTCTTCCAGGCTGTCGGCGACAGCGCGGTGCTTGAGCCTCCATTTGCGGATGAAGGCCTTGCGGCGGACCTCGATCTCCTCAGGTGTCGTGGCATAGATCATGTCGTTGTAATCCGCGGTGATCTCGTCATGCAGGCGCTCGGGGGCATGCGCGAACAGGTTTCTGTGCTTGTGAACCGTGCAGCGTTGCACCGGCACTCCGTCCCAGACGGACGCAATGGCCTTGTCGAGCCCCGGCGCGCCGTCGACAATGAGGAACTCGGGCCGCCGCAGCCCGCGCTTGATGAGATCGTCGAGGACAGTGCGCCATGCCTCGGCGCTCTCCCCGCCCATGCTCTTGATCGCGAGCAGCACCTTCTGGCCGTCCGCGCGCACGCCGAGGACAACGAGGAGCGAGATCGAGGTCGCCTTGCGGTCGAGCCGCACGCGAACGACGGTGCCGTCGAGG
>WNFI01039698.1_pt1 | contig 12272 bp, 10 predicted proteins | sample 5400471 | NCBI WGS metagenome assembly WNFI01 (sample SAMN13153348, study PRJNA577476) | soil metagenome | isolation source: 100 cm saprolite on Douglas fir-dominated hillslope | place: USA:California | collected 2013-09-17 | reverse complement strand
TGCCTGCGGGCCCATGGCGGTTTCGACCACAACGCCCAGACGCTCCGCGTCGTGACCTCGCTGGAGCACCGCTATCCGGAATTCGACGGGCTGAACCTGACCTGGGAATCGCTGGAGGGCATCGTTAAGCACAACGGTCCGCTGGCGGAGCGTGACGGTGCGCCGCTTGCCCGCTACCGCGAGAGCGGCATTCCCACGGGCATTTCCGACTATGACGGGATTTGCGACCTGGAACTATGGACCTTTGCCTCGCTGGAGGCGCAGGTCGCGGCGATCGCGGACGATATCGCCTACAACGCCCATGACATCGATGACGGCTTGCGCGCCGGGCTGTTCGCCGTCGACGACCTCAAGGTCATGCCGCTCACCGCCGAGATCATCGCCGGCATCGACAAGCGTTATCCCGGTCTCGACCACGTCAGGCGCGGCGCAGAACTGGTCCGCGAGCTGATCTCCTGTCTGATCGGGGCGGTGGGCTCGGAGGCCCGCAAGCGGCTGGAGATCGCGCAGCCGCAATCCGTCGACGATGTCCGCCGCTATGGCGATCAGTTGATCGCGTTTTCGGCCGAAGTCGCCGAAGCCGAGGCTGCGATCAAGGGGTTCCTGAAGCTTCGGATGTACCGGCATCAATGGGTGATGCGGATCATGGGCGATGCCGAGCAGATCGTGGCCGACCTGTTTGCGCGTTACCAGAAGAACCCGTCCGACCTGCCGGCCGAATGGCTGGAGGGCGCCAAGGACGAGACCGGGAGCGCGCGGGCGCGGCGGATCGGTAATTTTATCGCTGGCATGACCGACCGTTTCGCGCTGATCGAGCATCAAAGGCTTTTTGACTCGACCCCCGAATTGCGTTAGGCGGCGGCCCATGTCTGAGACGAAGCCCGAGAAAGCTCCATCGCTGCATCTGTTCGCCGACGTGCTGGCGCGCGTGCACGCGATTTGCGCAAGCTTGGCGGCGGAGAGCAATTGGCCCGCCGGCATCGATGTCTCGCGCGTCGTGGTCGAGCCGCCGCGCGATTCCTCGCATGGCGATATGGCGACCAACGCCGCGATGGTGCTCGCCAAGGATGCCAAGACAAAACCGCGCGATCTTGCGGACGCCATCGCAGCCCGCCTGCGCGCCGATCCGCTGATTGCATCGGTCGACGTGGCCGGTCCCGGCTTCATCAACCTGACCCTGAAGCCCGAGGCCTGGGCCGAGGCGCTACGCACGGTGCTGCGCGAGGACGCATCCTATGGCCGGATCGCGCCGGTCGCGAATGCCGCCAGGGTCAATGTCGAATATGTTTCCGCGAACCCGACCGGGCCGATGCATGTCGGCCATTGCCGAGGCGCGGTGTTCGGCGACGCGCTGTGCAGCCTGTTGCAGTTCGCCGGCCGCGACGTCACGCGCGAATATTACATCAACGATGCCGGCGCCCAGGTCGATGTGCTCGCGCGCTCGGCCTATCTCAGATATCGCGAGGCGCTTGGCGAGGACATCGGCGCCATTCCGGAAGGACTTTACCCCGGCGACTACCTGAAGCCGGTCGGGCAGGCGCTGGTCGCCGAGCATGGCGACAGGCTGCTCGCGATGCGTGAAGCGCAATGGCTGCCGATTGTGCGCGACAAGGCGATCGCGATGATGATGGAGGAGATCAAGGGCGATCTCGCTGCCCTCAACATCCATCACGATGTATTCTTTTCCGAGCGTTCGCTGATCGAGACCGGCAACAACAAGGTCGCCGAGACCATCGATTTCCTGCGCGCGCGGGGTGACATCTATGAAGGCAGTCTGCCGCCGCCGAAAGGCAAGCCGGTCGAGGACTATGAGGATCGCGTCCAGACGTTGTTCCGCGCCACCGCCTATGGCGACGACGTCGACCGGCCGTTGATCAAGTCGGACAATTCCTACACCTATTTCGCTTCCGACATCGCCAACCACCGCAACAAGTTCGAGCGCGGCTTCACCGATCTGATCGACGTGTTCGGCGCCGACCATGGCGGCTACATCAAGCGCATGCAGGCGGCGGTGAAGGCGGTCAGCGTGGGCGAAGCTGTGCTCGACGTGAAGATCGTGCAACTCGTCAGGCTGCTGCGCAACGGCGAGCCGGTGAAGATGTCGAAACGCTCCGGCGATTTCATCACCCTGCGCGAGGTGGTCGACGAGGTCGGCAACGATGCCGTCCGCTTCATGATGCTGTACCGCAAGAACGATGCGGTGCTCGACTTCGACCTCGCCAAGGTGATCGAGCAGTCGCGCGACAACCCGGTTTTCTACGTGCAATACGGCCACGCGCGAGCCCACTCGATCTTCCGCAACGCCCGCGAAGAAGTGGTCCCCGACCTTCCGGAGGACGCCGCGGCGCGAACCGTTTACCTCGCATCCGCCTCCGTAGAACGCCTGACGGACCCCGCTGAACTGGACCTGTTGAAGCGGCTGGCGCTTTTTCCGCGCATGATCGAGGCGGCGGCGGCGGCCCATGAGCCGCACCGGATCGCTTTTTACCTCTATGATTTGGCAAGCGAATTTCATGCCCTCTGGACGAGGGGGCGGGACTTGCCCTATTTACGCTTCATTATCAATAATGATGCAGAAATTACCAAGGCACGGCTGGCGATGGTTCAGGGAGTCGCCTTGGTTTTGGCATCGGGGCTTGCCATTCTGGGCGTCCACGCTCCAGACGAAATGCGTTAGTCTGGGGTCAATTGCCGCCTGCATGTGTGTGGGGGCTTCCGGCGGTGGCCGGCTCGCTTGTAAATTTGACGGGGGCGGCTTTTTTCCCGAAGGGAACATATCGTCACGATGGCTGATCGATATCAGGACAGACCTTTCAGCGCTGACGGCTCAGGCCGCGGCGGCGATCAGCACCAGCGGGCCGAGGCCGACCCGCTCGCCGAACTCGCTCGCCTGATTGGTCAGAACGATCCACTCGCGGCCGCAGGGCGCGGCAATCCGCCGCCGCCCCCATCGCGCGGGGTGCCGCCGAACCAATTCCAGCCGCCGGCGGAAGAGGACAGGCCTGCCGCGGGCCCGCCGCCCTGGATGCGGCGCGCCAATCCGCAGGAAATCCCGCGAGAAGCTCAAAGGGAAACTCTGCAGGAGCTTCCGAGGGAAACGTCGAGAGACGCTTCAAGGGACTTTCCGCCAAGAGATATACCGAGAGATATTCCAAGAGATATGCCGAGAGATCTTGAGAGCGGCTTTACGGAGCCGCCGCCCTTTCCGGGCACCGCGCATCCGCTGCAGCCGCGTTACGGCGCGCAGCCGCCCGCGCTTGAGCCGGATTTTCATCACGAGGGGCCGGCCTTCGCCGAAGCTGAGGAAGAGCCGGATCCGGCGCGCTATGACGAGGCGTTGTTCGGCCAGATCGGCAACGCCGTGCAGGATGAATTCCAGCGCGACCCGGCGTTTTCGGACGATCCCTACGCCTACCAGGACGGCTACGACGACGAAAACGAGGAGCCGGAGCCGAGGCGCCGCGGCGGGTTGATGACCGTGGTCGCGGTTCTGGCGCTGGCCGTGGTCGGGACGGGGGCGGCGTTCGCCTATCGCACCTATGTCGGATCATCCCGCAGCGGCGAGCCGCCGATCATCAGGGCCGACAATGCGCCGACCAAGATCATGCCCGCACCGTCGGACGGCAGCGCCAAGGTACCGGACCGCCTGACGATGGGTGACGGGACCGAGAAGCTGGTGCCCCGCGAGGAAGCGCCGGTCGACGTCAATTCACGCTCCGTCAGCGGCGGACCGCGCGTGGTGTTTCCGCAATTGGGCCAGAACGGCAACCCGCCGACGCCGTCGAGCGTGTCGCCCACTGGTGGGATTACCGGCACCGCAGGCGGCGGCGCGCCGGGCAATGGCACGCTGACCAGCAACGAACCGCGGCGGATCAGGACGCTCTCCGTCAAAGGCGACCAGCCCGACCGCTCGGCCGCGCCCGCGCCACCGCCGGCCGGCAAGCAGGCCGCCAAGATGGCCGCGCGCACCCCGAGCCCGGCCAATGCCAATGCCAGCGCCAATTCACCGCTGTCGATATCGCCGCAATCGGCCCAGGATTCGGTCCCCCCGCCCGCGGCGGAGCCCCGCCCGCGGGTTGCAGCGGTCAACCCGGCCCCAGCCGCAGCGGCCCCTAGTGCCGTCAGCAGCGGTGCAAGCGGCGGGTTTATGGTCCAGGTATCGTCGCAAAAGAGCGAGGGCGACGCCCAGGCCTCCTATAAGGCGCTGCAGACCAAATTCCCGGCGGTGCTGGGCTCACGTGATCCCGTCATCAACCGCGCCGATCTGGGCGAAAAAGGCATCATGTTCCAGGCCCGCGTCGGTCCGTTCGGATCGCGCGATGAAGCGTTGCAGTTCTGCGCCGGCCTTAAATCGGCTGGCGGGCAGTGTTTCGTCCCAAAGAATTAACGCAGGCTTCCTTGACCCCTTCGCATCGACCGCGCTATTCGGCGCGGTATGCGAAGGCGGGCCTTCATCACTGGCATAGCCGGAACGGAACTTAGCGCGGCAGAGCGCGAGTTCATGGCCGCGGAACAGCCGTGGGGATTCATCCTGTTCAAGCGGAACATTGATAATCCTTCGCAGGTTGCGGCGTTAAATAGCGAATTAAGAAGCATCGTGGGTGATGTGGACGCGCCGGTCCTGATCGATCAGGAGGGCGGCCGGGTGCAGCGTTTCGCCCCGCCAAACTGGCCGGTTTATCCCCCCGGCGCGTTGTTCGGGCGGCTTTACGACATTGATTCGGCACTTGGCCTGACGGCGGCCCGCCTGAGCGCACGGCTGATCGCGGACGATCTCCTCAAGGTCGGCGTCACCGTCGACTGTCTGCCGCTCGCGGACGTACCGGTCGCGGGGGCCGACGCGGTGATCGGCGACCGTGCCTATGGAACCGAGCCCGGCAAGGTGGCGGCGATCGCCCGTGCCGTGACCGACGGCCTGGAGCAGGGTGGTATTCTACCGGTGCTTAAACATATTCCAGGGCATGGAAGGGCGACCGCGGACACCCATTACAGCCTGCCGGTGGTGGATACACCGGAGGACGAACTCAACCGCCCCGATTTCGCGGCATTCCAGTCGCTCGCGGCCCTGCCGATGGCCATGACCGCACATGTTGTGTTTAGCGCGGTCGATGCCGCCCATCCCGCGACGACTTCTGCGACAATGATCGAGCGGGTGATTCGGGGTTTTGTCGGGTTCCAAGGTTTGTTGATGAGTGATGACGTGTCCATGAATGCGCTGGCGGGATCGATCGCCGAGCGGACCCGAGCCGCTTTTGCCGCCGGATGCGATGTGGTCCTGCACTGCAACGGCAAGCTCGACGAAATGCGTCAGGTGGCCGGTGAGACGCCGGAACTGTCGGGCAAGGCCTTGGAGCGGGCGCGCCGCGCCTTGGCCGCGCGCAAATCCCCGCTGGCCTTCGACCGGACCGCGGCGAGGGCGGAGCTTGATGCCTTGATCGGTCGATTGGGAACGGGCGCATGACCGCGGAGATATTGTCGTTTGAGACCGGCCGGCCGGCCGAGCTCGCCGAAGGCGAGCCGGCGCTGGTGGTCGACGTCGAGGGCTATGAAGGCCCGCTCGATCTGCTGCTCGCGCTGGCGCGGCAGCAAAAGGTCGATCTCGCCAAGATTTCCATTCTGGCGCTGGCCGATCAATATCTGCTGTTCATCGAGGCCGCGCGCAAAATCCGGCTAGAACTCGCCGCCGATTACCTCGTGATGGCGGCGTGGCTCGCCTATCTGAAGTCGCGGCTGCTGCTGCCCGAACCGCCGGAGGCCGAGGGACCGAGCGCCGAGGAAATGGCTACCGCGCTCGCCAACCGGCTGCGTCGGCTTGAGGCCATTCGCGAGGCCGCCAACCGGCTGATGAACAGGCCGCAATTGCTGCGCGACATCTTTCCGCGGGGAACGCCGGAGGAAATTGCTGAGATCCGCCGACCCAAATTCACCGCGACCCTGTTCGATCTGCTGACCGCCTACGCCGTGCAGCGCCAGCAACGGGTGCTGACCACGGTGCATCTGGCCAAGCGCAGCGTGTGGTCGCTCGCCGAAGCGCGCGCCTCGCTGGAGCGCCTGATCGGGATGGCCGAGTCGGAAGACTGGAGCTGCCTCGACGAATTTCTGCTGGGTTACGTCGTGGAACCGTCGCAGCGGGCGACGGTTTTCGCATCGAGCTTCGCGGCGGCTCTGGAACTCGTGCGCGAAGGCGAGATGGAACTGAACCAAAAAGAGGCGTTCGCGCCGTTGTTTTTCCGAAAGCGTTCGCCGCAAGCCCCCGGCGCAGCGACGGCACCGGAACTGTAAGTGCAAGAAGGAGACTGTGCCATGGCGAGCTTGGCGGAAAAGCGCGTAGCCGAACCCGAGGAGGATCCCGCCAGGCCAACCCGAGCGAAGCCAGCCCGAGCGAAGTCAGCCCGAGCGAAGTCAGCCCGAGTGAAACCAATCCGAGTCTTGAAGATTCGACCCTTGAAGATTCGACCCTTGAGGATTCGACTCCGGTGGATTCGAATGTCGCCGAGCCAACTCTTGTCGAAGCCAATCCGGTCGAGCCGAATGCGGTCGAACTGAATCCTGCCGAACCGCAGGCGCGGCCCGAGGAATTGCGGCTGCTGGAAGCCTTGTTGTTTGCCGCCTCCGAGCCGCTCGATCAGGCCGCGTTGGCCAAGCGCATGCCCGACGGCGTCGATATCAAGGTGGCGCTCGCGCAACTGCAGGTGGATTATGCCTCGCGTGGCGTCAATCTGGTTCGCGTCGCCAATAAATGGACGTTTCGCACCGCGGGCGATCTGTCCTGGCTGATGACAAAGGTAATCACCGAGACGCGGCGGCTGTCGCGCGCCGCGATCGAGGTGCTTTCGATCATCGCCTATCATCAGCCGGTCACACGGGCCGAGATCGAGGAAATCCGCGGCGTTGTCACCTCCAAGGGCACGCTCGACGTGCTGCTGGAGACCGGCTGGATCAAGCCGCGTGGCCGGCGCAAGACGCCGGGCCGGCCGCTGACCTTCGGAACCACGGAAACGTTCCTGTCGCAGTTCAGCCTGGAGGTGCTGGGCGACCTGCCGGGATTGGAGGAACTGAAAGGCACGGGATTGCTGGATTCGCGATTGCCGACGGGTTTCACCGTTCCGAATCCTTCCGACGACCCCATGCTTCGCGAAGACGAAGAGCCGTTGGAAGCCGGTGATCTGGAATTGACGCTGGCCCCGCCTGTGGAGCCGGAAGGCGAAGGCGGGAGTTAGCTCTTTATGGAATCAAGGTCAGGGTTTCGCCTTCGGGCTCCCTGACGATGCGGATTCCTTCGAAGCGCATCCACAGCTTTTGCATGTCGTCGTAATGCGGCGACAGCAGGTGCGCGGATTGGCCCAGCGCGATTTGAAAGGTCGATTGGTCGGGATCGGCGAGGTCGTAGACCGCGCGCAATCCCGGTCCGTGATGGTCGGCGAACGGGACGTCGTCCCTGCCGCCATCAAAGCCCCCGGCGTTGACGGTGTCGGCGGCGCCGCCCGCTGGTGGATGCCGATCGAACAACGCGGCCAGCACGGGAATGTGGGAAAATACCGGGTGCTCGAAGCTCGCCCGATGCGCCTCGCCCCAGCGCCAGAGCGCCATCGTTGCGCCGTAACGGCTGGTGAGATCATCCAGCGCGTCCCTGAGGGCCGCTGCCATCAGGCGCGGGCAGCCTTCATCCCCGCACCAGGCGGGATTGTTTTTCAGCACGCTCTGCGTGACGCGTGCCGAGGGTGACCAATAGCGGCCATAGATGATACCGAGCCGCGGCTGGAACAGCCGCTTGTTGATCGCACGGACCCATGCCGCGTAGACCAGCGGTTCGGGGCGGTCCGCCGCCATCTGGTTGTCCCAACGCCGGATCATATCGATCGCCGCGCGCTCGCGCGCGTCGGATGGTTCGGCCGCCAGCATCAGCGGCAGCAACTCCTTGGCCGCGAGCGACACGATGTCGCGCTGCAGCAGCATCGAGCTTTCGATCGACTGTTTTGGCGTTGCCGCAAGGCCAGCCTCGACCCGTTCGATCCGATACGGCGCGTCCCAATCATGGGTGATGAGGAACGGATAATCGTCCGGCACGATCTTGTTGTTCGCCGTGGCGATATGCCCGGCCTTTGGATTGAACGTCTGCGGCAGTTGATCGAACGGAATGAAACCGGCCCAGTCGTGATCGCCGGAGGCGCCTTCGACCGGCATGCGTCCGTCGCCGGCTTTGCGGATCGGAATCCGTCCCGGCACGATGAAACCGATATTTCCATTGCGATCCGCGAAGACCATGTTCTGCGCGGGAGCCGTGAACAGGCGCAGCGCATCCAGCCAACTCTCACCATGATGCGTTCGTCGCGGACATCGAACGCGGCCGTTCCCTGCGGTGTCGCATATCGTCGCAGATCGGCTGCATCGACCTGCTCGACGAAGACGTCTGCGACATCCGCGTTGGTGGTGGTGAAACCCCACGCAATCCGGTTGTTGTGGCCGAGCACGACCACCGGCGCGCCCGGGATCATCGCGCCCGTGACGTCGAGATCACCGGCCTCGAGGCGGGCGAGATACCAGACGAGGGGCGCCGTGAATTCGAGATGCGGATCGTTGGCGAGCAGTGGCTTGCCGGTGACGCTGTGGGCGCCGTCGACGACCCAATTGTTGGAGGCGCGCTGCGGCGAGCGGTCATTGGGCAGCGCGTCCAGCACGCGGTCCAGCAACGGCCCATCCGTCAGCGCCGCCAATTCCCTGAGCGTGACCGGCGCGTCCTTGGGGTAGTCGGGAAACAGGCTGTCCATTTCGCCCGCGGGCAGCAAATGCGCCAACCGGGCGCGCTGCAGTTCCTGCCGATAGTTACCGCTGTGTTGCAATTCCAGCAGTTTTCCGATCACCAGGCTATCGGCAGGCGCCCCATCATCAGGTCGATAACCAAGTACCGTGAACTCGATCGGCAGCGTCTTTCCACTGTGCAGGAAAGCGTTGATTCCGGCCGAATAGGCGTCGAGAACGGTCCTGAATTCGGCAGACACGGCGTTCACGCTGATGGAGGCCCGCCGGTAGACCCCCAGTGTCCGCATGAAGCGGTCGCTCCCGAGGGCCGCATCTCCCACGACCTCCGACAGCCGCCCGGCGCCGAGACGGCGCTGCATGTCCATCTGGAACAGCCGGTCCTGGGCGTGCACAAAGCCGAGCGCCATATAGAGATCATGGCGGCTGGCAGCCGCGATCGAGGGGATGCCGTGAGCGTCACGCATCACCCGGACCGGCTTTTCAAGACCCGGCAGCACCAGATTGCCGGTGGTTTGGGGCATTGATGCCCGCAACACCAGGAAGCCCAATCCGGCAGCGCAGATCAGCAGGATTCCGGCTCCGAATCCGAGCCGCTTCGTCCATCGTCTCATTTTCGATGATCCTCGCCGATGATGCTTGCCGATGATCCTTGCGGATGATCCTTGGCCGTGTGATCGGCGCACAGCGGGCGCGCCACGGGCGAGGCGGCCCGTAGGGAACCGGATAACTTGTAAATTTCAGCACGGGGGTAAAATCGATCGGCAGGTCCGGTAACGATAGCGTCAAGGGGGTGTGTCATCGTGCACTCAAAACGGGCCTAAGTCCTTGTCTTTGACACCCGTCGCGCCTACTTTCCGTCAAGGTTAGGTCGGGTCACCGGCCTGTCGTGTTTGGAGGGTTGCAGGATGGGTTCGCTTAGCATTTGGCACTGGATCGTGGTGATCGCAGTCGTCCTGCTGCTGTTCGGCCGCGGCAAGATTTCGGATCTGATGGGAGACGTCGCGCAGGGGATCAAGGCCTTCAAGAAGGGCATGCAGGACGACGACAAGACCGCCGAAAAGCCCGAGCCGGCCAAGAGCATCGATCATAATGCCGCGCCGTCCTCGGCCGCGCGGTCGGATGTCGGCAGCAAGGCCGTCTGAGCCGAACATCGAGGGAGACGCGGCGGCCGCAACACCCATACGGGTGAATAAACAGGCCTCGCGTAAGCGGAACTTTTCATGTTCGACATCGGCTGGAGTGAACTGGTTGTCATCGCCGTCGTGGCGCTGATCGCGATCGGTCCGAAGGAATTGCCCGGCGTGCTGCGCATGGTCGGGCAGTGGATGGGCAAGGCGCGCAAGATGGCCGCCGAATTCCAGGGCCAGTTCCAGGAAGCGATGCGCGAGGCCGAAATGGCCGACCTCAAGAAGAGCTTCGATGAGGTCAAGGAAGCCGCAACCGGCTTCACGGGCGGCAACATCATGACGTCGCTGCAAAAGGATGTTTCCGGCGCGCTGAATATCGGCGATCTCGACAAGCCGGCCGAAACGCCTGCCGTGCCCGCGATCGAACCGCCGGCCACACCGACGACGCCCGAGACGCCGACCGCGGAAACCTTTGTGGAAGCCGAAACCCACGCCGCCACCACCGAGCCGCTCGCGGTCACTGCCGAGGTTCAACCCGCGGCCACCTTGTCGGAGGCCGCCCCGGCGGTGTCGGAGGCCGCGCCGGCGGTGTCGGAGGCTGCGCCGGCTATGGCCGACGAACTCAAGGACGCCAAAGCGTCATGAGTGCCGAAGACATCGAGGCCAGCAAAGCCCCGCTGATGGATCACCTGATCGAGCTGCGCTCGCGGCTGATCAAGGCGCTGCTCGGCTTCGGCGTGGCGTTCATCTTCTGCTTCTTCTTCGCCAAGCAGATCTACAACGTGCTGGTGTGGCCGTTCGTCTGGGTCGCCGGCCCCGAGAATTCGAAATTCATCTACACCGCGCTGTTGGAATATTTCATCACGCAGCTGAAGCTTGCGCTGTTTGGCGCCGGCTTCATCTCGTTTCCGATCGTGGCCACCCAGATCTACAAATTCGTGGCACCCGGCCTCTACAAGCACGAGCGCGGCGCGTTTCTGCCCTATCTGATCGCAACCCCGGTCTTCTTCCTGCTGGGATCGATGCTGGTCTATTTCGTGGTGCTGCCGATGCTGGTGCGCTTCTCGCTCGGTATGCAGCAGGCCGGCGGCGCCGAGACCGCGCAGATCCAGTTGTTGCCGAAGGTCGGCGAATATCTGTCGCTGATGATGTCGCTGATCTTTGCTTTCGGCATCGCGTTCCAGCTTCCGGTGATCCTGACTCTGCTCGGCCGGATCGGCATCGTCACCTCGAAAATGCTGCGCGAGAAGCGCCGCTATTTCATCGTGGTTGCCTTCATCATCGCAGCCGTGTTGACGCCGCCGGACGTGCTGAGCCAAGCCTCGCTCGCATTGCCGCTGCTCGCGCTCTATGAAGGTTCGATCATCGCGGTACGGATCGTCGAGAAGAAGGCCGCGGGCGCGCAAGCCGCCGGCGCGCCGCCCACCGCCAACCCGGCGGAATAGACGGCGCCTCACGGGCGTCACGCCCGGGCCCGGCGATAAATCTCACCTGCGCGCCTCGCCCTCCGCGAGAAATTGGCGAAACGCGTCTCCGCTGCGGCTCACCATGTAGTCGGCGCCCGCAAGGCTCAAATGGGTGCGGTTATTGTAGAGCCAAAGTCCGTTCATCACGACCGGGCATTCGTCGTCGCAAAAATAATCGACCGGACGCAGCACCGTGACCCTGTCCGGCCATCTTGCGCTGAGGCGGTCGAGGATTCGATCGATCGGAGCGACGTAGCGTTCGGCTTCCTGTCTTGTCGTCACGGGACAGGGCGGCTGGGGCATGTGTGGCAACGGTCCGGGCTGCAGGCGCGGCACATTGATGAAACAGCCGGGGTCCATCTGCGCGCCGATCAGGAGGATTCGGTGGTCCTTCGCGACAAGTGCTTCGATCGTCGGTTCGAGCGCCGACTTCAATTTCAGATAGGCGCCCTTGACGGGTGGAATGGATTTCGCCGTTTCCTGGTCGTAGTCGATCGTCGCATCATCATATAAGGTCCAGAACTGCGCATAGATGATCGGCGTGTCCGTGCGCTGCATCTGTTCCAGCGCGAGATCGCGCGCCTGGCGGCATTCGTCCCGCCGGATCGATTTCGACAGCGTGACCCCCTGAAGAATCGGGCAGCCTGAGCCTCCTGCCGCGCGGAAGCCGATCTGCAGTTGCTGCATGATCGATCGGAGGCCGTACTCATATTCGATAGTGATCGAATCACCGATGAACTGAACGCCGACCTGTTTCGAAGGACTGGTAATGTCGGCGCCCTCCGGGAAACCCTGCTGGTGCATCTGCGCCGTTTGGGTCGCGGGCAGCCGCCATGCAAAACCGTGTGAAATGAACGTGAAGTGCGTGACCGCGGCGAGCCCCAGGATGAGCGAGGCGACGCTGACCGCATATCTCAGG
>WNFI01309966.1_pt1 | contig 12273 bp, 10 predicted proteins | sample 5400471 | NCBI WGS metagenome assembly WNFI01 (sample SAMN13153348, study PRJNA577476) | soil metagenome | isolation source: 100 cm saprolite on Douglas fir-dominated hillslope | place: USA:California | collected 2013-09-17 | reverse complement strand
TTTCATGGCGTGACGCGTTTCACCACCAGCGCCTTCATGCACGCCAAACTCGGCGAAACGCTCACGAAGCGCGGCGTGGCGCCGCACATCTTCGAATCCGAGGAGGAGGCGAAGGCCGCCGTACGCGAGACGTTGCCGCGCGAATGATTGATGGTAACTGTAGAGGACGACAAGCCACTGCCCAAAGAAATCCTCTTCGGTTCGTTAGGTAAAACGCGTCGCCGCACAAGAGACAAGGAGCACATCGATGACGGATCCCACCACCCTCAAGCTCGCCGACAATATCGGGGCCGCTCGCGGCACAGAAGGTGTTTTGGGGCGCGTTTAGCGTCATCGATCTGTTCATTCTCATAGATAGGGCTGTCGCGCGATCTCGTTCGCAGGTTCGTTTTGCGGTCGCGCAGACCAGGAGCTTTTCGCGCGCCGCCGAGCGCGTGCATCTGTCGCAATTTCTAATACTGGATTTATCGCGGGACGTTGGTCCGACAGCGCTCAGCGCGTAGTCCGATCACTCATGGAGCCGCTTTACCGATTTTGCTTTGTCTCAGGAGCGTCTTTTGATTCCACAGAGTCATTTTCAGGGACGATCAACACAGGCGGCTCGTCATATCCTTTTCGGCTGCTGTAAAAGAGAAGCGCCATGAGACCGAACCCGACCGCCAGCGAAATAATCACCCCGAACGCCATCGCGGCGTAACCCGAGGTTGGCACGTCAGTGCCGTTTGCCAGTGTCCAGCCGAAATAGATGACAGCGCAGGTGGCGACCAATAGCAACAGCAGCACAATGATGATGATCCATGAGCCAACGCCCATGCGAGCCGACATCGTAGTTTCCGTTGCCGTGCGATCCTCGCTACCGGTGCGTTTCGTCACTCCAACCTGTTCGAGCACGCCGACCAGAAGTTCCACGACCGTTTTTGACATCATCCGCTCCTATCGTTGACGCCCGCGCACTAGAACGGACTCAGTTTGTCGAGGTCAGCTGAAGCTGATCGGAAGGATCGGCGCGATCCATCTTTTGCGGCGAAGGCTCCTTGATACGGAACCAGGCCACATACAGTGCCGGCAGAAATACCAGCGTCAGCATCGTGGCCACCGCCAGGCCGCCCATGATGGAATAGGCCATCGGCCCCCAGAACACGGTCGGAGCGATCGGGATCATGCCGAGAATGGCTGCCGCCGCCGTGAGAAGGATGGGGCGAAAGCGGTGCAGGGTCGCTTCAATGACGGCGTCCCACGGAGCCCGGCCGTGCGCGATCTCCGTATCGATCTGGTCCACCAGAATAACCGAATTGCGAACGATCATCCCAACGAGCGCAAGGACACCCAGGATCGCGACAAAGCCGAGCGGCTTTCCGGCGATAAGCAATGCGGCGACAACCCCGATCAATCCAAACGGCGCGACGCTCAGCACCAAGAACAGCCGGCTGAAGCTTTGCAGTTGAATCATCAGCACAATGAGCATGATGAGAAGTGCTGCCGGAACGACCGCGGCAACGGATGATGTCGACTTGGCGCTTTCCTCAACCGACCCACCGGGCACAATCCTGTATCCAACCGGCAACGCCGCATTCAGCGCCTGGACCTTCGCTTGCAGTGTATCGACCACTGTTGCAGGCAGCACGCCTGCAACCAGATCGCTCTGGACAGTCAGGGTTGGGTTTCGATCCCGCCGCCAGATCAGTGGCCAATCCTGGGCATATTCGACCGTCGCCAGCTGAAGCAGCGGAACAGTGCCGCCATTTGGAATAGGAATCTGCAGGGTCCGCAATGCATCGGGAGATATTCTCTCCTCCTGATCGGCTCGCGCGACGACGTCGATCAGATATATCCCGTCGCGCAATTGCGTGACGGTGATCCCGGACACCACGGCGGATATTGATTGAGCCAGCACTTGCGAACTCACACCCAAGAGCCTGGCTTGGTCTTGGTCGACGCGCATGCGCAAGGTGCGTTGCGGCTCGATCCAGTCGAAGCTGATTTTTTCCGTGCGTGGGTCGCTGGCTATGACGGCAGAGAGTTTGTAGGCGATTTCGCGAACCCGCACCGGCTCGGGACCGCTCACGCGATACTGCAGCGGCCAGCCAACGGGTGGCCCCAATTCAAGCGCCGACAGACGGCTCACCACGCCGGGAAATTTATCGATCAGAACAGGCTCGAGGCGATGGCGGAGCCGCTCGCGTGCTTCAAGGCTCTTGGTGACGATAACCGACTGGGCAAAGAAATCATTGGCGAGCTGCACATCGAGCGGCAGATAAAATCGGACGGCTCCCTGGCCGACATAGGTCGTCCAATGGTCGATATCGGGGTCGCCCTTCAGAAGTTCTTCGACGGCTGCAACGACCTTCTCCGTTGCATAGATGGAGGAAGCTTCCGAGAGCTTCAGGTCGACGAGCAGTTCCGGCCGGTCGGATGCGGGGAAAAACTGCTGGGGAACGAAGCGCAGCCCAAATATCGAAGCCGCAAATGCCGCGAGGGTCAGCCCGATCGTGAGCCATTTGGCACGCATGGCTCCCGTCAACGCTCTGCGAAAGCCGCGCATGATTCGGCCGGGCTCCGCCTCTGCCGTGTGCTTCATCCTGCCGGGCAGGATGGTCACGCCGATGAGGGGCGCGAACAGTACTGCCACGATCCAGGAGAGAATGAGTGCCAATGCGACGACCGCAAAAAGCGAGAACGTGTACTCGCCCGCAGCACTCTTTGCGAACCCGATCGGAACGAAGCCCGCGACCGTCACCAATGTGCCTGTCAACATCGGGAACGCCGTCGAGGTATAGGCGAACGTCGCTGCCTTCGCCTTTTCGGCGCCGGCCTCGAGCTGCGTCACCATCATCTCGACTGTGATCATTGCGTCATCGACGAGCAGGCCCAGCGCAATAATAAGCGCGCCCAGCGAGACGCGCTGCAGATCGATCCCGGCGAACTCCATGCCGACAAACACCGCGGCGAGCACCAACGGGATGGAGCACGCAACCACGGCTCCGGCGCGAATGCCGAGGCTGATGAAGCTTACGGCGAGAACAATGCCGATCGCCTCCCATAGCGCTTCCATGAAATCATCCACCGCGGCCTTGACGACTTTTGGCTGATCCGCGGCAAGATGAGGTTCGATGCCGACGGGGAGATCCGCCCTGATCTCGGACATGGTCTGTTCGATGTTTTGGCCGAGCGCCAGCACGTCTCCGCCGGCCCGCATCGAGATGCCGATCCCGATCGCCGGCTGGCCGTTAAAGCGGAACATCGGCTGCGGTGGATCGGAATAGGTACGTTTGATGGTCGCGATATCGGACAATCGGAAGATTTGCCCGTTGGCTACGAAATTGACGTTTCTCAGATCTGCTTCCGAGCGAAAACCGCCGGTCACGTCGACACGAATCTCTTCGTCCGACGTTTGAACGACGCCAGCAGGTGTCACGGCGTTCTGTGCCTGAACGGCTTGAATCAATGCCTGGCGATCGAGATGAAGGCCGGCCAGCTTCTGTGACGAGAACTCAACGTAGATCTTCTCGTCCTGTGTGCCGAAAAAATCGATTTTCGAAACATCGTTGACCGCAAGAAGCCGGGTGCGCGCACCCTCCACATAATCGCGCAGCTCCCGTTGCGTGAAGCCATCCGCAGTGAATGCGTAAATGACGCCATAGGTCTCGCCGAACTCGTCGTTGAAGAACGGGCCGACAATGCCTTGCGGAAGGTATTGCCTTATATCGCCGATCTTCTTGCGGACCTGATACCAGACGTCCGGCACATCTCGGCTCTGTACGGAGCCTTTGAGGGTGATGAAAACCGTCGATGTGCCCGCAACGGTATAGCTGCGGATGTAGTCGAGACCCGGAGTTTCCTGGAGCTTCTTCTCTACCCGATCTGTGATTTGCTGGAGCGTATCCGTAACGTTGGCGCCCGGCCATTGGACCTGAACCACCATGGTCTTGATCGTAAAATTGGGGTCTTCATTACGGCCCAGTCTCAAATAGGACAGCGTGCCCGCCGCAACGATGATGATGACCAGAAACCAAACGAACGAGCGGTGCGCCAGCGCCCATTCTGAAATGTTGAAGCTGCGGTTCATTTCTGGACGCCCGCGCTAGCTTCAAGAAGTCTGACCTCTTGTCCAGGGCGCAAAGCTTGAACGCCCGCCGTTACAACCAGATCCTCGTCCTTTAGGCCGTCCGACACGACGACCGAGGATGTATCATAATGGCCGACTTTGACCGGACGCAGCGATACGGTCTTGTTCGTGGGATCGACGACCCACACTGCCGGCTTTCCGTCGCCTTGGGTCAACGCCGTCCCAGGAAGCTGAATCACGGGCTCTGATTGTACTTTGACCTGTCCCACGATCGTTGCGCCAAGACGCATTGCATCCGGCGGGTTGTCGAGAGCGACCTTCACGACGTAGGTGCCCGTTGCTGCATCCGCCTGGGGCGCGACCTCGCGGACATGGCCGGTTGCAATGATTGTCGGGTCATCCGACAAGGTGACGGTTACCTCCGGATATTTTGGACCTTTGCGAATAAGCTGGGAGGGAACATTGAAGACTGCGTCCCGGCCGCCCTGCTGGGCGACTTGGAGAACCATCCTCCCGGCCGCGACCACCTCTCCAGGTTCTGCTCCTTTCGCCGTTACCGATCCCGCGACGTCCGATTTGAGTTCAGTGTATGCAAGATTATCTTTTGCGTTCTGCAGTCTGGCCTTTGCCGATTCGACCTGCGCTTGCGCCGTCTTCAGTTGCTGCTCGGCCTGATCGTATTGAACGCGAGTCGCAAATCCTTTGCTCAAGAGCTCGCTCTGCCGACCCTCTGTCGCTTGTGCATTCGCCAGGACGGCTTGCGCGGAATTCAGATCGGCTTCCGCTGAGCGCAGCGCGTTCTGATAATCCTGGGGTTCAATTCTCGCGACGATCTGGCCGGCGGTAACCGGATCGCCGACCGTCACGGTTCTTTCCTGGAGGCGGCCACCGATCCTGAAAGCCAGATTGACCTGATCCTTGGCCTGGATTTGGCCGGTCAAACTGATCGTATCGCCACTTAGCGTGTGTTGAACCGAGGTCACACGCACCGGCCGGATTTCGACCTTCTTGGGCTGTTCCTTGCCGCATGCAGCGATCGACAGCGTGACGGCGATGACGAGCGGAATTCGTTTCATCGTGATATCACCTCGTTCGATCTGCCAGTTTGTCTCATGAGTCCCACGACTGACAATTCCTATACCGCATGGCGCTCGTTCACAGCTTCGCCAGTGAGGCGAATCGTCATGCTCCAGGTGCTGTCTCGCTAGCTCGCCAAGACGTTCCGCACGACACTGGGCAGGAGGCGGCGGGCCGGCTCGCTCCGCCATAATTCCCTGTCTGCCGAATTCCGTCCGCCGCCCAACACAGCGAACACCGCGATCATTGCGGCCCAAAACACGCCGAATTCGTAGCCCCCTTCCGGCAGCGCCCACACATAACCGATCTGAAAATGTCCGCCCAACCACATCGACATCAGCAAATACACCGATCCGAGCAAGGCAACGGGGCGTGTGAACAGTCCCAATGTGAGGCCGACGGCGGAAATCAGCTCGATCGATCCGGCGAGTGCAACCTGGGCGGCGGGCAAATGAAGCCCCAAGCTCTCGAAATAGAGCGTGTAGATCTTGAATTGAAAGGGGCCGCCGAGGATGTGACTCCCGAAATGAGGCACGAACATCAAGCCGACATAGACCCTGATGAACGTCAATGCCGATTCATTGAGCGATACCTCTGCCGAATCCGACGATGCGACGACAGATGCGGCCCGCAGGATGAATTGGACGAACACGAGAGCGCCCAGAAACCAGCCCAGAAGCTCAAAGCCCGGCACGCCCGGACCCGTCGCGACCAGCAGGTCGAGATCCTCAGGTTTCAAACCGGTGATGCTGGCCGGAGGGTTCAGACGCAGAATACTGAACAGGCGCGAAACCACGGCGGTGGCCAGCGCCAGCGCCGCAATGGCCATGAAGGAGCCACGCAGCTGCCAGATGGCGGATATCAACAATAGTGCCATCCAGATCGTGGTCGATGCGGCAAACCACGCGGTGACGGGTTGGCTAAGGATAACACTGAAGCCCCATCCGATCATGATGATCGCGACGGCCAAGATCACACGGCTCAGCCAGCGCGCAGCGTCATCGATCCTCGTTGCATCTGTTCCGCTGTTGTACTTCGATTGGAGAGCGCTCATGATTTCATCCTTTCGCGTAGACAACATCGTGCGGTCACCCGCTTGCCGGTCACATGTCGACCTTGGCGACGCCCATCGCTTGCAGCAGCGTCAGATTGTCCTCGATGTGCCAGTTGTCGGTGATGCGGCCGTTTTCGATCTTGACGAGGTCAGTGGCGATGAAGGGTATCGGCTGGCCTTTGCCCTGCGTCTGCCCGAACCTGCCGGTGAAATGGCCGGTGAAATTCATATGCACGGTGACGTAGTCGCCGGCGACGATCATCTTCTCCACCGTGACCTTGAGGTCGGGCACTGCGGCGCGGAACTGGCGCGAGGCGAAGGCCGGCCCCTGAGGTCCTTGCGGCCGGCCCGGCGGCAGCGTGTGATCGGTGAAGTTGGACGCGATGGCTTGCTTCAGCAGGGCCTCGTCGCCGGTGTTCCAGAAATCGTAGAATGCGCGGACTGCTTTCATGGTCGCTTCGCGTTGCGCGTCGGGGATTGATGCAGCGACGACGAGGTCATTGATCTTGACGCTGTCGGCGGCAAGGGCCGGCGTGGACAGCGAGAGCGTCAATGCGGCGACAAGCTCGACGCCCCGTGCAAGCCGCAAGGGTCTGTTCAGCATGCCTCCGCTCCTGAAATCCGGATGGGGTGGATGCTGGGCCTGCTTCGTGCCGGCACGCTTCAGTCTGTCTGGCATCGGAAAACCTCCCTTCAGCCTATCGGTCCGGGCAGGCCCGTTACGCTTGGCGAACCCCGATCGACAACCGGCGTGCCGGCACGGTTGGCCAGCACGTAGCGGGCGATCTCATCCTTCCGGGCGAACCAGACGTCCTGCCTTCCCTTCGCGTAGGTGAGGAAGCGGTCGAGCACTCGCACCCTGCCGGCGTGGCCGGAGATGCGATCGTGCAGGCTGACCACCATCATGCGCCGCCGTTGTGCACCCTCCTCGTAAAGCTGATCGAATTCGTCGCGCAGCGCCTGCTCGTAGGCGGCCGCGTTCCAGCCAACGAAGGGAAAGGAGACGATGTCGTTCATGTGGAAGGTATAGGGGACGGTGACGAAATCCCGCCCGCGCACCGGGACGATGAACGGTTCGTCGCGGCTTGGTTCGTCGATGTGATAGAGAAAGCCGAGATCCTGTAGTGTCTCCAGGATGTGGATGGAGTTGCGCATCCAGTAGGCGTTCCAGCCGATCGGCTTCTGGCCGGTGACCCTCACGATCGTCTCGACGCTATCGGCGATGAAGCGCTTCTCTTCGTCGCGGGAGAGTTGATACGAGTTGTTCCATTCTCGGCCGTGAGCGGCGGCCTCGTGACCGCGTCGTACGATCTCCTGAGCGAGGTCGGGAGAGGTTTCCACCGCCTTGCCGATCATGAATGAGCTGAGCTTGATCCCATGCTTGTCCATGAGGTCGAGCACGCGGGGGATGCCCTCGTAATGGCCGTAGGCGAAGAAGGCGTTGGTCGGCAGATCCGGGACGCCCTTCTCGATGGGATCCGGGATGACGCCGCCAGCGCCGGAGATCGGCTGCCCGCCGCCCTCGAACATGAGCGAGAAGCTCACCGCCAACCGCGCGCCGTTTGGCCAGAAGCCGCCTGCGTTGCGGTCAGAAGTATTGATGGTCGTCGTCGCGGCGCTGGCGCCGCCGGTCAGGCCGCTGGCGGCCGTAGCGGTCGCGATTGCGACGGTCTGAAGAGCCTCTCGGCGATTGAGATGCGAGGACTTCTGTGCAGGATTGATCATTGGCGACTCCGTCCGCTTGATGCACTCGCGATGCGGCATGTCATGCCACTCATGTATAAAGAGAGGGCCGATGGCCTGGTGCCATCGGCCCAGTCTCTGCGCGGGCACGAATGTGCGGGGAGGAGGCGCACATTCGCGAAGCTTGATCCGATTGGGATGGCATCAAGATTTGTTCAGCGCAGAACCTCAAAACATTTCCTGTCATTCTCACCCGCTCAGCCAAGGTGATAACTAAGCTGTCCCAAGAAGCCGCCGCTTTTCTTTTCACCATTACAAAGTTCATGTTGTGCTCTTTCTCAGGATCGTCATTTCCAATGCTCCGTGCTTGGGATCCGATGATGTCGCTCCTCTAGTCGGTTCGCATTGCGAATATGGAAAAACGTGATCCTCGGGAGGCGGCGGAGCGAACATCGATGCGATGTCCGAGCACTTCGACGGCCCGGCGCACGATGAACAGCCCGACACCGAGTCCATCACACCGCGTGGAATCAAGTCGAGTGAATGCCTCAAAGATTCTCGACAGCTGCTCACCCGTGATACCGATGCCCGTGTCGCAAACGTCGATGCGCACGTTTTGGCCGGAACGGCGGCAGCCAATGAGAATCCGGCCCTTGGGTTCGGTATATTTGATAGCGTTGCTGACCAGATTTCGGAGGATGCCGTTGAGAAGCAGCGCATTGCTCATGACGGACGCGCCAGTGGGGCGCACACGGATGTCAATCCCCTTCTGCAAGGCGCTTTCCTCATTTTCATGGCATGCTTGCCGAAACAGCGGTTCGAGCGCGACGGGCGAGAGCTTCGCCTCCTTGGAATGCTCATAGAGGCGAAGAGCCCCCAGCAGTTGATCGAGCTGCCTAGTGAGGCGATCGATTGCGTGCTGACCCGTCTGCAGCAGGTCCTGTTCGGATTTGGTCCGGATGCCGATGCCGAGACGTTCGTGAGTGCTTTGGATGATTTGCAATGGCTGTCGAAGATCATGGCCAGCCATGGCGAGGAGCACGGCCTGAAAGTCGGTGGTCCGCTGCGGGTCCGGCCTGCCTGCCATTCCCAAGATGACTGGCTGCCGGGTCGCCCGCATGACGCCGATTGCCCTGGCGTTGGTGACAATCGCAAGCCGTTTGTTGGTGTCGGTCATGACGTCCTCTTTCCAGCTAAGGGCTCTGGTTGGATGACCTGGTGGCCGGTAAGAGAGTTGCGCAGCGTCCGCGCGGAGGCGAGTTCAGCGTTGTAAGGAGGTGTAAATTGTCGCCATCGCGTGTAAAATCTTCAGTTGGACCTCCGGGCAATCGTTGGACCGCTGGACGGTCGGCGCGGCAATCCAGCGGTCTGGATTGCAGCAGCTGATGCGGTTTTTCAAATATCGCACTGATTGCGAAGGATGATGAGCTGAACGATCTGATCGCGGTAGGCTGAGAAGTAGAAGGCGAGTACCAGCGGATCGGGCAACCCTCGTTTGTCGTAGTTGCCATCGACGTTCGCCGTCACGATGAAGTGCCCGTAGTGCTCCACTATCTTGACGACGTGCATCGTCAGTCTTTCGCCAATGATGTCGCGCGCTGCCCATTCCCTGATGGCCTGCTTTCCCCAGTAGTCGCGCAGCTGATCGTTAACGAGCGCATCGTCTGCGAAAGCGGCCAGCAGCCTCTCGAGATCGAAGCCGTTGGTCGCTTCGACGTAGGCCGCCACGGGCGGCGGAAGCGCGGGCAGCGGGACTTGCGGAAGATGGGAAGGGGACATGACGGGTCCTCGAGGTCATGGCATGCGGATGGCCGCTTTGCAAAGACCATGGCCGACGGCCGGCGCCCTGGCGCGTTGTATCTTGTAAAGAGCTGAAAAGCGGGCTGTCGGTGCGGGGTAATTGCGCTCTGGTCGCATCGCCGGCGCCGGACCATGCGATGGCTACGGCCGTTCCGCTTGGCCAAGGGAAACGACGAGCTACGCCAAATCGTCGATGAGACGCCGCGCGATGCGAAGATCGGCCGTTTCGAATCCTTCCGTGAACCGGTCATAGACCGGAGGGAGCGTGTCGCGGGCCTGGTCGCGCTGTCCGTTCTCGGAGAGCAAGCGGGCCAAAGCCGTCGCCGATCGCAGCTCCCAGGCCAGCGCAGATTGCTCTCGCGCCACGGCGAGCGACTGCATCAGGCAGTCCGCGGCTGATGTCCGGTCGGGTCGCGGCATTGCCGCGAGAATCTGTCCCTTGATCCGCAGCAGTTCCGCCATGTCGAACGTCGCTCCGCAACTGGCCGCCCGTGCGACGGCTCCGTTGATGGTGATCAGCGCCTCGCCGAATTGCCCGGTCTTGCGCAGGCCTTCCGCCAGCGCGCTGGCGAAAACTGTGGCCAGGATGTTGTGCTGTTCGGCGTGCAGCGTCTGCAGCGCGTTCCGCAACAAAATGAGGCCGGCTCCGGCGTCGTCACGTGTGACGGCGAGTTCGCCTCTCAGCGCCATGCCGACGGCGCGATACGGCGCCAGCGAGTATCGTCCGGCATACGCGACTAATCGCTCGATGAGGTCCGCGGCTTGTCCCAAGTCGCCCCTCCAGAGAAAGACCGGTGCCGCATAAATCAGCGAGATGCAGACCGAAACCGGATGATCGCGACGCTCTGCTTCGTCGATGGCCTGTTGGGCTGTCCTGAGCGCCTGCTCTGAAAAGCCGCGCAGCCACAAGGCTCGGGCGAGCGCGACAAGCGCGCGGATGCGATGATCGTAGCCAAAGAAGTTGGTATTGAGCTGGCCCGGCTCGACGGCGTTGGCCATACCGCCTTCGCAATGGCGTTGCGCCGCGGCCTGATTTCCCACCAGGTGATGAGAAACACCGAGCATCCAGTCCGTCATGACAAGGCCGGCCGTGTTTTTAGCTGCCCGGGCGACCGCGACCCCCTGTTCTGCAACGGTCAATGCGCCGCGGAAGTCGCCAATTCGCGTGAGGAAAATGTTCAGGCCGGCAAGAAGCTGCAGCTGATGATCCTTGTCATCGAAGGTCTCCGCAAGCGCAAGTCCGCGCTCGATTGCGGCGCGAACCTCGTCACCGTTTCCTCTGGTGAACATCGACGACAGCTGGTCCCGCGGCCGGCGTCGTCGAGAGCGGCCAGCGCCTGCTCGCACCAGCTCCTGCATTCGTCGAGCAGCGACAACCCCACGAACAACGGCGCCGCCCAGGCGGCGAGTTCGACACCGACGGCGATGTCGCCATGGTCCGAGAACGCCCATTCGAGCGCCGCTCGCACATTCCCGATATGCGGGGCATTTCCTGAAAGATCATGCTCGCCGAAGGCCGATTGGATGACCTCGTCGTGTTCGAGATAATTGGAATAGTAAATCGCGTGGCGCCTGGCGATGTTGTCCGCCTCGCCGCGTTCGGCAAGTTTGCCCGCGGCGTAGGCCTGCGTGGTGTCGAGCAGCCGGTAGTATGTCGATTCGCCAAGGGCAGTCGTCGATATCAGCGATTTCGCAACCAGGCTTGCCACCGCAGCGGCGACCTCCGCGTCGTTTGCCTCCGTCCCGGCGACCGAGAGGGAGTTCTGCCGTTCCGCGAATGCCATGGGAGCCGACGCGACCGGCCGCAAGTTCGATGGCAAGCGCAATTCCGTCGAGCCTGCGGCAGATCCTGGCGACGATCGGCGCATCGGCATCGCTCAGTTCGGAGCGATAGCCACTCGCAGCCGCGCGCTGCATGAAAAGCTGCACGGCCGGAAATTTGAGCGCTTCGGCAGCTGTCAGGCCGACATCGTCATGGGGACCATCGAGCGGATACAGCAGGTGAACATGCTCGCCTTCGACCCGCAGCGCCTCCCGGCTGGTTGCCAGGATGTTCGATTGCGGTGCCTCGCTGACAACGCGTTCGGCCAACGCCGCCGCCGCGTCGATCACGTGCTCGCAATTATCGAGCACAAGGAGGACTCTCCTCTCGCCAAGAAAGGCCAGCAAGCTGAGGATGGGATCCTGAGCTTGCATCATGAATCCGAGCGCCGATGCAACCGCCGTCGGCACCAGACCGGGATCGGTCAGCGCTCCGAGATCGACGAAGAAAACTGCGCCCTTGAAATCATCGATCAACGCGTGGGCAATCGAGACTGCGACGGTTGTCTTGCCCATGCCGCCCGGGCCGACGATGCTGACGAAGCGCCGCGTCATCAGCTGGGCCGACAGCGCGCGGACGGTATCGTCGCGGCCGACCATTCTCGTCAACCGCGCCGGCAGTTTGTGGCGCCGATCGCTGACAAGCGACCGGGCTTGCGGGGCTGATCGTTGTGATGCCGATCGTGTCACCGGAGCGACGAAGCAATAGCCCCGACCGGGGACATTTTCGACGTAACGGGCGCCATCGCGCCCGTCTCCGAGCGCTTTGCGA
>WNFI01073904.1_pt1 | contig 12273 bp, 10 predicted proteins | sample 5400471 | NCBI WGS metagenome assembly WNFI01 (sample SAMN13153348, study PRJNA577476) | soil metagenome | isolation source: 100 cm saprolite on Douglas fir-dominated hillslope | place: USA:California | collected 2013-09-17 | reverse complement strand
CTTCCTGCCTACTATCTCTGGCGCTGGCGCAGCCGGCGTGGCACTCCGACCGCTGCCTAAAACAAACTCACCGGATCCACATCCGCGAGGATCGCTGTTCCCGGAATTTCTTGCCGCGCGCAAAAATCGAGCGCCCCGGAAAGCGCCGCCGTCAGCAAACCGCGCTTTGGCGACTTCAGCAGAAACTGAAACCGGTATTCACTCTTCAGCCGCGCCAGCGGAGCCGCCGCCGGCCCCAGCACTTTGATCCCCTTCGCTTCGTACGGCGCGAAATATTCTCCGAGTTTGCGCGACCACCGGATGGCGTTCTCGATCTTGCGGTCCCGCACGATCAGGTTGGCCAGCGCCGTAAACGGCGGATACCCCATCATCTTGCGGAAGTGCACCTCGCGCTCGAAATACGCCGTGAAATCCTGCTTCACCGCGTCCTGAATGGCGTAGTGCTCCGGATAGTACGTTTGCACCAGAACCGTTCCCGGCAATTCTCCGCGCCCCGCGCGCCCCTCCACCTGTGTCAGCAATTGAAACGTGCGCTCCGCGGCGCGAAAGTCCGGCAGGCTCAGCAGCGCATCCGCGGCCACCACGCCCACGAGCGTGACGCGCTGAAAGTCGTGTCCCTTGGCGACCATTTGCGTTCCCACCAGGATGTCGAGGCGTCCCTCCGCGAAAGCGCCAAGAATCTGCTGGTAGGCGCGCTTGGTGCGGGCGGTGTCGCGGTCCAGCCGCGCGATCCGCGCCTCGGGAAACTCCTTGCGCAACACTTCTTCGAGTTGCTCCGAGCCTTCGCCGAAAAAATGAATGTGTTCCGACTCGCATTTCGGGCAAACCTTCGGCACGGCGCGCGTGGACCCGCAGTAGTGGCACGTAAGTTGGTTGCGTTTCTTGTGAAACGTCATCGAGATACTGCAGTTGACGCACTGCACCGTCGCACCGCAGCTTCGGCACATCACGAACCACGAATACCCTCGCCGGTTGAGCAGTACCAGCGCCTGCGTGCCGTTCTGCAAACATTCTGCGATTCCCGCGTGCAGGCGCATGGAAATCGGCCCGGTCCGGTGAGTGCTCTTGAACTCCTCGCGCAGGTCCACTATCTCCACGCGCGCCAGCGGACGGTTTTCCACGCGCGATTCCAGCGTCAGCAGCTTATACTTTCCCGTCCGCGCGTTGTGATAACTCTCGAGCGACGGCGTCGCCGAACCCAGCAGCACCACGGCTCCTTCCTTCTTCGCGCGCACAATCGCGGTGTCGCGCCCGTGATACCGCGGCGTCTCTTCCTGTTTATAGCTGCTCTCTTGCTCTTCATCCACAATGACAAGCCCCAGATTTTCGAGCGGGGCAAACACCGCCGAGCGCGTCCCCACTACCACACGCGCTTCCCCGCGCCGCACTCTCCACCATTCCCGCGCACGCTCCCCGTCGCCGAGCGCCGAGTGCACCACCGCCACTCCTTCGAACTTCGCTCCGAACCATGCCCGGCATAGCCGCCCCACCCACAGCGTCAGCGCAATCTCCGGCACCAGGATCAACGCGGTTCGCCCGCGCGCCAGCACCTCCTGCACGCTTCGCAAATACACTTCCGTCTTTCCGCTGCCCGTCACGCCGTGCAGCAGCGCCACGGAAAAGTCCCGTGAATCGAGCCATCCGCGCACCTCCCCAACGGCGCGCTCCTGCTCCGCGTTTAGCACGTTCGCAGGTGGCACGAAGTCGGCGTCGAACGGATCCTCGCCGGGGTCGAGCGGCTCTTCCCAACTTTCGAGCGTCCCCACGTGAATCAGCCGCGCCACCACCGCGCGGGAAACTCCAGCGATCCGCAACAACATCGGAAGCGGCAGAGGCCCGCGTTCTTCCGCCAACACTTTTCGCAGGCGCTCGATCGTGGCGATAGACTTGCTCTCGGCAACTCCTTCGAATCCTTTCCACGCGACGATCCTCTGTGTCCGCCCTTTCCGCCCCGCCGCCACTTCGTGCATCTCGATCCACCCGCGCCGTTGCAGCCGCCGAAGCAAAGTCTCCGCGCGCGGAGTCTTGCGCAAGGCACGGACCTCGGCTGATTTTCCTTCTCGAGCAATCTGCCCCAGAAGCCCCCACTCGTCGTTTTCGGAATCCGTCAAATCGCTTCGCAAGGAAAGCTCGGCGTGGGCTTGTGTTCCCGCGGACGTGAGAAGCACTTCGCGTTTCGTTCGCACTTCGACGAGCGGCGGCAGCATCGCCCGGAAAACTTCACCTACCGGCGCAACGTAGTAATCCGACACCCAACGGCCCAGCTCCACAAGCGCCGTCGGAAGCGCGGGGCTCGCATCCAGCACCTGAACAATCTCGCGGATCTTCGGCCCCTCCGGCTTTTCGTTTGTCCGGCGGAGCGCCACGCCCACCATGGCTCGCCGGCCAAACGGCACCACCACGCGGCTGCCTGGCACGGCCTGCTCGCGCAATCCAGGCGGGACGGCGTATGTGAACACACTCCGCAGCGGCACCGGCAGCGCAACTTCACAATAGGGAGCGTCCATAAGCGGAGTTAGTGTAACAGCAGGGCAGGTCAGCTCTACGGGCGGGCTTCTTTCCTCGGCTGGAGTCCGAGGACGCTCATCACTTTCTGAAGATCTTTCCAGACGTCGCCCTTGGCGTTCGGATTCCGCAGCAGGTAAGCAGGGTGATAGGTGGGCATCAGCCGGGTTCCGCGGAATTCCAGCCACTGTCCGCGCAATTGTGAAATGCCCTTTTCCGTGCCGAGCAACGCCTTCAGCGCGACGGCGCCGAGGCACACGATCACCTTCGGACGGATGACGTCGAGTTGCCGCATCAGAAACGGCGAGCAGATGGCCACTTCGTCCTTTTCCGGCGCGCGGTTTTCCGGCGGACGGCATTTCACCACGTTGCAGATGTACACGTCCCGCCGCTGCAAGCCCATGGCCTCGATCATCTGCGTCAGTAGCTTGCCCGCGCGTCCCACGAACGGCACGCCCTGAACGTCTTCATCGTGCCCCGGCCCTTCGCCGACGAACACCAACTCGGCCTTCGCGCTGCCGTCGCCAAACACAATTTTCGTCCGCCGTTCGCACAGCCGGCACCGTTTGCAATCGCCGATGTCTTCGCGAATGCGCTCCAGCGAATCGTTTTCCACGCGGTCCACGGCTTCGAACAAGGAAGGTCCTTGGGGAATGGGGATCATGATGGGTTTTGCAATTTGCGTTGGAACGTAAGCGCCCACGCGCGGTAACGCCGCCGTCTGAACAGGCGCAGGGACTCCCTCTGCGTCCTCAGCACCCTGCCTTGCGCGATCGGTGAAAAACTCGCGCACGCCAATGTCTTCGAAGTAGCGCAGCGTGTCTTCCAGTTTTTTCCGTGTGGATTCGCCTGGAGGAATCGTCATAGCCGCGAGGTCAGGACCTGGCGCCGTGCGTGGCAGGAGTTTGGTGCGGTGCAGCTTTCAAGCGCATCACTTCGTCTAGGACGCGGTTCGCCGCATTCCATTTGCTCATCTTTGGCAGCGCAACTTCACGTCCATCGCGCGCAAACAGCGTGACTACATTCGTGTCGTGGTCAAACCCGGCCCCTTCGGCCGTCACATCGTTGGCCACAATCAAGTCCGCGCGCTTGCCTTCGAGCTTGGTACGGGCATGCTCGGCCACATTGTCCGTCTCTGCGGCAAACCCCACCAGGATCCGCTCCCCTTTGTCGCGCGCCACTTCCGCCAAAATGTCGGTGGTCGGCTCGAGCTCGACGGTCAGCCGCGCTTTTCCGCGCTTGATCTTTGCCTCGTGCTTCGCCACCGGACGATAGTCGGCTACCGCCGCAGCTTTCACCACCACGGTAGCGTCGGAGAGTTCCGCAAAAACCGCCCGGCGCATCTCTTCCGCCGTGCGCACAGAAATGCGTTTCACGCCTTCGGGCACTGACAGTGCCGTCGGCCCACTCACCAAAATCACGCGCGCGCCGCGCCGCGCCGCCGCTTCGGCCAGCGCATATCCCATTTTCCCCGACGAGCGGTTAGTAAAATATCGCACCGGGTCGAGGTCTTCGCAAGTCGGCCCGGCGGTCACCAGCAGCGTTTCTCCCTCGAAGTCGCGGCGAATTTGCAACGCGTCTCTTGCCGCCTGCACAATCGCCTCAACGGATGCCAGGCGTCCCGCTCCTGTCATTCCGCAGGCCAAATATCCTTCGTCCGGCTCCACCACGTGCACGCCGCGCGCCCGGAGGATCTGCATGTTCTCCTGCGTCGCCGCGTGTTCCCACATGTTGACGTTCATCGCCGGCGCGACCACCACCGGCGCCGTGGTCGCGAGAAACAGCGTACTCAGAAAATCGTCGGCCATGCCCCGCGCCATCTTCGCCAGGGTATTGGCGGTCGCGGGAGCGATCAGCAGCAGTTCGGTCCGCTGCGCCACGGCGATATGTTCGATGGCGCTTTCCACGTTGGCCGGGCCGTCCGCTTCCGCACCGAACATCTCGGTAATCACTTTCTTGCCGGTCAGCGCCGCGAACGTCAGCGGGGTGATGAACTCGCGCGCGTTGCGCGTCATCACCACCTCCACCTCGAAGCGCTCCTCCTGCAGGCGGCGCACAAGCTCGGCCGCCTTGTAGGCAGCCACTCCGCCGGAGACTCCGAGGGTAATTCGCATCGTTGCGTTATCCCTTGCGCCGCTTTTCATCTTTGGCGTCATTGGGCTGGGGAATTTCGGCCAAGTCGTATTCCAGCGTTCCATGGTCGAGTTCTTCCATGGCCACTCGCGTTGGTTTTTGGGAATGTGGACGATCCACGATCGGAGGGGCCCCGGCCATCAACTGGCGTGCGCGCCGTGCTGCCACCACCACATAGGCAAACTTGCTATCCGGTGCATCCTTCAGTACCGTCATACGGAATTTAGCCTCCGAAAGATTCCAGTAGTTTCGAGACCCGCTGGCCGTTCCGTGCGCTCGAACATCGTACCGCGGTCACAATGGCCTGTACTTCGCGCCCGGCGCGTTCCACATCGTCGTTGATCACGCAATAGTCGTAATATTTCCGGAATGCCAGGATTTCGTCGCGCGCCCGGTTCAGCCGCCGCTCGATCTCTTCCGCGGAATCCTGCCCACGGTCGCGCAGCCGCCGCTCAAGCTCCTGCCGTGAAGGCGGCACGATAAACAGTGCGATCGCACCCGGCAATTTCTCTTTCACCTGCGCCGCGCCCTGCACGTCGATCTCTAGCACCAGGTCCAGTCCCTTTTGCTTCGCCTCATCCAGCCAGTGCCGTGGCGTGCCGTAAGAATGCTTCCCGAAGACGCGAGCGTATTCCAGAAATTCGCCGCGCTGCACCATCTGATCAAACTCGGCCTCGGAAACGAAATGATAGCACTTTCCACTGCTCTCGGTCGCCCGCCGCGGCCGTGTTGTGCACGAAACCGAAGCCAGCGTCCCGGGCAACTCCAGCAGCCGCTGCACCAGAGTGGATTTCCCCGAACCCGAGGGCCCGGAAACGATAAAGACCAGCGGCTGGAGACTCTCTCCCATCTATTCGACGTTTTGCACCTGTTCGCGCAGCTTCTCGATTTCTCCCTTGATCTCGAGGCCCAGCGAAGTAATCTCCAGTCCTTCCGATTCCACTCCAGGACTTTTTGACAGCATCGTGTTCGCCTCGCGATGCATCTCCTGCAAAAGAAAATCCAGTTTCTTGCCGAGTTCGCCCGCGCCGTCCAGCAGCTTCGCAAACTGCTCCACGTGGCTGCACAAACGCGAGAGTTCCTCGCTGATGTCGCTGCGCTCGGCCAAAATCGCCGCTTCTTGCGCTAGCCGTGACGGTTCTATAGCTGTGTCGCGCAGAAGATCCTTCAGCCGCTCATCGAGCCGCCGCGCGTACGCCGGGCGAACGGCCTCCGCCAGCGCTTCCACCTTCGCGGCGCGTTCGCGGATTTCCCTTAGCCGTCCGCGCATTTCTTCGCAGAAGCTCCCGCGGCAATCACGCCCGGCAATCGCAGCACCGCGACGGGATCTGGCTCCGCCTTCATCCCGAATTGTTTCCGTAAATCGTCCGCCGCTTTCCAATAGGCTTCCGCCACCGCGCGGTTCACCTGCACTGCCGCAGGTCCCGCCTGATCGAAGTGCAGCGTCACGTCCACGTGCCCCCGCCTCAATCGTTCCCGGACGGTTTGCCGAATCAGCGGTTCAAAGGTATCAAATCCTTCCGGCAAACGCAGGTGCAGGTCCAGAAACCGGTGATTCACGCTGCGCAGGCTGATTCGCAACGCCCAGCCGTTGTGCTGGACGCGCGCCTGCGCGTATCCCGTCATGGACTTGCAGGCCTGCGCATCCGTCTTCCGCGTCGGTGAAGTGCCTTGGCTCATGTTCCCATCGGACGTTCCACCGGTGCCTCCAGGGCCGCCGACGGTGCAGGGGGATTGTCGGCATCCGCGAATTGCAGCTCGTGAAGACGCGCGTACATTCCGCTTCTCCCGAGGAGTTCCGCGTGCGTTCCCGTCTCGCGAATCTGCCCATCCTCCAGCACCACGATCTTGTCTGCGCGCCGAACCGTCGAAAGCCGGTGCGCGATCACAAACACCGTGCGTCCCACCATCAAATTTCCCAGCGCCTTCTGCACCAGCATTTCCGATTCTGCATCCAGCTCCGAGGTCGCTTCGTCCAGAATCAGAATCGGCGAATCTTTCAGCAGGGCACGGGCAATCGCGAGACGCTGCCTCTGCCCGCCGGAAAGCCGTTGACCGCGCTCTCCCAACATCGTCTGGTATCCCTGCGGGAGCTCGCTGATGAACTCGTGCGCCAGCGCCGCTTTCGCTGCGGTGATCACGCGCGCCTCCGGTAATTCCGGCTGGCCGTAACAGATATTGTTCCACACTGTGTCGTGAAACAGGATGTTCTCCTGGGCCACCATGGCTATCTGTTCGCGCAGTGAACGCAGCGTCACGTCCCGAACATCTTCGCCGTCGATCCGCACCGTTCCCGATGTCGTTTCATGGAAACGCGGCAGCAGGTTTACCAGCGTGGTTTTTCCCGCGCCGCTCAACCCCACAATCGCCACCACTTCCCCCGCGCGCACCTTCAAGTGAATGCTGCGCAGGATTGGCGCCGAATCGTACGCGAACCCCACGTTGTCAAATTCAATCTCGTGCGAGAAGGGGGGCAGCGTTTTTGCTCCCGGCTGGTTTTGATTCTCTTCTTCCTGTGCCAGGAAGGCGAACACCTGCGTCGTCGCTCCTTGCGCCATTTGAAACTGCTGATACACAAAACCGATCCGCTTGATGGGAATGTATGCGCTAAACAGCGCGTAAACAAATGTCAAAAACATTCCTTCCGTCATGCGCTGTGCCCGGATCTGATCGCGCGCATACAAAAGCACCAGCGCAATAACTACCGCCCCCAGCAGGTCCATAATCGGCGCTGTGGCCACCACAGCGCGGACCCAGCGCATGCTTTCCCGCAGCAGACGCCGCGACGTCTCCCGGAACTTCCGTATCTCGAAGTCTTCCATCCCGAAGGCCTTCACCACGCGGTTCCCGCTCACCGTTTCTTGCAGAATCTGGCTCAACTCCGCCAGCCGCGCTTGGCTGTTCTCCGCCGACCGCCGGATCTTTCTCCCCAGTTTTCCCACCGGCCACACGATCAGCGGAATGAGCACCGCCGAACCCAGCGCCATCCTCCAGTTGGTCATCACCAGGACGATGGTGAACACCACCAGCGTGAATCCTTTTTGAAATAAATCTGCTACGTATTCGGAGAGCGCAACGCGCACGCGTTCAATGTCGTTGATCGCCGCCGATATGAGCCGCCCGGTCGGGTTGTGCTGAAAAAAGCCCACCGGCTGGCGGATCAGTTTTCCAAACACTCGGTTCCGCAAGTCGGTCACAGCGGCATGTCCGGCATATTGAATCTGCAAGTTTCCGAGGTACTCGGCCAGGCCCTTCGCCAGAAATACAGCTACCACGGAGAAGGCAAAGATGGTCCAGACATTGTGGATCCGTGGTGGAAAAAACCAATTGAGGTCCACCATTTGATGAGTGATCGGATTCCTGAACAAAGGAACGCTGGATCCCGCAACCGATGGTTTCAATACCAGGTCAAACGCAGGCCTGATCATCAGCGCGATCATACCTTCGCACAGCGCCGTGAAGGCCACGAGCACGATTCCCACAGTCATCCGCAGCGCGTGTGGCCGTATGTAGCCCAGCAGACGCTTTAGTTGCGGCGAAAACAGCAACGCATCACCCCATCCCGTCTTTTTGAAAGAGGAGCAAGCTCCTCGTTCCACCTGCCGGAAGCCGCGACTATTTCTCGATGTCGCGGTGCACAACCTTCGCGGCGTACCCGTGCTTCTTGAGCGCGCGCCCCACTGCTTCGGCCAGCATCACCGAGCGATGGCGCCCCCCGGTGCAACCCAGCGCGATAGTCAAATAGCTTTTCCCTTCGCGAATATAGTGCGGGATCAGGTATGCCAGCAACCCCTCAATACGCTTCAGGAACTCCCCAGTCTGCTTGAACGACCGGATGTACCGCGCGACACGCGAATCTTTCCCCGAATACCTTCGCACAGCGCCGTGAAGGCCACACGTTGAACTTCGTCGTATCAATCACCACGTCCGCGAGTTTCCGGATGGACGCGGTCAGCGACCGTTCCCAGCGCAGGCCATCACGCACCGAGCGATCGTGCCCCATCGGATGCGGCCGCCGCGTTTCGCTGAAGCGCCGCAGCAGTGCTTCGTCGCTCGCTTCCATGAACACCAGCGTCGCCGGATAATCACGGCGCAAGTCGCGGAACACTTCGGGAAGCTTCCGCAGGTGCTCGCCTTCGCGCGCATCCACCAGCAACGCGGCGCGTTCGGTCTCCCCGCCGCCTTGCATGTGCAATTCTGCGAATGTGGGGATGAGGTCCACCGGCAGGTTGTCCACGCAGTAGAACCCCAAGTCCTCGAACGCCTTGAGTACCGTGCTTTTCCCCGAGCCGCTGAGTCCGGTGAGAATCACCAGTTGCCGTGCGCCGCCCCTGCTTCGCCGCTTCACGCGGGGCGCGCCTAGGCTTTCACCCGGCGCTGGTGCGTGCTCGGGATGCGCAGGTCTTCTCGGTATTTCGCGACAGTGCGCCGCGTCACATGGATGCCGCCTTGGTCCAGCCTCTTGGCAATCTGATCGTCGGTCTTCCGGTCCGTTGACCGATTCGGAAAAAAACGACCGCAGCTCGATCACGCCCTGCGGCGTGTGAGCGTACTTGCTGGCCACGGCACGGCTGACCGTCGAGGGGTGCACGCCCACTTCTTCAGCCACTTCCTTGATCATCATCGGCTTCAGTTGGTCCGGGCCGAAGTCCAGAAACTCACCCTGCCGCGCGATGATGGATTGACACACTCGCAGGATCGTGTGTTTGCGCTGCTCGATATTTTTCATCAACTGGATAGCCGCGCTGAACCTCTCCTTCACGTAATTCCGCACGTCCCGGTCGGCCGCATCCCGCGCCAGCAGGCGCCGGTACACCGGACTCAGCCGCAATTGCGGCAGGTCGTCCTCGTTCATGAACACCTGCCACTGATCGTCCACTCTGCGGAAGTACACGTCCGGCTCCACCAGACGCGCCTCGGTCTTGTTGTAGCGCAGTCCCGGACGCGGATCGAGTTTCTTGATCACGTCCACCGCGCGCTTCACCAATTCCACCGGACGGTTCAGCGCCCGCGCAATCTCCTTCAGTTGGTTGGATTGCACCTGCTTCAGGTGGTCCGCCACCACTTGCTGCGCCAGCGTGTTTTGTGGATCGAGCGTCTTGAGCTGGATCAGCAGGCATTCTCTAAGGTCGCACGCGCCCACTCCGAGCGGGTCGAATTCCTGTACCACGGCCATCGCGTCTTCGATGTCTTCGGTGGAATATTTTCCGTTCTGCGCGATCTCTTCGGGCGAAGCCGTTAGGTATCCGTTCTCATCCAGATTCCCGATCACGGTGTCCGCAATCTCTCGCACCGTCTCCGAACAAATGGTCACGCTCAGTTGCCATTGCAGATGCTCCGTCAGTCCGCGCGGAGAAGAAAGAAACTTGTCAAACGACGGCCGCTCGATGGTTTCCCGCTCGCGGGAAGCTCCGCCGTCCGCGCCGGTGTCGAGGTATTTGTTGAAAAAGGACGAGATGTCGAATTCGTCGAAGGGATTGGGCGCTTCGGTTTCCGGGACTTTTTCGGTCTCCGCTTTGACAAACGCCTCGTCGCTGTAATTCTCACTGACCACGCCGTCTTCGGACAGCTCTTCCAGGACCGGGTTCTCAACCATCTCCTGATTGATCATCTCGCGCAGTTCCAGCCGGTTGAGCGCCAGCACGCTCACCATCTGCACCAGACCCGGCGTAAGGATCTGCTTCTGCGAGACTCTTAGGTTGAGTTTGAGGCCTTGCCAGCTCATGGCATCTCAGTTTAACCGGAAGTTGTCGCCCAGGTACACGCGGCGCACTTCGGTGTCCTGGCTTAGTTGCTGCGGCGTACCCGTGCGGAAAATCTTTCCATGATTGATGATGTAGGCGCGGTCGGTTACGTTCAGCGTTTCCCGCACGTTGTGGTCGGTCACCAGCACGCCGATCCCCGCCCGGCTCAGGTCCCGGATGGCCACCTGCAAATCCTCCACCGTCAGCGGGTCAATCCCGGAAAACGGCTCGTCCAAGAGAACAAATGCCGGCTGCAGCACCAGCGACCTCGCGATTTCCAGCCGCCGCCGCTCGCCGCCGGAAAGCGTGTACGCCCGGTTGTACCGCACCGTTTCCAGACCCATCTGCGCCAGCAACTCCTCCTGGCGATCCTTTTGTTGTTCGGCCGTCAGCGGAAGGGTTTCCAGGACGGCCAACAGATTCTCTTCGACCGTCAGTTGGCGAAAAACCGAGGGTTCCTGGGGCAGGTAACTGATTCCGCTGCGGGCCCGCAAGTACATGGGAAGGTCGGTGATCTCATCACCGTTCAGCAGTACTCGGCCTGCATCGGGACGCGCCAGGCCGACCAGAATGTAAAATGTTGTGGTCTTCCCGGCTCCGTTGGGCCCCAGAAGCCCGACCACTTCGCCCTGACCAATCTCCAGTTCAACGTCGTCAACAACCTTGCGCCCACGATACGACTTGCTGAGCTCGACGGCCTGGAGTTTCAGCATACCTCGTCATTTCTCGACTCGGTGCTTTGTCACTGTGCGCGATCCGTTTTCGGAATCTACCACAATCGTATCATCCGCTAAAAAGAAGGTCAATTGACGTCCCGTCGTTGTGCCGCGAGAAGCATCGGTCAGCGTTGGAGTTCCTCCCGACAAGACGAATTTCCCTTCCCCCGCCGAATATTCCCCGCGTTCCGCCGTCCCTTTGCGATCCAGTTGTTGCACGGTGACTCCTCCGGTCGCCACCGCGCGCGTCAGTTGCCGCGACCCGCTGCCGTTGGTGCCTGCGGAAAAGAATACGTCCAGCGCCGCCGCAAGAATTTCTCCCTGCTGCGACTTCGCATCCACCCCGTTTTCCAGGTGCGCCCGCCCTTCGGTGCTCCAGTAACTCATCGTTTGCGCGCGGATTTGCCACAACGAAGCCCCACCCTTCATCTTCTGTGGTTCCGGCTTCACACTGGCCGCCCCTGTCTGCGGAAAGACCGCCAGAACATTTCCGGTGGCATTGATTTGCTTCGACTCGCGCAGCAATTCAATCGAGTCCGCCTCGATCACGGAGTCCCCTTGCCACAGCCGCGCATGCCCCGAATAGAGCGCCCGCCCCGTCTTCGAGTTTGCCGTCACGTGCTCCGCCGAAATATGCGCAGGCTGCGCGGACAGATCGGCCACGCTTTTCCCTGTCTTCAGATCGCTCGACCGCACCTGCCCATCCGCCCGGATTTCTCCGGTCGGCTGCGCGAACGAAATCTCCTGTGCCGTCGTCCGCGTAGTCGCATCGCTGACCGTGGCGTTCCCGGTCAGCAGCGCCGTCTGCGTCGCCCGCCCCATTTTCGCTTCGTCGGCCTGAGCGGTCCGCTCGCCTTCGCGCATCTTTACGTCGCCGGTCAAGTCAATCTCCGTCCAGTCTCCTTCCGGTGCGAAGCTCGCGCGCAACTCCCGCGAAGTCGTGGTCTGCGCGGGCCTCCCTGGAAGTTTTCGCTCGACCTCCGCTCCTCCGTCGGCGCTCAACGATTCCGCACGGCCAGCAGCGTCGAACTTCGCGTGCATTCTCTGCCCCGCCAGGTGCGTGCTCCCCGCGGAGTCACCCGCCTGACTCGCTCCTCCCTGCCATTCGACCGTTGCCGGAGCAAGAGTTTCCGCGCTTTCCATTCGCGGACTCTTCTTTCCTGTCCCCTCGGCAA
>WNFI01245826.1_pt1 | contig 12274 bp, 10 predicted proteins | sample 5400471 | NCBI WGS metagenome assembly WNFI01 (sample SAMN13153348, study PRJNA577476) | soil metagenome | isolation source: 100 cm saprolite on Douglas fir-dominated hillslope | place: USA:California | collected 2013-09-17 | reverse complement strand
CCAGCAGGTACGCACGAAACGCCCCGGCTCGATCGAAACGCTTGCACAGGAGGCAGTGGTTGAGGCGTATGGGCAGTTTCGCCAGGAGAAGCAGAGCATCTAGCCGTCTCTCAAAGAGGGACACGTGATCTAAGGGGGGATGTTCTGGCAAGATCTACAAGCGCTGGGAGTCAATCTGTGTCGTGAGCCGATTTGTAGCCGATTGAGGGCAAGGGTAGTTCTTATGGAAGAGTTTCATCTGTATGCAGCACGAGTGCAAGTGGTTGAGGCCATGGAGCAAGGACTCCCCTGGCATGAGGCCGCAAAGCGTGCAGGGTTAGAGATCAGTCAATCCACGGCTTATCGGCTCCGCCAGCGTATGCGTCAAGGGGGCAAGCAAGCGCTACGTGAAGGCAGGCAGGGACACCCAGCGAAAGTGCGGGGCGAAGTGCGACAATGGTTGGAAGAGACCTGCCGACAGGCTCCTCACACGCCAAGCCACGAGATCCAAGTGCAGCTAGCTCAGCAGTTTGCTCTCAGCATCAGTGTCAGTCAAATCAATCGCGTTCGTGCAGCCTTGGGAGTCAGCAATCCGCCGCAATGGGCCAAAAAAAACTGAACAGTCCCATCATGGAGTGGCAAGAGGGAGCAGGAGGGTTGCTTTTGCTGGCTGCTGCGAACGCCACCGCGCTCCTCTCCCAGTTGGAAGACGTTCTGCCAATGAAGCAGCCCAGTTCGGCTGTGTCTCAGCCCTCACCACAACGGCTCTGCCACCCGCACCGGCCCTCTTGCTCACGCTCTTGTTTCTGCCTGCGGTAGGACTCCACCGTTTCTGGGAGTTACGCAGCTATACAGGACGGGAACTCGCGAGGCTTTCAGGCCGATCACACCCCTACAGTTATCGTCATACCGAACGCTTCCTGCTGCAGCTTTCTGCCTCTCAAGCCGATCAAGCACTGACCCAAGCCCTGGCGCGGTGGACAGCCGCTGTGTGGCAGGGAGAGGAAAGGAGCCGGGAAGCCTCCTCCTCTTTTTATGTGGATGGGCATCGGAAACCGGTCTACACCGAGACTTTGATTCCTCGCGGCTTGATTGGACGACAGGGCCTGATTGCGGGCTGCCGAGCGTTGGTGTTACTGCACGATGAGCAAGGACACCCGAGGCACGGTCACTACCCATCGCGGCGATCTGCATCTAACACAGGGCATTCCCCAGGTACTTGCATCCTACGAGCAGGTGACTGAAGCGACGCATCTGAACCACCAGGTGGTTGACCGCGAGGCGATGGCAGCAGATTTCCTGGCACAACTGAGCACCGAGGGCCGTACCATGACCACCATTCGGAAGCACGAACCACTATGCTGGGCTCGATTCCTTCACCAACGTCGGTCCTTTTGTCCCCCTGACGGGAGATCGTCATGGAACCGTGCTGACGCGCCCGTCGCTCCCGCGCAGTTTTGGCTTGCTCGCGCCTCTTCGCCAAGACGAGCCTCTCCTCTTGTCGGTCGCCTTGATCCGTGACTTGCGCAAATCGGTGGTGTGTCCGCCTTCAGAAGAGGAGCTTCTACGCGCTGGTGGGCAGATATCAGGCACGAAGAGGTGGCGTGGTGGATAGATCGGCTGGCAGGCGACTGCCGCCCCGGCACCGCCGACCGAACCGAAGCTCATTCCTCTTGTGACTACAGCAGAACAGATCGATGTGCTCCACCTTGCCCAGACCTACATTCATCGCTGGCCTGCACAAGAGAATGTGATCAAGGACTGGCTTCTGCCTCTTGGCTTGGATGTCAACCACGGTTTTGCGAAGATGCCGGTGGAGAATTCTGAGGTGGCCAAGAAACGGGAGGCATTGGAGAAGCGGCGGGCGAATGTGCAACGCTTTGGTGAGACGGCCCGTGAGAAAGCCTATCGGGCGAGTGTGCTAGCGACGAAACTGTGGAAACAGGCCAAAGAGCATGGGGAAGCGGTGTATCGCGTTCTCAATGAGCGACTACAGGCATTAGAAGCGCAAGGGGTCTCGGAGGGAACCCGAGCGCTGCCGAGCGCAAGAAATTGAAAGCCGAAGCGGATGCCGAGTTGGAGCCATTGTGGCAGCGTGTGTATCGTGTCCAGGAGAGTGCCAAGCACGAACGGTATTGCCGTGAGCAACGCGAACTTTTACGCGCTCTGGAAGATCTGGCAGTGAGTGAGCGGGTGATGCACGAATTGGATAACCGAAAGGATCAGCTCATGACTATCTGCAAAGTGGCGCTCGCCAACCTCGCCATGTGGGTCAGGGATCGCTTCTTTCCTGCCACCTATGCTCATGCAACCTGGCTGCGCTTGCTCCCATTTTTTCAGTTGCCTGGTCGAGTGCTTTGGGGCCGGGAGGTGGTCCAGGTAGAACTGCGGCCTTTCAACAATCGTCAACTGAACCGTGATCTCGTCGCTGTCTGTCACCGCGTGAATGAGTCTCAACCACAGTTGCCGATGGCCGACTTCTCATTCTACGTGCGCCCTCCTCCCCATCTGGCTGAAATCCTGTTGAACCAACCATTGAATTCGGCGCAAAGCAAAATCAAGATAGGTCTCGATCACTTCATCAAGTGCTTGCTTGGTCAAAGGCATTTTCTCTAAAGATGATTTTAAAAGTAAGAAAGGAAGTTTACCCTCTCTACAAATTGCCCCCTTGGTAATCCTTTTGGGCCTTTGCGGAAGCATTTGTAGTTTTTCTGCAATACTCCTGATAAGTTGAGCAGTCTCTTTATCACGTTGTTACCAATTTACTGCAGGCCGCATCGGTCTTAACGGTTGCCTTTTTGCTGGAGAAAAGACTTTTCTATTACTAGAGGGTTTTTGTTCTTGGAGCCAGCGGGCATCGTTGTTGTAAAGCCACTGATATACCTGCGGTACTTTTCGCGCTAACTCTGTTCCTTTAGCTTCGGGGAATTCAGTGACTATTTGAAGCCATTGATCGCGGTAAGCTTGCCTGACTACCTCAAAGTCTCTCCCCATCTTTATCTCTAACAGTTCAGGATAATAAAGGGATAAAAGATGTTTTATCTTGGTCTTATTGACGCCGAGTTTAGCAGCAGCAAAATTGAAGCTGGTTGCTGGGTCTTGAAAAAGATCATGTAAAGAAGTTTTCCATAGGTCTCCGCGTTCAAGAATCTTACTAGCTTTGTACATATCTGTATTTGACCTATCTGGTCCGGAACGACAGTATGTAAATCCGCACTCACAGGTGAAATGTCCAGTAGGAAGGCTATTAGGCACACGCCTAACATAGCATCGAGAAATACTAAAAAGCTCAATGGGTATGTGGCGTACTTCAATCGGGCACGACCACATCAAGGCATCCGGCAGCAACTGCCAGAGCCACCAGCGTCTCCTGCTCCATCGCCACATCCCAGTGACAAGATCATTGGCATTCCCATCTTAGGCGGGTTACACCATGACTATCAGAGAGCAGCTTAAAGGCGGGAAGTTAGGCTCACAGAGAGATGGAAGGCGCTCGAACTGAACATCCCCATGGTCGAGACCATCTCATCTTGTGCATTTTCTGTTTTTGAGAAACCTCGAAGTTGTTCCCACCTGGTTATCCCTACCCAAACAAGCATGTTGCTGAACACAAGAGGCATCCTCCGCATGAAGCTTCGGCATCAATTTGAAGACGAGATGTTTTTCTCTATTCGAAACACTGTTTTTCAGGAATCAGCGTGAATGGAGTGAAAGCTACAACGAGCAATTGTACGAACGGATATCTCCTGTAGCCAGGACAGGCTTCCAGGACCACGGCATCAGAGGGGCCCAAATGGGTTGTTGCCCAGGCAGAGAAGGCAGAGACCGCCAAAACGGCGTGGGGTCAAGATGACCTGCTGGTGGGGATCGACCGCTCCCACCACCAGATACTTGCGGTGGATATAGAGGCGCGACAAAACGCGTTGGCAGGGATGTTGTTGCCATACATTCCTCCGATCAGAACTTCGGCGCAGGGCCGAACCAACACGGTGGGTGGATGAGGCGCGTCCTTTGGGCTTATGGATGATCACTCACCGATTCGGGCTCTGTCTGGTTTGACAGTCCCAGTTGAGGTCATTCGGGCGGGCGACCAAACAACGAAGCGAGCTCATACGCCTCATGCCATAACCACGGTCGGCCCTGACACCACGCACCACAGCGGCGTCCCCGCCCCTCTACAGGGGTAAGGTAGCACGCGACGCGTCTCACTAACAACATCCTAACAACGATTCCTGATTTTTTGGGCCATTTCCGCCCGTCATATTTCTTTCGCTCTTGAAATCACTCAAGCATTGGAGGTTGCTCTCTGCCATGGTGCTCGAAAAGCGATGAAAAGGAGGGCTGCTCAGGTTTTTCTGCAGATGACCCTTTTTCGCAGGAATCGTTGTCATAGCACTACCAGAGGTAGAGCTAGGCTGCCAGTCCCCCAGTCACATCCCCCCTGTCAAGAGGAGGATGCTGGTGAGGGGACGAGGTGTCCAAAGACCTGTTATGCTGGTCAGCCAACAGGATGAGCCTTACCTGCTACTGGGATGCTCCGTGAAAAAGCGCACCATCTCCGTCGAGGCATTAGGTCCCTGTGGATCGGTATAGGACCCGCTGAGACTCCCTCCTGACCAGCCATGACCTGCCTGATGAACCGTCCACTGCTCCATGAGGGCCCGACCGCTGACGTCGTGGTAGATGCAGCGGGTGTAGGCATGCCCATTCGCCACCTGCCCCCGTTCCACTTTCATGCCCGGCACGCTCCCCAGCACAGCACTGGCAGCCTGGAGCCATTGGTCAAGCAGGCAGTCCGCATTGACCGGGGCGACCGTCGTATCGCCATCCCCATGGAACGTGATGAGTGGGATGGTCTCCTGCAGGGGTCGTGCGTGGTAGACGGTCCCTTGTTGCATAGCTGCGAAGGCAGAGGGCAGATCATGTGCGGCACCGTAGGCCAAGCCCGAATGCACGCCGACGGCGGCATACAGGTCCGGGTACATCGCCGCCATAATCACGGCCATGGCCCCACCAGCCGACATCCCGGCCACGTAGACCCGGCTCACATCGACCTGATACTGGCTCATGATCTGCCGCGTGATCCCAGCAATGAGGGAGGGCTCGCCCCCATCGCGCTGCTGATCGCTCTCCTGGAACCAATTCCAACATTTCGAGCCATTGGCCGAGGGGGCTTGCTCAGGATAGGCCACCAGGAACGTCTCGCCTTCAGCGAGCACATTCATGTGCGTGTCAGCAGCAAAATCCACGGGCCTCTGGGTACAGCCGTGGAGCATCACCACCAGGGGTACCGCTTGTCCTGTATACCCACTCGGGATGTAGAGCTTGTAGGCGCGCGTCCCAGCCGTATTGCTATAGGTCCCATCCACAAACTGCCCACCTGCCTGGGGTGAGGAGGGTATCACCTCTGGGGTGACCGGGCGCAGAGGCACGGTGGTTCTGGGCCTGCTGCCGGGGAACCGTCGTGTCTCCGGGGAGAGCGTGCTGAGCGCTGCCGCAAGACGCGCCGCGAGAGCATCTCCTCCTATCCTGCGGTTACGGGCCATGCCCTCTCCCGATGGCTCCGTCGCAGGCGAGGAGTCATCACGAACAGGCAGCGCTGAGGCGATTGGTGCCCCAGCACTGTTAGCGTCAACCACCGAGACGTTGGGAGCTGGCACACTCCCAAGGGTGCGCTGAATCCTTGCGGTTGCCTCCGCAAGTCGGCCAGCGCGCATGAGACGCGTGGCTTCAGCCATCCCGGCCTGCATAGAGTCATTCATCTAAAAGCATTCCTTCCTTCTGTGTGACGCTCAGCGCCACCGTGATAGCATCGTCCTGGTCCGTCGTGTGTCTGTGCGTTGCCTGCGGTGACGACAAGCACCCCGCTCCCTGCACCGTGAGCAGAGCACAGGGCTCACCTGATACGCCCCGCCAAGGCCGCTTTCACGGCGGCACTTGCCCGGAAGGCCCCAAGCACCTCGATCGCTTCAATGGTCGCCAGAGCCAGTTCTGGGGAGACATCCTCAGCGATACTGGCCAGACCGAGCACGTTGATCTGCACCGTTTCACCAGCCGCACGCAGCGCCTCCAAATCACGGCGGGTGTAGTGCTGCACGCCGAGCACGAGCGTCTTGCGTGCCACCGTGCGCTTGACCACCTCCGCATGGCTAACGAGCTGAGTGCGCATGGCCGTGCGAATGAAGTCGGTGCGATTGGAATAAAAGCCCTCCTGCACCAATAAATCGATCTGCCCTAAATCCACGAGTCCCAGGTTAATGGTGATTTTCTCAGTTTTCTCAAGTTCAGGCATGGTACCATCTCCTTACCATCTATATAGATGGTAACAGGAAGGCATATGCTTTGTCAAGGGGGAGAAGGCCTTCCCATGATGTTCATACAAACTCAACCAGCATAGCATACTAAGGCCTAATACATACGTCGATGACATAAAGGGCAAGATAGTTATATCCCAGCTATAGTATCAAGCAGGAATGCAGAAAAGCGGTAGGAATGTATTGTGGCCGTGAGAAAAGCAACGTCAGTTCCTTCATCCGGCTGATGGATGGCAACAGAAGGGGGCGGAACAACCATTTACCACTACTACTCCGCAGGGGGAAGTACTTGTTTTGCCGCTTTTCTGCATATTTGCAAGTGCCTCTGGCTATATATAACCATCTTGCCCTTTATGTCATCGATGTATGTATTAGGCCTCTCACGGCTACCGAGTCCGCAACCGGTTTCGAATGGTCCTGCTGTCGCTACACATTCATCGTTACTGCGCAGAGGAATGATCGGTTGTCAGGGGAAGCAAGCGGGCACACTGAAAGTGTCCAAGTTTCATGGGGGCAGAAACGCGCCAGGTTATTGGACGAATGACACAACCTACTGTTGTAAGCATACTTGCTGAAACCGACTCGTATGATGGGTGACACATATTGTTTTCCTGGATCAACGTTGAACGTTAACAAACGTGACGGAGAAGCGCCCTCACCTATGGGGGAGTATGACAGAGATCCAACTGCAACGAATGAGCTCTTCCCGTCGTATTTCGTGCTTGTCTCTGCCAGAGGATGGCTTGCAATTTACTTGCGCATATGTTATTATTTCGGATAGGAAATCTTTGTGGTTTTGCAAATTTTTGGAGGGCCAACCCATTCTTCCTGATGACCGTGAACGCATTGCCTGGAGTCTCAGCCAGTTTCGGCGTACCCTTGTTCGTGAGTTCGTCTTCGATTTCATGCGTGCTTTTGGCGACTTCGATTTTTCGCTGCCGCAGTTAGCCACCCTCCTTTTGCTCGATGAGGAGGACGAACTCACGATTACCCAGGTGGCGGAACTGCTGGGACGGTCTGTCTCGGTTGCCAGTCGCTTGCTTGACCTACTGGTGGTGCGAGGCATGGTGCGTCGACGCGAGGATGAACGCGATCGGCGGGTGAAACGGGTGGCGATCACTTCGCAGGGACGGACCTTGGTCGCCACACTTGAACAGCAACGGGCGAACGCTCAGCTCGCTGTGATGGCATCTCTGTCTCCAGAAGAGCAAGCGGAGGTCACACGGGCGATGGTCCTGCTTGCACAGGCCAGCAGAAGAAGGAGACAGCAGCATGAGTCTTCAGAGGAACGAGCACCCTCATCGTGAGCTTCAGTCCCACGATGAACCACTTCTTCTCTCTCTGGCCGACCTCAATCGCGATGCCCTCCCTCTTGCCGGGGGCAAGGCAGCGAACCTGGGTGAGCTGATTCGCGCGGGACTGCCGGTACCTCCAGGCTTCTGCATTACCACTGCTGCCTATACCCTTGCCGCCGAACAAGCTGGCCTTGCGTCCGTTTTAGCTGCGCAGGCTCCTTCGGGTACCGGCGGCGAGGAACTTCCTCTCACGGTGCTGGCTCAGAGCGCCTCTGCGTGTTTCCTGTCAGCCCCTCTTCCGCCAACCATCGCCAAGGAGATTGTCACAGCGTACCAGGCGTTGGGAGACGGGGAGCCTGTCGCTGTGGCTGTCCGTTCTTCCGCGACGGCCGAGGACCTCCCTGGTGCGAGCTTCGCCGGGCAGCAGGAGACCTATCTCAACATCATCGGCGCTGAGGCCGTACTCGATGCGGTGCGAACATGCTGGGCCTCGCTCTGGACTGACCGCGCGGTCAGATACCGCGACCATCTGGGCATCGATCAGCGCTCCGTGCGCCTCGCGGTCGTCGTTCAACGGATGGTTGAGGCAGCAGTTGCCGGAGTTCTCTTCACTGCCAATCCGCTGACCGGCAAGCGACGCCAGGCTGTCATCGAGGCCAATCCTGGGCTGGGTGAGGCCGTGGTCTCCGGCGCAACCAACCCGGATCACTTCGTCGTCACCACCTCCACAGGTGAGATCGTCGAGCGCCGTCGCGGTGAGAAGCGTGTCGTCATCCATGGAGTTGCCGGCGGTGGCACACAGAGGATGGACAGCGGCGAGAGAAGCGGCGAAGTCTGTCTGTCCGATGCTCAGATATGTACCCTTGCAGAGCTTGGAGCACAGGTAGAGGCACAGTATGGAGCGCCACAGGATATCGAATGGGCGCTCTCTGACGCCGGTCACTTCTGGCTGACACAGGCGAGACCGATTACGACCTTGTTTCCCCTGCCCGATACTGCACCGCACTCTGATGCTGTCTTGCGCGTCTACTTTTCAGTCAACGTCTTGCAGGGGGTCTATCGACCGTTCACCCCTATGGGCCTCGCCGCTGCTCGGCTGTTCGGCTCCTCCATCGCTACACTGCTTGGTTTTCCGCCTCGTCACCCGCAACAGGGTCCAGGAGCGTTTGCCGTGGCAGCTTCTCGCATCTTCTTGGACGTGACCCCTGTCCTGCGTCACTCGCTTGGACGTGCCCTGATCATCGGTGTGGGGGCGCGTTTCGCGGAGGCTCGTTCTGCCGTGCTCTTTGAGCAGGTCGTCACCGATTCACGCCTGTCTCTCGTTTCCAAATCGCGCCGACCTCTCATACGCATCGCCTTCCACCTGCTCGTCAAAAGCCGTTTCTTGCTGTATCTCACCCAGGCGCTCCTGCGTCCCTCGGCGGCGCAAGCACGAGTGGAGCGCATAGAGGCACAATTGCGCGCACTGGGAGAGGTATCAGCCAACGCCAGCGCAGCCGACTACCTGGCTGCGTATGAGCACCTCCTGAGCAGGGATGCAGCACCACTCCTCCTCACTATCGGTCCAGCTCTCCCAGCCGGGTTAGGGTCTTATGGCCTGGCAAGCCGACTCTTGAAAGACCTCGCCACTCCTGACGAACTCCAGAAGGTCTTACGAGGGCTTCCCTCCAATCCCACGACCGAGATGGATCTCTCGCTCTGGGCACTCGCGAAGCTGGTGCGCGCCGATCCGGTTGCGGCGAAATCGGTTCGCGAGACGCTCCCCGGACAACTCGCACAGGACTATCGAGAAGAGAAACTCCCCCCAACACTCCAACAGGGCCTGGCGCATTTTCTCCGCACCTATGGACATCGTGCAGTGGCGGAAATCGACCTCGGCCTGCCGCGCTGGTCGGAGGACCCGACACATCTGCTTGGCGTGCTTGCCAACTACCTTCAATTGACTGACCCGGCCCTGGCTCCAGATGCGCAGTTTCAGCACAGCGTACAGGAAGCCGAGGCGATGGTAGCTGAACTGACCCGACGAGCAACGCAGAAAAGCCACTGGCTTGGCATGCGCGTGAAATTCTGTCTGAAGCGCACCCGCGCTCTTGCCGGTTGGCGGGAGAAGCCGAAGTATGACATCGTTCTGGTGTTCGCTCGCGCTCGCAAGCTGCTCTGGTCCGTGGGAGAAGCCCTGGCACGCGCCGGACAGGTGGAGGCGGCAGAGGATATCTTCTTTCTGACACCGCCGGAGGCACGAGAGACCCTCGAGGGCGCAGACATGCGCACGACCATACGCCAACGGCGAGCCGAGTATGAGCAAGAGTTGAAGCGTCATCACATTCCCCGTGTGTTGCTCTCCGACGGGACAGAGCCGACTGCGGAAACCCGTTCCACCAGCACAGCCGACGCGCTCCTTCGGGGAACGCCAGCCTCTGCGGGGAGTGTGACAGCCCAGGCGCGAGTGATCCTCGATCCAACAGGGGCAAGGCTCTCCCCGGGCGAGATCCTGGTGGCGCACTGGCCAGCACATCACGGTCGATGGCTCTGCCGGGACGGTCACCATCGAGAGCGCAACAGAAACAGCAGCTGACACGCCAGCGCGCTTATAGAATCTGCACTACAGTTGCACTTGTGTGGAGACAAAGGAAGGTAGGCCCATGGTCTCGCTCAGCGAATTAGAGCGCAGCCATGTGGGATTGAAGTTTGGCCGCCATCTGCTCGAGACAGTCGATCGTCAGATGATCAGTGGTGCCCAGATAGTGCTGGTAGTCGTGCTGGTGCATGGTGCGATAGGCCGACCAGCGGCGTGACATGCGGCCTTTGCGATAGGCCGTGAAACGGCCTTGCTGACCCACAAAGCGGAACGAGGAGAGTGTCGCCAACCACGCAAACCACTGCGGCGAATCCGGGGTGAGCGCGAGTTCGCCGAGCTCGGGACAGATGACCACATACTGGCCACTGGCCCCATATTCGATCAACGGGATCAGACGGGAGCGTGCTCGTTGTTCCGCTGGGTGCAAGGGTCGCCCGTAGGTGGATGGACCTTGCGGTGGCGCTTTCGCCACGGGTGCCTGAGGAGCAGGCGAGTCCAGTGTCTGTGGCAGGAGGGCTTCCAGAGCCCTCAGGCGCTGTTCATAGCGAACTTCCCGCTCGCCAAGCAAGCAGAGCGCGAGTTGAGCCAATTGCTCCTGCATGGTGGTCATTTTCGTTTCCAGGCAGGACAGCTGCTTGCGGAGATCCGCCTCTGGCGAGGAGGAGGTGGGCAAGAGGAAGGAGGCCTCAAGGAGCGGAGCCTGGCTTTCCGGCTTGGCCGGGGCCGCTTCTAGGAGCGCGGGGGGTGCAGAGAGAGGCGAGGGAAGCGGGCGAGCATGCAGCGTCGCCAACTGCTCGACTTGCTCGGTGGTCAAGCATTTGAGGCGGGCATCCTTGGGGTGAGCAGCCCACTGCAAGTTGGCCTGCCGCAGCCAGTTGCGTAAGGTCTTGGCATCGATGCCCAGCATCGCACAACAGTCGGTGAAAGGAACCAAGGTCATGATCCGTCCTCCTTTCGAGTCGGTCGATCAAGTCACACACACACAACGAGCCAACGTCCCAGAGCTCTTCTCGGGACAACAGGATCGCCGCCACCAGGACCAGGCCAGCACCAGCTTCACACTGCTTGGAGCAGGCCAGATGAGCTGCCCAAGCAGATGACGCACTTCAGGAACGGTCAGGGCAAGCAGGGGTCTTGCATACGAAGGCGCATCAAGCCTCGATAGGGCCTCGATGGCAAGGGGAGGGCAAGCCAAGGGGAGGGCCTGGGCACAGATCCCGGTCAAGAAGGCATGCGCCAGCATCACCAGCGTGATATGGCGATACCATCCGGTGAAACTGCGCACCTCGTAATGATCTAGGCCCAGATCTTTGGCCGTTTCAAAATCTTCCTCAATATGCCAACGCGCCCCGATGGCCGTCACCATCTGCGGCAGGGTGGTTCCAGGCGGTCCAAAGACGAAGTAGTAGGCCTTCTCTTGGGGATCGGTGAGACTGCGACGAATGAGCCACCAATGGCGTCCATCCTCTTCCCAGCGATGCAAGATGGGGACGCACGCCCAGTCAAAGAGCCTGGGGCCTTTGGTTCCCTCACTCATCGAGAGGCGCTGCCACTCCTGCTCATCAAGCAAGAGAGCCTCCACTTCGCCGACTTCCACCTGTCTGCGTTGCCCATCGGGGGCCAGTATGCCAACGGGTTCATTGCACGCTACCGCTAGCACGTAGGGATACGCATGCGCTTCCAGCCAGGTACGCAGGTCCAGGTTGCCCCCATAGATCGTATCAGCTACCACCCAGGCAAGGGGCACCTGAGCCTGCCAGATGCGTTCGAGCATCTGTTGAGCCAGTTCACACTTCGTTTGAAAACGCACAGTTTCAGGAATATCCGCTTCTCGACACCGCTTCGGGTCTTCTATCCATGGCAAGGGAAGATAGAGTTCCCGATCAATGAGGGTATGCCCAGCCGCCGTCACATAGGCGAGAAACACCCCGACCTGGCAGTTCTCGAGCTGCCCTGTCGTCCCGCAGTATTGCACCTGGACGCCTGCCGACTTCTTCCCGCGTTTGGGGAAACTGCTTTCATCAATGACCAGGATGGCGGACTCTTGACCGAGTTGTTCCAGGGCGTACTCGCGTAGATCGTCACGCACAAGATTGGCATCCCAGACC
>WNFI01076190.1_pt1 | contig 12277 bp, 9 predicted proteins | sample 5400471 | NCBI WGS metagenome assembly WNFI01 (sample SAMN13153348, study PRJNA577476) | soil metagenome | isolation source: 100 cm saprolite on Douglas fir-dominated hillslope | place: USA:California | collected 2013-09-17 | reverse complement strand
TCCGAGCTGATCGACGTCCATGACGAATTTCTCGTACGACATCGCCAGTCCCGACTCGAGCCAGCCGGCGGCGTGCAGGATGAAGTTGGCGCCCCCCAGGAAAGCCGGCCACATCGAGTTCGCGCTTTCATAGGCCGCCTGCGCGTCCGGCACCTTGGACGCGCACAGATTGCCGCCACAGCGCAGCGGCACGCCGAGCCGGCGCGCGAGCTGGCCGATCGCCAGGTACGCGAGCGCGGGCTCCGGCGTGCCGAAGGTGGGCGCGCCGCTGCGCAGCGACATCGAGGAGAGGAAGTTGCCGAGGATCGCGGGCGAGCCCGGTCGCTCGAGCTGACCGAGAGCCACGCAGAAAGTCGCCTCGGCAAAGCACTGCGCGAGCCCGCCCGCGGTCGTCACCGGGCCCATCGCCCCGCCGAGGATGAAGGGTACGCAGACCGGCGCCTGATTGGCCGCCGCGTAGGTGCGGATCACGCGGCTCGCCTCGCCATCGAGCACGAGCGGGGAGTTGACGTTGACGTTGCCGAGGATCACGCAGTGACGCTCGACGAACTCCGCGCCGAAGAGCAGCCGGCACATGGCGATCGAGTCCTGGGCACGCGCGGCACTGGTGACCGAGCCCATGAAGGGCTTATCGGAGTAGCGGATGTGCGCGTACACCATATCGAGATGGCGCTTGTTGGCCGGCACGTCGCGCGGGATTGCGTGCATGCTGGGTGAATTCGCGCGGCACCGAGCGCCGCACGATCTCGCGCGCGAGACCCCGGGGCACGTGCACCCGCCACTCGCCGCTGATCCGCGCGCCCGCCTGCCGCCACAGCCCGATCGCCTCCGCATCGCCGCGCACCTCGAGGCCGATCTCCTCGAGCAGCTGATCGGCGTGCCGCTCGACCTGCTCGAGTCCCTCCGCGCTCAGCAGCTCGTAGGGCGGGATGCTGCGGGTGAGGTAGGGCGGCGCTGCGGGCGGCAGCGCACGCTCTCTCTGGCGGGCCTCGCGGGCGCTGCCGCGGGCGCGGCGCGTCGCGGGCGGCTGTTCTGCGGACATCCGCTCTCCTCGGGGCTCTTGCTTCATCCGGGCGTGTCGTCTAGCGTCCGGAGAGTCCGTGGCCAGGTACCCGCAACTCAGGTCGCTCCTGCTCGCCGTGCTCGCGAGTCGCGCACCGTACGCACAGCCGCAGGCACCCGTCCCGCTCATCGACCTGCCGCATTCATACTACTACCGCGAGATGTATTTGCCACAGCTGACCAGCGGTCCGAGCAGCGTCGCCTGGGCGCCGGATTCCCGCGAGGTGGTTTACTCGATGGCGGGGTCGCTGTGGCGGCAGAGAATCGACTCGGGTGTCGCGGTGCAGCTGACCGACGGCCCGGGCTACGACTACCAGCCGGACTGGTCGCCGGACGGGCGCTCGATCGTCTACGCCTCGGCCATGGGCGAGATGATCGAGCTGTGGCTGCTCGATCTCGCCTCGGGACGCACGCGCCAGCTCACTCACGGCGGTGCGGTGAACGTCGAGCCGCGCTTCTCTCCCGAGGGGGCGCGGATCCTCTACGTGTCGAGCGCCTACCACCGTCACTTCCACGTGTTCGCCGCGCAGCTGCGCGGCGCTGAGCTCGGCGAGCCCCAGCGGCTCACGGGAGAAAACAAGAGCTCGCTCCCGCGCGATGGCGCGGCGATCGTGTTCGTCTCGAACCGCGGCCGCATCCACGGTACCGGGGGCTTCTGGCGCGCCGCAGCCTCCCCGGGTGCCGAGCCGCACGAGCTGCGCTACGAGGAGACGAGCTGGGAAGCGCGCCCGGACTTCTCCCCGGACGGCCAGCGGATCGTCTACAGCTCGTACCTGGGTCGCAACTGGCTGCAGCTGTGGGTGATGCCCGCGAGCGGCGGCGAGCCTTTCCCGCTCACCTACGGCGACTGGGACGAGACGGGTCCGCGCTGGTCGCCGGAGGGCTCACAGATCGCCTTCATTTCCAACCGCGGGGGCGATACGCAGCTGCGCCTGCTGGCGATGCCGGGCGGGAGCTCCCGGGCCCTCGAGGTGAGGGAGCGGCGCTGGCTGCACCCGCACGGCACCGTGCACGTCTCGGTGCGTGATGAGCAGGGCGCGCTCACTCCCGCACGCATCGTGGTGACGGACTCGAGCGGGCGCATGTGCGCCCCGCTCGCGGCCTGGGTGCACCACGCGGAATTCGACCGCAACGCGCATCCCTTCGAGGCGCGCTACTTCCACAGCGCCGGCGAGGAGCGGATCGAAGTGCCCGTGGGCACCGCGAGCATCGAGGTCATGAAGGGCCTCGAGCGCACGCCGCAACACCTGAGCGTGCCGGTGGCGGCGGGGGCGGTCGCGGAGGCCGCGGTGGTGCTGCCGGCGCGGGCGTGGCTCGACGGTGCGCAGCGGCACTGGGTGAGCGCGGATGCGCACGTGCACATGAATTACGGCGGACACTATCGCAACACGCCGGCGCACCTCATCCTGCAGGCGCAGGCCGAGGAGCTCGGCATCGTCGAGAATCTCATCGTCAACAAGGAGCAGCGCATCCCGGACATCGCCTACAGCGGTGTCGGGGTCGATCCGGCCTCGCTCGCCACGACCCTCATCGTGCATGGCCAGGAGTTCCACACCAGCTACTGGGGCCATCTCGGGATCCTCGGCCTCAAGGGGGGCGTGCTCTTGCCGGGCTACGCCGGCTATCCCAACACGGCGGCGGCGAGTCTCGTGCCGACCAATGCGGATGTGGCGGACGAGGCGCATGCGCGCGGCGCACTCATCGGCTACGTGCACCCTTTCGAGGAGGAGCCGCAACCGCTCACCCGGCCCGCGCACACCGATGCCGACGCGCTGCCGGTCGACGTGGCGCTCGGCAAGGTCGATTACCTCGAGATCGTCTCCTTCGCCGACCACCAGGCGAGCGCCGCAGTGTGGTACCGGCTGCTCAACCTCGGCTTCCGCATCCCGGCGGCCGCGGGGACGGATGCGATGGCAAATTACGCGACGCTGCGCGGACCCGTCGGCCTCGATCGCGTCTACGCTTCGGTCGCCAACGGACCGCTCAGCAGCGAGGCGTGGCTCGAGGCTCTGAAGGCGGGGCGCAGCTTCGCGACCAATGGCCCGCTGCTCGATTTCTCCATCGCCGCCGAGCCCGTCGGCGCCACGGTGTCCGTCGCGCACGCGCAGAGCGTGCCCTTCAGCGCGCGCCTGCGCTCCATCGTGCCCGTCGATCCCGCCCAGGTCGTCTGCAACGGCCGCATCGTGCGCGAGCTCGCGCTGGCCAAGCGCCGCGATGCGCTCGAAGTGAGCGGCACGCTGCCGCTCGCGCGCAGCGGGTGGTGCGTGCTGCGGGCCTTTACCGCGCAGGCGGAATACCCGATCCTTGACAACTTCGTGTACGCGACTACGAGCCCGGTGTACGTCGCGGTGGGCGCCGAGAAGCCGCGCTCCCCCGAGGACGCGCATTACTTCGGGGCCTGGATCGGGCATCTCATCGAGCGCACCGCGAGCTATCCCGACTGGAACTCGTCGGAGGAGAAGGCACGCGCGCTCAAGCAGCTCGAGGACGCCCGCGCCGTCTACGCGCGCCTCGAGTAGCCGCGCGGGAGGCGTGATGGATATCGATGCCATGGTGGTCCGCGGGCTTCCTCGCGAGACCGTGCAGCGGCTCTCGAAGCGCACGGATGCGCACGGCCTGCGGCAGCTCGCGGGGCACCTCGGGCTGCTCGGCACCACGACCTTCCTCGTGTGGGCAAGCCGCGGCCATCCGTGGCTGGCCCTGGCCCTGATCGTGCACGGGATCGTGCTCGCGTTCCTGTTCTGCGCACTGCACGAAACGACGCACCGCTCGGCCTTCGCGAGCCGCTGGCTCAACGAGACCGTCGCCTGGCTCGGGGCGCTGGTGCTGATGCTGCCGCCGGAGTACTTCCGGCTCTTCCACTTCGCCCACCACCGCTTCACGCAGGACCCCGCGCGCGATCCGGAGCTCGCGCAGCCCCCGCCCGCGAGCGTGGCCTCCTACCTGTGGCGGGTCTCGGGACTCCCGTATTGGCGCGACCGGCTGAGCGTCACGCTCCGCCATGCGCTCACCGGGCGGGTGGCCGAGAGCTTCGTGCCGCCGGGGGCCGCCGCGCACGTGGTGCGCGAGGCGCGAGCGCTCTGGGGCGGCTATCTTCTCGTGCTCGCGGCGTCGCTCTACTTCGCTCGCGCGGATGCTCTCATCTACTGGCTGATTCCGGCGCTCCTCGGTCAGCCGTTCCTGCGGCTGTTCCTGCTGGCCGAGCACTTCGGCTGCGCCCTGAGCGATGACATGCTGGTGAATACGCGCACCACGCACACCAACACGGCGGTCCTGCTCCTCACGTGGCGGATGCCCTATCATGCCGAGCACCACTCATTCCCGTCGGTGCCGTTTCACCGGCTCGCGCAGCTCAATGCACTGATCGGTGCGCGCGTGCAGGTCAGCGCGCGCGGCTATCTCGCCCTGCATCGCGAGGTGCTGCGGCAGCTGCGCGGCGCGCGTTCCGGCAGGGCGGTTCTCCCATGAAGTCCGCCCCACCCGAGCTCGCGCGCGCCGCGCTCGACGAGCAGGGCGTGTAACTCATCATCCTGTCTTGAGGCCGACATGGAGGTGGAAGGATTATGCTGTGGGGTTGAAGGGTAGTATCTACGTATGTTCCGCAGTCCCGTCACGGGGAAGCGCGCGCACCGCGCGGGAACGCGGCTGTCCGCCGGGCGACTACCGAATGAACGCCGGGCGCCGCGCGCCGCACTTACGATAGGCTCCCCGTGATCGCAACCGTCCGAGTCCCTTGACGCACGACCTCATTCTCCTGGCGACGATCCTGGCGCACCCGCCCGCCACGGCAGCCTCGGCCGGCCCGCCGAGGCGATCTGGAAGGTGATCACCGACTGCCGGCAGACCGTGTCGTTCGTGCCGGGCCTCAGGCGCTGCCGTCAGGTCGGTCGCGCGAGCGACGGCCGCTGGGAGGACATCGAGCAGGAGGTGCGCTATGCCTGGTTCCTGCCCACGATTCACTACGTTTTCCGCGCGCTATATGACCGGCCGCGCCGCATCGAGCTGCAGCTGGTGAGCGGGGACCTGAAGGCGGAGCAGGGGACCTGGTTGCTGACTCCGTCCCCGGATGATTCCGCCACGGTCGTGGAGTATGAGATGTATGTCGACCCGGGATTCTGGATCCCGCAGGCGATCGTGAGCCGTGAGCTGCGGCAGGACCTCCCGGCCGCACTGAAGGGCCTGCGAGCGCGCGTGGAGGGGCCGCCGCGCCCGTAAGAGCGCTGAGGGGACGCTCAGCGCTCGCCGAGGGCCATCAGCGCAAATTCCTCGAACAGGATCTGGGCCGCGAGCTGGCTGGTGTTGGTGGTCGGGTCGTATTGCGGTGCCACTTCGACCACGTCCGCCCCGGCAATGCGCAGGCCCGCGAGCCCGCGCAGGAGCGCAAGGCCCTCGCGCGCTTGCAGCCCGCCGGCTTCGGGCGTTCCGGTGCCGGGCGCGTAGGCCGGATCGAAGCCATCGACATCGACCGAGACATAGATCGGCTGATCGCCGACCACCTGGCGGGCTTTCTCGATGACGCCGGCCACGCCCAGGGTCATGAAATCCTCCATGTAGATCACCGTCATGCCGGAGGCGTGCGAGAACTCCCAGAACATGTTCGCCGCCCCGCGAATGCCGATCTGGATGGTGCGCTCCGGGTCGAGCGCCCCATCGAGAACCGCGAGGCGAAACGGCCCGCCATGGTGAAACTTCGAGCCGTCGTAGGCGCCCATGGTGTCGCAGTGAGCGTCGATGTGCACGAGGCCCAGCGGCGCATCCTTCCCCAGCGCCTTGAGGATCGGATACGTGATGGAGTGATCGCCCCCGACCGAGAGCGGCCGCACGCCGGCCGCCTGGAGCGCGAGATAGTAGCGCTCGATGTCCTCGAGCGACTGCTCGAGGCTGTAGCGGCTGCGGAAAGGCACGTCGCCAACGTCCGCCGCGCGCACGCGGCTCTGAGGCACGCCGCGCATCGTCGGGTGGTAGGGGCCGATACGCTCGATGGTGCGCACCGCGCGCGGCCCGAAGCGCGCGCCGGTGCGATTGGAGACACCCAGGTCCATCGGCACGCCGACGACGGCGATGTCGAGCTCGGCGAGGCTCTCGGTGTGGGGCAGACCGAGGAAGGTCGGCACGCCGGAGTAGGGCAGGGTACGCCGGCCGTCCGGGGACTGCACTTCGCGGGCCGCCCGGGTCAATACCGGGTCGTCGCCGTCGAACACGCGGGCAGGCCACGCTCGCCGCGACGCGCCATGCAGCGCTTGCCGCACTCCAGCGCCGTGACCTTGCCGCGGCGCTCACGGCAGTGAGGCGGCTCGATGATCTGTATGGTGCGCTCGCCGGCCCGCACGCCGCGCAGGCCGCCGCCCACGCCGAGCTCGCCGATCTGTGGTCGCTCCTCGCCGAGTACCCCGCCGCGCACCGCAGCTATACGCGCTCGATCGAGCTCGCTCCGGGGGAGGCGCGCCACTGGTTCAACCGGGCAGCCGTCGGGTGCTTCCTCGGGGAGCTCGAGGCGGCCGAGGCCGACTACGACCGCAGCATCGCGCTCGCGCCCGGCGATGCGCAGGCGCACCTCAATCGCTCGGTGCTGCGCCTGCAGACCCCCGAGCGCAATCACATCGCCGCGCTCGAGCGTGCGCTCGCGCAGAGCGAGGGCCGCTGGACGCGCGAGGTCCCGCTGCGCTACGCGCTCGCGAAGGAGTACGAGGATCTCGGGGAGTACGCCCGCTCGTGGCAGCACCTGTCGGCGGGCGCGGCGCTGCGGCGCCGGCATCTGCAGTATGACCCGCGCCGCGATCTGGCGACCGTCGAGTGGATCCGCCAGGCCTTCCCGGCGATCACTCCGGGAACGCCCGGCGCGATGAGCGCCGAGCCGATCTTCATCCTCGGCATGCCGCGCACGGGGTCGACGCTCGTCGACCGGATTCTCGGGAGTCACACGGGGGTGTTCTCGGCCGGCGAGCTGCCCGACTTCGGCGCGGCGCTGGTCGCCGCCGTCGGGCAGCGACGCGGCGGCGGGGTCTCCCGGCAGGAGTTGATTGCCGCGGCCGCCGGGCTCGATTTCGCGGCGCTCGGTGCGGAGTACCTCCGGCGCACCCGGCCGCGGACCGGGCACACGCCGCACTTCACTGACAAGCTGCCGATCAATTACCTGTACTGCGGCCTGATCACGCGGGCGCTGCCGCACGCACGCATCGTTCACGTCACACGCGGCGCGATGCCGACCTGCTACGGCATGTTCAAGGTGCTCTTCGAACAGGGCTACCCGTACTCGTACGACCTCACGGAGCTCGCGGATCAATATCTCGGCTACCGCCGGCTGATGGGCCATTGGAATGAGGTCTTGCCGGGGCGCCTCGTCGAGGTGTCTTACGAGAGCCTGGTGGCGGATACCGCCGGCGAGGCGCAGCGCCTGTGCGCCGCACTCGGCCTGCCCTGGCAGCCGCAGTGCCTCGCGTTTGAGAAGAATCCCGCTCCCGTGGCCACGGCGAGCGCGGCGCAGGTGCGCCGTCCCATCTACCCGGGCGCGGTGTCGATCTGGCGGCGCTACGAACGCGAGCTCGCTCCGCTCGCGGCCCGGCTCGAAGCCGGCGGAGTTCCGCTCGAGCTCAGTGCTCCCGGAACGAATAGCTGATCGTGAGACCGACCGTTCGCGGTCTTGACACCAGTGCTTGATAGTACTTGCCCCACTGGATCGGATCGGTATAGGAATTGACTCCGATCTGGTTCGTCAGGTTCTCGACATAGAGCGTCGACTGCCACTGTGACCGGGCATAGCTCGCGCGCGCACCCAGCATCGTGTAGCCGGGCACCGTCGGCACGGTCGCGGAGATCGCGGGCAGCTGCGCGCTGTGGTAGTAGGCGTTGACGGCAAAGCGCAGCTCGCCTCCTGCGGCAGCGACGTGTCCGTACTCGAGCGCCGCCGCGGCCGTGCTCTTCGGTGTGCCCGGCAGCGGCGTGCCCGGCGGCGGCGGCGGCACGGTGAGTCCGATGAGCGCGATGGGCTCGAGGGAAGTGACCTTGGTCTGGTCGTAGGTGTAGTCGAGCTGTGCGGAAAGGTGATCGGTGAGGCGGGCGAAGAGCTCGGTCTCGAGCCCGCGGCTGTAAGCCTCGCCGACGTTGATCGCGCCGGGAAGCGCGAGCGGGGTGAGGAACGCCGATTCCTGCACGTTGTGCCATTCGATGTCGTAGACGGCCGCGGAGTAGCGCACCCGATTCTGCAGCGTACCCTTGATGCCGATCTCGTAGTTGTCGGCAGTGTCCGGGGTCACCTTGAAGAGCGCCGACGGCGTCACGTACGGAGGGACGGTCACCGCCTCGGTCGGCGGCAGCGCGTTGACGGCGCCACGGCGGAAACCCTGCGACCACGTGGCGTACACGAGGTTGGTGTCGTCGAGGTGGTGCGCCACGTTCACCTTCCATAGCGCCTTGCGCCACGAGTCGCTGTGGGTCTCGTTGGCGATGAAGCCGAGCCCCACGAAGAGGAGGCCGGTCTGCTGGCCCTGTGAGACGGTCTGGCGGAAGACACGCGCGCCGCCTGTCACGTCCCAGGCCGGCGCGAAATGCCAGGTGAACTCTCCGAAGCCGGCGAGATCCGTGTAGCGCGTCTCGAAGTCGCCGATGTAGGCCTGGTCCTTGAGGATCGGTATGCCAGCGATCATGTTGGGCGGCGAGCCGGGAGTGTAGGCGAGTTCCCCACCCCCGCACTGCGACGGATTGATGCCGTCTCCAGCGCCGTACGCCGGCACGCAGGCGTTGAAGTAATCGAGATAGCCGGGGTAGAAATCGTGCTCACGGATATCGGTGCGCTCATTCTTGTAAAAGAGACCGCCGACCCAGTCGTAGACCTTGCCGACCTTGGACACCAGCCGGATCTCCTGCGTCCAGGGCTCATCGTGGAATCCCTGCTGCCCGGTGACCAGCACCCGCGGATTCATGCCGTAGACCGCCGTGTAGAACGGAAAGAAGTCGTACAGCGAGGTGACATCACCCGCGGTGTCGTTGTCGTGCTTCGACCAGGAGGAGTTCGAGGTCAGCGTCGCGAACCCGAAGTCGTATTCCAGCGTCAGGGCGAGGAGGTCCACGCGATCGTCCGTAGTCGCGCGCGTGTAGTCCGAGGAGGCGAGTGAGTTCAGCCCGTAGAACGGGGCCGCGTAGGGATATCCGTCCGCGTTCGATTGCTGGTGGTGATACGCGAGCTGCGCGTGGAAGGCATCATTCGGGCTCCACAGTGCCGCGGCGCGCGCCGAGCTGTAGCGATAGGCGTTGGTGCTGTTCTGGGTGTAGGTCTGCGGCAGGCTGAGGAGATTTCCCGGCTGCACCGCGACCGGCTCACCCGCGGAGTTCAGGGCATACAGGCTCGGCTGATCGATGAACCCGGCGTCACGCGTGTAGGCGGCGTTCAGGCGGAACGCCAGGGTCCCGGAGAGCGGCACATTGAGCACCCCGTTTGCGTCGTAGTTGAGCGCGTGCGTGTGTGCGGTGCTGCTGAATCCCGCCTCCGCCCGGGCATCGAAGGCCCGCGGGTCAGGGGCGTTTTGCACGTAGCGAATCGTGCCGCCGAGCGAGCCTGAACCGTAGAGGGTCCCCTGCGGACCGCGCAGGATCTCGACCCGGTCGAGGTCCTGGATGCGCAGGTTGAAGAAAAGCGGAGTGTCGTCGACGTAGATCGCGACCGGCTGCACGATCGGCGAGGACTGGATGAATTCGCCCGAGGTCGAGTCGCTGTTCAGGCCGCGGATGATGAGCGCGGCACCGTTGACGCCCCCGAAGGCGCCCTTGTCGGTCACATTGATTCCGGCGAGCGAGCGGGCGAGGTCGACCTTGTCGGTGATGCCCGCCTGCTCGAGCGCCGCGCCGGTGATCGCCGTGATGCTCGCGGGAATGTTCTGCGCTGACTCCGCGCGGCGCGTCGCGGTGACGATGACTTCCTGGAGCGCTCCTTCTTCGGCGAGGGACGGCGCGCCGTAGAGGGCCACGAGGACGCCGACCGTCACCGGTGTCATCTTCCGGGCAGATCGCGCCGCAGGCGCCGGGCTGAGCGCCGCGGGCCGTTTCGCACGAGGAGTTCGGGTCATGGGCTGACTCCTGGGGTCGGCGAATCTTACAATGCCGGGGTCGGGCGGCGCAGCTTCACGGCTCGGCCGCGAAGGGGGGCGGCGCGCTTCGCTCTCGTACTCGGCGTGCGCGGTGGAGTGAAAACCCGATCTTGGTGGCCGGCTCCCCCGGGGTTATCCTCGTCCGCACAAGAATTGCGGTACGACCCTTGAACCGAAAGAGGGGGGCTGGAGAGGCTGATGCAATCGATCATTCGCATCGTCGTCGCGGCCACGGGGGCCGCCTTTGCCGCCAGCGCGGCTCTCGCGAGCATCACCTCCGTGCGGCTTGGGGACGGAACCGGGGAGGACTGGGAGCCGGCGAGTATCGTCGACGGCTCGTACGTTTATTTAGTTCGATTTCTGGGCCAGCCTTTTGCTGATCTCGAGTTCTCATCACGAACTCTCGTTAGCTGGCATGGAGCTTGAGCGAGCCCTGACATGCACCGCGATCGTAGCGCGAGCGCTGTCGGAGTGCATCTTCTGCTCTTTTTCCCTTCTCTCAATCTCTTCAACCCAAGCGGAGACGTCGTGGCGGCGCGCAGCGCCGCCCGACGGAGCACGTGTGTTGTTCGATGAGGTCCGATCTATGCGCTGGCGCATCGAGCTCCGGGGCGTTGGAAGGGAAGACGGATGTTGGGCAAGAGATGTTCGATGGTGCCGAGGAGTCGTGCGATCGGGTGACGCTCGGCTGCCTGGCGCAAGTCATGCGCAGTCACGTGCAGGTAAATCTGCGTGCTCGTGATCAGACGATGTCCGAGGAGATCGCGGATCGTGACGAGGTTGACGCCTTCGCGCACCAGGTGTGACGCAAAGGTGTGGCGAAGCCGATGCGGGGAGAGAGACTTGGCAAGCCTTGCACGGCGGCCGAGGGTGCGGACGCGCTCGTAGAGCGTGCCGCGCGACAACGCTTGTCCGCGCCGGGAGCGAAAGAAAGGTGCGGCGGGGAGTTGCGGACCGCGGACCTGGATGTACTCGCGAAGATACGCGGCCACCTCATCGTTGTAGGGGATCGTGCGCTCGTGGCCGCCCTTGCCGCACACGGTGAGGGTGAGGGCACGAAGGTCGACGCGTCCCTCGCGCAGCCCCGCACACTCGCTCGCGCGAATGCCGGTGCCGTAGAGCAAGGCGACGAGAGCACGGTCGCGGATGCCGACCACGGTGTCGAGGCGGCAGGCCTCGAGCACACGCGTCACTTCATCGGTATCGAGTGTTGTGGGGAGCTTGCGTGCGGCCGCCTTGATCCTGGGAAATCCGGCGAGGGGGTTCGCTTGCGGCTCGAGGTGCCCCATCGCGACGATCGCCCGGTAGAAGCTCCGGAGAATCGTCAGCGTGCGGTTCACCGCGGCGGCGCCGTTGTCGCGCTCGCGACGCAGGTACTCCAGGTACTCGAGCACCTCGCGCGCGGTGACGGTATCGCGCTCGCAGTTGCCGCGCGCTTCGCACCACCCCCGGAACTGCCTGAGCGTCGCCTCGTAGGCCGCGATCGACAGCGCACTCAAGCCCCGTGCCACGCAGTGCGTGCGCAGATACAGTGCCAGCCAGTAACTCCACTTCATGACTGAAACCCCCTGGTATCGTCGTTCTTGCTCAGCTGCGCTGAAAACCGAACTCATAAGAGGCCCGTGGAGCGGCGATCGTGGGGATACCCGCTACCACACCACCCCGGAAAAGTTGCTCTGAGCATCACTCACGCGTCGACGGTGCGATCTTCAACTGGCGCACGGCCGCCTTCGCGCGCGTTGGCAACACGTGCAGGTACACCCCCGTCTCCTGGGGGCTGCGGTGACCCATGAGGGAAGCGATGACGGCGAGATCGACGCCGCGATCCATCAGGTGAGTGGCGAAGCTGTGGCGCAGCGTTCGCGCCGTGATCGAGGGAGCGAGTGCCGCACGCTGAACCGCAGCGGCGACCACCCGGCACACATCCGGTGCACGAATCCGTCGTCCGAGGTGCGCGGTGCGAAAGAGCGCGCCGCGCTTGCCGTGCTCGAGAAGGTACGCGAGCAGCTCGCTGTACACGCCGTCCGGGATCGGGATCACGCGGGCTCGGTCGCCCTTGCCCTGACGCACGGTGAGCTCCTGGCGCTCGCGTACGACATCGCCGGCATCGAGTGCGCAGAGCTCTGCCGTACGCA
>WNFI01124254.1_pt1 | contig 12278 bp, 11 predicted proteins | sample 5400471 | NCBI WGS metagenome assembly WNFI01 (sample SAMN13153348, study PRJNA577476) | soil metagenome | isolation source: 100 cm saprolite on Douglas fir-dominated hillslope | place: USA:California | collected 2013-09-17 | reverse complement strand
TTCCGGACCGAAAAGCGCGCTGAGGGCCGGCTGAACCCAACCCGGTTGTACCAGGTAGACCCCCGACCCGATCAGCATCAGCAAGATCAGAAATGCCCAAGCACCCGTAACGTCGTGCAGACGGCCGGCATGTGCAAACGTCTGTCGCCAGGGACGCGGTGACAGCTTCTGAACCAAACGCGTGCGAGGCCACCAAAGGTACAGTCCCACCGGCAGCACTAGCAGGCTGCCGAGCCCCACGAGGCCACTGACAACTCGGCCGACGCGCCCTGACCACAGATCGCGGTGAAGAAAAAGCGGTGCGTAAGCCGGCGAGCGATCAAAATCGACCGTCCCGAGAACCTCGCCGCTGGCCGGTGCAACCATGACCCCCACGGCGCCCATGTGACCAAAGCCGCCAGGGGTGTTGCCCTGAAACATCAACATCGCAGCGTCGCTCAGATTATGGTCGGTTCGCGGAGTCCAAATATATGTGGGCCCGCGCATCCCGGGGACAGCGGCACGCGCCTGCACGACCCAGCGGTCGATTGAACCCAATTGCTGCGAAAGATGATCAGGAATTAGCCGACCATATGACCAAGCGAAATACTGCGACTGAAACAGCAACAGCGTGCCGCTAATACCCAGGACAACGAGCACAAGCCCCATGGTCAGTCCGAACCAACGGTGGGCCCAGCGCAGCGTCGCCTTGATTCCCGTTTCGACCGCCATCAGCCAATCGTCTCCCTCGATGCAGACAATGAGACTCGCCGGTGGCGGAAGATGTTGCGCCCACAAACGCGGTTAGTCCGTGGGCGAGCCCGCCGTTCGAGCCCCTGAGCCGAGTAAGGACGCAAGTTCACAATAATGATATTCCGTGCACGTCTTAGGGACTCCGCGTCGGCCGCATTCGGCTCACTCAACGCCTGCCTGTCTCTTGTATCATACGCGTACTAATTATCTATTAGATAATGCGTTCTCCCAATTACCATATAGAACAATTTTTTTCAACAAATGTCCGAGCGCGTTTTTTGTACAACTAGTGTCATCTCCAGGGTTTGTTACATACAGCCAGGCCGACGATGCCACATTGCGTTGCGCCGCAGAGCGCCAGCCGATCTACGCCACACAGTCTGTGGCCATCTCGATGCAAGACTCAGCGGATCGGATACCGGTCTGGGGCAGGCGAAACCAGTAAAGACCAAAAAGAGCGTTCTGTCCTGTTCACAAGTGGCGCCATTTTTTTATTATAGGAAGACTCCTTTGATCACAACGATCTACGACGAAAGCGACGCGATGGGACTCTCAGCGTTGGTTCGCAAGGGTGAATTGACCTCGTTGGAGTTGGTAGATGAAGCCATCAGTCGGATCGAGCGATTGAACCCTCGGTTGAATGCCGTCACGCACAGACTTTACGACCAAGCCAGGGCTAGCTGCGCGTTACCTTTATCGAAGGGTGTGTTCGCGGGTGTGCCCTTTCTGATCAAAGACCTCGCGGTCGGGTGGCAAGGGTTGCCGGTCACCTATTCGTGCCGATACTTGAAAGACTACGTCGCAACGAGCGATTGGGACATTGCCAAAAAAACGCGCGCCACAGGATTGATCCCCCTGGGCAAGACCAACGTTCCGGAGATGGGGGCATCCAGCTCGACGGAGCCGCTGCTCTACGGCCCGACGATCAACCCTTGGAACGACAAAATCATTCCCGGTGGCTCGAGCGGTGGTTCGGCGGTTGCGGTCGCGTCGAGAATGGTCCCTCTCGCCGACGCAAGTGATGGTGGTGGCTCGCTTCGGATTCCGGCCGCCGTGAACGCGGTAGTCGGGTTGAAACCCTCGCGTGGGCGGATGACGCTAGGTCCGGACGTCGTTGATTTCTGGTACGGCGCAGCAGTCTTTTTGTGCGTCTCGCGCAGCGTGCGCGACACCGCCGCGTATCTTGACGCGCTGAGCGGCTGCCGGCCTGGAGAACCTTACGCGCTTCCGGATCCGCAAAGGACCTTTCTCTCCGTGCTGCAAGAGCCGCTGCGACGCCTCAGGATCGGCGTTACAACGACCAACCCTGACGGCTCTCCTTTGCATCCCGAAGTGAAGGCGGCGGTGAAGCAGGCGGCGACGCTGTGCGAACGACTGGGCTTTGACGTGGAAGAATTCGATTTTCGCTATGACATGCAAACACTGCAGAACGCCTTTGGGCGAATTACGGCAACTCTGACCGCCGCCTTTTTCGAAGATTCTGCCCTTCTACTTGGTCGAAAGGTAAGCGAAGCGGAAGTAGAGCCGGGCACCTGGCATATCATCGAGACCGGCAAGGCAGTATCTGGGATCCAACATGCGGGGGACATCGAGAAAGTTCGCATGATCGCCCGCGACATCGCGGGCGACATGAACGGATTGGATGCGTTGCTCACCCCGGTGCTGCCCACACCCCCACCGCCGCCCGGAACCCGCGGGCCAGGCGAGTCTGATCCTAAAAAATACTGGGCGAATGTGTTAAGCGGTTGCAGCCATGGCGCGGCAGGAGGCCACGGGGATGCTGAGCACACAGCTTCCGCCCGCTGTCAGGGACTGGACGGGGTGCCCTTTCACATGGGGACTCGCGCTGACCGGTACCTCAGCTCAAGAAACCTGTATCGAATAGAGATTCAGGAGACCTGCAGCAGCAGATCTTCGTAAAATGCGCCGAATGGGCGCTGCGGATGCCGAATCTGAATCTCGAGTACCCACAGGCCTTCCGAGGGTGTGAATTCTACTTCCGCCAAGCTGCCGGTATGCAGAGCTGCGTGAGGGAAATCGGACAGGCGATGTCCGGACATCTCCAGGTTCAGCTCCCATCCCAAGTTGCGCGCCTGCTCATCGGCATATTGATAGAGATCGCGGCCCGAAATCTTCTCAGCAAGCCATCGGTTTCTAACGCGATCGAATACCTCGCGGACATCGTGCACGGCGCGGTGCATATCAGGATCGGTGCCCACAGCAAAGGATTCACCACCATCTCCCTCCCACTTTTGCCATACGGGACCGATGTCGATGAAGTAGATGTCGTGTTCCAGCAGCTTGACACCCGGTTCGGAGGGCTTGCCGAACTGCTTGAGCGTGTTGACTCCGAAGCGCACGTGGATACCGTGCCAGCCACGGATCATTTCTCTGAATCGCTTCTCTCGTGCGCCGCCGCGCCTCGATGATCATTTGCCGATCATAGTTCCCTCCAACCGCTTCGGCCTGCGCTCTCACTGTCGGCTCCATAGGGTATCGGCTACCGATGCTGCTCCAATAATCTTCTCCAAAAATGAGCGAGCCGCCGGCGACCCGACAATGCTCCAGTGTCTGGGCACGAGGTATACATCGGCCTGCGTTGGGCCGCCGCCGCAACAAAATCCTGCGCGGCGAGATTCCGATCGTAGCAACGTAAACGAGTCGAAAATTGAGGTCATTGCCTACCTTGCGCTTCTGTAGACTCGAATGTCATTATACTAAAATAAACGTATATGCATTAGGTAAATAGCATGTTTGATCCGAAAATCTGGACGGACCTTCACCGTATCCCGGTAGGGATCTACACGGACCCCGCGATCTATCAACGAGAGCTCGACGTATTTTTCTACGGTCCCCACTGGAGCTACGTGGGCCTCGAGGTCGAAATCCCGAGCGCCGTAAACGCATCGTCTGCCCATATCACCAGTGGTGTTACAAGCTCAATGGCACGCTCTTGGGGGTACCCTACCGCGCCGGCGTGCAAGGGAAAGGCGGATACCCTGCGGCGTTCTCGCTGAAGGAACACGGCCTCGGCCGCTTGCAGGTCGCTCGCTATAACGGCATCGTATTCGCTTCATTCGACCCAGGTGTCGAGCCATTCGATGCCTACATCGGACCTCTTATAGAACCCTATTTTCGCCGCACGTTTCACGGGGCGACGCTGAAGCTTTTGGGATACAACCGGCAGCGCATTCGAGGTAACTGGAAGCTGATGCAGGAGAACATCAAAGACCCCTATCACCCCGGTCTTCTGCACGCGTTCTTCATTACCTTTGGCTTATGGCGCCCGGATCAGAAATCACGAATGGTTATGGATGAGCGCGGCCGTCATGCATGCATGATCTCGGCTCGTAACGATGGAGGCAAGAACGACGAAATCACAGGTGGGGTCACGAGCTTTAAGGACGGACTTAAGCTCGCGGATCAGACGATCATCGATGTGGTACCCGAGGACTGGTGGGGCGAGCACACGGTAGTTATGCAAACGATCTTCCCGAGCGTCATTATCCAACAACAGGTCAATTCACTCTCGACGCGGCAGATTATTCCGGCGGGCCCCGACGCTTTTGACTTTGTGTGGACGCACTTCGGTTACGAAAGCGATGACGAGGGGATGACCCGGCGCCGGCTGCATCAGTCCAACTTGTTCGGTCCCGCCGGATATGTGTCGCTCGAGGATGGAGAAGTCATCGAATTCTCACAACAAGCTCATCGCGCCTACGCCCACGGCGAAAGCCTCGCGGAACTCGGCGGCCACGGCACGGAACCAACCGAACACATGGTCACTGAGACCCTGATCCGTTCGATGTATAAATACTACCGAGAGGCGATGAGCGCATGAACGCGGTTGCCAGGGGCTCAGCCGCGAGTCTTATTGAGCTGACGGAGCTGACCCAGGCTTACTCAGACTGCCTGGACTCCGGCGACCTTTGCGCTTGGCCAAACCTCTTCACTCCCGACGGCGTTTACAAAGCGCAGGGCAGAGAGAATTTTGATCGAGGCCTGCCGCTGACGGCCATGTTCTGCAACGGGCGCGGAATGTTCGAGGATCGCGTCACGGTGATCACCAAGATCATGGTGTATGCACCCCGGTATTTGCGTCATGTAGTGAGTGCACCGCGAGTCCTTGGGAGAGCGGGAGCGCTGATTCGTGCGCGCACTTCATTCTCCATCTTTCATACCCTACCGCACGAACCGACAACCCTGTTATCGGTCGGCCGCTACGAGGACGAAGTGTTGATCGATCCGGCCGGCGCGATGAAATTCAGATCGCGCATCGCAGTATACGACAGCTTGTTGATCCCCAATTCGCTGGTGTATCCCCTGTGAACACCGAGCTCGAGGCGTTGTATACGGATCTCAAGCCCCTCGCATTGGCTCCTTTGTGGACGACGCTGCACGATCTGGTACCCGCCCAGCCAACTTCCCGCATGCGCCCGGCGCACTGGAGTTACGAGGCTATTCGTCCGTTGTTGTTGCGCGCCGGAAAGTGCATCTCGGCCGCGGAAGCAGTCCGGCGTGTGTTGATTCTCGAAAATCCGGGCGCTCTGGGCACGGCATGTATTACGGATACGCTTTATGCCGGCCTCCAATTGATTCTACCGGGCGAATTGGCGCCCGCTCATCGGCACACGCAGTCAGCATTCCGTTTCATCCTCGAAGGGCGGGGGGCTTTCACTACGGTGGGCGGCGAACGCTTCGATATGGAACCTGGGGATTTGATTCTTACGCCGAACTTCGAATGGCACGAGCACTGTCATGCCGGCAAGGAACCCGTCGTTTGGCTCGATGGGCTAGACATTCCGCTGGTCCGCTCGCTCAGCGCCGGATTTGCCGAGGACTCGCCCGAGCGGCACCAGCAGGTAGTAACCCCATCGGGAACGAATGCGGCGCAGTGGGGATCAGGGTTGCGCCCGATCAGCACGGAGTCAGTTCTTCGGCGTGTCGCGCGGTACGCATACCCGTTTCGCGACTGGCACAACGCACTCGGGGCGATCGCGCGCTCCGGGCGACCGCCTGGAAATGACGGGTATGCGCTTGAATTCGTCAATCCCATTGACGGTTCCTCCGTACTGCCTACCATGAGCGCATTCTGCCAACTTGTGCCGAAAGACTATGAGACTCCGAGCTTGCGGCGTACCGATGCAAGAGTATTCAGCGTCGTGCGCGGTTCGGGTCGAGTCCACGTGGGCGATTCCGTCTTTCGTCCGGCTCCGCGGGATGTCTTCGTAGTGCCTTCCTGGACCCCTTATTCGATCTACGCGGACGAAGAGTTCGTTTTATTCAGCTATTCAGATCGTGCAACACAAGAGCGGTTGGGGCTTTGGCAGATGCAATCCGAGGGGCCGAAAAAAGGATAATTCACGCCGAGTCGCCCGGCTACAGGTGGAGTGACATGTCCCGAGTTTCTGAGAATCCGACTGTCTTTTTTTGTGCTATATAGCATCCAGCTATACTGCATGGTGGGATAACGGAATGGCCAAGAAGGGACGCGATATCGGTCAGGATCTGGCTGAAAACCGGCGCGGCATTCAATCAGTTGAAGTCGGGATCGCGCTATTGAAGGCACTGCAAGATGCACCGGGTTCATTGACTCTCACCGCATTGAGCGAGATGGCCCGAATGCCCGCAAGCAAGGCACATCGCTACCTTGCCAGTTATGTGCGCGCTGGACTCGTGCGCCAGGATGGCGGCTCACGCCGGTATGAACTCGGGCCGTTAGCGCTCAGCATCGGGCTTGCGGCGCTCAGCCAACTCGATCTCATGGCGCTAGCAGGCGAAGCCGCACGTGAACTGACGGAGAGCACCGCTCAGACGACACTGCTTTCGGCATGGTCGGATCGCGGGGCGGTCATCATTCGATGGAACCGCGGGATGCGGCCGGTCATCGCCTCACTCTCGCTCGGCAGCGTGCTGCCTCCCTTGTCTTCGGCAACCGGACAGTTATTTCTAGCGCACTTGCCGCGCTCGGCCACGGCGGAGGCGGTCCGACGAGATCAGCGGGTGCGACAGAAACTCAAGACCGGCGCGCTTTCCGAAGGTCAAGTTGACGAGCTGATCAGTCGAGTCCGCCGCCAGGGGGCAGCTTGGGTCGATGGCGACGTCGTAGGAGCATATAGCAGATCCCAAGCACCCCGCCGCAAGAGCGTTGGTTGAGCGCTGTTTGATGCTGAACAAACAAGCCGGCAAATTCGTGCTGTCGGCGCCGCGTCGCCGCTGACGTACTTCCGTTACGTCTCGTGCACTTAGAAAGGCAGTGATCTGGATCCGTCGTATCGATACCGTGTGCGCTCGACTCCCCCAGGACGCCATCGGCCACTTTCCGCGGGTGGTTGATGCAAGACTACGCATTGTTCTATAGACAGTCCATTGGCTATCGGAGAATATATAACGCATTCATTACGGTTGGAAACGGCACAACGTGGCATGTTGGACTGAAAACCGCTGCGCTCATGGCCTCGAAGTGCTGCTGGAGCGGACATGAGCCTGTTCAAGTTCGAGCCGCCACGGCCCGTCGCGGTGCCGGTCGCCGAGTCAAACAGCGCGTATGCAGTCCGCCGGGTGTTCTGCGTTGGCCGCAATTACGAAGCGCACGTCAGGGAGATGGGCGGATCCGTCCGCGAACCTCCATTCTTTTTCACGAAGTTTGCCTGTGCCGTCGTGCCCTCTGGCGCTTGCCTAGACTATCCGCCGGGCACGCGGGATTTTCAGTACGAGGGCGAGCTGGTATTGGCGTTAGGCGCGGCGGCCTTCGAGATCCCAGCGGAACGCGCTAGCACGGTGATATTCGGATATGCGGCGGGTCTTGACATGACCCGGCGCGACCTGCAGTTCGCTTCCCGCGACAAGGGGCGTCCCTGGGATACCGGAAAGAACTTTGCTCAGAGTGCGCCTATGGGCGAGATCGTGCCCGCTACCCGCGTCGGTCGATTGCGCCACGCGCCGCTCGAGCTGGCGGTGAATGGGAAAATTAAACAGCGCGCGGACATTGCCGAGATGATTTGGAGCGTGGACGAGATCATCGCGCACTTGAGTACGCTCTATCATCTGGACGTTGGCGACTTGATTTTCACCGGGACGCCCGCCGGAGTGGGACCGGTGGTGGCGGGTGATCGCATAGACTTGCGTATTGGCGAATTGCCAGCGCTCAGCGTCACCATCGCAGGGTGAAGCCCAGCGGTACCATCATGTGGGAACTCTCAACATGGCTCTCGGGAAATAGACCTTGCGCGACCTTTCGCCGCACTGAACTCAGTGGTCCAAGATGAACAGTTTCGCTTTTCTGGACAAAGCAGCGCGACAGTGTCCGGATCGCGCGGCGATTGTTCATGGCGATGTGGTCTGGACCTACAAGGAGTTTCGTGAGCGCGCTCTGGCGGTCGGCGGAAATCTTCGAGCACTCGGTTGTAAGCCAGGTGACCGCATAGCCTTTTGCCTCGCAAATAGCCCGCCGATTTTGGAAATAATTTATGGTTGTTTCGCAGCCGGCCTTGTGGTGGTTCCGATTAACGCGCGACTTCACGCGCGCGAAATCGCCTACATTGTTCAAAATTCTGAGGCTCGCGCGCTAGTATACGGCGCGGAGTATCAAGAAAGCATTGCTGCCAATTCCCCGGGATTTGCTGGACTCGATTTGCGCATTTGTATATCGCCGGTGGGTGACGCTTTACCTTATTCCGCCCTGCTGGAGCCAAACGGAAGCTTGTCGAACAGTGAGACTGTTGAAGCGGAGGCAATTTGCTGGCTCTTTTATACCTCAGGAACAACCGGGCGACCCAAAGGCGCAATTTGGAATCATCGTATGGTGCGGGTCGTCATCATGAATTACTTGGCGGACGTATACAGCATTCAGCCCGGCGAGACCGTTTTGCATGCTGCTCCACTGTCGCACGGCAGCGGCATCGTGGCACTGCCCGCCGTTGCGCGCGGAGCGACAAATGTGATTTATCCGAGTGGCAGCTTCGATCCTAAGACACTTTTTTCGACAATCCAGAAAGCCAAGGTGTCGCATATCGCCTTTCTCGCCCCAACGCAAATCATAAAGATGCTAGAAGCATTTGACGAAAACGAGTTTGATTTGACCTCGCTGAAGGCAATTTGTTATGGCGGCGCACCTTTTTATGTCGAGCACCTGCGGATGGCCGTAGAGAAGTTTGGACCTGTCTTCACCCAGATCTACGGGCAGGGCGAGGCACCAATGACGATCGCGGGTTTAAACGCGAACATGCATGCGGCCTTGTTGAAGACCGGTGATCCTCGTATTGGCTCGGCAGGGCAAATACGGACCGATGTTGAAGCGATGTGCGTCGGAGAAAATGATGCGCCATTGGGACCCAACCAAGTTGGCGAGGTCGTAGTACGAGGAGATGTCGTCATGCCGGGATATTGGAGAGATCCCGCGGCGACTGCGGAAGCTCTTCGCGGCGGGTGGTTGCACACTGGAGACATCGGCTACTTCGACGAACAGGGATTTCTATTTTTGTTGGATCGCGCCAAGGACATAATCATTAGTGGCGGCAATAATATCTATCCACGCGAGGTAGAAGAAATCATTATTCTGCATCCCGGTGTGGCAAGCGTTGTAGTTCTCGGAGTGCCCCATGCATATTGGGGCGAGGCTGTTCACGCAGTAATTGTCACGAAGGCCGGTGTTTCCTTGACTGCCGAGGAAGTAATTGCACATTGCGCGCGCTATATAGCTGGCTACAAGAAGCCAAAATCAATCGATTTTGTAGATTCGTTACCCGTGAGCGGCTACGGCAAGATAATGCGTCGCGAGGTGCGTGAGCGATATTGGCAGGGGCTCTCTGGGAGGGTCGGAGGCGGACAAGTATCTCGCCGGGACGGCATCCAATGAGTCGAGTAATCATTGCATACTAACAGGCCCGCCCCGATGGGCTTTCTGCGTTTTCGACCCGAGCAGTCACAATGCCGAGGTCGAGGCTCGACCGCCTCGTAGATCCTTCGATGTGACTGTCGGCCTCATCGCGCTTTCGTTCGTTTCAAGTTGGCGCGCAAAAATGCACAGAAGGCCTTCTCGTCCATCGTGCCGGCAGCGAGTTCAAGGATGGCCTGCGCTGCCGCTTCCTCGCTCGCCGTGAACCGGTAGCCATTAAGTTCGAGAAAGAGTATGCCGACAATAAAACCTGTACGCTTATTACCATCGACGAAAGGGTGATTCTGCACGATACCGGCAGTGTACTTAGCTGCAAGCTCGACAACATCGCCGCTCTCGTAGGCGAATTGATTCATCGGCCGGCCCAGTGCAGAGTGGAGTAGCGCTTCGTCACGCAAACCCGTCGCGCCTCCGTGTTCGACTAACTGTCGATCGTGGATCGCGAGCACGAGCTCGGCTTCGATCCAGATCGGCTTGCTCATTTCGATAGAACGTTGAGCGTATTCCGATAGCGCGACATAATGTCCTCGGCCTTCTCCATCTTCTTTTGGAAAGCCGGATCGAAGGGCGTGAGGCGGTAAGTATTATTGGGACACTCGATAAGGAAGACTTCTTCCCCCTCTTTGGTGTGGAGGCGATTGACCACTTCCTTGGGAAGCACAAGCCCCAGGGAATTCCCAACTTTACGCACTTTGAGCGCGACCATACCGCACCTCCTAACCCGATCTGCGCCGTCCGAAGCTCGTGGGCGCAACAGTTGTAAAGCATGTTACCACAACCGTAATAACGGGTGTCTGCGAACAACCGAATGCGGGAAATCTGCGGGGACCCCATTTTGCACAGTGTTGTTGGGTAGGTGAGGCCAACCTTGGTCGTCATAATGCCCAGTTCGAATGAGGCGGACTGCTGTCTCCCAATAAATATCAGTCACTTATGTGTTGCGGCGAAATGCATTTTCGCTGGCGCGTGACTCTTGCGTGCCCGCGATGCTGTTGAAATAGTCCGTCCATCAATTTTCAGTTGAGTCTAAAGTTCAACAGCTGATCCGCAATTTGGACAAAATCGGGCTCGATCTGGCAATCCAGCCGAGCAGTTTTCGCAAGTAAAATCTGAGATCGATTGTGGACCGCGCCCGACACTCACAATTTCCGCCTCGGGGAATATCCTTGCCTTGAGAGCCGTCGCCCATGGATTTGGTGCTCTCTCAACGAGTAGCGAGACTGACGGCTCCCCGAGAGGATAGGCTAGTGCAATGCAAGCTACACTTTTAGACCATTCCGCGTTGGTCATCCATCGCTCCACCAGAGCTTCGCGTGCTTTTGTGTACGCCTCAACCTCGGCGAGTAAGAGTACAAGTAGGCCATCGTGAGCGGCGGCGGCTTGAGACAGCTTGTTCTTGAGTTGCTTCGTTGGATTGCTGTCCTCGGTCGCGTAGCACCGAACGAGCCCGCGAGCATTGAGTAGCTTATCGAGCCAAGGTTGAAGCGACGTCTGAGGATTGGACGCTCGCTGTCGAAATTCGAGTTGATTGGCCGACACCTCCGGATCCGTGTATTGTGCCGCCCGCTCTGCAACCGCTAGCAAATTATCCAAATTCGGCCGACTTGGCTCCCTTGGCGTTAGCTGGCCGAAGTGAGAGATGATCCGGTCGATGCGCGCGTTCTTCGCTCCGGAGATCCTCAGGCCAAGTCGCTGGAGAATCTCTTCAAGCTGGCGACTCGTCAATTCGCTCAGTAGAGTCTCCTCCGACAATTGCGCCTCCCACAATGTGCCAATTCTTGTTTCCTTCGTACCTGTCTGACGCAACTTGGGCTGCCTCCGCAGGATGTCGGATAATTCCTGGTGCTGTAGTGCCCCGAACAGCGTCTCGAACTGGGCGCCTTGAAGCCTGCGAACCTCCGGTATCCGGACATCGATTGGCTCGGGTTCGCGCTGGTCTCGACCTTGGGCGAAATGCTCAATGATTCTCTCGATCAGTTCGTCTTTGTTACCGGTCGAGGGCGCCTCAGTCGACCTGCAGATCTCTTTAAGCTTGTGCAGGCCGACCACTTGAAGTGCCACATGTGGCTGAATTCGCTCAAGGATGATCCTCTCTAGACGCTGTTCTTTAGTACCCGATACACGCGCGCCTGCTGCTTCGAGAACGTCGACTAGTTCATTGTTGCTGAGGTATCCGAGTAGGCGTCTCACGCTTTCGCTTGGCATATCAAGCCCGAGCGTTTGCCACACGGCAGGCGCGACTTCTTCGGGGATCAACACACGATCATCTACAAGAAAGATGATGCCCGCATACCGAAGCGCATTGATTTCTTGTGCGAAGCTGCCGTCTCGGTTCCAGAACTCATGAAAGTCCTTGTGATGCTCAATTAGAAAATGCTCGACCTGGGAGATCCTCTGCTCGCGACGAAGCACGGCGAGCAAGGCGGCCTCTGAAGCGTTGACATCCAGGTCATTGCGCCGTGCCTCATACAGTGAGCGTCGATAGAGATGAAGCTGCCGATCGCGAGCAAGCAGCTCGTCTCGCTCGATCAGATCTACCAATCGTCCGGTGTCATTCATCACTGCTTCTTTGAATCCTATGACAGACCTCTCATACCCGGGGCTTTCGAGCAGGGAAGTCAATATCGAAAAAGCGGGCGGCTGACGGTTA
>WNFI01336559.1_pt1 | contig 12279 bp, 15 predicted proteins | sample 5400471 | NCBI WGS metagenome assembly WNFI01 (sample SAMN13153348, study PRJNA577476) | soil metagenome | isolation source: 100 cm saprolite on Douglas fir-dominated hillslope | place: USA:California | collected 2013-09-17 | reverse complement strand
CGCGCCTCGATCGAAGGCGAGAACTCGCCCTGCCCGGATGATCTGCTGCGCCTTTCCGCCGGACTGGAGGATCCGGATGATCTCTATCGGGACCTCCTGCAGGCGCTGAGCGTAGTCAGCCTTTCGGCGAGGAGATGACGTGATGTCCTCCGTCGCCGTCGCGATCATCTGCAAGACCCCACGCCCCGGACATTCGAAGACCCGGTTGTCGCCGCCCCTGCGCCCCGAGGAATGCGCCGGCATCTCGGCCTGCTTCATCCAGGACATTTCCAACACCATCGCTAGTGTTGCCGGCGACGGCCGGGCACATGGCTATGCGGTCTATACGCCCGCCGGAACGGAAGCAGAATTGCGTGCTTTGCTGCCCGACAGGTTCGGGCTTGTCCTGCAAGGCGACGGCGATCTCGGTGGGCGTCTCGACAAAGGGATCCGCGATCTCATTGCTGCCGGCCATGCTGGCGCGATCCTCATCAATTCCGACAGCCCGACCTTGCCGCGCGGGCTTCTTGACGCGGCGGTGGAGGCCGTCCTCAGCGGCGACCATCTCGTGATCAGCCCGGCGCTCGACGGCGGCTACACGCTGATCGGGCTATCGCAGCCGCATCCGCATCTGTTTGCGGACATTCCCTGGAGCACCGAACGCGTCTACGAGCTGACCCTCCAAAGGGCGCGAGAGATCAACTTGCCCGCGATCGCACTGGACGGCTGGTACGACGTGGACGACGGCGCCGGCTACGCCATGCTGGAGCGTGAGTTGAGCGGAGCCCGACCGCCGTTCGCCAAGGGGCCGCCGCAGGACGCGCCGAAGACCCGCGCCTTCGTCCGGGGACGTCGCGAAGCCCTGGTGCTCGCATGACCTCGTTCAAGCTCCGTCCGCGCGCCACCGCGATCATCATCCCTTGCCTCAACGAGGAAGAGCCTATCTCCGACGTGGTGCGCGAAGTCCTCGCTGAAGGCGTCGGCGAGGTCATCGTTGTCGATAACGGCTCCACCGACCGCACGGCAGCACGCGCCGAGAACGCAGGCGCGCGGGTCGTCCGCGAGCCGCTGCGTGGTTATGGCCGGGCCTGCGCAGCGGGCCTCGCGGCCATCAAGCCAGGCACGGAGATCGTCTGCTTCCTTGACGGCGACGGCAGCGACGTCCCCTCCTTCATCAGCGCTGTCATCGCGCCTGTGGCGAACAATGAAGCGGATTTCGTCATGGGCTCACGCCTGCGTGGCCATCGCGAGCCGGGCAGCATGACGGCGCAGCAGATCGCGGCCGGCTGGCTCGCGGGTCTTCTTTTGCGGCTCACCTATGGTGCGCGGTTTACCGACATCGGGCGGAGACGCTGAACGCCCTCGGCATGGCCGAGAAGACCTATGGCTGGAATCTGGAAATGCAGATGCGCGTCGCCGCGAGCGGCCTGCGCAGCGTGGAAATCCCGGTGGATCACCGCTGCCGACGCGGTGGGGAATCCAAGGTTTCCGGCAAGCTCGTCGCGGGGCTGAACGCGGCGTGGAAGATCGCCACCACCTTCCTGCGCCTTGCTGCAACGCTGCGCCGCGATGCGGCCGACGCACGGCACGGCTCCCTGGCGGGAGGACGTTGACATGCATGTGCTTCTGACCGGCGGGGCAGGTTTCATCGGCCAGCATGTCCTCGCCCGCTTGCTGGCCCGTGGACACGAGGTGCGGGTGCTGGATTCCCTGCGCGCCGACGTGCATCGCGGCAAGGCCTGGACGCCGCCGAGCGGTGTAGAGTTCCTACTTGGGGACGTGCGGGATCCAGACGCCGTCGACAGGGCCGTAAAAGGAGTGGATGCCGTTCTCCACCTCGCTGCCAAGGTGGGACTCGGCGTCGATGCAGACGACCTGCCGGACTATGCCTCCTCCAACGATGGGGGCACGGCGGTCGTGCTTGCCGCCATGGCTCGAGCAGGCGTGCGGCGCCTGACGCTCGCCAGTTCCATGGTGGTCTATGGCGAAGGCGTCGGCCTCTGTTCCGAACATGGCCCAGTGACCCGGGGCCCGCGACTTGAGGCGGCCTTGGCAGCGGGCGATTTCGAGCCGCCCTGTCCCGGTTGCGGTCGCCGCCTCGATGCTGCGCTGGTCACCGAGAAAGCGACGCTCGATCCCCGCAACGCTTACGCCAGCAGCAAGGTGGCGCAGGAATTCTACGCCTCCAACTGGGCACGGGTCACCGGCGGTTCGGCAGCGATGCTGCGCTATCACAATGTCTACGGGCCGGGCATGCCGCGCGACACGCCCTACGCCGGTGTCGCCGCGATCTTCACCTCCGCGCTGCGCAACGGCCAGGCGCCGCAGGTGTTCGAGGATGGCCGCCAGCGCCGTGACTTCGTCCATGTGCGCGACGTGGCGGCGGCCACCGTGCTCGCCTGCGAAATGCACGCGCTGGGCGTCGCGGCCTTCAACGTGGGCTCCGGCACGCCGCGCACCGTGGGCGAGATGGCGCAGGCGCTGGCGATATCCTTGAAAGGCCCGTCCCCCGTCCTAACCGGCCGATACCGTGTCGGTGACGTCCGCCACATCACCGCGGATTCCTCCCGCCTGAGGACAGAGCTGAGCTGGGAGCCGACAGTCGCCTTCGAGGACGGCATGGCTGAGCTTGCTCAGGCGTAGGGCGTCATGGATCGTATGTCTTTCATCGCCTTCATCCTCCCCAGCATGGTGCCGCACGTCCCGGTAGCGTTCCGCTTGCGCCCGCGACCTTGCTCCTGCCGGCAGGTCAACCACACAATCGGGACCGCCTGATCATGCGCCCCGCTGCCTTCCCCACGCTTTTCGCGCTCGTTCTGGCAACGATTCCGGCCAATGCGGCCGGACCGGCTGGCGGCGCCCATACGCAAGAGCAGCAGGCGCCGGATCCTGACGAGCAGACGCCTGAAGGGCGGATGAATGCCCGCTTCCCGCAGAAGGTGCGGGTTGGCGACCTCATTGGCATTCCGATCCAGGATTATGACGACCGCATCCTCGGCTACGTCATCGACGTGGTCCACAAGACCGACGGCAAGATCGTTCTTGTGATGCCGGAAGGCGGGTGGTTCGGGCGTGGCGGCCGGCCGGTGCCGATCGCCATCGAGACGGTGGCGATCCTGGCTCGTCACATCAACCTGCTCGATATCCCTCGTGAGGACGTACCGAAGCTGCCCACCTGGGACCGGGCCCAGGGCAGCCCCATCGACAGAAACGAAATCATCCGGATAGCGGTCGGCCGGCGCTGATTTCCCGCGATTATGGATCGTACGGACGCACGGCAATGAAGATGCACCCGCTCATCATACGAGTAGCCCATTGGACCAACGCCATTGCCATGATCATCATGATCATGAGCGGCTGGAAGATTTATAACGACGAGGTCCTGTTCGGCTTTCTCCACTTCCCGGAAGAGATTGTCCTCGGCATCTGGGCGCAGCACGCCTTGCAATGGCACTTCGCCTTCATGTGGGTGCTGACCCTCAACGGCCTTGGCTACCTCAGCTATGGCATCCTCTCCAGGCGCTTCCGGCGCATGCTGTGGCCTGTTCGCTTGCGCGAGCTGTTCTTAGAGGTGGTCCAGGCTCTGACCTTCCGTCTGCAGCACGCCGATCTCACCCGTTACAACGCGGTGCAGAAGCTGCTCTATGCGGGGGTGATCCTCGTCATCATCGTGCAGGTTATATCCGGGCTTGCCATATGGAAGCCCGTCCAGTTCTCGTCCCTGGTCTCGATCTTCTACGATTTCCAGGGCGCCCGCCTTGCCCATTTCCTGGGAATGACGGCCATCTGTCTGTTCATGGTCGTGCACATCACGCTGGCGCTGCTGGTGCCGCGCACCATCCTCGCCATGCTCACCGGCGGCCCGCGCCTGGACGGCGGGCCCGCCTCGACCTCTCCCGTACATTGATCCGAGACCGACAATGATCCGTCCCCAGACCTTCTCACGCTTCCGCCCGAAAAACCGGCCTGACCAGTCGCTGCTGGCGGAGAACCGCAAGCTGGTCGCGGACATCGGGCGCCGCCAACTGCTGCGCGGCACGCTGAGCCTCGGCGCGCTGACCTTTCTCACCGGATGCAACGTCTCAGACCGCCAGTCAGTGCAAAGCGCGCTTCGCACCGTGTCGTCCTTCAACGACCGCATGCAGCAACTGTTGTTCGATCCCAACAGACTCGCGCCCACCTATTCGGCCGATCAGGTGGTGAAACCGCCCCGCTTCAACGCGTATTACGAGATTGAGGAGGTCAGACCCGTCGACTTGAGCATCTGGAAGCTGGAATTCGCGGGCCTGATCGCCGACAAGCGCCCCTGGACCCTCGACCAAATCTACGCCTTCCCCGAGCAGGAAATCATCATCAAGCATATCTGCGTGGAGGGCTGGGATTATATCGGACAGTGGTCCGGTCCGAACCTGCGGCGCTTCCTCACCCAGGTCGGCGCCGATCTGACCGCCAAATACGTCGCCTTCCACAGCAATGACGATTATATGGAATGTATCGACATGGCCTCCGCGCTGCATCCGCAGACCATCCTGGCTACAAAATATGCCGGCGAGCCCATCACCGATCCTTTCGGCGCGCCGTTGCGCCTGCGCACAGCGGTGAAGCTCGGCTACAAGAACCCGAAATGGATCCGGGCGATCGAGGTCACCAACACCTATCCTGGCGGCTTCTGGGAGAACCAGGGTTTCAACTGGTTCGCCGGGCTCTGACACTGCGCCACGGGCAGCACGCCACATCAGACGGGGTTCCGCATAGAGGATCATGGCAACTCCGTCCGCAGCGATCCTGTGCTCCCTGCTCGCGCTCCTCCTGTGGGCGCCGGTCGGCTGGCTGATCGCCCGCACGCTGCCGCTTGGACGGGACCTGCGCCTCGCGGCTGCGCCGGTTCTGGGGTGGGCCGTGCAGAACATCGTCGCGCTGCAAATCTCGATGTCCGGCGGCTTCGCACCGGTGAATGTCCTTGCCGCGACGATGCTCATTGGCCTTGCCGCGATCCTGAGTCCTGCTTCGAGCCCTGGCGAAATGCCGGGCCCCTCCCTGCCGCCGTGGATCTTTGTGGCGGCGGCTCTTGTTGCGGTCGGCCCGGCGTGCGGCGTCCTGCCGAAGATCTCGCAGGAGGGTGTCGCACTTGCCGATCCGATCTACGACCATGCGAAGATCGCCCTGGTGGACGAGATCGTGCGCACGGGCGTACCGCCGGCCAATCCCTTCCTCGGAGCGGCCGGCGACCCCGGCAGCATCGCCTATTATTATTACTGGCTGTTCGGCGCCGCGCAGCTGGCATTGATCTCGGGCGCGAGCGGGTGGAACGGGGACGTGGCAGCCACCTGGTTCACGGTCTTCGCCTCGTTGGCCTTGATGTGCGGCCTTGCCTTCCGCCTGTCCGGCGGCCGGACCGCGAGCGCCTTGTTCGTGCTCNNTGGCCGCGTGCGGTGGATCGCTCCGCCCGGTGCTCAGGGCGCTGTTCGGACAGGACCAAACAGATGACGCACTGGAGAGCGCGACCGGCCTTGCAGGCTGGTTTTTCCAGACCAGTTGGAGCCCTCATCACGTGGCCTCTGCTGCGGCCGTCCTCCTGTCGATCATCCTGATGGACGGGCTGGCGCGGGCGCCGTCCGTCGCCTCGACGCTCGTTCTGGGATTGCTGGTCGCGGCTGGGTTCGGAAGCTCGCTCTGGGTAGGCGGCATCACGTTCGCGCTGTGCGCCGGCGTAGCCGGGATCGTACTGCTGGCCTCAGGCAAGCCCGGCAGGCGCCTGCCGTTCCTGGCCGCACTGGCGATGGCAGGATGCATGGCCGTTGCTCTCACCTTCCCGCTCCTTGCGGCGCAGCTTGGTTCTACGATGGAGCGTGGCGCCGGAACGCCTGTTCTGATTTCCCTATTCCCGGTGCTCGGCCCGGCAGTCCCGGACGGCTTTCGCGAGTTCCTTGATATCCCGGCCTATTGGCTGATCCTGCTACTCATCGAATTTCCAGCCGCGTGGGTTCTGGGCGCCGTCGCAGCACTCCGGCTGAAGTCCGCGTTGATGCCGGCCCTGTCGGCCGCCGCCTTCGCCAGCCTGTGCGGCGGCTGGCTGCTGGTCAGCACGGCCGGAGAGAATAATGATCTCGGCTGGCGCGCGGTCCTTCCTGGCCTGCTGATCCTGACCGCATTCGCCGGCGCTTATTTCGCGCAGTGCCTTGCGCGGCGCTGGCTGATCGGAACGATCGCCGGCGTCGCCCTCCTGAGCCTCGCCTTGCCCGACGGGTTCGGCCTTCTTCGCCACAATATCGTCGGTCGCCTCTCCGAGGATGGCGTCCGGTTCCGCGATGCCCCCGCCCTGTGGGCCGCCGCGCGCCAGCAGACCGCTCCGGACGAACGCATAGCCAGCAATCCGCGCATGATGAGCGATCTTGCGCCGTGGCCGATCAGCCTGTCCTGGGCCTTGCTCGCTAACCGCCGCTCCTGCTTCGCCGGGAATGAGCTGACGCTCGCTTTCACCTCGCTCACGCCAGAGGCGCGTGCCAGAGTAGCCCAGTTGTTCGACCGCGTCTTCGCCGGCGCCGGCAGCGACGCCGATCTCGGATCCGTGGTGCGGGATTTTGACTGCAAGGTCGTCGTGCTCACGCCGCAGGACGGGGCCTGGAGCCGCGACCCGTTCGCAGCCAGCGCGCTGTTCACCCGCATCGAGGAAGCCGCCGGCAAATGGCGGATCTACCGGGCCAGCTTCGAGTTAAACAGAACCACAAGATAATGATCAAGGTCCCCTTTCCGAGTGGTGACCTCCGGGCTGAGGAGACCGATCGCATCGTCCGGAATCGAGGCGCCATTCAATTGAGGCCTAGCCTTCTCGGTGCTTCAATGAACAGCGTCTACGGCTCGGATGGCCGGGCGGCCGCGTTTGTCACCGATATAGCCGGCACTCCCTTCCACTTCACGCGCATGGCCTCGCGGACCAAGGCGCCAACGGAGGGACTATGTGGTCGACCGAGCACAGTGATCAAGTTGACCTCGCGCCAGAACGCGGGCTCGACGATCGGTCTTGCAACGACGTGGGGACTCGTCACCGCGTGTTCGGGCATGAAGCCGAAGCCGAGACCGGCCCTTATCATGGCCTGAATCCAGTCGTCACGGTCGCTGTAATAAATCGTCTCGCACTCCACACCCTGTTCATCGAAGAACTGATCGGCGTAACCGTTGAACTCGCAACTTGTGCGATTGAGATATTTTTCGCCGTGCAAGTCTTTCAACAAGATTGCGTTCTTGCCGGCCAACGCATGGTCAGGCGGCAATACGATCATCATCTGCTCGCGAAACAACGGCATCGCGTGCACGCGTTGATCGGGCCCTTTCCCCGGGATGCAATAGATCGCGACATCGAGGTCGCCATCAAGCAACTGCTTGTCGAGATCGTGCGCATTGGAATCGCGGATTTCGATCTCCACCCCAGGATGACGCCCATGCACCGAGCTGATCAAGTCGATCAGCATCGTCAGAGAGTCTCGTATTGGCCCGATCACGAAAAAAGAGAGCCCCGCCGAGCTCATCTTCCAGGAGCTTGACGGCGCGGGTGAGCGAAGGTTGGCTGACGTTACAAGCCTCGGCCGCACGGGTAAAGTTGAGGCGGTCTGCGACCGCGAGAAAATAGCGAATTTGATGCATTTCCATGACCGATCTGCCTGATTCTCCCGGGCCGCTACGCGCGGATGCCGCGGGGCGAAATGGTACAACCTGAGCAATGTTTCCTACGGCCACGCGGTTGCAGGATATTCGGTTTGGATAGATTCATCCAATGGTCGGTGCGGACGCATCGAATTTGCCTGCGGAGAGATCGCCTAAGTGCTGTCGGTGGGATCAGCAGCCTCCTCACGGGTGGCGAAGCCGCATAGCGCTTGGCTATGAAAAACAGAGTCAGCCGGCATTTCCATTGAAAGAGACGGTAGTGCAATGATTGCGGCGTTAGCCCAGGGGCGCGGGGCGCGGCTTGGCCGCGGGACAAGGTGGTTCCCAGCGCAACCAGGAACGGAACACGCCATGTCCCAGATCTCGCCTGCCGCAAGCTCCGCTGAAATGCCGATGCACAGCCATGCCACGGCCGTGCTCCTTCATAGCTTCATTATCGGATTGACCGCCTTCCTGACCGTCGTGGATCTGTCTCGTGCGCGCCAATAAGCGCAAGGGAAGCATCAAAACACGCCGAAAAAGCGCAGGCTGGGACCCCAAGTTCCTGCTCGAAATCCTCCAGATCAAATAGATGTTAACCTGGATTCGGTGCCGTGCCCTGCTCGCGGTTGCACCGGATCTGACGACCTTCACGGTCCTGCGGATCACGCAAGGGCTCTTCATGGCTTCGGCGTTCTCGCTCACCCTTGCCCATTTGGGCGAGCAGTGCGGCGCGATGGACGCGGGCGGTGCGTTCGCCGCCTATATTACGGGCAATGTCGCCAGGATTGGCGATGAGATCGATGATCTCGTCCGGCGAGATCGTGCTCATGATGCGATCGCACCAGCTCACCGAGATCGGTCACATGAGTGGATTCGCGGTCGCGATGAAACAGAGCGCCAAGCCGAATACTGCGCCGACGCTGGGTCAGCGCAGTATAGCAGTGAGGCCGCGAGAGAGTTCGGCCGGCAGGATTGGCCGCGTTTTCCTTCAGCGGCCCGGGCCGTGCAGGCGTTCTGGCCGCGGCGCGGCTTGATAACCAAAATCCGAGGCCGTGAAGCGGCCGACGGGCAGGGCGACCCTGCTTCCCCCAACGGGAGTTGGCATACGAGCCATGATCGTCGGATGGCTGTTGCCATAAGCACTGGGATAGTTCACGAAGTTCTGCGCAAACGACTGCATCGAGGCGATGGACAATGCGGCTGCGAACGCTGCCAGGATCAGGGTGGTTTTCATCTGGGTCTCCGTTGATTGTGTGGACATTGTTTCAGAATCAGCCATGCGAATAATTCGCCTGGAATGTGAAGATGATCCCAGCGACGGCGCGGATTGGCCAATATCGAAAAGCTAACGAATCTAAAGCCAGCAGCTATCACGGCCGCCGCACCGCGGGATAGTCTTTCGAGTGCGGTTAATTCGAGCGCTGTTAAAGAGATGGCGGCGGTCGAATGCCGAATCGTTGAAGACGACCATCCAAATGAATGGCATTGCACTGTCGATCTGAACGCACTTCGCATTTACGCAATCGCTTGACATAGCGCATGTTCCGTTCACCGCAAGAAAATACGGGACCTGATGCACCTCGATGTGCAATTCCAAGCGTTCGCTGAACGTCTGCAGCAAGCGAAAGCGCGTTCCGATGCATGATGTATAGCATTGAGCTATCGATCTCAAAGCCACTCGATATTTTCTTAGTTTGTCGACGAAGCGCATGTTCTCCTCACTGCCCGGACAATCATTGATCCGGCGTATAAAAGAGGAGATGATGACATGTTCAATCGTATCGAAAAAACCCTGATGCTTCGCGCCCTCATGCTCGCCGGTCTCGCCATGGGTGCGGCGAACTCCGCGGCTTTCGCGGCCGCGCCGGCGCACACGGCGTCGAAGGATGCGCAGCAGTCTAGCGTTCATAGCTAACCCGTTAACTACACGTGAGCTTGTTTCCTGAAGGGGGCGACGCCGGTTCGTCGCGCCCTGTTTTTCTGTGCGCCAGCATGACGGTTGTCGCGCCGGCTCGGTCGATCACCTTTGTCTTTCCTACTTGAGTTCGTTGAGATGCCTGGCGCCTGCTATGAACTCGGACCGGGCTGCATCCGATCTCGCCCAAACTTTCTAGCAATCGCGGCAAGTCCACGATGCAATGCTACGCGTACTGCGGTCTCGCTCATGCCGAGGCGTGCCGCCGTCTCACCGATCGAGTGGCCCTCAACCGAAATCGCGGATACCACCGAACGCTGGCCGGATGCGAGCGTGGCCAGCGCCTTGTCAATCTCCCAGCCGCACGGCCGCTCAGGGTCGGGTACCGCCGCAACCGTCTCCGCGATCTCGTCGATATCCAGGTGGACGCGCTTGCCGTGACGGCGGAAAGCATCGATCAGCTTGTAGCGTGCGATTGCGTAGAGCCAAGGCGTCACCAGGCAGTCCGATTTCCACGTACAGCGTTTCATGTGTACCGCCAGCAGCGTCTCCTGAACGATATCCTCGGGATGGAGGCCGCACTCGCCCACCCTGGGGCGAGCGAAGGCGCGAACGAGCCGGGCCGCGCCGGCGAGGAAGGCCGCGTAGGCTTTCTCATCGCCCGCAGCCGCGGCACGTAGCAACCGGGCAAGCTCAGCCTCATGCACGCCGTAGGGCCCACTGGAAGGCCTTGGCGCGCGCCCGGTCCGTGCGCTGTCGGCGCAACCGCTCATTTGGCTGGGGTCGAGTTTTGCTTGACCAGTGCCGCAGCGCTGGCGCCCTCAAGAGTTAGTCCATACCCGACTTCACTGAGCAGTCTTTGCATAATCGGCAACGTAAAATGCACGCGGGTAAATCGGCGTGTCAGGTCGGGCTTGTTGAGCCAGCCAGCTGCAATAGCTCTCGCGCGCGCCACCGCCTGTCCACGCGGCACGATCTCGTTCACAACGCCCCACTCCTTGGCGGTAGCGGCGCTGACTGGACGCGGATCAAGCAACATGGCTTGGGCCCGGCCAGGACCCACATAGTACGCCCACAACGTATAGACGCCGTCGCCCGGGACGATGCCGCCCTGGAAATGCGGCAGATCGTTGAAGGAGGCGCCCTCGCCTGCCACGATCACATTGGCGAGCAGGCAATACTCGCTATGCACGCAGGCCTTTCCCTCGACGGCGCAGATCACTGGCACGCGGATATTCGCGATGTTCTGTAGTATCTGCTCACCTTCATCGTGCACTTTGGCCCAGACGTCGGGATCGCCCACATTGCCGAAGCTGCCGAAGTCGATGTCTCCCATCCAGTCGCCGCCGGCGCCGGTCAGGATCACCACTCTATTGTCGCGGTCGCGCCCGATGTCATAGAAGGCATCGACAAATGTTTCGTGATCATGGGCGGTAAACTTCAATGCGGAGCCATGGCTATTCATCTCGACAACCAGGACGCCCTTGTCGCGCGCCATCTTAAGGTCGTCGTACCGCGTGAAATACGCCGGATCGGCGGCATAAGCGGACGTCGCAACAGCCATTGAAGCAAATGCCGCGACGATCATCCCACACGACGACTTCATGCAAATTCTCCTCTCGTTCGCCTCAGCAGCGCAGTTTTGAGGGCACACGATCGACCGACGGATCGCTGCAAAACCCCGCAGGGGGTGGTTAAGAAACTGATAAGAGCTGGTGCGTCGTGTTCGATCCCCAACCGCTTCATCAAAGCGCCGCCCTGCCGACGGACGCACCGCTGTCGGCACCGCTGCGAGATCCTCCAGTCCGATCGCGCCCAGACGCTGCGGCCCGACGAGGCCGACATTGTTGACGACGCCGTCAACCGCCCGCCGCCGCGCGATATCATCCAGCGCACGCCGCGTCGCCGCGGGATCAGCCAAGTCGACTGTTACCGGTTCGCCGGGAAAGGCAGGATCGGGATGACGCGCGAGGCCGAAGACGTGGTGGCCGGCCGCTGCCACACGCGCCGAGAGAGCGCGCCCGATACCCTTTGTTGCCCCGGTGATGAGGAAGGTCTTCTCCACACGCGCCCCCAGCGCAATGACCGAGGAGCCCAGTCTCGGTCGCCCGATCGCGTATGCAACGAGTGGTAGCCGCGCGATTGCCTGCGGTCTTGCCTTGAAGAAGGTGGATTGTGCGCAATTTGCGGTCAGGGAGGAGTGGGGAGTCTAGATTCGCTGTCGCCGCCGAAATTGGCGCGGAGAAACGCCAAACCGCCTCAGGAAGCTCCGGCTGAAATGGCTGTGGCTCAGCCCGACCTCGAGCGCGACCTCGGTGATGGACCGGTCGGACCCCGCAAGAAGGGTCTGCGCGCGGATGAGACGGCGCTCGGTGATGAACACGTGAGGCGATAGTCCGTGGCTCGCGTTTAAACGGCGAGCGAAGTGCCACACGCTCAAATTCATCTGCGCCGCAAGCGCGGCGAGGCTGATCGGCTGATCGAGGTGCTCGTCGATAAACCTTTCGAGGCGGAGAAGCTGGGTGCTAGAGAACGGAGGCGCGTTCTCTTGCGGGCGGAATCCGCCATCAGCCGCGGCACCGAGCGCAACTCGGTAAGCGATCACGGTCGCTATGGCATCCGCGAAGACAATATTGGCGCCGTCGCCCGCGCCATGCGACATATTGAGTTGGGCTGCCGCGGCGGAAATGAAGGGATCGCGCAGTGTAAACGCATCGCCCAAGTGCAATTTCGGCAGGCCC
>WNFI01237352.1_pt1 | contig 12280 bp, 10 predicted proteins | sample 5400471 | NCBI WGS metagenome assembly WNFI01 (sample SAMN13153348, study PRJNA577476) | soil metagenome | isolation source: 100 cm saprolite on Douglas fir-dominated hillslope | place: USA:California | collected 2013-09-17 | reverse complement strand
TCAAGCGGGTACGGCCCAAGATGATGACGGTCACGGCCGCCTTCATGGGCCTCATGCCGATCATGTGGTCGACGGGCACCGGAGCCGACGTCATGAAGCGGATCGCGGCCCCGATGGTCGGCGGACTCGCCACGTCCTTCGTGATGGAGCTCCTCGTCTACCCCGCGATCTACCTGCTCTGGAAGTGGAATATCGCGGAGCGCTAGGAAGGGGCCACGGAGAGGACGAGACTCCCTCGCACGCGGAGTGCAAGAGCCTGTCCGGGACCGGCGAGGACCATGGCGCGCATGGTCGGCATTGTCAGTGGTGAGGCGGCGTCGGCGCGGACGTGACCGCGCGCGTCACGACCGCCCCCTCCTGCTGGTACTCCTTGAGCTTGTACTGGATCTTGCGCGCGCTGATCTGCAGTAGGTCGGCGGCGCGGGACGTGCTCCCGTCCACCGCCTCGAGAGTGCGGAGGATCGCTTCCTTCTCGATCTCGGCGAGCGTGCTCCCCGGAATCGCCGGTCCGGTGGATTTCCGTTCCGTCGCCGGGCCGGCGACGGCCGCCAGCTCCGCGCGCCTCATCGTCGGGAACTGCGCGGGCGTGAGCACGGGCTCCGTGGCCAGCACGACCGCGCGCTCCATCGCGTTCTGCAACTCGCGCACGTTGCCGGGCCAGGAGTGGCGCAGCAGCATGGCCAGCACGTCGTCGGAGAAGTCGCGCACCTCCTTCTTGTTGGCGGTGGCGTACTCGTGCAGGAAATGGTGGGCGAGCAGCGGGATGTCACCCGTGCGCTCGCGCAGGGCGGGGATGTGGATCTCGATGACGTTGAGCCGGTAATAGAGATCCTCCCGGAAGGTCCCATCCGCGATCTTCTTTCGCAGGTCGCGGTGTGTGGCGGCCACGATGCGCACGTCCACCTTGAAGGTGCGGTTGCCGCCCACGCGTTCGAACTCGTGCTCCTCCAGGAACCGCAGGAGCTTCACCTGCACGGTGGGAGTGATGTCCCCGATCTCGTCGAGGAAAAGCGTGCCCCCATTCGCGCTCTCGAAGCGGCCGGCACGCGTGTACATCGCGCCCGTGAACGAGCCCTTCTCGTGGCCGAACAGCTCGCTCTCCAAGAGCGTCTCCGGCAGGGCGGCGCAAGCCACCTTGATGAATGGCTTCCCGCGCCGTGGGCTGTTTTCGTGGAGGGCCTGGGCGAACAACTCCTTGCCCGTGCCGCTCTCGCCCAGCAGCAGGACCGATGACGCGCTCGGCGCCACCTGGCGCACGGTCTTGAACACGGAAAGGATCTCGGGGCTCTGGCCGACGAGGTTGTCGAAATCGTACTTGTCGGTCAGACGATCGCGGAGGACCTTCGTTTCCTCCAGCAGGCGCTTCTTCTCGAGCACCTTCTCCAGGACGACCTGCAGCTCCTCGACGTCGATGGGTTTGCCGAGGTAGTCCTCGGCCCCCATCTTCATGGCCCGCACCGCGGTCTTGACCGTGCCGTACGCGGTCATGAGGAGGACCATCGTCTGCGGCCGGATCTCCTTGATCTTGGCCAGCAGCTCGATGCCGTCCATGCCCGGCATGCGCAGATCGGTGAGCACGACGTCGGCATCCATCTGCTCGAGCAGGGCGAGGCCGGAACGCGCGTCGTGCGCGCGTGTGACCTCGTAGCCGTCCTCGCGCAGCAGTGTCTCCAGGGCGGTCGCCGCGTTCACCTCGTCGTCGATGACGACGATCCGTCCGTGCGTGCTCATGATCGTGCCTCCGTCTGCGCCTCACTGGCCGGCGGGACGGGCAGGGTCACCGTGAAGCAGGCGCCCTGACCCGGCTCGCTGGCGGCGACGATCTCGCCGCCGTGCTGGAGCACGATCTGCTGCACGATGGAGAGCCCCAGCCCCGTACCCTTCGGCTTCGTCGTCATGAAGAGCTGGAAGACGTCCACGCCGGCCGGCAACCCGGGCCCGGTGTCCCGCACGATCAGGCGGGCGCGCCCGCCGCGAGGGCCTCCGGCCGGAGCAGGTGAACGACTTCGTCGACGAGCTGCTCCAGGTCCGCCGACTGGTACTGGATGCGATCGGCGCGAGAGAAGAGGAGGAAGTCGCCCACCAGGCCGTCCAGCCGCTCGACCTCTTCGCGGATGACGCCGGACAGGTCGGCCATCTCCTTGCCCAGCGTCGGCTCACAGCGGCCGATGCGGCGATCGAGGATGGAGAGCTGAAGCGCGATCGAGTTGAGGGGGTTGCGGACCTCGTGGGCCAGCCCGGAGGCAAAGGTGCCGAGCACGGCCATCTTCTCGCTGCGCAGGCTCCGCTCTTGCGCTTCGCGGAGCTCTTGATAGTGCCGGGCCCGCTCGACGGCCAGGCCGATCTGGTGGCCAAGCGTCTCCAGGAAGCGCAGCTCGTCCTCGGTGAAGAGCTGCCCGGGACGCGCGGCCACGTTGAGCACGCCCCGTGTCCGTTGGTCGAAGCGGAGCGGGATACAGGCGTGGGTGACGGGTGCGCTCAGGCCCTCGACGATGTCGGGCATGCGCGGGCATTGCGTCGTGTTGCGCGCCTGCATGCGATGCCCGCTCCAGAACACCTCGGGACACAGGCACTCGCCCAGGCCGTCGGTCCGGATCTCGTCCAGGTAGCGCTGCGACACGCCGCGGGAGGCGGCGAGCGTGAGCTTCCGTTCGTCGTCGGTGCCCATGAAGATCCACGCCGTCTCGAGGTCCATCCGCTCGAGGATCTCGTCGAGCGCGATGTCGAGGATGGCCTGCACCTCGTTCTCGCCGTGAACGCGTGAGGCGACGTGAGCAAGGATGGCCAGCTCGCGCTCCCGCTGGGAAACGGTGTCGGTGAGCACACGAACCCGGTCCTCGTAGGACGCCTTCATACGATCGCGTTCTTCGCGATCATCCATGGCTTCGTCATGCTAGCACCCGCCTACGCAAGTTGTTCGCCAACGCTTGGCGGCTGGAAACAAGGGACTTACGAGCCAGGCCGTAGAAGCAGTGCGAACAAATTGCGCTGGGCTGCAGGCGCGGCGCAACAGCTTCGCTGACCTTGACTGAAGAAGGAGCGCGCCGACGGTGAGCGTAGCCAGCAGTCCTTGCGTGAGACGAGACGCGCGACGCAATCCTTGCGCCCATGCGAGGGTTGCCGAGCGAACCCTCCACGCTGTCCACGTTCGAATCCGCCTCCGCAAGCCGTTGATGAGCGGGTGCTTCCGCCGATGCCGCGCCCCACCTCGACGCCACTTCCTCTCTCCGCGCGATCGCGGCCCCGAGGTTGCTCTACGTGGGGGCCAGGAGGACGAGAGACATGTGGAGCCCACGAACCCGCAAGGCATCGATCGCCACGGTCCTGTGCGCCGTCGTCGCCGGCGGCGCGGCCTACGCCGCCGACGTTCCCGAGACGGCCTCGCGGATCACGCTCGCGGAAGCGAGCCGTCTCACGCTGAAGGGCAAGTCTACGATGCACGACTTCGCGAGCACCGCCACGCGCATGCAGCTCGCCGTCGAGCTCGCGGACACGTTGCCCGCCGGCGATTCGCTGGTCGCGCGCCTGGCTGCCCCCGGCGCGGTCAAGTCCATCGTCCTCACGATCCCCGTGGAGGGGATGAAGTCCGAGAAGGACGGCCTCGACAAGAACATGTACAAGGCGCTCAAGGCGGCCACCAACCCCAACATCGTGTTCCGCCTGCGCTCGGCGGCCGCCGGCGCGACGCCGAGCGAGTTCCGCGTCGAAGGCGACCTCGACGTCGCCGGCCAGCGTCAGCCCATCGAGATGATCGTGCGCGCCTCCGAGTGCCCCGAAGGCATCGTCCTCGAGGGAAGCAAGGCGCTGCTCATGTCCAGCTACGGGATCAAGCCGCCCTCCATGTTCCTCGGCACGCTCAAGACCAATGACCAGGTCGTCATCGACTTCCGCCTGGTCCTGAAGAACAACGGTTTCTGAAGGAGGATGTCATGAAGCGTACACTCGTCACCCTCGGTTTGATGACCCTCGTCGGAGCCGTGAGCGCACGGGCCGGTGAGGTCGTGAAGAACGACAAGTTCGTCCTCAACGCGAACGGTCGCATGCAGTGGCTGGCCGTTGGTCAGAAGCTGGACGACCCGTTCCGCAGCGAACGTCCCTACCCCCTTCAAGACGCGGGTCAAGGTCGGCCAGTTCCGGGTCCCCTACGGCCGCGAGCGCCTCACCGACTCCGGCAGCTTGAACTTCGGCGACCGGTCCATCCAGAGTCTCGGCTTCTCGTGGAACCGGGACGTGGGCGCCGCGCTCCACACCAGGCGCGGGAGGTTCGTGGGCACCGTCGGCGTGTTCACCGGCGGCGGACGCGACGTGCCGCAGCGCTACCTGCCGGAGAAGCTCGGCTCGCCGATGCTCGTCACCCGCTTCGGCTACGACGACGGCATCGACGAGGACGCCTTCACCGTCCGCTCCCGCACGGCGGGTCCGGACCGTACCCGAGTGGCGGCCTACTTCAACGCCCTCTACCTGAAGGACAGCCTCATCGGACACTCCACCGTCCTCAACGTCCGCTCGACGGACAAGTCGCTCCTCCTCAACAGCAACTGGAACCCGTTCGTCGCGCAGACGCCGTTCGTGCAGGGGCGCGTATGGCAAGCCGGTGGTGACGTGGTGGTGCGCGCCCCGCTGGGCGCGTACTCCGTCTCGGCGGAGGCGGAGGCGAACTACGGGACGTTCTCGAACACGTACGGAACGGTCACGATGAAGGGCGGTCGCCTGCAGGCGGGGATCTCCAGGGGCGCTTTCGATGCGACCCTGCGCTACGCCGTCCTCTATCCCGACGCGCGGATGGCCAACAGCTTCACGCCGACGGGCAGCACCACCGCGCAGCACTCGCCGCTGTTCGTGAACGACAAGCCGATCCGTGAGTACACGCCGTCGCTCACGTATCACTACCGCGCCAACGTCGCGGTGGTGGCGGACATGCCGATCTACACGAACATGCTCGTGTTCAAGGAGAACAAGCTGGGCACGTACGTGGCCACCGAGCATCCCGACCAGGCGACGGTCGTGAAGCCCGGCGCCGGGACCGCCGACCGTGAGCGCGTGGTCGAGGGCCGTCTCATGATCCAGGTCACGTTCTAACCGCATCACCATCGACGTCGGCAAGGGATACGGCAATGACCACCTTCAAGAGGATCCGGAACGCCTGGGCCGCGGCCGCCGCCGCGGCCCTTGCCGTGTCGATGACGAGCCCGGCCGCCGCGGACAGCCGGTCCGTGGCCTCCACGGTCCTGGCGACGCCGAGTGTCTCCGTCACCAGTGCGAGCGGTACGTATCGCATCGAAGGGTCGTTCGAGGTGGAGACCCCCGCTACCATAGTCTGGGCCGTGCTGACCGACTACGACGGGGTGCCGTCGTTCGTGTCTTCGATGCGCTCGAGCACGGCTCAGCGCGAATCCTCGGGCCGTCTCCTGGTCACACAGGAGGCGGTTGGCCGCGCCGGCCCGTTCTCGCGCACCATGCACGTCGTGCTCGACGTGACCGAGCAGGCGCCGGAGCGCATCGCGTTCCGCGACGTGTGCGGCGGCAGCTTCCATTCCTACGCTGGGAGCTGGACGATCGCATCCGAAGGAGCCGGCGTTCGCGTCCGGTACACGCTGGAGGCCCGCCCGCGATCGTCGCCTCCGCTCTTCGCGAAGTCGATCATGAGCTCCAATGCGCGCGATCTGCTCGAGCAGGTACGGCTCGAGATCCTCCGCCGCGCCCGCCCCTAGGTGCGGTGCGGCCCGGCGAGGACCCGGCTGGGCAGGAGGATCACGCTCCTCAGCAGGCCGAAGACGCCGTCGACGGCGATCCCGATCAGCCGGAACGGGAGGAGGAGCAGCCACACCAGGGGATACAACACGAGGGCCAGCAAGGCGAGCGGCCAGCACAGGATGAGGAGGACGAGCCAGAGCAGGAACTTCGTCACGGGCACACCCCCTTCGAACGCTCTGTCCATTGATACGTGCACGGCCCCCCGCGAGTTCCCGCGCGCGGGCCTCCGTACCACAATAGAGCCAAAGGCCTGGTACAGCCAGACCATGGCGGCGGGTCGCCGCGCCTGACATGTCTCGGTCGGAGGTGACGCCATGAATTCTTTCGTCTCGTCCCTGATGGCTGAAGTGAAGGCCAAGAACCCGGCGGAGCCGGAGTTCCACCAGGCGGTCCAGGAGGTGGCGGAGTCGCTGGCCATCGTCCTCGACCGGCACGCCGAGTACCGCCACGCGAAGGTGGTCGAGCGGATCATCGAGCCCGAGCGCGTCATCCTCTTCCGCGTGCCCTGGGTGGACGACCGCGGCCAGGTCCAGATCAACCGTGGCTTCCGCATCGAGATGAACAGCGCGATCGGCCCCTACAAGGGTGGCCTGCGCTTCCACCCTTCCGTCAACCTCGGCATACTCAAGTTCCTCGCCTTCGAGCAGGTGTTCAAGAACTCGCTGACCACCCTCCCGATGGGGGGAGGCAAGGGCGGGAGCGACTTCGACCCCAAGGGGAAGAGCGACAACGAGGTCATGCGGTTCTGCCAATCGTTCATGTCCGAGCTGTTCCGCCACATCGGGCCCGACACCGACGTCCCCGCGGGAGACATCGGCGTGGGCGGCCGGGAGATCGGATACCTCTTCGGCCAGTACAAGAGGCTGCGCAACGAGTTCACGGGCGTGCTCACCGGCAAGGGCCTCAACTGGGGAGGCTCCCTCATCCGTCCCGAGGCGACGGGGTACGGCGCGGTCTACTTTGCCCAGGAGATGCTGGTGGCCCGAGGCGACTCACTCGAGGGGAAGCGGTGCCTGGTCTCCGGCAGCGGCAACGTGGCGCAGTACACGGTGGACAAGCTCATCGAGCTCGGCGCCAAGCCGATGACCCTCTCCGACTCGTCCGGCTACGTCTACGACGAGGCGGGCATCGACCGCCAGAAGCTCGCCTTCGTGATGGACCTGAAGAACGTGCGGCGCGGGCGCGTCAAGGAGTACGCGGACAGGTTCAAGGGAGTGGTCTACACGCCGGCTGACGCCAAGGCGGGCCACAGCCCGCTCTGGGACCACAAGGCGGACTGCGCGTTCCCCAGTGCCACCCAGAACGAGATCAACGGCAAGGACGCCGCCAACCTCCTTCGCAACGGGGTGCGCGTGGTGGCCGAGGGCGCCAACATGCCCACCGACCTCGACGGCGTCACCCAGTTCCTCGACGCCCGGATCCTCTACGGCCCGGGCAAGGCGGCCAACGCCGGGGGCGTGGCCGTCTCCGGCCTGGAGATGGCGCAGAACAGCATGCGCTACGGCTGGACACGCGAAGAGGTCGACAACCGGCTTCACCTCATCATGAAGACGATCCACAAGGCCTGCATGGAGACGGCGGAGCGCTTCGGCACCCCCGGGAACTACGTCAACGGGGCCAACATCGCGGGCTTCCTGAAGGTGGCCGACGCCATGCTCGACCAGGGCGTCGTATAGGCCTACCGTGACCGTGCCGCCGGGCGGGCCGCGCCGGGTCCGCGAGCACGACTTCCACGACCTCATGCGTCACCGCGTGATGGAGGTCCTGCTCGTCTCGAGCCCCTACGACTGGTTCCTGCTCGAGGAGGCCGGCCAGATCAGCGAGCGCATCCGGGGCGAGTTCCGCAACCTCGACCTCCATTACGGGCCGGGCCTCACCCCCGCCTCTTCCGGCGCGGAGGCCCTGCGGATGGCCGGCGAGGGCCGCTACCAGCTCATCCTCACCACCCTGCGTCCGGGGGACATGAACGCGGCCGAGCTGGCGCGCCACCTGCGCCAGGCGGGCCTGGCCATCCCGGTGGTGGGGCTGGCCTTCGACACCCGCGAGCTGAGGGAGTTCCTCGCGCACAACGACCCCTCGCTCTTCCACCGCATCTTCCTGTGGCAGGGCGACACGGGGATCCTCCTCGCCATCGTGAAGGACGTCGAGGACCGGCTCAACGTGGAACACGACGTGCGCGCGGTCGGCGTGCAGGTGATCCTGCTCATCGAGGATAACGTCCGCTACTACTCCTCCTTCCTTCCCGTCATCTACGGCGAGCTTCTCCGCCAGAGCCAGCGCGTGATCACGGACGCGCCCAACATCGCCCAGAAGATCATGCGCATGCGCGCGCGGCCGAAGATCCTGCTCTGCTCCACCTACGAGGAGGCGTGGTCGCTCTTCGAGGCCCACCGGGACGACGTCCTGGGCGTCATCTCGGACGTCGAGTTTCCCCGCGGGGGCGTGGTGGCCGCGGACGCGGGGCTGGAGTTCGCGCGGGAGGTCCGCCGTCCCTGCCCGGACGTCCCCGTCCTCCTCCATTCGGCGCGGCCCGAGCACGAAGAGACCGCCCGCGCCGCCGGCGCCGACTTCCTGCTCAAGGGCTCGCCCCTGCTGCTGGAGGAGCTCCGGCGGCTGATGACCGGGGACTTCGGGTTCGGCGACTTCGTCTTCCGTCTCCCCCAGGGGGGCGAGGTCGGACGCGCCACCGATCTGCGCACTCTCGAAGAGCAGCTCCGGCGCGTGCCCGCGGAGTCGATCGCCTATCACGCGGAGCGGAACCATTTCTCGAAGTGGCTCAAGGCCCGCACGGCCGACTTCGAGCGCGAGACCTTCGAGGCCAGCGGCGACTTCCACCGCATCGGCGGAGGGTCCCTGGGCGGCAAGGCGCGCGGGCTGGCCTTCGTCCGCCTGCTGCTCGCCGATGCGCGGCTGGACCGCGAGTACCGCGGAATCAGCATCGGAGTCCCGCCCGCGGTCGTGCTGGGCACCGACGTCTTCGACGAGTTCCTCGAGCAGTCGGGCCTGCGGGACTTCGCGCTGCGCAGCGAGGACGAGGCGGACGTCGAGGCGCGCTTCGTGGCCGCGCCGTTCCCGGAGGAGCGATCCCGGGACCTGGCGGCACTGCTCGAGCGCGCGGACTATCCGCTCTCCGTCCGCTCGTCGAGCCTGCTCGAGGATTCGCGGTTCCAGCCCTTCACCGGCGTGTACGAGACGTTCATGCTGGCCAACGACCATCCGTTCCTGGGGGCTCGGCTCGAGGAGCTTTTGCGCGCGGTCAAGCGCGTGTACGCCTCCACCTTCTCCCGCCGGGCCCGGAGCCACGTGCGGGCCACGCCCTATCGGCTGGAGCAGGAGAAGATGGCGGTGGTCGTCCAGCGCATCGTGGGCGCACGGCACGGCGCGCGGTTCTACCCCGACCTCTCCGGCGTGGCGAGGTCGTACAACTTCTACGCAACCCCACCGCTGCACGCAGAGGACGGCATCGCCGCCGTGGCCCTGGGCCTGGGGCGGACCGTGGTCGAGGGCGGCAACTGCGTGCGCTTCTCCCCGCGGGACCCGCAGCGCCGGATCGAGGTGTCGTCGGTCGAGGGCGCGCTTCGGACCTCCCAACGCTCCTTCTGGGCGCTCGCGCTCGGCGGCGACCGGCCGCGGCCCGCCGGCGACGAGCTGCGCGAGACCGCCTTCGGCCTCGATGCCGCCGAGGCGGACGGCACGCTGGCCGCGCTGGCCTCGACCTACTCGGCCGAGAACGATGCCGTCTACGACGGGATCTCGCGCCCCGGCGTGCGTTTGGTGACCCTGGACCCGCTGCTGAAGCACCCGCGCTTTCCGCTGGCGGACATACTGTGCCGTCTCCTCGAGCTGGGACGGGAAGGGATGGGCGCCCCCGTGGAGATCGAGTTCGCGGCGACGCTCTCTCCGCCCGGAGACGCGGACCCGGAAGTCGGGATCCTCCAGATGCGGCCGCTGGCCCTCGCCTCCGACCGCGAGGAGTTGGAGATCGGAACGGTGCCCTCCTCGATGCTGCTGTGCCGCAGCGCGAGCGTGCTCGGGCACGGCCGCGTCGACGACGTGTGCGACGTCGTGGTGGTCGACCGGCAGCGGTTCGAGCGGGCACGGAGCCAGCAGGTGGCGCAGGAGCTGTCCCAGCTCAACGCCGAGCTGGTCTCTGAGGGCCGGCCCTATCTGCTGGTGGGCGTCGGCCGGTGGGGATCGCGCGACCCCTGGATGGGAATCCCGGTGACCTGGGACCAGATCGCGGGAGCGCGCGTGATCGTGGAGGCCGGCTTCCGCGATTTCAAGGTCACGCCGTCACAGGGGACGCATTTCTTCCAGAACCTCGTGTCGTTCAACGTGGGCTACTTCACGGTGAACCCGGATGCAGGGGACGGGTTCGTGGACTGGGACTGGCTGGCCGCGCAGCCGGTGGTGCGCCAGACGGCCTCGGTGCGGCTTGTGCGGCTCCCCCGGCCGGCGGTGGTGAAGATGGACGGACATCGAGGCGAGGGGGTGATCCTCAAGCCGATCGAAGCTCCCTCGCCGAAGGCGAGACCATGAGCCACGACTTGCGCCAGGCCCTCATGAACCAGATGTCGCGCGGCCTCATCCGGTCACCTTCGGGCGGAACCGGAACGCGCGATAGGGCCGCCTCGGCTACTTCTCCGCGAAGAGCTGCACCATCACGACGCCGTGCGGCCGGACGTCGGCCGCGAACTCACCGTCGAAGACGCCCACATCCTTTTGCCGCCACAGGTCGCGGACCCGCTGCCGGCCCTGGATCTTGAGATCGGCCCATCGCAGGGTCACCCGAGCCGGCTTGGTGCTTCGGTTGAAAAGGCCGGCGGCCACCGAGCCGTCTTCCATCGGCTTGGCCAGCACCTCCAGCGCCTTCGGCAGCTCGATCTTCTGGCGGCCTTCGAACACCTCGTTTCCGGGATCGTCCGGGTTCGGCGCCTGCGCGACGGTGACCGCCTGCCGGCCGAGCGGGTCCTGGTTCACCGCCAGCACCTCGTCGTTGCTGAGCAGGCTGAGGGTGAAGTCGTCCAGCTTCGACATGTCGCAGCCGATCAGGAGCGGCGCCGAGAGCAGGCTCCAGAGGCTGATGTGGACGTACTGCTCGTCGGGCGTGAGCTGCGTGAAGTGGAGTTGGCCTTGCCAGCCGACGAGGCCCACCACCAGCATGTCGGGATCGTTCCAGTGCCCGGGGCCGGCGAAGGGGGCCCACTTGTTCTGGCCGAATCCCTTGGCGGACATGCTCGGCCAGGTGTCGCGGATGTCGCCGGTGGTGCGCCAGGCGTTGGCGTAGGCCGCCCATTCGTCCGCCTGCTCGAAGGGAGCGGCGTTCGACAGGCTGTAGACGACGTCCCGCCCGCGGTAACGGAGCGCATCGCTCATCTGGCGCACGTGGTCGAGGTCGTTCGGATTCCAGTCGTACTTCAGGTAGTCGAAGCCCCACTCCGCCCACTGGCGAGCGTCGGCCCAGGCGAACGGATGCCGGCCGTGGCGGCGCCCGATCTTCTCCTTGTCGACCGCGCCGTTCCAGGTCCCTTCGGGATTGTCGGCGGAGCCGCCCACGTAGCCGGCGTAGGACGTGACCCACGGAGTCGAGTAGATGCCGATCTTCAACCCCAGGGCGTGGACCTCGTCCGCGAGGCCCTTGAGGTCGGGGAACTTCTCGTTCGGCTGGATCGCGTTGTAGGGGCCGCCGCGCTTGCCCTGCCAGGCATCGTCGATGTTGACGTAGCTCCAGCCGTGCTCAGCGAGGCCCGTCTCCACCATCGCCCGCGCGGACGCGCGCACCTTTGCGGTGTCGACGAAGGGGCCGCCGGCGTTCCAGCTGTTCCAGCCGAGGGGCGGCGTCAGGGCCAGGCGGTCCCCGCACACGATGCGCAGCTCGCGCTGGGCCTTGCCGAGCGCGTTCTGGGCGGTGAGCGTGACGACGTACTGGCCGGGCGCGGCCAGCGCGCCCGTGATGCGACCCGTGACCGCGTCCACCTTCAGGCCCGCGGGCAGCTCCACGGCGCCGTAGGTCATGGGCCGCTGGCCGGTGGCGGGGATCGTGAAGAGGAAAGGATGGCCCGGCCGCACGCCGAAGACCTTCGCCCCGTTGATGCGAGGGGAGGGCGGGGGCCTGGGCGTCAGGATGGAGGACGAGTAGTCGGGCATCGCGGGCACCGCTTCGCTCGCCTTCTCCTGAGCGGGGGCGGCGCCACCGAGCGGCAGCGCGGCCACCAGACATGCGATCGACAGGCTCCTCATGCGTGGTCCTCCACTGGGCTGGACGACATTCTCGATCAGGATGCTTCGGATCCGTGCGCGGCGTCGCACGGTGGCGGTCCAGTGGGCAAAAGCTCGACGACCGACCTGGCCACAAGCCTCTATCGGTTGACCGTGTGAATCGCATCTGTTGCTGCCCAGTTCCTCGTGGCGCTCGCGGAAATTCTTTTGGCTCTTCGGGGAATCGTGTGGGTAAAAACCCTATAACGAACGGTCGTAAGCAGTCGGTTAGAGCGCGGGGAGCATGCAGGTGAGGATCTTGAGACGG
>WNFI01667948.1_pt1 | contig 12281 bp, 10 predicted proteins | sample 5400471 | NCBI WGS metagenome assembly WNFI01 (sample SAMN13153348, study PRJNA577476) | soil metagenome | isolation source: 100 cm saprolite on Douglas fir-dominated hillslope | place: USA:California | collected 2013-09-17 | reverse complement strand
TTCAACACCGCCGCGAGCTTCACCACCAACACCAACTGGCAGGGCTATGTCGGCGAAGCCACGATGAGCTACCTGAGCCAGATGGCGGGCCTGGCCTGGCACAACTTCCTTTCCGCCGCCGCCGGAATCGCCATCGCCATCGCTCTCGCTCGCGGCCTCACCCGCCGCGGTGAAGGCACGCCCGACGGTACCATCGGCAACTTCTGGGTGGATCTCACCCGGGCCACCGTCTACATCCTCCTGCCCCTTTCGTTCGTCTTCGCGCTCGTCTTCGTCTCGCAGGGCATGCTGCAGAACCTGGCGCCGTATCGGGAAGTCACCACGCTCGAAGGCGCCAAGCAGGTCATCGCCATGGGGCCCGTCGCCTCGCAGGAAGCGATCAAGCAGCTCGGCACCAACGGAGGAGGCTTCTTCAACGCGAACTCGGCCCATCCGTTCGAGAGCCCGAACGCGCTCACGAACTTCTTCTCGATGTTCCTGATCTTCCTCATCCCGGCCGGCCTGACCTACACCTTCGGGCGCATGGCTCGCGATCAGAAGCAGGGCTGGGCGCTGTTCGGGGCCATGACGTTCCTCTTCTTCGCGGGCGTGACCGTCGCCTATTGGGCAGAGGCCGCCGGCAATCCCATCCTGAACGGCCTTCCCGTCGCCCAGGCCGGCAACATGGAAGGCAAGGAGGTCCGCTTCGGCATCGCCAACTCCGCGCTCTACGCGACCGTCACCACCGACGCGAGCTGCGGGGCCGTGAACTCGATGCACGACAGCTTCACGCCCCTCGGCGGGCTGGTGCCCCTCTTCAACATCCAGCTCGGGGAGGTGGTGTTCGGGGGCGTCGGGGCCGGACTCTACGGGATCCTGGTGATGGCCGTGCTCTCCGTCTTCATCGCCGGGCTCATGGTCGGCCGCACGCCGGAGTACCTCGGCAAGAAGATCGAGACGCGCGACGTCAAGTACGCGATGCTCTACGCGCTCGTCTTCGCGTTCATCATCCTGTTCTTGACGGGCTGGTCGGCGGTGGCGCCCTACGGCCTTTCGTCGCTCAACAACGCCGGTCCGCACGGCCTGAGCGAGATGCTCTACGCCTTCTCGAGCGGGGCCGGCAACAACGGCTCTGCTTTCGCGGGCATCACCGCGAACACGCCCTGGTACAACACCACCCTCGGTCTGGACATGCTCTTCGGCCGGTTCTGGATGATCCTGCCCGCGCTGGCCCTGGCCGGCTCCCTGGCCGGCAAGAAGGTGGCGCCGCCTGGACCCGGCACTCTTCCCACCAACGGCCCGCTGTTCGCGGCCCTGCTCGTGGGCGTCGTCCTGATCGTGGGAGCGCTCACGTACTTCCCCGCCCTGTCGCTGGGGCCGGTGGTGGAGCACTTCGCCGCCCAGGCCGGAAAGGTCTACTGAGTCATGACGCAGGCGCAGCCGCTTTCGATCTTCCACGGCCCGCTCGTGCGGCAGGCCATCAAGGACAGCCTGGCCAAGCTCTCGCCGGCGCTGATGGCCAAGAACCCCGTCATGTTCGTGGTGGAGGTCGGCAGCGTGCTGACGACCCTCATCTGGCTCCGCGACCTCTTGACCCATCCGGTGGGAGCCGCCCCCGCCTGGTTCACGTTCAACGTGGCACTCTGGCTCTGGTTCACCGTGATCTTCGCGAACTTCGCGGAGGCTCTGGCCGAGGGCCGCGGCAAGGCCCAGGCCGCCGCTCTGCGCGGCCTGCGGAAGGAGACGATGGCGCGACTCCTGCGCAACGGGAAGGAAGAGCAGGTCCCCGCCTCGGAGCTCCGCAAGGGCGACGTGGTCGTCGTGGAGGCTGGCCAGATCATCCCCGGCGACGGAGAGGTCGTCGAAGGCATCGCGCCGAACGAGGTCGCCCTGCACGTTCTGCTCTCGGGCATGACGATCATCTTCCTGATCGCCTGCGTGACCCTGGTGCCCTTCGGGATCTACTCCGGGCTGCGCCTGTCCGTCACCGTGATCGTGGCCCTCCTCGTCTGCCTCATCCCGACCACCATCGGGGGCCTCATCTCCGCCATCGGGATCGCGGGCATGGACCGGCTCATCCGCAAGAACATCATCCCCATGAGCGGACGCGCGGTGGAGGCGGCGGGCGACGTCGACACCATCCTGCTCGACAAAACGGGCACGATCACGCTGGGCAACCGGATGGCCAGCGACTTCATCCCCGCCCCCGGCGTGAAGGTCGAGGATCTCGCGGACGTGGCCCAGCTCGCCAGCCTGGCCGACGAGACTCCCGAGGGCCGGTCCATCGTGGTGCTGGCCAAGGAGCGCTACGCGCTACGCGCGCGCGACCTGACGACGACCCCCTTCCACTTCGTGCCCTTCACCGCCCAGACGCGCATGAGCGGCGCCGATCTCAACGGACGTGTGCTGCGCAAGGGTGCGGCGGACGCGGTGAGGCGGCACGTGGAGGCCCTCGGCGGATCGATGCCGGAGGCCCTGGTCGAGGTCGTGACCACGATCTCGCAGTCCGGCGGCACGCCCCTCGCCGTCTCGGACGGCGCGCAGGTGCTCGGCATCGTGCACCTCAAGGACAAGGTCAAGGGCGGCCTGCGTGAACGGTTCGACCGCTTCCGGGCCATGGGCCTGCGCACGGTGATGATCACGGGCGACAACCCGCTCACCGCAAGAGCCATCGCCGAGGAAGCAGGGGTGGACGACTTCATGGCCGAGGCGACCCCCGAGGAGAAGCTGCGCCTCATCCGCGCCGAGCAGGCCAAGGGCAAGCTGGTGGCCATGACCGGCGACGGGACGAACGACGCGCCTGCGCTGGCTCAGGCCGACGTGGCCATCGCCATGAACACGGGCACGCAGGCGGCGAAGGAAGCCGGCAACATGGTGGACCTCGACTCGAACCCCACCAAGCTCCTGGAGGTGGTCGAGGTCGGCAAGCAGCTCCTCATGACCCGCGGCTGCCTCACGACGTTTTCGATCGCCAACGACGTGGCCAAGTACTTCGCCATCCTGCCCGCACTGTTCATGGCCGTCTTCCCCGAGATCGCGCCCCTCAACGTGATGCACCTGACCTCGCCGGAGAGCGCGATCCTGTCCGCGGTCGTCTTCAACGCGCTCATCATCGTGATCCTGATTCCACTGGCCCTCCGCGGGGTGAAATACCGGCCCATGGGCGCGGCCGCGCTCTTGCGCCGCTCCCTGCTCATCTACGGCCTCGGCGGCGTGATCGTCCCGTTCGTCGGGATCAAGGTCGTCGACATGGTCCTGAGCCTCGTCGGCCTGACGTAAGGAGATCAGAAGACATGACACGCGAGATCGTCGTCGCCCTTCGCATGACGGCCGTGACCCTGGTCCTCACCGGCCTGGTCTATCCGCTGGCCCTCACCGGCATCGCCCAGGTCGTCCTGCCGGCCAAGGCCAACGGCAGCCTCGTCTCGGATGCCGGGGGCACGATCGTGGGATCGGAGCTGATCGCCCAGGCCTTCGCGAAGCCGGAGTACTTCCAGCCGCGCCCATCCGCCGCCGGAAACGGCTATGACGCTACCGCCTCCTCCGGCTCCAACCTCGGCCCGACATCGCTCAAGCTCCGCGACCGCGTGAAGGCGGACGTCGAGCGGCTGCAGAAAGAGAACCCGGAGGCGGCGGGGCCGATTCCGGCCGAGCTCGTGGCCGCGTCCGGGAGCGGCCTGGACCCACACCTCAGCCCGGAGGCGGCGCGGTGGCAGGTGTCACGCGTGGCCAAGGCCCGAGGGCGATCTCCGGCGGAGGTGCAGGCCCTCGTGGACGCGGCGGTCGAAGGAAGAACCCTGGGGTTCCTGGGTGAGCCCACGGTGAACGTACTGCGGTTGAACCTCGCCCTCGATCGGCAGCTCGGTTCGGCCGCGACGGGACTACGATGATGCCCGCGATGACCATGCCCGCTGCGGACCGGAACACGACCCCTGACGACTCGCTCGTCTACATCGGCGCGGGCCCGCTGCTGGCCATCGTGCTATCTCAGCCTGCGCATCGAGGAGAACCACGACCTCATCGCGTTCGCGGGACTGACCGTGTGCGGCCTGGTCGCGGCCTCGCTCGGTTCGCCCCAGCGCATTGCCGCCCTGCGCGAGTCGCGCTCGCATGCCCAGCTCGTCCACCAGACCCTCGGCGCGCTGGACGGCGGTGGCCCCGTCGAGCCGGAGCTCGCCCGCTTGCTCGAGCGTGCGCGGCAGATGCTTCCCGTGCGCGCCCTCGTGTTGCGCGACCCCGGCGATCGGGTCGTGTCCTCGGCGCCGCATCAGGCGGGTCTCCAGCCCATACCGCCGCACGTGGTGGACACGGATACCCTCCTCTCCCCCGGCCGGACGGAGTCCGCACTGCGCCGGGCGCCGTCACTTCCTTCCGACGGGGCGAGGATCGCGATCGTGACTCACCAGCGGCAGGTGGCCTGGCTCGATCTCTGGGGCGACGGCGCTCCCGCGACCGCGGGTTCCCGCCAGACCCTGTCCGACGTCGCGCGCATCCTCGGCGTGATGCTGGCCCGCGACGCGGCCCGGTGAATCTCGTGCCTCGCGAGAAGGCGCAGCCGTACTGACATGGCGCGCGCGCGGCCGGAAGACTTCCTCGAGCTCGTCGAGCGGTCGAAGGGCGGCCGCCTCAAGGTCTACATCGGCTCCGCGGCGGGGGTGGGCAAGCCCTACCGCATGCTGCACGAGGCGCACGGGCTGAAGGAGCGGGGCGTGGACGTCGTGCTCGGCTTCATCGAGACCCACGGCCGCGCGGAGACCGCGGTCCTCATCGACGGGCTCGAGGTCGTCCCCCGGCGCCGGATCGAGTACCGTGGCGTGACCGTGGAAGAGATGGACGTGGGCGCCGTGCTCGCCCGCCATCCGCAGGTGGCGATCGTGGACGAGGTGGCGCACACCAACGCGCCCGGCTCGCCTTACCGCAAGCGGTACGAGGACATCGAGGCCATCCTGGCCGCGGGCATCAACGTCATCTGCGCGTTCAACGTGCAGCACCTGGAGAGCCTCAACGACCTCATCGAGCGCGTCACCGACGTCAAGGTGCGCGAGACCGTCCCCGACACCTTCCTCAAGAAAGCGGACCAGGTCGTGAACCTCGACCTCTCCGTCGAAGACCTCCTCGACCGCCTCAAGTCCGGAAAGATCTACGCCGCGGACAAGGTCCCGCGCGCCCTGGAGAACTTCTTCACCCCGGAGAAGCTGCGCAGCCTGCGCGAGCTGGCCCTGCGGGAGGTGGCGGAATCGGTGGAGAGGGCGCCCACCCTGCCCACGGGAACAGCCAAGCCGCGGCACGTCAGCGGGCGCGTCATGGTGTGCATGTCGTCGTTCTCGCCCCGGGCGGCGGCCATGCTGCGTCGGGGCTCGCGCTTCGCGGGTCGCCTCAACACGGACTGGTTCGTGGTCTACGTGGAGACCCCGGCCGAGTCTCCCGACCGCATCGACTCCGCCGCCCAGCGCCACCTCCTGGAAAACATCGAGCGGGCCAAGGAGATGGGGGCGGAGGTCGTGCGCCTGAAGGGCCGGGACCCCGTGGTCGCGCTGCTCGACTTCGCGCGCTCGCACAACGTGGCCTACATCATGATCGGCCGCTCGCACCGGCCCCGCTGGAAGCGGATGGTCGGCGACTTCGTGAACCGGATGGTCGAGGAGGCGGAAGGGTTCGACCTCTACATCGTTTCCACGGAAGAGGAGGATGATAGCGAGCCGTGACGCTCCGCGCCCGGCTGCTCCTGGCCCAGCTTCCGCTCGTCGTGGCCGTCCTCGTGGTGGGGGCGCTGGCCCTGCAGACGCTACGCTCGCTGGGCACCGCCTCCCAGAACATCCTCACCGCCAACTACCGCAGCGTCCTCGCCGCCCAGCGCATGAAGGAGGCGGCGGAGCGGATCGACAGCGCGGTCCTGTTCATCGTGGCCGGTCACCCGGAGAGAGCGGCCGCGCAGATCGCCCACAACCGTGACGCGTTCGAATCGGAGCTGCGCGTCGAGGAAGGCAACATCACGGAGCCCGGAGAGAAGGAGGCGGCGGCCGAGCTCCGCCGGCGGTGGGAGGACTACCAGTCCAGGGTCGCCGCCTTCGCCGACGACCCTTCCACGCGGGCGGACGAGGTCTACTTCCGCGAGCTCCAGCCTCGTTTCCTCGGCCTCAAGGAGACGGCCGACCGCGTGCTCGACATGAACCAGGCGGCAATGGTGCGGAAGAGCGAGCACGCGCAGGCAGTGGCGCGCCGGCTCGAGATGGCCACCCTGGCCGCGGCCGTGATCGCCCTCGGCCTGGCCGTGATCACGACGAGCCGCGCGATCACCCTCGCCCTCCGGCCGCTCAACGTGCTCACCCAGGCCGTGCGCCGCATCGGGGAGAAGGACTTCGCGGCGCGGGCCCGCGTCGAGGGCACGCACGAGATCGCGGCCCTGGCCGCGGACTTCAACGCGATGGCCGAGCGCCTGGCCGAGTTCGAGCAGAGCTCGCTGGGCGCGGTCGTGCAGGCCCGGCAGGCCTCCCACGCCGCCATCGAGAGCCTTCCCGATCCGGTCGTGGTCTTCGACGGCGGCGGCCGCATCCTGGCCGCCAACGAGGCCGCGCGCACCCTCCTGCGTCTCCCCCGCGACGAGCAGGCCGCGCGCCTGGGCGATGTGGACCCGGCGCCAAGAGCCGCGATCGAACGCGCGCGCGCTCACGTGCTGGCCGGACGCGGCCCCTACGTGTCCCAGGGCTACGAGGAGGTCGTGCGCCTCGCCGTCGGGGGCGCGGAGCGCCAGTTCCTGCCCCGCGGCAGCGCGCTGTACGACGCGGGCGGCGCCATCACCGGGGTGGCGGTGACGCTCCAGGACGTGACCCGCCTCCGCCATTTCGACGAGCTGAAGACCGACCTCGTGGCGACGGTGGCCCACGAGTTCCGCACTCCGCTCACCTCACTGCGCATGGCCGTCCACCTCTGCCTGGAGGAAGCAGGCGCTGGAGGCGGAGCGCGCGGCCGCGGGCGAGGCCGGCGTGGACCTGATCAAGGAGGCGCCGCCGGGTCTGCCCCGCGTCGCCGCCGACCGTGAGCGCATCCATCTCGTGCTGGTGAACCTCGTCTCGAATGCGATCCGTCACACGCCGAAGGGCGGAGTCGTCCGTGTCATCGCCATCGAGGGGCCCGACGGGCAGGTCACGCTGCGCGTCACCGATTCCGGAAAGGGCATACCCAGGGAATTCCAGCCGCGCATCTTCGAGAAGTTCTTCCGCCTGCCCGGAGCGGACGCGGGGGGAGCCGGGCTCGGACTCTTCATCGCCCGGGAGACGGTGCGCGCCCACAAGGGCGACATCGGCGTGGACAGCGCGCCCGGCGCGGGGACGAGCATCTGGTTCACGCTCCCGGCCGTCGAGTCGGGCGAGCATCACCTCTCCGGACTCGCCTGAGACGGGGCCCGCTCAGCCGGACGGGCGGGCCCGCCACCATCGCCGCAGCGCCACCAGCGCCCATACCGCCTCCACGAGACCGAAGGGCCATGCTCCCTGGAGGAAGCCGTAGACGGAGCCGAGCGCGCAGGACGCGGCAAACGCGAGCACGAACCACGGGCTGCGATGCTCGAAGGCGTAGCACACGAGCATCGCCGTCACGGCGAACAGGCCGAACAGCGTGAGAGCGCTCAGATGTCGTAGCGCTTCCGCTTGCGCCACAGGGTCGAGGGGTCGATGCCGAGGATGCGCGCCGCGTCGTCCAGGCTGCCCGCCCGCAGCAGGACACGGCGGATGTGCTCGCGCTCGACGTCGTCGAGGGTGACGTCATCGCCGAGGGCGGGGCCGGTGGCGGGAGCGTCCGCCACCTTCCGCGGCAGCGCGGAGGCGTCGAGGACGCGCCCGTCCATGAGCACCACCGCCCGCTCCATCGCGTTGCGCAGCTCGCGCACGTTGCCCGGCCAGTCGTAGCGCAGCAACGCCGCCTCCGCTTCGGGCGACACCTCCGGCACGGGCCGGCGCGCCTGGCGCGCAAAGAAGGCCACGAAGTGTCGGGCCAGGGGGACGATGTCCTCCCGGCGCTCGCGCAGCGCCGGCACGGTCACCTCGATCACATTGAGCCGGTAGAGAAGGTCTTCGCGGAAACGTCCCGCCTCCACGTCCGTCTCGAGGTTGCGATTGGTCGCGGAGACGACGCGGACGTCCGCGCGGCGTGTCTGCGTTTCTCCGACCCGCTCGAACTGCTTGTCCTGCAGGAATCGCAGCAGCTTCGCCTGCAGCGTGGGCGCGATCTCCGCGATCTCGTCCAGGAAGAGCGTGCCGCCGTGCGCGGCTTCCACCTTGCCCGGCTGGTCCTTGACCGCGCCCGTGAAGGCGCCGCGGGCGTGGCCGAACAGCTCGCTGGCCAACAGCTCTTCCGAGAGCGTCGGGGCGTGCACGACGACGAACGGCCCCGTCGCGCGCGGGCTGCTCGCGTGGAGCAGGCGGGCCAGGACCCTGGCGCACGAGCGCGCGCCGCTGCGCCGTCCGCTCCACCAGGTGCCGGATCTGGGCCGGCGTGAACGGCTTGGGCAGGTAGTCGACGGCGCCGCGACGCATGGCCTCGACCGCCGTATCGATGGTCGCGTACGCGGTGATCACGACGATGTCGAGACCCGGACTGGCCGCCACCAGTTTGGGGATGAGGTCGAGGCCGGAGCTCTCGGCGAGTTTCAGGTCGACGAGGCCGAGATCGAAGACCTCTCGCGAAGCATGCGCCAGCGCCGATTCCGCGTTGGCGGCGAGGCCGACCGCGCAGCCCGCGCTCTCGAGCGCGAGAGCGAGCGTCGATCGGATGTTCTTCTCGTCGTCGACGACGAGGACGCGGAGCATGAATGGGACCATAACAACGGTCCTCCACTCCGGTCAACGAGTGATAGACTGCGCTCCACTCCGATGACGCTGCTCCGCGTCCCCCCGCCCCTCCCGAAAGCCGTGGACCTGAAGCGAACGTACGACGCGATCGTCGTCGGATCGGGTGCCGCCGGCGGAATGGCCGCGCACGTGCTCACATCCCATGGGCTGGACGTCCTGCTCCTGGAAGCGGGGAAGCAGCTCGACACCACCGCGGAGCTCAAGTCGCTGGAGTGGCCCTACGACCATCCCCGCCGCGGCGACATGCCGTACACGTCGCACGCCCTGCGCGGCGCGGAGTACGCGCTGCGCAAGCCGCCCTACGCCTCGAAGGACTCGCCCTGGAAGACGGTCCAGTCCTACGTCCAGGGCTGGAACGGCTCCGACTACTCGAAGAACATCCTGGTGAACGAGAAGGAGCATCCCTACACGGGCACGAACTACGCCTGGGTGCGGGCGCGGGTGCTCGGGGGGAAGACGAACATCTGGGGCCGCCTCGCGCTGCGCCTGAGCGACTACGACTTCAAGGGCAAGAGCCACGACGGCTGGGGCGAGGACTGGCCGATCTCGTACACGGACATCGAGCCGTATTACGACAAGGTCGACCTCTACCTCGGCATCTCCGGCCACCCGGAAGGCCTCGCCCATCTGCCCGACAGCAAGTTCCAGCGCGCCACGCGGCTCAACGCGGCCGAGGTGATGCTGCGGCAGTCCATGGCCAAGTCGGGCAAGGTGCTGACCCCCTACCGCGCGGGCGTGACCACCGACGGCCTCAAGCACAACAAGTTCCGCAGCCGCTGCTTCGGACGCGGCGCCTGCAACCGCCGCGCGGGCGGCTGCGACATCCACGCCGCCTTCGACTCCCCCACCGGCCTCATCTATCCGGCCCTGGAGACGGGACACCTCATCGTGCGCACGGGCTCGGTCGCGCGCGAGGTGACGGTCGATCCCGCGACGGGCAAGGCGCGCGGCGTGTCGTTCGTGGACGCGGCCACCGGCGAGATCATGGAGGCGCGGGCCAAGGCCGTGGTGGTGGGCGCGTCCACCCTGGAATCGGCGCGGCTCCTGCTGAACTCGAAATCCGCCCCGCATCCAAACGGCATCGGCAACTCCAGTGGGCACGTCGGCCACAACTTCTGCGAGCACGTGATGGGCCCGGGCGTGGACGGGTTCGTGAAGGACCTCGTGGGCAAGCCGCGCACGCTCGACGACGGACGGCCGGGCGGGTTCTACGTGCCCCGCTTCCGCAACCTCGAGGACAAGCAGAAGGACTTCGTGCGCGAGCATCGACCCCGAGGTCAAGGACAAGTGGGGCGTCCCCGTCCTGCGCTTCGACTTCAAGTTCGGCGACAACGAGAAGAAGATGGCCGCGGACATGGCCACCACGGCGCGCGAGATCTTCGAAGAGGCCGGCATCGAGGTCGTGGACCACGACCGGCACATCCTCACCGAAGGCTGGTCGATCCACGAGCTGGGCACCGCGCGCATGGGCAACGACCCCAAGACGTCCGTCCTGACCCAGCACCAGCAGTCGCACGACGTGAAGAACCTTTTCGTCGTGGACGGCAGCAGCCACGTGAGCGCGTCCTGCCAGAATCCGACCTGGACCATCATGGCCCTGGCCTGGCGGTCGTGTGATTACCTCGCGGACCAGCTGCGGCAGGGGAACCTGTGAGGGTCACCCGCCGCGATGCGCTCAAGCTGGCCGCGGTGGCGGCGGCCACGCCCCTGCTGCCCCGCGGCCTCGCGGAGGCCGCGGCGGCGAGCGCCGCCGGCCCCGCGACCTCGGTGGCCGCCGGACGGTTCTTCAGCGCGCCGGAGATGGCCCTCCTCGACGAGCTGGTGGAGTTGATCATCCCGGCGGACTCCCACTCCGGAGGGGCGCGCGCCGCGGGCGTCGCCGGTTACATCGACGGCCGCCTGGCCCAGTACGATCCCGCCATCCCGATGCTGAAGGCCGACCAGGAGCGCTGGAAGGCCGGCCTCGCCACCGTCGACGCGCTCGCCCGCGAGACCTCGGGCAAGACGTTCCTGGAGACCTCGCCCGCGGAGCAAACCGTCCTGCTCGAACGCATCGCGCGGCCCCTCGTGGAGAGCGCCGTCCCGACGGAAGAGCCCGCGCAGCGCCGCCAACCGGCAATCGAGAAGCCGGAGACGGTCGGCCAGCGCTTCTTCGTGGAGCTGAAGTCCTGGACGGCGCGCGGCTACTACACCTCGAAGATCGGCATCCACGACGAGATGGAGTACAAGGGCAACCGCGCGATCGTGGAGTTCAGCGGCACCGACGTCGCGACCCTCCCACCCGTCCGTCCCCCGCAGGACTGAGGGTCTAGAGGACGGGCGGCGTCTCCGGCGGCGCTTCCAGCACCGCCCGCACCTTGGTCAGGAGCGCGCTGAGGGCGAACGGCTTCTGGAGGAACTGGGCTCCCGGAGTCAGGACGGCGTGTTGCCCGATCGCTTCGTCCGTGTAGCCGGACATGAAGAGCACCCGGGCCGACGGGGAGATCTTCCGCACGCGGTCCGCCAGCTCGTTCCCGCGCATCTGGGGCAGGATGACGTCCGTCATCAAGAGGTCGATCTCCTTCGGCTGGGCCCGCACGGCGGCGAGCCCTCGCTCGGGATCCGCCGCTTCGACGACCCGGTACCCGGCGTCCTCGAGGACCTCGCGAATCAGCGCGCGCAACCCGTCCTCATCCTCCACCAGCACGATGGTCTCCGTTCCCCCCCGGGCCTCGGCCCGCGTGCCTTCGTCGGAGGGCCTCTCGTCGGAAGCGTCGACTCGGGGCAGGTAGATCTTGAAGGTGGTCCCGTGCCCGGGCTCGCTGTAGACGTCCAGGTGTCCGCCGCTCTGCTGGACGATCCCGTGCACCGTGGCCAGGCCCAGTCCGGTCCCCTTCCCGCGCGGCTTGGTGGTAAAGAAGGGCTCGAAGATGCGTGAAGCGGTGGCCGCGTCCATCCCGTGGCCGGTGTCGCTCACGGCCAGGCGAACGTAGGTGCCGGCCCGCGATCCCGGATGGGTGCGCACGTAGCTGTCGTCGAGATCCGCGTTCGAGGTCTCCAGGACCAGGGCCCCGCCCGCGGGCATCGCGTCACGCGCGTTGACGACGAGATTCACCAGCACCTGCTCCATCTGTCCGGGATCGGCGAAGACGTGGCCGAGGGCGGGATCGAACGAGGTCACGATCTTGATGTCCTCGCCGATGAGGCGCGCCAGCATGGACTGGACGTCGGCCAGGGCCGCGTTGAGGTCCAGCACCCGCGGCTCCAGGACCTGCCGCCGGCTGAAGGCGAGGAGCTGGCGCGTCAGGCCGGCCCCGCGGTCGGCGGCGCGGCGGATCTGCTCCGTGCGCTCGCGATCCGTGCCCTGGGCGGGAAGGGATCGGAGGAGCAGCTCGCTGTATCCCGTGATCACGTTCAGCAGGTTGTTGAAATCATGGGCGACGCCGGCGGCGAGCTGGCCGACCGCTTCCAGCTTCT
>WNFI01661391.1_pt2 | contig 12281 bp, 12 predicted proteins | sample 5400471 | NCBI WGS metagenome assembly WNFI01 (sample SAMN13153348, study PRJNA577476) | soil metagenome | isolation source: 100 cm saprolite on Douglas fir-dominated hillslope | place: USA:California | collected 2013-09-17 | reverse complement strand
GACCAGCCTCACGCTCTCACCTCAGCGCCCACGCCTACCCCGAGCATCCGCGCGGCGCTCCCATCCCGCACCGCGATCTCCACCGTCCCGCCACTGCCCACGAACGCCACCAGCACACCGCGCTGCACATCGCCGAACGTACGCGACAGCGGGCCGATCTCCGTGCCCGCGACCCGGATCCGCACCCCGGGCTCGACCGCGTCGCCGGCGATGTTCGAGATCAGGGTGCCGAAGCGGTCGACGTAGATGACCTCCCCGATGACGGCGGCGCCGTCGTGCCGGGCCGTGGGCAGGGGCGCGCGGCAGGGATCGCTGATTAGTTGCCCGAGGTGCGAAAGCGACGCGCCCAAGGCGAGCTGGCCCGCCGCCGGCGCGAACAGGTCGCGCGCGTGGAAGGTAGGGGCAGCGCGCGGGGGTACGGGGAGTGACACGAACTGCGCGTCCGCGCTCAGGAACGAGAGGAGGCCGTTATCGGGCGCGACGAAGAAGTGCCCTGCCGTGTGGGCGGCGAGGGCGCGCCGCTCGGTGCCGACCCCCGGCGTAGTTGTCGGCGTTCCCGAAATCGGTAAGCAGCGTGATGAGGGTGGCCATCAGACCACGGCCCGGCGCCAAGCACCGCGCCACCAGAACACGGTCATAGCGATCCCGCGCGCCACCGCGGTCGCCGCGAGGGCGAGCCAAATGCCCAGCACCCCCAGCGACGCCGACCACCCCGCGGCGAGCGGCACGCGCAGCAGCGTGAGCGTCGTGCTCGTGAGCTGCGGCCACAGCGTGTAGCCCGCTCCCGCGAGCGCACCCTCGAGGATGATTTCGAACGTTTGCCCGATCTGGGCGGCGGCGATCACCCGGAGGTAGAGGCTTCCGTCCGCGACCACGGCGGGGTCCGATGTGAACACCGCTACGAGGGTCCGGGGGATCGTGAGGAAGGCAACCGCCGTGGCGAGCGTCACGGTGAGACAGTAGCACACGGTCAGGCGCACGGCCTGGCGGGCGCGGGCCTCCTGATTCGCCCCGAGGTTCTGTCCCACGAGCGCCGCGGCCAAGAGCGCGAAGCCCGAGATCGCCAGGAAGCCGAGCCCCTCGACCTTGTGCCCTACGCCCAGCGCCGCGAGCGCCGCAGTCCCGAAGCGCGCGGTGTATCGCGTGAGCCACATGTAAACCACCGAGAGCAGCACGCCGGCGAGTGCCAGCGGCGCCCCCCCCCGGAACACGGTCGGGACGGCCCGCCAGTCGGGGGCGTCGAGGCGAATCAGCCCGCGCCGCAGCGCAATCGCGATCCCGATCAGGAACCCGCCGCCCCGCACCGTCACGGACGCGAGGGCCGCTCCCGCGACGCCGAGCTTGGGGAACGGCCCGATGCCGGCGATGAGCAGCGGGTCGAGCCCGATGGACAGGGCGACCGACAGGGCCAGGAGCACGAACGGGGTGCGCGTATCGCCGGAGGCGCGAAACGTCGCCTCGATCGCGAAGAACCCGAAGACCAGCGGCCCCCCGAGGAGCCAGGTGTCGAGGTAAGCGTGCCCGAGCACCGCGACGTCGGGCGGCACGGTCATCAGCCGGAACAGCTGGTCCGTGAGCGCGAATCCCAAAAGCGACACGCCAGTCCCCGCGGCAAGGGCCCACAGCACCGCGGCACCCGCGGCGCGCGCCGCGAGGTCCGGTCGCCCCTCGCCGTGCCGCCGGGACGCCACCGCGAGCAGCCCAACTTCCACCATCTCGCCGAGCGACAACAGCACCCAGACGTAGAACCCGGCGGTCGAGACGGCCGCGAGCGCCGCCGGGCCAATCAGCCGTCCCACCCAGATCGAGTCGATGAGATTGAAGCAGAAGTGGCACGCCATCATCGCCACGGCCGGGGCGGCGAGCTTGAGGATCACCGGCCGAAGCGGCCCGCCCGTGAGGGAGCCGGGAGTGCGCGCGATGCTCGTCATGGCGCCACAAGCTACCGGGGCGCCACGCCGTGCAACACCCACCAGATTACGTGCCACGTCATCGCGGCGAGGGGGAAATCGCCCGCAGAAACCGCTGGAACACGGCATTACCCGGATAGCGCTCGGCCAGTGGGGCGACAGCGAGGCGGGCGTTGTGCTCGAGCTCCGAGCGGGCGGCGGGATCGCGCGCCGCCTCGCGCACCAGCACCGCAGCGAGCACCCATCCCGCCTCGACCCTGGCCAGGTCTCCCGCCGTCGCCGCTTGATGCAGGTAGTCGAGTCCCCGTTCGGCGTTGCCGCTGCCCAGACCAACGAGCCTCGCCACGAACCGCGCCAGCGCGCTGGCGCGGGCCAAGCTGTACTCGTACAAGCCCAGTCCGAGCCAGCAATCGGCGCAGGCCGAGTCGGCGGCGAGCACCCGGGCGTAGGCGTCGCGCATCGCCTTGGCGTCCTTCGCAGCGCCCCAGGCGTGGCCACGCGAGTTCCGCTGTCGGGCCCGGTAGCCCAGCGCCGTCGCCAACCAGAAATCACGCGCCGTACTGGGCGGCGCCGTCGCGGCGCGGCCGATCGCGCGATCGAGCAGCGAGTCGATGCGCGGCGCCTCGTAGGCGTCGTTCTCGAGCGCCGCGGCCCACCACATGTAGGCGCTGGCCTCGAAGATCAGGGGCGCCGGGTCCGCGCTGTCGCGTTCCGCGAGCGCCGCGAAATAGCTCGCGGCCGAAGGAAACCCGCCGCCATACAGCGTGTCCAGGCCGGCATGCAACTCGGGCCGGTGGGCGCGCGGCTCTTGACTCGCGAAGAACAGCGCGGCGACCAGGAGCCGCACGTCAGCGCGCCGCGGCGGCGAGCGTGTCGACGACGCGGCGCGCGATCGCGTCGAGCGCCTGGGCCGCTGGCGAACTGGGCTCTGCGGCCACGACGGGACGTCCGGCATCGGCCAGATCCGCGAGCTGCGCCTGCAGCGGTACCTGGCCGAGCAGCGGCACGCCCAGCTCGTCGGCGAGCCGCGCGCCGCCGCCCACCAGGAAAATCGCGGTCCGCTCGCCGCAATGCGGGCACACGAAGTGACTCATGTTCTCGACCACGCCGAGGACGGGCACACCGACCCGCTCGAACATTTTCGCCCCGCGCAGACTGTCCCCGACCGCGACTTCCTGCGGCGTCGTGACGATGATGGCCGCCCGGATATGCACGGTCTGGGCGAGCGACAACTGCGCGTCACCCGTCCCCGGCGGGAGGTCGACCAGGAAGTAGTCCAGCTCGCCCCACTCCACGTCGCGCACGAACTGCTGGATCACCTTCATGATGATCGGTCCGCGCCAGATGGCGGGTGAGTCCCGCTCGACGATCAAGGCCAGGGACATGAGTTTCACGCCGTGCGCTTCGAGCGGCTGGATCTTGCCGCCGCGCACCCCCGGTTTTTCATCCACCCCCATCATGCGCGGGATGTTGGGCCCGTAGATGTCGGCATCCATGAGGCCCACGCGGTGGCCCGCGCGGGCCAGCGCGACGGCGAGGTTCGCGGAGACGGTCGATTTCCCGACGCCGCCCTTGCCCGACGAGATGGCAACGACCTTCCCGAGATGCGGAAGCTCGACGGGCGTCGGCGGTGGAGGAACGGCGCCGGGCGCGGCGCGAGGCGCCCCTTGCCCGGCGCTCACGCGGCCCTGCGCGGCGCTGGCATCGGCGACGTTGACGCGCACCGCGGTCACGCCGTCGATCCCCTGCACCGCCTTCCGCACGTCGCGAGCGAGCGAGCCCGGGTCGTCGCGGCCGAGGAGGAACGTGAAGGTGACCGTGCCGGCGTCGTCGGTGACGAGATCCTTGATCATCCCACCCGACAGGACGGCACCGTCGCCGCGCGGGCGCTTGAGTTGGGACAAAGCGCGCTCGACACCCGTGCAGCCGCGCGCGATCAGGGCCCGCCCGGGCGCCGCTCGCTCATCTCCCCGGCGTGGCGATCGAAGATCTGCTGCTGGTCAGGAGTCAGCACTGCGCGGATGTCGTCGCGCAGGCGGCGGAACAGATCGCGGACCTTCTCCCGGGTCGCCGAGTCGGGTGGGCTGCCCGGCGTGAACGACGGCATCTGGCCGCGATAGTGCGCCGCGATCGAGTCGATCTTCGCCCGCTGCTGGGGCGTGAGCGCGACGCCCTCGAGCAGCATCTCCATGCGCCGCCCCCGCTCAGGTCGGGGGCGTGCGTCCTGGGCCGAGGCGCCCGCCGCCGGGAACACGAGCAAGGCGGCCGCGGTCAATGCCAACACCGTGCGTGGTCTCATCGCTCCTCCGCTGGGAATCGAGCTCCATCCCTACTAGGGAACTACGGGCCGCGAGCCCCGCGCGCTGAGCCGCCCGCGACCTGCGCCTCGGGTGAGGGCGTCGACCGCCGCCCTGCGCTCGCGCGCATCTTCCCTCCCGCTTCTCCCCTACAGCACCGCGTTCTTGAGCAGCTGGATGTAGACCCGCACCGCGTCCGCGTACGCCCGCACGCCAATCCGCTCGTTGGTGCCATGGATGGTTCGCACATCCTCGATTCCGATCGTCGCTCCGACGAACCGCAGCACACTCGGTGTGAGGCCGGCGTAGTGACGCGAGTCGGTCGCCCCGACGACGATCCACGGCGTGACCACCGTCCCGGGGAAGACTTGGCGGATGGTCCGGGCCAGCAACTGGAACGGCTCGGCGCCCACACTCGTGACGGCCGACGGGTTACTCACGAGTTCCTGGAGCGGCCGCACGCCAATGCGAGCGTCCGCCACCGCCGCCCGCACGTGCTCGACCACGCTGCTCACGCTATCGCCCGGCAGGATCCGGAAGTTCACGAGCGCCCGAGCCATGGAGGGCAACACGTTCTCCTTCACGCCGGCCTGGAGCACGGTGGGCGCGGTCGTGGTGCGGAGTAGTGCGTTCCCGTACGGCGTTTCCCCGAACTGGGCGGCAAGCAGGCCGCCGAACAGCCAGCGGTTCGCCATGAGGAGGCGCGGCGCGAGCGGCAGCTCGGGTCCGAGGTAGTCGAACAGATCGGCCGTCGGACCGCGGATCGCGCGTGGCATCTGCTGGCGCTCGAGCCGTGTGAGCGCCGCGGCGAGCAGGCCGACGGCCGTCTCGCGGGGAGGCATCGACGAGTGCCCGCCCTCACCCTGCGCGGTCAGCTCCACCGTCAGGTACCCTTTCTCGGCGATGCCCACGAGCGCCACAGGCGCAGCGACGCCGGGGATGAACCCCGCGACACGGAAGCCCCCCTCGTCGAGCACGAACTCGGGATGCACGTTCCGCGACCCGAGCAGCGCGGCGATGCGCGCCGCACCCCGCCGACCGCCCACTTCCTCATCGTAGCCGAACGCCAGATACACGGTCCGCTTGGGTTTGGCGCCGGCGAGGACCAAGTGCTCCACCGCCTCGAGGATCGCGACCAGGCTGCCCTTGTCGTCAAGCGAGCCGCGTCCCCACACATACCCACCAGCGATGCGTCCCGCGAACGGCGGCTCGGTCCAGCGGCCTTCGGTACCGGGCTCGATCGGCACCACGTCCTGGTGCGCAAGCAGCACCACTGGCGCGAGGCCCGAGTCCGAGCCCCGCCACTCGTACAAGAGACCGTAGCCGTTCACCTTCTCGAGCGTGAGCGCGCCATGCAGCCTCGGGAACGTGGCCCGGAGATAGCGGTGCAACCCTTCGAACTCCCGGGCGTCGAACTGGGTCGAGTCCTGAAACGAGATCGTCTTGAAGCGCACGGCTCCGGCGAGGCGCTGCGCCAGCGCCGCTGTGTCGAGCGGCTCCGGCGCGACCGCCGCGGTCTCGGGCTGACGGGAGGGGAAGTTCAGGGCGCGCTCGAGCGCGACGCCGGCGAGAACGACCACCACCACGAGCATCGCCAGGAGGACACGCTTCATGGTCACCGCAGGGGAATCAGGGTCGGACAACCTGACCGCAGGAGGGGTGGTCGGCAAGGGGTGGCGCGGCGTCCGCTTGAGGCCGGCTTGACACGCCCCCGGTAGATGAGGAGCAGTCCTACTTCCTCTGGAGGATGTATGCGGCGCGCTGTCGCAATTCTCTTCGCCACCTGCTCGGCTGCCATCGCAGCGAACGTGCAGGCGCAAAAGGCGTCGGCCGAGATCGGGACCTCGCTCGGTGTAACGATCTTAAGCGGGTCTGGCGCATCGATTACGCACGTGGGGGTCCCCGCCGGAGGGGGGCCGCTCGCACAACCGGGCCTATACGCAACCATCTTCACGTCCCCCTCAGTGATGTTCGAGCCGCAACTGTCGTTCCTTTCCCTCTCGAGCGGGGGCAGCTCCGTCACGGCGTTCGACCTCGGGGTCCAGCTCGGCTACCTCGCCACTCCGGCCGAGCGGAACTCGGCGTACGTGGCTGCCAACGCCGCGTGGCAGACGTACTCGGCGGGGGGCGCGTACGGCAACAGCCACAGCGGGTTGGGCCTCGGTGGCGCCGTCGGCTATCGGATGCGGGTTGGGGCCGGTTTCGCCGTGCGGCTGGAGGCACGGTATCGCCGCTGGCATGGGGATTTCAACGGTCTGAACGAGGTCGGTTTCGGGATCGGGCTGGGCGGGATCCTCTAGCGGCGATCCCCCGGCCGTGGCCGGGGTGCGATGGCTGGCGGGACCGCCGGCAAGGGCTCGAGGCGAACGTCGCGCGCGCTCGTTCGTACGGCGTGCCTAGCGTCCGTTCTTGAGGTACTCGCGCGCCGCGGCAAGCACGTGGCCCTGCGCCTCGGCGAGCGTGCCGTCGAGCGACGCTCCGGCCGCCTTGCGGTGGCCGCCGCCGCCGAAGCGCTGGGCCAACTGGGCCACGTCCACGTCGCCGAGCGAGCGGAAGCTCACCTTCACCCGTCCGTTCGCGAGCTGGCGGAACAGGAGCGCGAGCCGGACGCCGGCGATGGAGCGCGGATACTCGACGATCCCATCGAGATCGTCGGCGGTGGCGCCGTGGCGCTGCAGCGCGTCCGGTGGGACCGTGACCCAGGCGAGTCCGCGGTCGTGCTCGACTACGAGGGTCTCGAGCACCTCCGCGGTGAGCCGGACCCGCCCCTCGGGCGCGCTCGCGTACACCGATTCGTAGATCGACTCGGGGTCCACGCCCCGCTCGAGCAGCGCGCCCGCCACCCGCAGTGCCCGCGGGGTGGTGTTCGCGAACCGGAAGGCGCCGGTGTCGGTGAGGATGCCCACGTACAACGCCCGTGCCGCCTCCGCCGAGAGCGGCCAGCTCAGCGCGGTGGCGAGGTCGAACACCAGCTCCGCCGTGGCAGCGGCCTCGGGGGCGACGAGACGGGGCCCGCGGGGGAGCGAGCCGCCGCTCACGTGGTGGTCGATGCAGGCCACCGCATGCGAGTGCGTGATGGCGCGTGCCAGATCGCCGAGCCGACTCGTATCCGAAATGTCGAGCACGACCACAACGTCGGCGGCCTCAATCTCACGCGCCGCGCGCTCCGAGTGGTCCGCCCCGTTGGGCACGAGGAAGTGGAACCGGTCGGGGATGGGTGTGGGGTTCGCGATCGCGGCCCGGACGCCCCGCGCGGAGAGTAGATGCCAGAGCGCCACCTCGCTCCCTACGCCGTCGCCGTCGGCGTTCACGTGCGTGGTGAGCGCGACCCGGCGACCGGGCACGAGGACGGCCCCGACCTCCTCGGCTGCCCGAACCCGCTCAGGGGGCGTCGAGATCCCGTTGGTCGTCATGACAGCAAGATAAGCGTTCACGCCCGCCGGCACAGCGCAAATGCCCGCGCGGCGGGGAGCGGGAGCGAGGGGCGGACCGAGCGCCACGTCGTGGGCCGCGGCGGTCAGCGCACAGCGCCTGCGGTCTCGCGTCGCAGCGCGCTGTGCTTGCGCCCGTAGCCGAAGTAGATCGTGCATCCGATGACCAGCCAGGCGCCCAGCCGGAGCCACGTCTCCAGCGGTAGGGTGAGCATCAGGCCGAGGCAGGACAAGATACCGGCCAACGGCACCCACGGGACCGCGGGCGTGCGGAACGGCCGCTCGAGATCAGGGCGAGTGTGTCGCAAGATCCAGACGCCGCCGCACACGATTGCGAATGCGAGCAACGTCCCGATGTTCACGAGCTGGCCGAGGATCTGGATCGGGAAGAGTCCCGTCGACGCCGCGACCACGATCCCCGTATAGATCGTCGCGAGATAGGGAGTGCGGAACCGCGGGTGCACCGCTCCCGCCCATCGCCCCAGGAGCCCGTCGCGCGACATGGAGTAGAAGACGCGCGATTGCCCGAGCAACATCACCAGGATTGTCGAGCCGAGTCCGAGCACCGCTCCCAGCGTAATCAGCGGACGGAACCACGCGAGCCCCCCGATCCGCTCCACCACCATGATCACCGGGGACGGGACGTTGAGCGAGCGGTAGGAGATCAGCCCGGTGAGCACCAGCGACACGAGGCAGTAGAGCAGCGCGCAGATCCCGAGCGAGCCCAGGATCCCGATCGGCATGTCTTTCTGAGGGGCGCGCGCCTCCTGCGCGGCCGTGCTCACGGCGTCGAATCCGATGTAGGCGAAGAAGACGAACCCCGCCCCGCGCAGCACGCCCGTCCATCCGAACTCGCCGAACGTTCCCGTGTTGGGCGGGAGGAAGGGGTGCCAGTTGGCGGGATTCACGTAGCGCCATCCGGCGATCACAAACACCACCAGCACGGCGGTCTTGACGATCACGATGAAGCTGTTGAAGCGCGCCGATTCACGGATCCCGAGCACCAGGACCGCCGTGATCGCGAGGATGATGCAGACGGCGGGGAGGTTCACGACGGCCCCGGTCGCCTGCCAGCCGGTGATGGTGCAGCCCGCGACCGCCTGCCGGACCTGCGTTGCGGTGCAGAAGGCGAAGGGCGGGCCGGTGAGCGCGGCGGGCATCGTGATACCGAAGAGATGGAGGAAACTCACGAACGTGGCCGACCAGCCGACCCCAACCGTGGCGGCGCCCATCGCGTACTCGAGGATCAGGTCCCAGCCGATGATCCAGGCTACGAGCTCGCCGAGCGTCGCATACGCGTAGGTGTAGGCACTGCCCGCCACGGGCACCGCGCTCGCCATCTCGGCATAGCAGAGCGCGGCGAAGCTGCAGGCGAACCCCGCCAACAGCATCGAGATCGGCACTGCCGGTCCCGCGTACAGCGCTGCCGCGACGCCCGTGAACACGAAGACGCCGGTCCCGATGATGGCGCCGACGCCCAGGGTGGTGAGATGCAGCGGCCCGAGCGTGCGCTTGAAGGACCGCTCGGACGGGGTGTCGGCCTCCGCGCGCAACCGGTCGAGGGACTTGGTCTGAAACAGGCCTGTCATGGCCGCAATTTGCGCGGCGCCCGGCGCCCCGACCTACGGCCCCGGGACGAGCGGGACTCAGGCTTGGGCGAGCGGGACTAGGCGACGGGCGTGCCGAGCAGGTTGGCGCGATAGCGGCGCGACAGCGTCACCCGGGCTCCACTCTCGAGGATCACGATCGCGTCCCCGTGAAACCACGGCTGGACTTCGCGCACTCGGTCCACGTTGACGAGCGCCGAGCGGCTGGCGCGCCGGAACTGATCGGGATCGAGCCGCGCCGCCAGCGCCGCCAGGGTCGTGCGCACTAGATAGGCGCGCTCTCCCGCATGCAGCCGCACATAGTTGCGCGCCGCCTCGAGCCATTCCACATCGGCGGTACGCACGAAGAAGCTGCGCCCGTCATCCATTACCAGGACGCGCTCGGCCGGGCGGCGTCCCGCCGGCTCCCCCTCGGCCTCCCCGACAAGGGCGTGCACCGCCTGCAGTCGGGCCTCGAGCTCGGCCGCATGGCGCCGCCGCTCCTCCAGCGCATGGTGATAGTCGAGCGCATGGACGACCGCAACGATCGTCCAGTAGATGAGCACGTTCCAGTGGTAGAAGAGCGTGAAGGCGTCGACCAGCCGCTGCGCGAACGGGTAGGGTTCGCCGCGGAGCGCGTGCAGGCCGGCCTGGGTCCCGACGGCCGCGATGACCTGCAGCAGCGCGAGATCGAGGCTCGCGCCTAGGTGGATGACAAAATGTCGGCCGAAGTTCGCCCGGTCGACCCGGAACCGGCGCGCCAACCACACGACAACGGGGGAGAGGAGGGCCCACAGCCACCAGCCGGGGAGGCCAGCCTCGAGCGCCTGCCACCACGTGTAGGGCACCGCCGCCAGGCGCTGGTTCGCGAAGAACAGCTGCGCGCTCGCCACGAGCCCGAGCAGCGTCCACAACCCGAACCACCGGAGCCGGCGCATCGACGAAATCGAGCTGCGCTAGGGTTTCCGCGCCAGTCGTGAGTGCCCGTAGCCGTACGCGGCGTAGAACACGATGCCGATGGCGAACCACACGCCGAGCCGGATCCAGGTTGCCGTCGAGAGGTGCAGCATCAGGTACAGGGCGAACACCGCCCCCAAGGGCGCCACGATAAAGTAGGCCGGCGTCCGGAACGCGCGCGGCAGGTTCGGCTCGCGCACCCGCAGGATGACGATCCCGATCGACACGATCACGAACGCCAGCAACGTGCCGATCGACACGAGGCTCGCGGCATCGCGGATCGGGAGAATCGCGGCGAAGATCGCCACGAAGAAGCCCGTGATGATGGACGTGAGGTAGGGGGTCTGGAACTTGGGATGGATCTTGTTCACGAACTGCGGCAGGAGCCCGTCACGCGACATCGACCAGAACACGCGCGACTGCCCGAGCAGCATGACCAGGATCACCGACGACAGCCCCGCGATCGCACCCAGCTTGATGAGCGTCGCCATCCAGCCGAGCCCTGCGTGATCGGCCGCGACGGCGATGGGATCCGGGACGTTCAGCTCCCGGTAGGGGACCACCCCGGTGGCGATGCTGGACACCAAGATGTAGAGCACGGTGCAGATCAACAGGGATCCGATGATGCCGATGGGCATGTCGCGCTGCGGGTTCTTGGCTTCTTGCGCCGCGGTGCTGACGGCGTCGAACCCGATGTAGGCGAAGAAGACGATCCCCGCGCCCGCCACCACGCCGTCCCACCCGAAGCGGCCGGGCCCCTCCGCCGGCGGGATGAACGGGTGCCAGTTCGCCGGGTTCACGGCGTGGGCGGCGAAGAGGATAAAGAGCAGCACGACGGCGAGCTTGATGAACACGATAACGTTGTTCGTCGTGGCGGATTCCTTGATGCCGACGACGAGCAGCGTGGTGACCGCGGCGATGATGATGATCGCCGGCAGGTTGAAGACCGCCGTGACGGTCGTGCCGTTCGCGCAGTGTACCAGCGTGCCGCGGGCGGCCGACAGCGCGCACGGCACATCGAGCCCGACGTCGTGCAAGAACGAGACGACGTATCCGGACCACCCGATCGCCACGGTCACGGCGCCGAGGGCGTACTCGAGCACCAGGTCCCACCCAATGATCCACGCGATCAGCTCACCCAGCGTGGCATAGCCGTAGGTGTACGCGCTCCCCGCCATCGGCACGAGCGACGCGAACTCCGAGTAGCACAGGGCGGCGAAGATCGACGCCACGCCGGCGAGCACGAACGAGAGCACGACGGCGGGTCCCGAGTTGACCGCGGCTACGGTGCCGGTCAGCACGAAGATCCCGGTGCCGATGATGGCACCGATCCCCAGCATCGTGAGGTTCAAGGCGCCGAGCGCGCGCTTCAGGCTGTGATCGGTCAGCGCCTCGGTCTGCAGGTCGGTGACGCTCTTGCGCCGGAACAGATCCATTCGCACCTCGGGCAACGGGGAACGGTCGGTCGAGAAAACGGCGGCAACAGTAGGTCCGGCCTCCGGACCTGTCAAGCCGTTAGACGCTGTAGTTGGGAGCTTCGCGCGTGATGACGACGTCGTGCGGGTGCGATTCGCGCAGGCCCGCTGTGGTGATCTGGATGAACTCCGTCTCAGTGCGGAGCGCGGCGATGTCGCCCACCCCGCAGTACCCCATGCCGCTGCGCAAGCCCCCGGCCATCTGGAAGATCACGTCGGCCACGGGGCCCTTGTACGGCACGCGCGCCTCGATCCCTTCGGGGACGAGCTTGGAAGGCGATACCTCGCCTTCCTGGAAGTAGCGGTCGGCGGAGCCCTCCTCCATGGCACTCAGGCTCCCCATGCCGCGGATCACCTTGAACCGCCGGCCCTCGAGCAGGAACGACTCGCCGGGGCTCTCCTCGGTGCCCGCCAGCATCGAGCCCATCATCACGCTCTCGGCGCCGGCGGCCAGCGCCTTCACCACGTCCCCCGAGTACTTGATCCCGCCATCCGCGATCACCGGGATGTCCCCCGCCCCCTGGACGCCATCGCGGATCGCCGTGATCTGGGGAACGCCCACGCCGGTGACGACTCGTGTGGTGCAGATCGAGCCCGGACCGACGCCGACTTTTACGGCGTCCAC
>WNFI01466162.1_pt1 | contig 12281 bp, 9 predicted proteins | sample 5400471 | NCBI WGS metagenome assembly WNFI01 (sample SAMN13153348, study PRJNA577476) | soil metagenome | isolation source: 100 cm saprolite on Douglas fir-dominated hillslope | place: USA:California | collected 2013-09-17 | reverse complement strand
GCACACCGACCCGCAAATCAAGACTCGCACTGAATCCGACAGCATGGGCAAGATCGAAGTCCCCGCCAACGTCTACTGGGGAGCGCAGACGCAACGCTCCCTGCTGCACTTCGATATTGGACGCGATGTCATGCCCCCGGAACTGATTCATGCTTTTGGAACCCTGAAGAAGGCCTGCGCACTGGTGAATCAGGATCTGGGCAAGCTGCCCGCGGATCTGGCGAAGCTCATCACCCAGGCGGCGGACGAAGTCATCGCCGGCAAGCTGGATGACCAGTTCCCGCTGCGCATCTGGCAGACAGGCAGCGGCACGCAGACCAACATGAACGTGAACGAGGTGATCTCCAATCGGGCGATTGAAATGGCCGGCGGCCCGAATGGACGAGAAATGATGGGATCGAAGAAGCCCGTGCATCCGAACGATCACGTCAACATGTCGCAGTCGTCGAACGACACTTTTCCGGCGGCGATGCACATCGCGGCGGCGGCGCGGGTGAAGACCGCTCTCATTCCCGCGATCAGGACCGTGCGCGACGCGATCGCGGCCAAAGCCAAGGAATTTGACGGCGTGGTGAAGATCGGCCGCACTCATCCCGCCGTGGGCACGGGACTGAATGCGCATCCGGAATTTGCCGAGCGTGCGGCGGCGAAGATCGCCGAACTCACGGGACTTCCCTTCCGCTCGCATCCCAACAAATTCGCGGCGCTCTCGGCGCACGATGAACTGGTGTTCGCGCAGGGTGCGATGGAAACTCTAGCCGCGTCGTTGATGAAAATCTCGAACGACATTCGCTGGCTGGCATCCGGTCCGCGCTGCGGACTGGGCGAGCTTTCGATTCCAGAGAATGAGCCGGGCTCTTCCATCATGCCGGGCAAGGTGAATCCCACGCAGTGCGAAGCCATGACCATGGTCTGCGTGCAGGTGCACGGAGCCACGGCGGCCGTCGGCTTCGCAGGTTCGCAGGGGAACTTTGAACTCAACGTCTTCAAGCCGGTCATCATCTACAACTTTCTCCACTCGGTCACCTTGATCACCGACGCCTGTCACGGATACGTCGAGTACATGCTCAATGGCATTGAAGTCGATCGCGCCAAGATCGATGGCTACGTAAAGAACTCGCTCATGCTGGTCACCGCTCTGGCTCCGAAAGTGGGATACGACAAGGCGGCTCAAATCGCCCACACCGCGCACGTCGAGCATTCCAGCCTGCGCGAGGCAGCCCTGAAGCTGGGCCATCTCACTGGCGAAGAGTTTGATTCTCTTATGAAGCCGGAACGTATGACCCGTCCGTAGAAGACGCGGCCGCGTCTCCGCCCTGCATTAGGTTCACCACTCCGCCCCAAGTCGACCTATTTTCCCGATTCGGAACACTTACAAAGGTAACCAGCTCACACCGCTTTCAGGTTACTTAGGCACGTAGGCAACTTATGATTTTACGGTCCGGTTCTTATGGCTTGTCTCGGCTCACGCGCGCGCAAGGTGGCGATGCTCTGCCTTTTGTGTGCCCGGCTGAACGTTTTCGCAGGCAATCCGCCACCGATCCCGGATCATCCTCATTATGCTCTTCAGCATTTCGGAGAACGCTTCGGGCTCGGCTCTGCCACCGTGCTCACGATGGCTCAAGATCCCCAGGGCTTCCTTTGGATCGGCACGCAAACCGGACTGTACCGCTATGACGGCAACAGCGTAACCCGCTTTGGACGAGCCGAAGGCCTCCCTGGCGAGTTGGTCGACCTGATCCTGTCCGCTCCTGACGGAAACCTTTGGGTGCGCTCCCGCAAGGGGATGGCCCTGCGCGTGGGGGAACGTTTCCAGCCGGTCGTGATTCCGCCCGAGGCCGGCGCTCTGCACGACTCTTACCAGTCATTCACCGTCGATGGCGCGGGTACGCTCTTTGTTTCCACTCAGAACGGTTTGCTGCGCCTGCCGCGCGACCCGAAGCATCGACTAATCTTTCCTGTCGGAAGCGCTTCTCTGCCCGCTCCGGTCGATGCCCTGGTGCGCACGGACGACGATGTCGTATGGTTTGCCGCGGGCCGCCAGATTGGCCGCATTCGTCCAGGCCAATCGGCACCTGAGGCCTTCGCTTCTCTCGACTGGGATGAAGATCAAGTCCTTGCCCTGCTGCCCGCTCCGCAGTCCCGTCTGTGGGTACGGACGCAAACACGCCTTGGCCTGCTCAACCTCAATCATCCTGCCGCTGGAATCTCCTGGGGAGACGACGAACTCCCTGGCGCCAACAGCATGGGCGGCCCCACGCTCGACAAGCATGGCGATATTCTTCTGCCCACTTCGCAGGGTCTGTACTGGCATTCCGGGGGGAACTGGCGCCGCATCGACCACAAGAGCGGCCTGACCAGCAGCGCCATTGCCTCCGCACTCGAGGATCGCGAAGGGGGAATCTGGATCGGCACCACCGGCGCTGGCCTGGATTATTGGCCGGGATCGAAACAGTGGTCGGGATGGACCGATGCCGAAGGTTTGCCGGACGCGCTCGTGCTGGGCGTAGTCCGCGACCGTGCTCCAAATCAAGTTCACCCCCGATGGCGCGGTGTGGGCGCTGTTTCCCGAGAAAGGTCTCTTCCGCTTCGACGCCAACCTCGACCGCCCCCACGCGCAGCTTGTTCCTGCGCTGGCGGGATGGAAACCCTCGCGCATTGCCGCCGCTCCCGACAATTCCATTTGGGCCGACGGCGCGAATGGGCTCCACGTCATCAAGTACGACCGCGGCCGCTTCCAGGTCGCCGAAGTCGCTGCCCCGGATGACAACGCCGGCACCACTCGCCATGTCTCCGTCTCTCCGGGCGGAGTGGTGTGGAGTTCCGGCACGAACGGCGTCTCGCGCCTGATTCGCGGACATTGGCAGCACTTCCGCCGGAAAGACGGCTTGGTCGCCGATAACGTCGTCGACCTGGAGGCCGTCCGCGATGACGAAGCATGGCTCGGCTATGCCGACGAAGGCCAGATGACGCGACTGCGCGTCGCCGGCGACGGCACCGTCGAAATGCTGCACGTGAAAAAAGGCATGTGCGTCCTGGGCATGGACAATCGCCACCGCGTGTGGGCGGAGATGGAAGATGGCGTCGGCATGATTGCGCCCGATGGCCGCGTCCGCACTTTCACCCAGAGCGACGGCCTCATCTGGAACGACGTGAATTGCGACAGTCTATGGCAGGAATCGGACGGCAGCATTCTGTTCGGCACCAGCAAAGGCCTGGCACGCTATGACTCGAACCAGGACGAACCGATCGTCGCCGCACCGCGCGTCGTTCTGACTGCGGCCCTGTTCGGCAAACACGATCACCTCGACGAATCGGCTCCCGAGATCCGCTACAACGACAATACCTTTCGCGCGCGCTTTGCCACGCCGGTCTTTCACAGTCCCGGCAGCATCGCCTGCCGCTATCGTCTCGTCGGACTGGAACGCGATTTCACTGAGACCACGCTGCGCGAAGCCCGCTACTCGGCTCTGCCGGCGGGCGATTACACGTTTCAAGTCAGTTGCGCATCGGTCGAGTTAGGACAAAGCAATCTCGCTTCCTACTCCTTCACAGTGCTCGCGCCCTGGTGGGCGACGTGGTGGGCGCGCTCCACCGGACTTCTCCTCGCGGGACTGGCTGTCTGGGGCACACTATGGTCGCAGAAACAGCGCGCCAGCCGCGAGAAAGTGCGCCTGGAACGCGCCGTCGCCGAACGCAGCGCGGAACTGGCCCAGGCCAACCGTGAACTGGAACAGGCATCCCTGAGCGATCCGCTCACCGGCGTTCGCAACCGGCGCTTCTTCCAGAGCACGATTCTGGCCGATGCCAGCCAGGCCCTGCGCGCGTATCGCACTGGCACTGACAACTACAGCCGCGACCATCGCGACCTGATCTTCTTCCTGATCGACATCGACCATTTCAAGGATGTCAATGACCAGCACGGCCACGATGCCGGCGACCGCATGCTGATCGAAATTGCGCAGCGCCTGAACCGCGTCGTCCGGGAATCGGATTTCCTCATTCGCTGGGGCGGCGAAGAGTTTCTCGTCGTGTGCCGTTCCGCGGAACGAGATGAAGCGCCGCTTATGGCGGGGCGGATACTGCGCGCGATTGGCGGCATGGAGTTCGACCTCGGCAACGACCGTCGCATGCCGCGCACCTGCTCGGTAGGCTGGGCGCCTCTGCCCTGGTTGCCTTTGGACTGCGCGGAGTTGTCGGTCGACGAAGTATTGCGCCTCGCCGACCGTGGCCTGTATCTCGCCAAACAACGCGGACGCAACCGTGCCGTCGGCCTCGTACCCAGCACAAGCCGCCCCAGTCGTCCCGGAAATTATTCCCGGATGGAACAACTTCTGGAAGACGATCTGGTCCGGGAAATCCCCACCAGCGGCGACCGCGCGGCCGCAGCCGCCTCCGATTAGGGTTTACAAACTGGGAAACGCTCTCCGCGTTGCCTGAGCCGCCTTTCTGGCGTATAGATCCTGGCCTTACTTGAAATGCAGACCGCGACAAATGCAGACCGCAACGAGCCGCAAATTACACAAAAATTAATTTGACTCCGTTGTACCTTTGGAGCAGACTCCTCATACGCCTACTTAGTCGGCCCTGTGGTTAATACGGGCTGCACCGTATCACCGTTCCCTGCGAACGTAAGAACCCCTACCCTGTTAACTAAATCACGCAGTATGCAGAAGGAGGACTCCCACTATGAGGCTAACGACTAATTCTCTACTTCTGGTGATTCTGACTGGAACTCTCGTCGCACAATTGAAACCCAGGCCGGCGGCATTCCCGATCGCGATCAAGCATGTGGTCGTAATCTTCCAGGAAAACCGAACACCCGACAACCTTTTCCACTTCCTGACGCCCCAGTGTCCCATTCCCGTGGGCGCCAGCGGACTCAACGCGTGCACTCCAACTCCAGTGACCAACACCTGCTACGATATCGCGCCCTGCGGTCTTTCGAATCAGACGGGGACGGTCCTTCCAGTTACGCTCACGGGCTTGCCCTTAGCAGGCAACAACGGCGGAAGCCATGCCCACACGGCGTTCGAGCAGATGTGCGACCACGATCCCGCTAATTCCTATGCCTGCCGCAACGACGGCGCCTGGCAAATCCAGTCCGCCGACACGGTTTACGCTTACGTACAGAATCCGGCCGTGACGAATTATGATGGCTCGTCCGGGTTCCTGCTGGATCCCTACCTGACCTATGCCAAACAATATGGGTGGGCTAACTTCATGTATCAGACGAACCAGGGACCCAGTTACCCAGCTCACCAGTTCATTTTCAGCGCAACGTCAGCCCGCTCTACCGCTGAGGATGCCGCTTCTTTTTTCATATCCGAAAATTTCCAGCCGCAAGGATCCCAGGCCGGATGCCTGGCAGGGCCGGACGCAACCAACCAATCGATCTCGCCGCTGCTCTCCGGACAAACTGCCTGCACGGGCGCCAAATTGTTTGACGGCAATTCTGCGCAGGAGTGCAAGGTAACCAACAGCGCCCTGGTCTACCCAACCAACCCGGTCGGCAGCTTTTGCCAGACCAAGCCAACCATGGGAAGCGTGCTTGACGCGAAGTTGGTCTCGTGGAAATACTACGCGCCCTCGGCAGGCTCCATCTGGACGGCGCCCGATTCCATTCAGAAGATTTGCGTGCCGGCTTTTGTAACCTCGACAACGTTGCAGTGCACCGGCACTGAGTGGAATGCCAAGGTCGATCTCGCATTCAAGGGGGCAGACGTCCTGAACGACATCACCAACTGCAATCTCCCCAGTGTGAGCTGGGTAATTCCCAACGGAACATGGTCCGATCATCCTGGAGTTGGCAACCAGTACGGCCCGTCATGGGTCACGTCCGTGATCAACGCCATCGGCGAACAGGCACCCTGCACCTCGGGAATCGATACCGGTGAGACTTTGTGGAACGACACCGCCATCATCGTGACCTGGGATGATTGGGGCGGCTGGTCCGACAATCAGCCACCACCGATTCAATCGGCGCTGCCTTGCACTACCACCAGTTGCCAGGGCGACTATCAGTATGGCTTCCGCGTTCCTATGCTGGTGGTTTCCCCTTATACGACGCAGGGCTACATTAACAACACCACTCACGACTTCGGCAGCATTCTGCGCATGATCGAAGGAGTGTTTGGCATCAAGGAAGGTAAGCTGGGGGTCGCGGACCTGCGAGCCACCTCTGACTTAAGCAACTTTTTTCAGGGTCCGTTTCGGTCGTACACGCACGTACCGGCCGTCGAGCCCGCCAGCTTCTTCTTGGGACAAACCGCACAAAAAGGTGCGCCGGCGCCTCCGGATGACGACGGGGACGACGATTAAGTCATTCGGCAATGTGAACGTCTGAGAGTGGCCCCGCCCGAGTCAAATCGAGCGGGGCCTTTTCGTCTACAGCCACAGGACGCGGCAAAGACTCACTATTCGCTCAGATCCGTTGCTTTCTTGAAGCGGCGCGTTGCGGGCGGCTGGTTTGTTGAAACCGTATCCTTGAATTCTGAATGCTCAACGAAATCCCGGATGATGCCAATCGTCTCCAGCCGGAAAGACAGGATTTTGTTTGCGGCACTTGATCCTCTTCACGAAACGCCGCGTACGATCGCTTTTTCGAATTCCACTTGCTGTCGCTGCTTCGCAGGGCGATGTTCAACAGGGTGGCGTCGCTCATCTGAGCCACGCGCGCTGCCAATTCGCTAGCGCTTTCCTCTGCGTCTCTTTGGAACTCCGATAGGACCAGCCGTTGTCGCTCCGTCATGCGAAACGCCCTGCACTCATGCAGCTGTTGCAGATTTCCCTTTTTCGCCGCCAGGCGCTCGAACAGGCTTCGTACATCTCTTGACGACGCCTGTTTGACTGCCAGAGCTTCGAATTGCATGACATTGCCGGACATGGACGCCGGATTGATGGGCTTTCTTAGCTTAGTGCTTCTTGATGAATCTCCGCCGCGCCAGATGATTCTGCGCTGTAGGTTGGATCTCTTCGTATTTCAACACGCTTATCGAGCCATCGACCTCGAGCACGGCCAGCGCTACTTCTTTGTAGGTGGCGACGCCATGTTCGCGCACGGCGCACTCCAGGGCGTCCATGCTGATGTGCTCGCGCGCCATGTGGGCGGCGATCACTTCCCCGTCGTGGATCAGCAAACTCGGCTGACCCTGGATAATTTTCCGTAAGCGGCGGTTGGTCCCCGCCAGTTCCGCCACCAGATAATTCAATACCAGTAGCGTGGCTGCGGCCGCGGCTCCGCCCGCCAGCGACGTATCCGGACCAGTCATCGCATTTTGAACGGAGTTGGAGAGTAAGAGCAGCAGCGTCAGATCGAACGGCGTCATCTGGCCGACTTCCCGCTTGCCGCTGATTCGGATTCCCACCAGCACCAAAGCGTAGACGGCCGCCGTGCGCCCGACGATTTCCAGCAGCGTGTGTATGCCCGGCGACAGCATTCTTCAATTACTGCGGAGTCGGCGTAACCGGGATCGGGGCATTCTTCGGCGTGCTCAGATAGCCCGTAATCTTATTTTTATCGACCGACCACACCACCAGCTCATAGAGCATGTGATCGCGTCCAGTATAAAACTGCACCGGCTCGCTGGCGCTTTTGTCTTTCTTTTCGATGGTGCGGTCGTCCGCGGTAACGTTCAGCGTGTACTTACCCTTCTTGGGATCGGTCTTCCTAAGCTGGAGCGCCACGGTTGAGAATGCCTGCGGGTTGGCGCCTTTCAGCAAGGTGAACTCGTAGTACTGGCGGTCGCCCTTGTGTTTCAGGGCTTCCAGATCGCCACGCGTATTGGCAATGAGTCCGCTTTGCACGCCCAGATCGCCGATCGTGCGCTGCAATTGCGCTTTGGTCTCTTCCAGCGACGCTTTGGTAGTTCCCAGGTCCGTCTTTACACCGCCCACATCCGACTTTACGTTCCCGACTTCCCCCGCCACCGCGTTCAGCTCTTTCTTCTGCTCTTCGGCCAGTCTGGCCACCGAAGCCTGCTGCTGGCGCTGCAATTGATCGGCGCGGGTTGCCAGTTCTTTCTTGGTCATTCCCAACTGTTGCGCCAGAGTCTCCGCATCGGCTTCCGCGGACTGCATGCGTTTCGAGAGGGCAGCGCCCTGCTTTTGATCGGCCGCCAGGTCCTGGGTGAGCTTATCGAGCTTGGAATGCTGGTCGAACAGGAGGTACGACGACCCGGCGACATACAGAGCGGCCAACACAATCAGAATCCATTTGCCGGCATTGCTGTGCGACTCGGAATGGTAAACCGGTGTTTCTTCGCCTTCAGGCATGTGTTTCTCCCATTTGAGGTGGACTGTATCCATTATTGTTGGGGACAAGCAGGTCGCTGTCAATTCCGTTTCAGGTTCTGGAGGTAACGACCAGGGGGCAAACCGACGCAATACGCCGACGATTCCACGGGCAGTCGGCGAGCGTAGCGCCGGCGCCCCGCCGGCAGTCGTGGGGGCGCCCTCGCCCCCACCCAGCGAGGGCAAGGTGCCGGCGCTACATTTTCGGCGGCAAGTTACAAGATGATCCCCAAGGCCTTCGCCGTGATCGGACCCACTTCGCCGTCCGGGTTCAGGTCCAGGGAGAGTTGAAAGGCGGTTACCGCGGCCTGCGTATGCGGACCGAAGACTCCGTCGATCACGCCGGGATCGAATCCGTTCGACTTAAGGCTGGTTTGGATTTGCTGCACCACCGGCCCGTGCATGGGCGGGAGGGCAACACGGTAAATGATTGTGGCTGGCGGCGGCACGGGAACCGGGACTCCCGGCGCATAGCTGATCTACGGGACGAGGATACCCATATCCCAGTGCCGGCCACCGACCTGGCCGCGAATCACGCCATCCGCTTTGGAATGCGCCTCCACCGTGCCTCCCGTGCCATCGGAAAACACGACGTGTCCAATCCCTCCCGGCGGCGGACGGCGCAACAACGCCGCGCCCGGAGTTCGTCCGGCCTCGTCGATGGGGATGATATTTCCCAGCACGGCCGCGTCGCGGTCCCAGTAACCGGTGTAGGCATCGGCGGTGGCGGGGTTGCCAAAGTCATTGAAGCATCCGTACAACAGCCCCGACACCTGGAACACGACCCAGGAGGTGAACTCGGCGCAGTCCCACGGACCGCTCCAGTTGGCGTTATCCTTGGGTACCTCGATCCCCAACTGATATTTTTCTCCGACGTGATTCAACGCCAATTGCAGAAGATCGTTACCATTGGCAGGCATAGTTCTTCCCTTCTCGTTCTGCCGCTGATCGGCGAACGCGGTCGACGGTTTCGGGGAAGAAACTTTGGGACGATCGTCCCGGGGAAGTGAGCGGGAAGCTTACCATACTGGAATCAACTCGTGAAGAGCTACGAAGCGATCATTATCGGCGGCGGAATCATCGGGCTCTCGCTGGCCATCGAACTGCGCAAGCAGGGACTGCGCGTGCTCCTGGTGGAGAAAGGCGAGCCTGGCCGCGAAGCGTCCTGGGCCGCCGGTGGCATGTTGGTTGGCTCCGGGCTGGAGACTCCTCCCTCCCTGCAACGCCTGGCTGCGGCAAGCGCCCGCATGTATCCCGAGTTTGTGCATGAACTTGAGGATGAGTCGCGCCTGAAGATCGACCTGCGCTCCGAAGGCACGTTGCTCTGGGATCCCGCCGCCGACGCTCGCGTGCGGGCTCTACATCCCTTGCCAGCCCCGTTGTCCGAACTGGAACCGGCGCTCGCGGACCAGTTGAGTTCGCCCCTGTTCGTGCAGGAACAATGCGTCGATCCCCGCGACCTGGTTACCGCCGCGATAGCTGCCGCGCACCATCGCGGAGTGGATTTTTCCTCCGGCGACGAAGTCCTGGAAGTCGAAGTAAAGGACGGAAAAGCAGCGGGAGTCCTCACGAATAAAACAAATTTTTTGTCTGAAGCAGTTGTGAATTGCGCCGGAGCCTGGGCAGGACTAATCCCGCCTCACGCCTTTCCGACCAGCCCCGTCAAAGGACAAATGCTCTGCGTCCTCATGCCCGACAAGTATCTGCTGCGGCATGTGCTCCGCACTCCCGACGTCTACCTCATCCCCCGCAGTGATGGCCGCCTGCTGATCGGCGCCACGGTCGAAGAAGCAGGCTTCAACAAGCAGACCGTGCCCGACACCATCAAGAAATTGCGCCGGTCCGCCCTCGAACTTGTTCCCAAATTAGCAGATGCCCGCATTCTGGAAGCCTGGGCCGGACTCCGTCCCGGCACTCCCGACAAACTGCCGATCCTCGGGACAACGCCGACACCGGGATATTTCGTCGCCACTGGCCATTTTCGCGATGGCATTCTGCTGGCGCCCGTTACCGCGAAGGTGATGGCCGCAGTAATCACTGGGGCTGTCCTCACTCACGATCTCTCACTCTTTTCAGCGGCAAGGTTTCAAGACTGTTGAGAAAACAGCCCGTGTGGGTCGGACACTCTTGTCCGACCAATGTGTGTTCGTAGAAATCCGCTGCGGTTCTTGGGACAGAAGTCAGACAAGAGTGTCCGACCCACACGGGCAACGGAACTTTTGTTGGGTGTTATCCGTTACTGGATCATGCCTTTTTGGGAGAAACCTTGAAGCTCATCATCGACCGAGTCAGTAAACGATACGGCCGCGGGCCTTTTGCCCTGCGCGATTTCAGCCTGGAACTCAGCACAGGCGTGCTGGGATTGTTGGGTCCAAACGGCGCCGGCAAGACCACCCTCATGAGCATCCTCGCGACGATTACACGGGCGACTGAAGGACGCGTGCTCTGGAATGGCGCGGATGTGGCTGCCAGTCCCGATACCCTGCGCAGTGTGCTCGGATATCTGCCGCAGGATTTCGGCGTCTATCCCAACTTGAATGCCGTGGAATTTCTGGAGTACCTGGCGGCGGTGAAGGGACTCGATGCGGCGGCTTCCAGGCGGCGCATCGATGAACTCTTGAACCTTGTCAACCTGTCGGATGTACGAAAGCGTCCGCTGGGCGGCTACTCCGGGGGCATGAAGCAGCGCGTTGGCATCGCGCAGGCGCTATTGAATGATCCCAAGTTGCTGATCGTGGATGAACCAACCGCAGGTCTCGATCCCGAAGAGCGGGTGCGCTTTCGAAATTTGCTCTCGGAACTCTCTGGAGAACGCATCGTGATTCTCTCCACCCACATCGTGTCGGACGTCGAGGCGACTGCCACCGACATCGCGTTGATCTCGCAAGGATCACTGGTGGCCCATGCCTCGCCGGAGGAATTGTTGCGGCAGGTCGAAGGGCGAGTCTGGGAGTGGGTGGTGCCCAGCGCGGAACTCAATGCGGCCCGGCAACGCCACCTCATCAGCAATACCATGCGCCGCAGCGATGGCGTGCACGCGCGCGTGCTGGGAGAAAATCCTCCGCGCGGTGCGGAGCCGGTTGCACCCAATCTCGAGGATGCGTACCTCTACTGCCTCTCGCAGCATCGCGCGGTAGCCGCATGAAGCCAGTGCGCGTCCTTTATCACATGATTCGCGCTGACTTTCTGGAGCGCGCGCGGCGCTACAGTTTCCTGCTTACGATCGCCTTTACGATCTACTTGGGATACGCCGCGTTCGCGGGCCACATCGTGCTTCGCCTGGACGACTACCGCGGCGTCCTCAACTCCGCCTGGCTGGGCAGCGCGATGGCACTGGTGGGCGGCACATTTCTCAGCCTGGTCGGCTTTTACATCGTGAAGAACTCCATCCAGCGCGACCAGGACACGCGCGTCGGACGCATCCTCGCCACGACACCCATGAGCAAGAGTTTCTACACGCTTGCCAAGATGGCCAGCAATTTTGCGGTGCTGGCGTCCATGGTGCTGGTGCTGGCTCTCGCCACCGTGGCGACGCAGTTTCTCCGCGCCGAAGATACCCACATCGATGTCTGGGCGCTGCTCTCTCCCCTGCTGCTGCTCGCGCTTCCCTGCATGGCGTTCACGGCGGCGCTGGCGGTTCTTTTCGAGACTCTGCCGCTGCTGCGCAGTGGTTTCGGCAACGTCATTTATTTTTTCCTGTGGGCATTCCTGCTGATTGGTCCGGGCACCAAACTGATGGATAAGAACCAACCCATCTCTCCCGCCGCCAGCGTGGCGGATTTCTCCGGAGTCGTTTCCACCATGAGCCAAATGCAGACGGTAGTGCGCTCCATCGATCCGCAATACAAGGGCGGGTCCGCGCTAACCATCGGCGATGGAGAGGCGAAGCCCGCCAAACGCTTTACCTGGACAGGTGTCCAATGGAATTGGGCGCTCCTCCTGGGTCGAGCGGTGTGGACGGGAATGTCCATCGCCGTGGCGCTCCTGGC
>WNFI01178310.1_pt1 | contig 12281 bp, 10 predicted proteins | sample 5400471 | NCBI WGS metagenome assembly WNFI01 (sample SAMN13153348, study PRJNA577476) | soil metagenome | isolation source: 100 cm saprolite on Douglas fir-dominated hillslope | place: USA:California | collected 2013-09-17 | reverse complement strand
AGCCGGCCGGTCAGCGTCGGACATCTGGGCAGTCGGCAGCCTGCTGCCGAACGCGAACGCGACCGTACTTCGCACCCTCGCGGTTCGCTACAGCGGGACGACCTGGTCGCACGTGCCGACGCCCAACGTCGGATCCCAGGCCAACTCCTTCTATGGCGTGGCCGCGCTGCCGGACGGCACCGCCTGGGCGACCGGCATCTACACCACGGGCTCCGGCCATACCGGGCGCGCCCTGACCGAGCACTGGAACGGAAACGGACACGGCTGGACGGTCGTGCCGGCCGCTGACCCTGGCTCGCAGGACGACATGCTGTACAGCGTCGCGGCTATCAGCGACTCCGACGTCTGGGCGGTTGGCGGGTTCAGCGGACCGGACGGGTTCTTCCACCCGCTGATCGAGCACTGGAATGGCCATCACTGGACCGTGAGCAGCATCAAGGGCCTGCGCGGCGCTGACGGCATGCTCACGTCCGTGACGTCTGTTCCCGGCAAGGCCGTATGGGCCACCGGCCAGCTCGTCAACCACGCGCCGGATCAGCAGGTCGTCTTGTCCCTGGTGGGCGGTTCGTGGGTGGTTTCTCGCGGGACGGTGCGGACTCCCGGCGGAGCGGTCGCGAGCGCCGACCCGCAATCGATCGGTGTCTCGGCCCTCGGCCTGTGGGTGGCCGGGAATGACAGGGCCGGGCACTCAGGACTCAGCACGCTGGTCGAGGGACCAGGCTCGGGCGGCCTGAGGGAACTGCGCACGCCGAACCCGACGCCGCAAGACAACTACCTCAGCGGGATCGCTCCGGTAAACGGGGGTCATAACGCCTGGGGCATCGGCTACAGCCAGTCCGTCGCCACTGGCAACGCTTCATCACTGATCGAATTCGGATCGGCGGCCGGAGGCTGGAAGATCGTCCCCAGTCCGGACCCGGGCGCAGTCAACCAGGGCAACACCTTCATCAATGCCGTGTTCGGCTTCGCCAGCAACAACGTCTGGGCGGTCGGCACCTTCGATGGTGCCAGTGGCCAGCGCACGCTAATCCTGCACTTCACCGGAGGAGCGATCTAAGCTCTGCGGTCGCGCATGCGTTTCGGCTGACGGACATAACCCGATCTGTTCTGATAGGAGAAGACAGGTCTGGCTGAGCGCGGCCGCTCCTGGCCCGGTCGGGCTCGCCTGACCATCTGACCTAGCACGGGAGAGCCTGTGAGAGCTGTGCATGCTGTACTTGCCGTCGCCGCCGCAGCCGCGACGCTGGTGGCCGGCGGCGGGAGCGCGCTGGCTGCCCCCGCCCGTGGCCCGGCTGGTATCCGCGCTTTCTTCGCAGCGCCCGCACTCAGCAACCCCGGCGCGGCGTCGCCGTCGCTGTCGTTGTCGGTAGCTGCGGTCGGCGATCCGGAGCTTGCGACCATCGGCGCCCGCAACTCGCTGCAGTACTACACGCAGGTCAAGGGCAAGTGGAGGGGCACTCGGGTAGCGCCTGGGAACTCCGTATTCTCAGGTCCGTCTTTGATCAGTGGCCCAGGCACCGACGCTGCCATCGCAGTCCAGGGCTCCGGTCATTCGCTGGCGTTTTACATCAAGACCAGCGGCCGCTGGCGCAAGGAAACTGTGGCCGGGAAGGACACGACCTACTCGGCGCCTTCGCTCGCGCTGGGTCAATCCGCGCTTGCAATCGCGATCTTGGGCAATAACCACTCGCTGTGGTACTACTGGTTCACCACAAGCTGGCATAAGCACGAAATCCTCGGCGCCGGGCGCGCATTCTCGGCGCCGTCGCTGGCGCTCAGGGCGTCCGGCGAAGCTGATATCGCCGTCGAGGGCGCAAACCACACGCTGAGTTATCTCAGCGCCGCCAACCCGCTGCATTGGACGAACGATGTCATCGGGGCCGTCGGCACCACGTACTCAGCACCGTCACTGGCCGTGTCCGGCGGCGGCCAAGCAGTCATTGCGGTCGAAGGTCCGCATCACCAGCTCGTGGCCTTCAGTAGCGGGCGCGGCCGGTGGAGATCGCCTTCCAGGGCCCATCTCACTCGGTGACATTGCTGTTCTTTGACGCCGGCACCCGGGCGCCGGGCTGGGTGAACGACGTGATCACTCATGCGACCGGATCGGTCTACTCGGCACCGGCCCTGTTCGACCGCGGCGCCAAGCCAGCTGGCGAAGCCGATCTGGCCTTCCAGGGCAAAGGTGGCACGCTCTGGTACTACCACGCGCCGAAGCCTTCGAGTGCGGGGCGGGCGCCCAGCTTCACCGGCCTGAGGATCGGCGGCCCCGGCTCTACGTTTGGCGGCTGAGAGCCGTCGTTCTGAGTACAACCAGCCTGGATGATGAGGTTTGCGGCCACTGACCGTTCGGCCGCGAACGGTCAGCCGATACAGCGTTTCCTTTCCATTCGCCGGGTCCTGGCCTAGCCACCTGCCCATGGGCAGGGGTGACACCCGGCCGCTCGTTAGGTACTATGTAGTAAGTTACTGGCGAGTAGCAATTGATGGATCGGGCAGGAGCACTCAGATGGGGCACTTCAAGAGCAACCTCCGAGACATCGAATTCAACCTGTTCGAGGTGCTGAGGCGGCAGGACGTGCTGGGTGCCGAGCCGTTTGCCGAGGTGGACGAGGAGACGGCCCGCGGGATCCTGGACGAAGTCAACAGGCTGGCCGAGGGTCCTATCGCCGACTCGTTTGCCGACGCCGACCGCAACCCGCGTAGCGGAGTTCATCCTCGGCGCGAACCCGGCCGCCTGGATGTACTGCAACGGCCCGACGTTCTCCACCATCTTGTGGCACCTCGGCACGCCGGAGCAGCAGCGGTTCGCCCAGTGGGCGGTCGAGCGGGAATGGGGCGCCACGATGGTGCTCACCGAGGCCGACGCCGGCTCCGACGTTGGCGCCGGGCGCGCCAGGGCGATCGAGCAGCCTGACGGGACCTGGCACATCGAGGGTGTCAAGCGGTTCATCACCAGCGCCGAGCACGACCTGGCCGACAACATCCTGCACGTCGTGCTGGCCAGGCCCGAGGGCGCCGGACCAGGCACGAAGGGCCTGTCGATGTTTCTCGTGCCCAAGTACCAAGTCAACGACGACGGCACTCTAGGCGACCGCAACGGCGTGTACGTGACCAATGTCGAGCACAAGATGGGCCTGAAGGCTTCTACCACCTGCGAGCTCACCTTCGGCGCCGAGCACCCGGCAGTCGGCAGCCTGATCGGCGATGTGCACGACGGCATCCGCCAGATGTTCATGATCATCGAGTTTGCCCGGATGATGGTCGGCACGAAGGCCATCGCCGCGCTGTCGACCGGCTACCTCAACGCGCTTGACTACGCCAAGACTAGGGGCCAGGGTGCGGATCTCACCCAGGTGTCCGACAAGACCGCGCCCCGCGTGACGATCATGAAACACCCGGACGTCCGCCGCAGCTTGCTGTTGCAGAAAAGCTACGCCGAGGGCATGCGCGCCCTGGTGCTGTACACCGCCAGCCAGCAGGACGCTGTGCAACTCGCCGCAGCGCGTGGCGACCTGGACGAGATGGCTGCCGCGCTGAACGACCTGCTGCTTCCGATCGTCAAGGGCGTCGGCTCGGAACGCGGCTACGAGCTGCTAGCACAGTCCCTGCAGATCCTCGGTGGTTCCGGCTACCTCGAGGATTACCCCATCGAGCAATACATCAGGGATGCCAAGATCGACAGCCTGTACGAGGGCACCACCGCGATCCAGGGCATAGACCTGTACTTCCGCAAGATCGTCCGTGACCACGGGGCGGCCCTGAACTACTTGCTAGGGCAGGTACGGGAGTTCGCCGCAGCCGACAATGGCAACGGCCGGCTCAAGAAGGAGCGCTTTGCGCTGGCCGGTGCGGCCGAGAACATCGAGGCCATCGTCAACGCGATGAACCGCTTCTACGGCGCAAGCCTGGGGCAGGAAGCGGAGATATACCGGGTCGGCCTGAACACGACCAGGCTGCTGCTAGCGCTGGGCGACCTCGTGGTCGGCTGGCTGCTCGCGCGCCAGGCTGAGGTCGCGATCGCAAAGCTTGATCAGGGCGCGGCCCTGAGCGCCAGCGACCGGGCGTTCTATGACGGCAAGGTGGCAGCTGCCGGGTTCTTCGCGGCGACCGTGCTGCCGCGCCTGGCGGCAGAGCGCGAGATCGCTGAGGCGACCTCTTTGGACCCGATGGAACTGGCCGAAGAGGCGTTCTAGCCGGCCCCGCCAAGGGACCTAGGCGCACCGATCGGCTGCAGCGGGTGTCCCAGGGGATGCCTCCTGCGCTGACTGATCGCCGCGTCCGGCTCCACGAACCACTCGTAACCAAACGCCAGCCCGAAGACCGGTGGCGGCAGCGCGACCATGAGCCGGGCCAGCCGCGCCGTCCTGCTCGTCTCGCGCAGGAACGAGGTATGCGCGGCAATCGCCGCCTGCTTGTGCCGGGCGTAGCGCCGGACGCTTATCCGGTGAGTGATCGCGGCCCTCGGGGTGAAGGACACTCCGATTGCCTCCGGGTCATAACGCACCAGGAGCCTGAGCGGACGGGCCCGCCTGAACGCCAGCCGGACAAGTTCACGGGGCAGCGTCGCCTCTAGCACTCGGATGCCGGTCAGCTCTGCGGCGCGGGCTCCCACCCGGTGGACCTGGAGATGATCGCGATGGCCGTACCCGCCGCGCGGGTCGTAGCTCAGCAGCAGGTCAGCGTGCTCTTCGCGGATCAGCGCGCGCAGCCGACCGGCGGCCTCGTCCACATCCGCGCGGGCGAACCTGAGCCGCCCGGGCGGATCCGGGAACAGGATCGGCCCGTGCCCGCTGTCGGCGTAGCCGAGATGCGCGACGCGCGCTGCTCCCAGCCGCGAGGCGCTCGTGGCGAGCTCATCCAGCCGGGCGCGCGCGCCAGGCCCGGTCTCCGGATTTACTACCCCGTCGGTGGCCACGACGATGATCACGCGGTGTCCTTCGGCCGCCAGACGCGCGAGCGTGCCGCCCGTCAGCAGCGCCTCATCGTCGGGATGGGCGTGGAACGCGATGATCGTGGCCATGACCGCCATGTTCGCAGCATCCGGGCTGCGGCACGCGCTGCAGGCTCGCTCGCAACGCCCGCCTGGCTTAGGACCAGGCCAGCATCCGCAACGGCTCTGCCAGCATGGCGCCCACATCCCGCAGCACGGCCGAGCCCAGGTCACCGTCCACAAGCCGGTGGTCGAATGACAGCGCCAGCGTGCATACCTTACGGACGGCCAGGTCGCCGTCGACGACCCACGGTGCGTCCTTAACCTGGCCGAGCGCGAGAATCGCGGCCTCACCGGGGGACAGGATCGGGGTGCCGGTGTCCACGCCGAAGATGCCGACATTGGTGATGGTGATGGTGCCGCCCGACAGATCGGCCAGCGTTGCCTTCCCGGCGCGTGCCGTCTCGGCCAGCTGGGCTAGCGCCCTGGCCAGGTCCGGCAGGGTCAGCGCGTGCGCGTTCTTGATGTTAGGCACCACCAATCCGCGGTCGGTGGTCGCGGCGATGCCCAGGTTGACGTAGTGCTTGATCACGATCTCCTGCGCGACGTCGTCCCAGCTCGCATTGATCATCGGATGCCTGGCAGCCGCGACCAGCAACGCCTTCGCAACCAGCAGTAGCGGGGAAACGCGAACCTCGGCGAACTCCGGGAGCTCGCGCAGCCGGGCCGTCGCCGTCATCGTGTCAGTGATGTCGATCTGGAGGAACTCGGTGACATGCGGGGCGGTAAAGGCGCTCGCCGCCATCGCCGCGGCGGTGTGCTTGCGCACGCCCCGGATCGCGATCCGCCCTTCCCGCTCCGCCGGCGCGGTGACGCCAGTCTGGATAACCATTCCGGGCAAGGTAACGGGGCCGCCATCGCGATCCGCGCTCGCAGCGCGCTGTACGTCGTCCCTGGTAATCGAGCCGTTCGGCCCGGTGCCGGTCAATCCGCCGAGGTCCACGCCCAGGTCCTTCGCCAGCTTGCGTACGGGCGGCTTGGCTAGCACGGTGCTGCCGCCCGATCCGTTGGCTGCCGCCCCGGCCGGGGCCGATGGCTGGCTCGCGGCCGACAAGGCCGCGCCGGGGGCGGCTGCAGTCACTGCCGCCGGCGCCGCCAGGCTGGCCTTACCGCCGTCGGCTCGCTGGTCCGGTCCGGCCTTGCGCGCCCGGCGGCCAGTCGTGCCCAGCTTGACGCCGTAGCCGACCAGGACCGCCTGCCGCTCAGCTTTGGGCGCGGGGCTGCCGTGCATGCCGGGCTCGGTAGCGCTCTCGACCGGCGGCGAAGGCACCAGGTCCTCGGTCTCGCTGATTGCTCGCTGCATGATTGCCTCGGCCGGGACGTCGGCCGGAGGTGTAGCGGTTGTCCCGGCGGGGCTGGTGTTAACCGAGATGATCGGCGTGCCGACGTCCGCGGTCGCGCCCTCCGGCACGAGCAGGTCGGCCACCACGCCGGCGTACGGGCTGGGCAGTTCGACGACGGCCTTGGCCGTTTCGATCTCGACGATGATCTGGTTAACGGTGACAGTGTCACCAGGGTGCACGTGCCATCTGACGATGTCAGCCTCGGTGAGGCCTTCTCCGACGTCAGGGAGCTTGAACTCCTTGATATCTGACATTGCGGGGCCTCTCAGTAACCGAAGGTCCGGTCGACGGCGTCCAGGATCCGGTCCAGATCCGGCAGGTAATGCTCTTCCAGCCTGGACGGCGGATAGGGCGTGGTGTAGGCGCCGACCCGCAGCACCGGGGCCTCAAGGTTGTAGAAGCACTCCTGCGACACGCGCGCGGCGACCTCGGCGCCGATGCCGCCGCTGACGACTGCCTCGTGCACGACGACGCACCTGCTGGTCTTACGTACCGAGTCGAAGATCGTCGCGGTGTCCAGCGGTGCCAGCGAGCGCAGGTCAATGATCTCGACTGACCGCCCTTCGCTGGCTGCGGCGACGGCTGCTTGCGCGCAGGTCCGCACCATCGGGCCGTAACACAGCACGGTCACGTCGGCGCCGGCGACCAGGACTCGCGCCTTGTCCATCGTCAGCGCCGTGGCGAGCGCGCCCTCGACATCCACCTCGGCCTTGTCCCAGTAGCGGCGCTTGGGCTCGAAGAATATGACCGGGTCGTCACTGATAGCGGCCTGCTGGATCATCGTGTAGGCGTCAGCGGGATCGCCGCAGGAGACGACCCGCAATCCCGGCGTGTGCGCGAACAGCGCCTCCGGCGACTCACTGTGATGCTCGACCGCCCCGATGCCGCCGCCGAACGGGATCCTGACCACAACCGGCAGGCGCAGGTTGCCGAGCGAGCGATACCTCATCTTGGCAAGCTGGCTGACGATCTGGTCGAACGCCGCCCAGCTTTCCGACGTCCTCGCCCATGATCAGCGCCTTGGGGTTATTTTCCAGCGCCTTTCGCAGTCCCTCGTTGAGCGCCTTTGACAGGGTTAGCGTGGTCATCGTCCTGCCTCCTCGCCGACAAACGAGTCAAGATAGGCGGCGAACTCGGCGCGCTCGGCCGAGAGCTGAGCGGTTTCGCTGGTGAGCACGTCGTCGAACATTGACGTGGGCTCGGGATCGGGCATCTCCAGGCAAGCGACCCGGACCCGGCTGCCGATCTGCGCGGCCTCGGCTTCGACCTCGTCGAAGAATGACATGTCAGCGAGTTCATTGCGGATCAGGTACTGCTTCACGCGCTCGATCGGGTCCTTCAGCTTCCAGGCCTCGAGTTCTGCCGACAACCGGTACCTGGTCGGATCGTCGGTCGTGGTGTGCGCGCCCATGCGGTAGGTGAAGGCCTCGATCAGCGTCGGGCCCTGGCCTTCCCTGGCCGCTTGCAGAGCCTTACGGGTAACGGCCAGGCAGGCGAGCACGTCGTTGCCGTCCACTCGGCAGCCGGGGAAGCCGAAGCCGCGTGCGCGCTGGTACAGCGGCGTCCGGCTTTGCCGCTCCAGCGGTTCGGAGATGGCCCACTGGTTGTTCTGGCAGAAGAAGACGACCGGAGCGTTGTTGACCGATGCCCAGATGAACGCCTCATTGACGTCACCCTGGCTGGTCGCGCCGTCGCCGAAGTAGGCGATTACCGCCTCGCCGTCCTCGCCGACCGCGCCGTCGCGCTGGATTCCCATCGCGTAACCGGTGGCATGCAGCGCCTGGCTGCCGATCACGATCGTGTACAGGTGGAAGTTGTGCGCCGTCGGATCCCAGCCACCGTGGCTGACCCCGCGGAACAGCTCGAGAAGCTTGGTCGGGTCCAGGCCGCGGCACCAGGCCACGCCGTGCTCCCGGTAGGTGGGAAACGCCATGTCGCGCGGGCCGAGGGCACGCCCGGAGCCGACCTGGGCTGCCTCCTGGCCGAGCAGGGACGCCCAGATCCCGAGCTCGCCCTGACGCTGCAGCGCGATGGCCTCGAAGTCGATCCGGCGGACTATGACCAGGTCACGGTAGAGGGATTTGATCTCATCGGCAGAAATTTCCAGCGGGTAGTCGGGATGCTCGACTCGCTCCCCTTCGGGGGTGAGGAGCTGAATCAGCTCTGCCCGATCCGCCTGCCTGGCTTCCTCGCGGGCTGGTGCCCGTGCGGCAGTGCGGGAGGCGGCTCGCCCGGCATCTTTGACGGCCACGTGCCACTCCTTGCATGCTCATGCCCGGTCGGGTCTAGCCCGGACCGGCCGGTCTCATGTCCATTGTGCTGCGACAGTACTATCGGCGCGTCAGGGTAGGTCAACCAGTGGGTGCGGCCGCGGAGCGAGGGTGACGCAAGTCACGAAACGGGTCACCGCAGCCATTATTAGCCTACCCGCGGTGGGCAGTATCCCCGAAAACCCGCCCTGCCGCCCGAAAACCCGGACGCAACGAGGCTCCGCGCCGTTGCTCGCGTACTGTTCGGGATGTGCCGAGATTCGTCATCGATGTCATGCTCAAGCCCGAGATCCATGACCCGCAAGGCGAGGCGATCGCTAGTGCCTGCCGGCGGCTTGGTTTTGACCAGGTTGCCGGCGTCCGCCAGGGCAAGCGCTTCGAGGTCGAGCTGGCCGGGCCTGCCACAAAGGAGCAGATTTCGAAGCTCGCCGCCGAGCTGCTCGCCAACCCCGTGATCGAGGAATTCGCCGTCCATCCGGCCTGATTCGGCAGAACAACGGCCCCCGCAACACCCGGCCTTACCTTATTGTTATTTTCCCCGGGGGGCTGCGCCGCGCCCCAAACTTGCCGCTAACAGCGGCCAGGAGCGGCGTAATCGCAGGTCAGCGCCCCTAACAAGAAGCTGCGCGGGCTGCCAGTACCGCACTGTTCGTCCAGAGATCGCCTAAGTTAATGATTATCGCAGCGCGTCCGGGGAAGCCTCCACAATGTGAACTGACTGTTGCAGCGACGGGGCTGAGGAGCGGATGCGATCTCGGGTGTTCCATTCTGAGGAGCCAGCCGCAGACGTGGAGTTCTGCCTGGTCTTCCCCAGGGAATCGCTAAGCGTTCCGGTTATGCGCCGGGTCCTCGGGGACACCCTCAGAAGCCTCGGTGTAGATGAGCGTTGCATCAGTGATCTCCTGCTCGCTGTGACCGAGGCATGCACCAACGTGCTGCGGCATGCCGGGCCCGGCCGGCGGTACGAACTTGTCGCGCACGTGAGCAGCAAGCGCTGCGTGCTCGAGGTGCTGGACAGCGGCCGGGGCTTTGACCCGGCCACACTCGCTCGCCGGTCGGTGATGCGGCGTCCGGTCCGGCCTGTACCGCGGCTCCGTCGCCTCCCGGCGCCGCCGCCCGGTCCGCCCACAACGCTGCGCGGCCGAATCACGAGGTCCCGTCGGCTGGCCAGGGAGCGAGCCCTCGCCGACCTGCCCGAATCCGGTCGTGGCCTGGCAATCATGCGGGCCTGCGTCGATGACGTCACGATGCAGAGCAAGCCGGGCCAGGGCACGATTGTCTCCCTGCAGAAGAGGCTCGAGTGGCGCAGCGACGCGCCGCTGCCGCTGCGTGCGGCCTCACAGCTCAGGGACGCCGGCTGAGGCGGTAGCCTGCAGGCATGCGCCGCCCGCGAGGACGCCCATGACGGCTCGGATCGGAGTCGTTACCTTCCCAGGCTCGCTGGATGACCGTGATGCGCAGCGAGCCGTGCAGCGAGCTGGCGGCCAGCCGGTCGAACTCTGGCACGCGCAAGCCACGCTGCACGGAGTCGACGCGGTAATCCTCCCTGGCGGCTTCTCCTATGGCGACTACCTGCGGTGCGGTGCCATCGCCAGGTTCGCGCCAGTCATGGGGGAGATCGTCCAGGCCGCAGCAAGGGGCCTGCCGGTCCTGGGGATCTGCAATGGCTTTCAGATCCTGTGTGAGGCGCACCTGCTGCCCGGTGCGCTGACCAGGAACGAGAATCTCCACTTCGTGACCAGGGACATCAAGATCGCGATCGAGAACACCAGCTCGGCCTGGACTTGCCGGTACCAGCCCGGTCAGCAGATCACCATCGTGCTCAAAAGCGGCGAGGGCGCATACATGGCTGACGCGCAGACCGTCTCCAAGCTCGAGGCTAACGGCCAGGTCCTGGCCAGGTACGCGAGCGGCAACCCGAACGGGTCAGTGGCTGAAATCGCTGGCGTGGTGAGCGAGGCCGGTAACGTGGCCGGCCTAATGCCGCATCCCGAGCATGCCATTGACCCGCTGACCGGCCCGGCTGACGACGGCCTCGACTTCTTTACCTCGGTACTTCAAGCGATAGGCGGCGCATGACCAGCTCGGAGGCGGTGACTCAGGACGCCGTTACCGCTGTGGTTACCCAGGACACCGTGGCGGCGGCGGCCGCGACTCCGGATCGCCGGCAGCCGTTCGCGGCGCTGGGCCTCACTCCGCAGGAGTTCGCGCGTGTCGTCAGCATCCTGGGCCGCAGGCCGACGGACGCTGAACTGGCGATCTACTCAGTCATGTGGAGCGAGCACTGCTCCTACAAGTCATCGCGCAAGCACCTGCGGCAATTCGCCGACAAGGCGCCCGTTACCGATGTGCTCCTGGCAGGCATGGGCCAGAACGCAGGCGTAGTCGACATCGGTCATGGTTACGCGGTGACGTTCAAGATCGAATCTCATAATCATCCGTCCTACGTGGAACCTTTTCAGGGCGCGGCCACCGGGGTCGGCGGCATCGTGCGGGACATCCTGGCGATGGGCGCCCGCCCGGTGGCCGTCATGGACGCACTGCGATTCGGGCCGGCTGGTGCGCCGGACACGCGACGGGTGCTGCCCGGGGTGGTGGCCGGGATCTCCTTCTACGGCAACTGCCTTGGCCTGCCCAACATCGGCGGCGAGCTAGCGTTCGATCCCTGTTATGCCGGCAATCCGCTGGTCAATGCGTTGTGCATAGGCGTGCTGCGGCATGACGATCTCAAGCTGGCCGCCGCGACCGGGCCCGGTAATCAGGTGATTCTGTTCGGTTCGCGCACTGGCCCAGACGGCATTGGCGGCGCCTCGGTGCTGGCGAGCGCTTCATTCGGAGGCGCAGGCGAGGGCGCCAAGCGGCCGAGCGTGCAGGTCGGTGACCCGTTCATGGAGAAGTTGCTAGTCGAATGCTGCCTTGAGCTCTACGCGGCGGACCTGGTCGTCGGCATCCAGGATCTCGGCGCGGCGGGCGTGGCCTGCGCCACGACCGAATTGTCTGCGAGCGGCGGGACCGGGATGCGGGTCAGGCTCGACGCCGTTCCGCTTCGCGACGGGTCACTCGGGCCGCCCGAGATCCTGATGAGCGAATCGCAGGAGCGGATGATGGCGATCGTCACGCCGGAAAACGTCGAGCAGTTCTTGGCCATCTGCGCGAAATGGGACGTCCTGGCCGCCGTGATCGGCGAGGTCACCGATACCCGCCGGCTCGAGATGACCTGGCACGGTGAGCAAGTAGTCGACATCCCGCCGGGCACGGCTGCAGCCGACGGCCCGGTTTGCGACCGCCCGGCGCGCCGCCCGGATGGCCAGGACGCACTGGCTGGCGCCGATGCGGCGCGGCTGCCGCGGCCAGCCTCGGGCGAGGAACTTCGCGCTGATCTGCTGCTGCTGCTCGGCTCGCCGGAGGCGGGGGACCGGACCTGGGTCACCGAGCAGTATGACCGCTATGTCGGCGGTGACACCGTGCTGGCCATGCCGCACGACGCCGGGCTGCTGCGGGTGGACGAGTCGACCGGTCTCGGCGTTGCGCTGGCTACCGACGGCAACGGCAGGTTTTGCCAGCTCGACCCCTATACCGGTACGCAGCTGGCGCTGGCTGAGGCCTACCGGAACGTGGCCGTCACCGGTGCGCGGCCGCTCGCTGTAACCAACTGCCTCAACTTCGGTTCGCCGGAAG
>WNFI01063240.1_pt1 | contig 12281 bp, 12 predicted proteins | sample 5400471 | NCBI WGS metagenome assembly WNFI01 (sample SAMN13153348, study PRJNA577476) | soil metagenome | isolation source: 100 cm saprolite on Douglas fir-dominated hillslope | place: USA:California | collected 2013-09-17 | reverse complement strand
TTCTCGGTCCGGGCCATGTCCAGCGACGGCCATTTTCGAGCTCACGGCAGACGGCAGGTCGATCTCACGGCATCGCTGCAGCGGCCGCCCGTGGAGGGTGCCATCCGCATCCGCATCGTCAATTTGAGCCTCGCGGGAGCCTGCATCGAGAGCGGCGAGTCATTCGGCAAAGGCAGCTGGGTCATGCTCGAAATCGTCGCTCCCACGCTGTGGGACCCTCTCATTCTGCGGGGCCGCGTGGTCTGGACCAGCGAGAGCCCCGGGCCCTCGGCCGATCCGCCGCAGGCGAGTCGGCCGCAAACGAAACCGTCAACCCGCGCCGGGCTGCACTTCGAGCACCACGAGGCGGCCCTCACGTTCGCGCTGTACGAGCTCTTGTCGGCCCAAGGCTACGACGTGTGACGATTTCGTGGCAGCGGGTAGCTCATGGTGGGAACCAGCTCGCTGCGGCGCTTTTGGACCTCGCGCAGCAGCCGAGCTCGAGCGCCTTCCCGGGCGTCGATCAGGCGTAAGGGCTTCTTGCTCATCTTCTTGTCGCTGAGCAGCGCGTAGGTGAGCCAAGGAAACACCGCGGTGACGTCGGCGTGAACGTAGACGCTTCCGGTTGCGACGCTCTCGGCGCTGACCTTGCCCCAGGTGTGACCTTCGCCGGCGGGGCAGGAGCTGAGCGCGCCGTTGTCGACCGGATCGACGCAGAACTGCACGTCGATGTCGAAGCCGGTGGTGGGCACCATCAGGATCTGGTCGAGCAGCGGCTCCCCCTGCAGCGTGTAGTTCTTGGGCACCCCGCCGCCCAGGATCCAGATCGCGAGCCGCTTGCTGCCGTGGTGCCGGCCCCAGTGCTGCAGCGCCGCCATGGCGAAGACGTCCTCGTTGATGTCGATCTCGAACCTGAACGTGTCGGGAAAGAGCCGGCGCAGCTTGACGGCGTTGAGGAAGATCGAGCCGTCCTGCACCGCGCCGACGAAGATCGGCACGCCGTGCCGGTAGCAGGCCCCGAGCAAGGACGGCTGGATCCCTTCGCCCCGGCCGCCTCGGCCGACCCCGAGCGCGCGCTCCATGCGGCCGATGTCGCGGCCGAGCAGGGCGTGGAACTCCGGCGTGGTCATCCGGCGCTGGTAGTCGGGCCCCTGCATCAGCGCGGAGAAGAGGCGGTCGGTGTCGAGCAGCGCTTCCTCCCAGAAGCCGAGGTCGTAGATGCGGATGACGCGCGCGAGCCGCAACGCGAGGTCTCCCGCGTTCGGGTTCACCTCGCGGATGGCGTGGCCGATGATCCGGTGCGCATCGTGGTACAGGTTCGCGCCGGTGGTGGTGAGGGCGCTGATCACGCCGTGCTCGATGAGCGGGATGAGGCAACTCTGGTGCAGCCCCGCCGGCGTCATCGCGCCGGAGAGCGTGAGAAAGATGCTCGCGTCCTCCTCCATCGAGCGGCGCATCAGCTCGAAGGCGGTGCGCTCCTGCCGGCCGACGTAGGCCGAGAAGGAGTGGGCGAGGAGCTCGCGGGCGCTCTGCTTTCCGGTGATCGGCCGGGGGTTCACGTTGCGCGCCTTCTGGAAGGGCCTGCGCAACCGCGACTTGCTCGTGCTGGGGTTCGCCATGGGGCGCGCAATGTAGTCGACCGGTCCCCCGCCGTCACCCGGCTTTGTTAGGCTCGCGCCATGTGCACACTCTTGCTCGCGCTCCAGGCCACGGCGCGAATGCCGCTCGCCGCCTCGGGAAACCGCAACGAGTTCCTCGCGCGTCCGGCCAGCGGACCGCGGTTGTACCCAGCCGCGGAGCCCGGCACACCCACGGTGGTCATGCCTCGCGACGAGAAGGCGTTGGGCACTTGGCTGGGCTTCAACGACCGCGGCGTCTTCGTCTGTCTGACCAACCGGCGCGGGCCCTTGGATCCCGCGCGGGCCTCGCGCGGAGAGCTCGTGGTGCAGGCGCTGCAGAAGCCCGGCGTGGCAGCGCTGCGGGAGTTCCTCCAGCGGGTGCCCGCCGAACGCTACAACGGCTTTCACCTGGTCTTCGCCACCGCGCGCGAGGCGGCGGTCTTGATCTGCGACGGCTCGCGCAGCGAGCTGCGCGAGCTGGGGCCCGGATTGCATCTCATCACCGAGCGGTCGTTCGGCGCCGGCGAGGGCGCGCGAGAGAAGAGCGTGCTGCGCGAGTTCGAGGAGCTGTTCCAGCGCGGCGAGCCCGACCTGATCGCCCTGCGCGAGCCGCTGCGCCGCCACGGGCCGGACGAGGCGCCGCTGGAGAGCGCCTGCGTGCACGCCGACGCGCTGGGCTACGGCACCCGCTCCTCGCTGCAGCTCCGCGTGCCGCACCAGGGCCCCGCTACCGCGCTGTGGACCGAGGGCCATCCGTGCACCCAGCCTGCACAGGAGATCTCCACGCTCGTCGCCCCGCTCTTCAGGCGCAATCCAGAGCCCTGAACGCCACCATTAATCCCACCGCTCAGTTGAGTTGACCCCGCCGCCGGAGGCGGCCCGGCCGGGAGTCCGGCCGTCAGCGGAGGGAGGCTCGTCGGGCTTAGAGCCAGAGGCGGAAGAAGTAGACGAGCTTCTCCTTCAGCCGCTGGAAGGTACCGCGCTTCTCCCAGAGGTCGCGGTCGATCTCCTGCGACTCGCGAGCGTCCGCCTCGAAGCGCTCCCGGAGCGCGGCGCAGACCGCCCGGTCGACGATGGCGAGAGCCACCTCCAGGTTGTAGCTGAGGCTGCGCTGGTCCAGGTTGTAGGAGCCGATCGCCGCCCACTCGTCGTCGACCAGCACCGTCTTCGCGTGCAGCATGGTGGGAAGGAACTCGAGGATGTGCACGCCGTTGCGCAGCAGTCGCGTCCACGTATATTGGCTCGCCCAGCGGATCCCGGGCACGTCGCTGTGCAGCGGAACCATCACGCGCACATCGCAGCCGCGGCGGGCGGCGCCGACCAGCGCCCGCCGCCAGCTCCGGTTGGGGATGAAGTAGGCGCTCTGGATCAGCACGCTCCTCTTCGCCGTGTGCACCGCGTACAGGAAGTGGTTCTGGATCTGCTTGCGATCCCGGCGTCGCCCGGCTGCCAAGGCCTGCACCCGCGCCTCGCCGCCGGCCTGGGCTGCCGGCGCCAGGAGCGGGAGCTGCCGCGCCGCGGGCGCGACGTGGCGAAAGGTCGAGTCGAACAGCTTCTGCAGCTCGGCCACCACCGGCCCCTCGACGCGCACGCCGACGTCGCGCCAGCCGCCGCCGTGCCAAGGCTCCTCGCGCGGCGCGTACTCATCGCCGAGGTTGAACCCGCCGGTGAAGGCGACGCGCCCGTCGACGAGCAACAGCTTGCGGTGGTCGCGCACCGACCAGCCCCAGTGCGCTCTCCACGGACCCACCGGGTGGAAGACCTCGAGTTGCACGCCCGCCTCGACCATCGGCTCCCAGACCGCGGGGTCGAGTCCGTGCGAGCCCGCTCCGTCGATCACGCAGCGGACGGCCACGTCCGCGCGGGCTTTCTCGACGAGCGCTCGCACGAAGCGTCGTCCGGTGGCGTCGCCCCCCCCGCCGCCACACAGCACCTGCACCCGGTGCCCGGTGGCCATCCGGCCGGGCTGGAGGCTGTGCGAGAGAGCATCTGCCCCCAGCTGGACCCCGCCTGCCTCTTCTGGCAGCGAGGAGACCAAAGCGCGCCCTAGCCGCCCGCTTCCATCGAGAGCAGGGCCCGCTTGTTCTCCTTGCTCTTGAACTCCTCTGCCTCGGGAAGCGGATCCTTCTGCTTGTTGATCATGGGCCACTTGGTGGCGAGCTCGGCGTTCAAGGCGGTGTACTCCTTCCACTTCTCCGGGACGTCGTCCTCGGGGAAGATCGCCTTGGTGGGGCAGACCGGCTCGCAAGCGCCGCAGTCGATGCACTCGTCGGGATGGATGACGAGGAAGTTGGCCCCTTCGTAGAAGCAATCCACCGGGCAGACCGCGACGCAGTCGGTGTACTTGCACTTGATGCAGGGGTCGGTCACCACGAACGCCATGTCGTTCTCCTTGCAGCGCGCAAGAGCCGCGCCAAGCCGTCTCTTAGCAAGCGCGCGCTGGCACCGCTACTGCGGGCCACCGCTCGGGACCAGGAAGGCGGGGTCGACCCCCAGGTCGCGAATGGCGGCGTCCCAGACCTTCGCGGCCGGCGTCTCCAGCACGCGCCGGGCCGAGGCGGTACCGGTCAGCCAGCCCCCGACCATCACTTCCTTTTCGAGCTGGCCGGGCCCCCAACCCGCGTACCCCAGGCACAGGCGGTAGTCGCCGGGCGGTCCCTCGAGCAGCACCTTGAGGCTGTCGGTGGACATGCTCAGGTAGATGCCGTTCACCACCTCGACCGAGTCGGCGACGTCGCCGCGCCGGTGCAGGAGGAAGCCGCGATCGCGCTGCACCGGGCCGCCTTTGTACGCCGTGCCAGCGCTGCGCTGCATGTGGATGCCGTGCGCGCGGCCGATCTCGTCGAGGGTGATCTCGCTCGGGTGGTTGACGACGATGCCCATCGCCCCCTCCTTCGAGTGCTCGACCAGAAGCACCACCGACCGGGCGAAGTTTTCGTCGTCCATCTGCGGGACCGCGATGAGGAATCCGGGGGCAAGCTCGCTCACGCTCCCAGCATTGTGCGAAGTGCGATGGGAGCGCAACCCTCGACCGCTCGGAGCCCGTCAGGTCTTGCGAAAGGAGGCGAGCAGGGCGGCGATCCGGTCCGCCCCTTCGCGCCGCAGGGTCTCCAGATTCGCCCGCGCGATGCGCTCGCTGACCGACGGAGGGGAAGCTGCGGCGAGCACCTCCGGCCGGAGCGAGCCCGGGTCGACGAACACCGAGCCCTGCTCGCCGCGCACCGCCTCCAGGACCGTCGCGCGGACGAGCTGCAGCGTCGGGTCCGGGCTGCGGCGGATGAAGCTCACCGCGCGGTGCGCGTCTGCGAGATCCTGCGGCAGCCCGGGATGGAAGGCGACGCAGCAGAAGGCAGCAGCGCCGAAGGGTGCGCCCGCGCGCGGTCGCGCCAGCTCGTCGCGCACCGCGGAGCAGAGTTGCGCGAACGCCTCGGCGCCGGCCGCTCCCTCAGCCAGCGCGGGGTCCAGCGCAGGGAAGATCAGCAGCGCCACCTCGACCGAGTCCGCGGGCAGCGCCTCGATCTCGAACACCGCCTGCGCGGCCGCCTGCGCGGCCTGCGCGAACGCCGCGCTGCCCCGCGGCCCCCCGCGGTCGAGCAGGACCTGACGGTGCAGCTTGCCCGCCGCGCGGCAGGGCCTCGCGTAGGGGCAGAGGCCCAGGGCTTCGACGAAGTCGCGCAGCCAGGCGTCGTTGCGGGCCAGCGCCGCCTCGGCCGGGGTGGTCATGGGACCGCTGCCGTGTTAGACGCCACAGCCCAAATGCCGCGCCGCCAAGACCTCAAGTCGATCCTCCTTCTCGGCTCTGGACCCATCGTCATCGGACAGGCCTGCGAGTTCGATTACTCCGGCGTGCAGGCGCTCAAGGCGCTGCGCGAAGAGGGGTACCGCACCATCCTGCTCAACTCCAACCCGGCCACCATCATGACCGACCCGGAGTGGGCCGATCGGACCTACATCGAGCCGCTCACGGTGGAGGCGGCCGAGCGTGTCCTCGCCGCCGAGCGCCCCGACGCGGTGCTGCCCACCCTCGGCGGCCAGACGGCGCTCAACCTGGCGGTGCGGCTGGCGCGGGAAGGGATCCTGGCGAAGTACGGCTCCCAGCTCATCGGCGCGCAGCTCGACGCCATCGAGAAGGCCGAGGACCGCCAGCGCTTCAAGGACACGATGACCTCCATCGGCATCGACGTGCCGATGAGCGGGGTTGCGCACAACATCGATGAGGTGGCGGAGATCGGCCAGCGCCTCGGCTTCCCTCTCATCCTGCGCCCGAGCTTCACGCTGGGCGGGCTGGGCGGCGGCATCGCCTACAACCACCAGGAGCTCGACACGATGGGCCGGCGCGCCCTCGAGTACAGCCCCACCCACGAGGTGCTGATCGAGGAGAGCGTGCTGGGCTGGAAGGAGTACGAGCTGGAGGTGATGCGCGACAACCAGGACAACGTCGTCATCATCTGCAGCATCGAGAACATCGACCCGATGGGCGTAGCGGCCGCATCGTGGTGATCGAGATGAACCCGCGCGTGTCGCGCAGCTCGGCACTGGCTTCCAAGGCCACCGGGTTCCCCATCGCCAAGATCGCGGCCAAGCTGGCGGTCGGCTATTCGCTGGACGAGCTCAAGAACGACATCACCCGCTCCACCCCCAGCTCGTTCGAGCCGGCCATCGATTACGCGGTGGTGAAGATCCCCCGCTTCAACTTCGAGAAGTTCCCGCACGCCGACCAGACGCTCACCACCAGCATGAAGTCGGTGGGCGAGGTCATGAGCATCGGGCGCACGTTCGCGCAGGCGATGCAGAAAGCGCTGCGCTCGCTGGAGCAGGCCTACGACGGACTCGCAAGCCCCACCGGGCGCGACCGCGGTCCCTTCGCCTACTCCGAGGCGGAGAAGGAGGAGATCCGCGCCCAGGTCAAGGTGCCCACGCCGCGGCGGATTTTCTGGCTGGCGGAGGCGCTCCGCGCCGACATCCCGGTGGACGAGATCCACGCGCTCTGCGCCATCGACCCTTGGTTCATCCGGGAGATCGACGGCATCATCCTGGCGGAGAAGCAGCTCGTGGCGGCGGCGAGCGCCTTGCCGCTCGGAGCCGCTGTGCCCGATCTGCCGGCGCTCAAACGGCTCGGATTCTCCGACCATCGCATCGCGCGGCTGACCGGCCACAGCGAGGACAAGGTGGCCCAGCAGCGCGCGCGCGAAGGGCTGAAGCCGGGGTTCAAGCGCGTCGACACCTGCGCCGCCGAGTTCGAGGCCAACACGCCGTATCTCTACTCGACCTACGAGGACGAGGATGAGGTCCGCCCGACAGCGCGCAAGAAGGTGATGATCCTTGGCTCCGGCCCCAACCGCATCGGGCAGGGCGTCGAGTTCGACTACTGCTGCGTGCAGGCGTCCTATGCGCTCCGCGAGGCGGGATACGAAACGATCATGGTCAATTGCAATCCGGAAACGGTGTCGACGGATTACGACACCAGCGACCGGCTCTATTTCGAGCCGCTCACGCTCGAGGACGTGGTGGAGATCGCCCGCGCCGAGCAACCGATGGGCGCCATCGTGCAGTTTGGCGGCCAGACCCCGCTCAAGCTGGCGGAGGGGCTCTCCGCCGCGGGCATCCCCATCCTCGGCACCACCGTGGAGGCGATCGACATCGCCGAGGACCGCGAGCGCTTTGCGCGCCTCGTCGAGGAGATCAAGCTCCTGCAGCCGGAGAACGGCATCGCGCGCTCGGCCGACGAGGCGCTCGCCACCGCCCGCCGCATCGGGTACCCGGTGATGGTGCGGCCCTCCTTCGTGCTCGGCGGGCGCGCCATGGAAGTGGTCTACGACGACGAGGGTCTGAAGACCTCCTCCACCGAGGCGGTGCGGGCGAGCGAGGAGCGGCCCATCCTCATCGACCGGTTCCTCAAGGACGCCATCGAGGTCGACGTCGACTGCGTCGGCGACGGCAGCGCCTACCTGGTGTGCGGCGTGATGGAGCACATCGAGGAGGCCGGCATCCACTCCGGCGACTCGGCCTGCGCGCTGCCGCCCTTCAGCCTGCCCGCCGACGTGGTGGCGGAGATCTCGCGGCAGGCCATCGCGCTCGCCCGCCACCTCAAGGTGGTGGGCCTGATGAACGTGCAGTTCGCGGTGCAGGCCGGACGCATCTACGTCCTCGAGGCCAACCCTCGCGCCTCGCGCACCGTGCCATTCGTGGGCAAGGCCACCGGGGTGCCTTGGGCGCGCATCGCCGCGCTCTGCACGGTGGGGAAGACGCTGCAGCAGCAGGGCATCTTACGCACGGTGGTGCCGCGCCACCTCTCGGTGAAGGAGGCGGTGTTCCCCTTCCACCGCTTCTCGCGCGCGGACACCATCCTCGGGCCCGAGATGCGCTCGACCGGCGAGGTGATGGGCATCGACGCCTCGTTCCCGCGCGCGTTCGCCAAGGCGCAGATCGCGGCCGGCAACTCGCTGCCGCTCAAGGGTCGGGTGTTCATCTCGGTGCGCGATGAAGACAAGGCCGGCGCCGCCGAGCTCGCGCGCAGGCTCGCCGCCTGCGGCTTCGAGATCGTCGCCACGGCGGGCACCGCCGCCTACCTGCGCGCCCAGGGCGTCCCTTCGACCCCGGTGCGCAAGGTGGCCGAGGGCCGGCCGCACATCGTCGACAAAATCATCGACCGCGAGATCGACCTGGTCTTCAACACCACCAGTGGGCGCAAGGCGATCGAGGACAGCTACAGCATCCGGCGCGAGACGTTGATGCACGGAATCCCGTACTTCACCGCGCTGACCTCGTGTCGCGCCGCCGTCGCGGCCATCGAGGCGCTGCAGGGCGGGCCGCTCACGGTCAAGTCGCTGCAGGAGTACCAGGCGGCGATGCAGCGCTGAGGCAGAAGGCCTCTGCAACGCAGGGGAAGGAGCAAGACATGGCTGGCCGGCGGAAGTGGCGGGAGAGTATCCAAGTTGGTTTTCAAGTGTTCGCGCAAGGTGGAGCTGAGGAGTTTGGTGCGATTCGGGAGGTTTGCCCGGGCGGCCGAAACGAGTTCCTCGTCAACATCGAGAACGGCGGCGACCATTGCCTCCCGATCGAGGCGATCGTCGACGTCCACGACGAGAAGGTCATCGTCGATCTGGCGCTGCTTCCGGCTGAAGCGCGCAAATTGATCGCACATGCGCACGACGCCGAGGAGCCGGGACTCTGACGCCGAACGTCGTCGCGGGCGATGTCCTCGGCCCCCGTTCGCCCTCGCGCGCGCCGCACGAAGGTTGCGTTCGTGCGCAGCTGCGGCAGAATCCCGCGGTCCCCCCGACCCGGAGAAGACCATGTCGATGGCAAGGAAGCTCGCCGTCTGTCTCGCGCTCGCGCTCTCGGTCCCTGCCGGCGCCGCGCTCGCCCACGACAACGGCCACGAGTCGCGCACCGTCTCCGACTGCGAGAAGCTACCCGGCACGGCGCGGAGGGGCGAACGCGCGCAGTGCCTGCGCTGCGTCCAGCGCCCCCGCAAGATGCACTTCCACCCCGACTATCCGGCCGGGAAGCGCTGCCGTCCCGACAACGGCAGGCCGTAACCTAGGTCCGAGCTCTTCGGCACCTCGCTAATCCCACCGCTCAGTTGAGTTGACCCCGCCGCCGGAGGCGGCCCGGCCGGGAGTCCGGCCGTCAGCGGAGGGAGGCTCGTCGAGCTTAGCCGCCGAGGATGAGCTGCTCGAGCAGCGCCTTTTGGACGTGCAGCCGGTTCTCGGCCTCGTCGAGCACGGCGGACTGCGGGCCGTCGATGACGGCGGCCGAGACCTCCTCGCCGCGGTGCGCGGGCAGGCAGTGGAGGAAAATGGCCCGCGGGCTCGCGCGCGCCATCAACGCCTCGTCCACACAATACCCGACGAACGCCGCCCGGCGGCGCGCGGACTCCGCCTCCTGGCCCATGCTCGTCCAAACGTCGGTGGTCACGACGTCGGCGCCTTCTACCGCCTGGGCGGGCACGGCCAGCACCGCGCGGCCCCGCCCCTGCTTGAGTCGGCCGGCGTCGGGCCGGTAACCGTCCGGCGCGGCCACCCGCAGTGAGAAGCCGAAGATCCCGGCGGCCTCGATCCAGGAGAGGGCCATGTTCGAGGCCGCGTCGCCGATCCACGCCATCGTCTTGCCGGCGAGCGCACCGAGGCGCTCCTCGACGGTGAGCAGGTCGGCGAGGAGCTGCACCGGGTGCCCGCCGTCGGAGAGCCCGTTGATCACGGGGACCGTCGCGGCGGCCGCAAGGGAGTGCAGGCGCGCGTCGCCGAAGGTGCGGAACATGATGCAGTCGACGTAGCGCGAGACGACCCGGGCGGTGTCCTCGAGCGGTTCACCGCGCGAGAGCTGGCTGTCTTGAACGGAAAGGGTCACGCAGCCGCCGCCGAGTTGCTGGATGGCGGCCTCGAACGAGACGCGGGTGCGGGTCGAGTTCTTTTCGAAGAGGCAGAGCAGGGTGCGGCCGGCGAGCGTGCTCACCGGCTGCCCGCGCGCCCGCAGCGCCTTCAGCTCACGAGCGCGGGCGAACAGCTTCTGGTGCTCGGCCAGCGCCAGGTCCGACAGCGCGAGGAAGTCGCGCTTCCCCGTTTTGTTCGCAGTGCTCATAGAGCTGCCTCCTCCAGGGATTGCAACAGATCGGAGAGGCGCGGGATCGCGCCCGCCTTCTCCCTGGCTTCGGCGCCCTTGCGCGCGAGCGCCTCGATCTGCGCTGCGACTTGCGCCGGCCCGGTGCCGCCGGCGTTGCGCTTGCGCTCGACCGAGGCGCGCGGATCGGTCGCCCGCAGCACCTCTTCGTCGAAGCGCGGATCGATCGACCGGGCCATGGCCAGGGTCGTGCGCGCGAGCGGCAGGCCCTCGTCCTGGCAGCGGCGCACGAGTTGCCCGGTGAGGCGGTAGGCGGTGCGGAAGGGCACGCCCTTCTGCGCCAGCGCCTCGGCGACGTCGGTCGCCTGCGTGTAGTCGCCCTGAAGCGCCGCCAGGGTGCGCTCGCCGTCGAAGCGGACCCGCGCCAGCGCCAGCCGGAGCATCGCCAGGGCGCCCGTCAGCAGCGGCCCGGTCTCCAGGAGCGGCTGCCGGTCTTCCTGCTGGTCGCGGTTGTAGCCGCCGGGCAACCCTTTGAGCGTCACCAGGAGCCCGGTGAGGTTGCCCACCGCGCGCCCGCTCTTCCCCCGCAGGAGCTCGAAGACGTCGGGGTTCCTCTTCTGCGGCATCATCGAGCTGCCGCAGGCGATCTCGCCGTCGAGCTTCACGTAGCCGAACTCGGCGGTGGAGAAGTCGATCATATCGGTGGCGATGCGGCTCACGTGGAGGAGCGCGCGCGCCGCGGTGTAGGCGAAGTCGAGCGCGAAATCGCGGTCGCCGACAGTGTCGAGCCCGTTGGCGGTGATCCGCGAGAAGCGCAGGAGGCCGCGCGTCACCTCGCGGTCGATCGGCAGCGAAGTGCCCCCGATGGCGCCCACGCCCAGCGGCATCACGTCGGTCTGTTCGAGCACGAACCGCAGCGCCTCCGCGTCGCGCGCAAACATCGAGGCGTATCCGCACAACAGATAGGCGAGGGAGATGGGCTGCGCGCGCTGCCGGTGCGTGTACGACGGGAGCAGCGTCTCCCGCTCGGCCCGCGCCCGTTCCGCCAGCGCCTCGATGAGCTGCCCCACCGCGTCCAGCGCGCCGGCCGCCGCCTCGCGCACGTGCAGGCGCAGATCGAGCGCCACCTGGTCGTTGCGCGACCGGGCGGTGTGCAACAGGCCGGCTGTCTCGCCGAGCGCGCGCGTCAGCTCGGCCTCCACCGCCATGTGCACGTCCTCCTCGTCGGGCAGCACGAGAGTGCCCGCATCTTGCGCGCGCCAGAGGATCAGGAGCTCCGCGCGGATCCGCGCGGCCGCATCGCGTGGCACGATCCCGCAGCGGGAGAGCATCGTCAGGTGCGCGAGGCTCCCCACCAGGTCCTCCCGCACGAGCTGGCGGTCGAGCGCCAGGGAGCTGGAGAAAGCGAGCACCTCGGGCAACAAGCCGCGCTCGCCGGCGGCGTCCGTCTTGGCCAGAACCATGTCGTCTCCTCAGAGGCCGAAGAGCGCGCGCAGCGCCCCGCTGAGCCTGCGCGCCGATACCCCCCGCACTGGCGTCACGAAGATGGTGTCGTCGCCCGCCAGCGTGCCCAGGACCTCCGGCAGCTTGGCCACGTCGATGGCGCGGGCCACCGCCGAGGCGGCGCCGGTGACCGTGCGCACCACCGAGAGGACGTCGTTGTCGGAGAGGCCGAGCACCAGCTCGGCCAGCTCGTTGGGGTCGTCGCGCGGGAGGTCGCGGGGATCCAGCTCGTAGACCGCGCCGCCGTCGGGCCGCGCGAGCCGCACTGCGCGGAGCTGCGCCAGGTCGCGCGAGAGCGTCGCCTGCGTGACATGGAACCCCTCCGCCTCGAGCAGCCGGCCCAGCTCCTCCTGGGTGCCGACCGAGCGGGTGCGGATGACGCGGCGGATGGCTTCGCGCCGGGCGGCTTTCTCGCCCCCCCGCTCCTTGCGCTCGCCGCGTCCATGGAAGGTGCGCAGGTTCATGCCGTGATCCACGAGCCGACTCCTCTGTCGGTGAACAGCTCGCCGATGATGCTGTGCGGGACGCGTCCGTCGATCAAGTGGACGCCCTTCACCCCGGACCGCAGCACCTCGAGGATCGACTTCACCTTGGCCTTCATGCCGCCCTGGATGGTGC
>WNFI01566086.1_pt1 | contig 12282 bp, 15 predicted proteins | sample 5400471 | NCBI WGS metagenome assembly WNFI01 (sample SAMN13153348, study PRJNA577476) | soil metagenome | isolation source: 100 cm saprolite on Douglas fir-dominated hillslope | place: USA:California | collected 2013-09-17 | reverse complement strand
GGCTCGCGCACTGCTCGCGGCCAAGGACGTCGGGTTGGTGCTGCTGGACGAGGCCACCAGCAGCGTGGATGCGTCCACCGAGGCGGAGATCTACGATCGCCTGACGACCGCGTTCGCCGGCGCCTGTATCGTCTCCTCCGTCCACCGCCTGCACCTGCTCCCGCGGTTCGACACAGTCTTCCTGATGGAGCACGGACGCATCGTCGACAGCGGCACGCCGGACGAGGTGAAGCAGCGCCGGCCCGAGCAGTTCGCCCATTCGGCCGCGGCGGTCGTCGGCGAGACGCGCGCGGCCTGATCGAGCGGCGATCCGTCCACGGTGCGGGGCCTTCATCATAGACGCGCGGATCAATGGACTGGACGCATTCTCGGATTCCCTGACCTTCCCGCCCGGCGAGGCACCGGTGACTTTTACCTGGGACCCGCCCGCGCTCGGCATCCCCACAGACTACATCGTCGATGTGGTCGAGTTGAGCGCGTGGCAGGACCGGGTCCTCCAGCGACCCATCCGGCGCGTGTTGACCCGAGAAACATCCATCGCAATCCCGCTCGGGCTGATGCGCGCTTACGCTTACTACGCGACCATCACCGCACAGCAGGCGGACGGCGATCTCCAGCGCACGCCTTACCGGATCCCGCACCGCAGGGCGTCGGCCACGGTGGTGACGGCCCGGATCACGCGGAACTGAAGTTCAACTTCATGTCGCGAGGGCGACCTGCCGCAGCAGGCGCCGGGTCGCGAGCCGGTGGCCGCCGCTCCCGATGACCGCGGCGCGGTAGAGCCGGCCGAGGACGCCGGGGAACGCCGCGTACGTCTGCGCGCGCAGGCGGTCGCCGTCGAGGACGAATGTCAGCGCGTAGTTGGAGAAGCGGTGGCGTCCGCGCAGGGCGAGCCGCCGGCCGGGCTCGGCCTCGACCACCCGGAAGCCCGGCACCGTTTCCCCGGGCCGGCCGGCGAACTCGGCCGTGCCCTGCGCGGGGTCGCAGCGCAGGATCCGCGCGATCGGCGCGCTGCCGCCCATCTCGCGGCGCAGGACCTTCGACAGCGCCGCCCAGACCACGTCGGCGGGGGCGTCGACCCGCTGACTATGCTCGTCGATGTAAGGCAGCTGCTCCATATAAAAGGAGCATTCCACGCTTGGCTCCTCCGCGCCAGCACGACACCGGCCACACGGACGGGCCGCGCCTTCTGGTGAGCCGCAGACGCGGTCGGCCGCGACGCGGTGGGTCAGTCAGTCGCTCGATCGGTGGCCGCCTGTAACCCTGACATGTTCCCGCTCGCCAAGCTGATTGCAGATACAGCCATTGCCGACTGAGCAATTTCCGAACAGGGTGTCTGACCGCCGCCTGGCGGCGGCCTGGTCCCCCCTCTCGGAACGTGTGACCCGACTGACGGCACGCCCTTCGCAGGGCCTTTGCATGCGGAGGTGTTTCGTGTGCCACCGTCGCGAGGCGCGCGGCAGATGTGTTCTCGTGATCGCCTTCGTGGTGCTGGCCTGGGGCTGCAGCAGGCGGCAACCTGAAACGAACCGCAAAGGAGGCGATCCCCCGGCACAGGTCTCGGCCGCCCGGCTTCGCAGCGCCGAGTCCTTTGCGCAGATCGGCGATCGCGCAGAGCGGTCCCGCGCGCTCTTCGCCGAGGCGAGCCGCGTGTTCCTGCATCCGCGCTGCGTCAATTGCCACCCCAACGGCGACACGCCGCACCAGGGCATGGACCTGAGCGTCCACGACCCTCCGGTCGTGCGCGGCCCCGACGACAAGGGCGTGGTCGGCGTCCAGTGCACGAGCTGCCACCAGGACCACAATCTCGAGCTGGCGCGCGTGCCGGGCACCCCGCAATGGCAGCTCGCGCCACTCGTCATGGCCTGGGTCGGCAAGAGCCCGCACGCGATCTGCGAGCAGATGAAGGATCCCGCGCGCAACGGCGGCCGCACGCTGGCGCAGATCGTCGAGCACAACGCGCACGACCCGCTGGTCGCGTGGGGATGGAACCCTGGCCACGATCGCGAGCCGGCGCCGGGAACGCAGGAGCAGCTCGGCCGCCTGATCGCGGCCTGGGTGGAGAGCGGCGCGGAATGTCCGAGCGAAGGAGCGAGGCCGTGATCAAGGTGAAAGTGAACGGGAAGGTGCGCGAGCTCGACGTCGATCCGGAGATGCCGCTCCTCTGGGTGCTGCGCGACGTCTTGGCCTTGACCGGCACCAAGTACGGCTGCGGGCAGGCGCAGTGCGGCGCGTGCAGCGTCCATCTCGACGGCCAGGTCGTGCGCTCTTGCGTCACTCCCATGCGGCGCGCCGCCGGTCGCGAGGTGACCACCATCGAAGGCCTCTCGGCTGACGAAAACCACCCGCTGCAGCGCGCGTGGTGCGAACTGGCCGTTCCGCAGTGCGGTTTCTGCCAGGCCGGCCAGATCATGACCGCGGCCGCGCTCCTGGCGAAGAATCCGAAGCCTTCGGATGCGGACATCGAGCGGAGCCTGGCGGGCAATCTCTGCCGCTGCGGAACGTACACGCGCATCCGCGCCGCGGTGAAAAAGGCCGCGGGGATGTCGGAGGAGTAGCGATGGCGATCACGCGACGCCGTTTCCTCGAGTATTCAGGTGGGCTCGCCCTCGCTTTCGCCGCCGGGCGCGTCCTGGCCGTCGATCCGCGGAACGGCAAGCCTAAGATGACCACGTCCGGCTTCGACCCGAACGTCTTCGTGCACGTCGCCACCGACGGCCTGGTGACGCTGGTCTGCGCCCGCTCGGAGATGGGCCAGGGCGTGCGCAGCACGATCCCGGCGCTGCTCGCCGACGAACTGGGCGCGGACATGGCGCGCGTGACGATCAGGCAGGGCGACGCCGACAAGAGATACGGCGACCAAAAGACCGATGGCTCGACCAGCATCCGCAACGGATACGAGCCCCTGCGCAAGGCCGGCGCCACTGCCCGCACCATGCTCGTCGCCGCGGCGGCCCGGCGCTGGAAGGTCTCGCCCGCCTCGTGCGTGGCGCGCGATCACGCCGTCTTCCACGGCAAACGCTCGCTGGGATTCGGCGAGCTTGCGGCCGAAGCGGCGACGCTCCCGGTCCCCCCGCCGGAAGAGGTGAAACTGCGCCCGCGCAGCGAGATGCACCACGTGTTCAAGGACCTGCCGCTCATCGACGGGCCGGCCATCGTGGCCGGCAGGGCCGTCGGCGGACGCGTCGCGCGCTACGACGCGAAGCGTGCGCTCGCCATCCCCGGTGTGAAGCGCGTCGTCGAGATTCCCACGCCCAAGCCGCCGTACGCCTTCCAGCCCTGGGGCGGCATCGCGGTCCTCGCCGAGAACACCTGGGCGGCCCTGCGCGGGCGCGCCGCGCTCGAGATCGAATGGGACGAGGGACCGAACGCCGAATACGATTCCGATCGATATCGGGTGACGCTGAGCAAGTCGGTGCACTCCCCGGGGAGCGCGGCCCGCAACGTCGGCGACGTCGACGCCGCCTTGTCCAAGGCCGCGCGCGTGATCGAGGCCGAGTATCACGTTCCCCACCTCGCCCACGTGCCGATGGAGCCGCCGGCGGCCATCGCGCGCGTGGAGGGCGGCAAGTGCGAGGTCTGGGCGCCGACGCAGTATCCCCAGGAGGCGCGCACGCAGGCGGCGACGAGCGCCGGCCTCCCGGAGAAGGACGTGCAGGTGCACGTCACGTTCCTGGGCGGTGCATTCGGGCGCAAAGCCAAATCGGACTTCGTCGCCGAGGCGGCGTTCCTCGCGCGCGAGGCGGGCCGGCCGGTGCGCGTGCAATGGGCGCGCGAGGACGACGTCCGCCACGATTATTACAATGCGGTCAATACACAGCTCTTGACTGCAGGCCTGGACGAGCGCGGCAAGGTCGTCGCCTGGCGGCTGCGGACCGCCTTCCCACCCATCTCCTCCACCTTCAAATCGACCAACCAGCCCAGCGCCGGCGACCTGCAACAGGGCATCACCGACCGGCCGCTGGCGGTCCCCAACGTGCGCGCCGAGACCTGCCGGGCCGACGCGCACGTGCGCATCGGCTGGCTGCGCTCGGTCTACAACATCTTCCACGCCTTCTCCGTCAACTCGTTCATCGACGAGATCGCCCATGCGCGCGGCGCGGATCCGCGCGCAGTGCAGCTCGAGATCTTGGGGCCGGATCGCATCGTCACGCTGGCCGAGCTGGGCGTGGACAAGTTGTCGAACTACGGAGACTCGCTGGAGAAGCACCCGATCGACACCGGACGCTGGCGGCGCGTGATCGAGCGCGCGACGGAGATGGCCCGCTGGGACAAGCGGCGCTCGGATGGCCGGGTGCTCGGGCTCGCCGCGCACCGCAGCTTCCTCACGTACGTGGCCGTCGTCGTATCGGTGGTGCGCAATCAGACAGGTCACATCGCGGTGGACGAGGCCTGGCTGGCCGCCGACGCCGGCACCGTCGTCAACCGGGAGCGCGCGCGCTCGCAGATGGAGGGGGCGATCATCTTCGGCATGAGCCACACGTTCCATGGCGGGGCGACGATGAAGCGCGGTGTGACCGAGCAGTCGACCTTCGGCGACTACCGGTTGGTGCGCATCGGCGAGGCGCCGCGGAGGATCCACGTGCACATCGCGGACAGCGACGGCCCTCCCGGAGGGATCGGCGAGCCGGGCGTGCCGCCCGTGGCGCCGGCGATCGCCAACGCCGTGTTCGTGCTGACCGGCCAGCGCATCCGCCAGTTGCCCCTCACGGCTCTCTTGGTGGCCTAGCTCATCGACCCCTACATGGATCGTCGATCCTAGAACGCCTCGTTGAAGCTGAGGTAGAAGCCTCGCTGCCCCTGCACGCCCACGCCGTAGTCGAGGCAGAGGTTCGCGTGCGTCTCTCTCACGATGAGCAGTCGGAGCCCGGCCGTCACCGCCGGATACCAGTACTCGAAGTGCAATTCGTCCCCCAGAAATCCATGCGCCTTCGAACCGGTGACGGAGTGGACGTTCACCCCGGCGACCGCGCCCAGCCATTGCCAGATGACGAATCGGAGCTCCGCTTCACCGTAGAGGAGCGATTTCCCGATGTGGCGGCCCTGGATGTAGCCGCGGGCGGAGCGCTCGTTGGGATCGCTGCCGTTCGAGGCGAGGTCGAGGTACGGCACGTGCCCGAAGGTGAACGACCCGTACGTCCAAAGCGCGAGCACCAGCCACGGCGCGAGCTGATGATACGACCGTAGATCGAGGTAGACGTTGTGCCAGGTGGTGCTGCTCCCGAGCCAGGTCGGGAAGTAGGTGTAGTTGAAGTCCGCGTAGATCCCGCGCGTTGGGTAGACCGGGCTGTCGCGGGTGTCCCAGACAAGGGATAGCGCCGGGCCGGAGTTCAGCGAAGTCGATCCGGTGCCGAAGGGGTACGTCGAGAAGTCGGTCGGCTGACCGTTCGCGCTCGGGCCGTCGCTCACGTTGAAGTACCAGTCGAAGGTGTATCCTGCTCCTGCGTAGAGACTTCCGAACAGTCGCCGGCTGACGAGCTCGTACAGGCGGAAGAGCTGGTAGTCCATGGTCGACTTCGCGGACTCCGGGGTGTTTCCGCCGATGCCCCAGGTTGGGCTCGGCCATTTCGTCCAGCGCTCCATGCCCGTGAGGCCCCAATCGTCGGCGAACCGGAGGTCATGCCGCGAGGTCAGCGCGTACTGCGACTGGGTGGTGAGGGTGAAGCTGAGCGAGTACGTCGAAAGGCTCGTGTTCTCCGGCTCGCCTCGCTGGGTCGTTCCCGCGGCGGCGACGCCGAAGCCCAAGCCGGTGACCGGGCTCGAGGACACGAACGGAATGACGGTGAGGTGGCGCTTGGCCGGCTTCTCCTCGGCCTCGCCCGGAGGAGGGGGCTTCTTGAGCCCCAGTCGCTCACCGAGCCAGGTCGGGAAGTCCTCCGTGGCCGCTGCGGCGACGCGCTCGGGTGGTCGGGCGACCTCGATCCGGCCAGCCGCTACCGACCCCTTGCCGACCGGCACCGTTCTGGTCGAGCCGGGCAGGGCGACTTCCGGCGCGGATGTCTGATCGTCACCGGGCGCCGCCTCCGCGGCACCCTCCTCCGCGGCGTCGGACGCTGATGCCACGAGAAGTGCGGTGACCAGCCAGCCTGCGCGCGTCATGTTTTTTCTCTGCGCGGCCCATCTGTTCCCCTCTCCGGGGACTCCACATTCAGCGTCTCCATGATGGTCTCGCGGCTGAGGGCGTCGTCTTCATGTGCATCGCGCTCGATTCCCAGATCGAACCGGTCCGTGAAGTACTCGCACGAAACAACCTGACGGTCCCTGTGTTCGTCCTCGAGGATGACCGGATCCCACCCGTTTTCGACTCCGAGTACACCCCGTCGACCTTCTTCGTCGATGCCGACAGTCGACTGAGGTACCAGCACCAGGGCGCAGCGCCCTGGATCACCCTGATCGCTCTCGTTCGCTCACGAACCGAGTAGATCCAGGAACGCTCGTGGCGTCACGATCTCCACACCCGCGTGCTCCCTGAGATCAAGAAACGCCCGATCGCCGGTGACGACGTACGCCGCGCGTCCCTCGAGCGCCGCGGCGACGTACTTGTCGTCGTCCGGGTCTTTGCAGACGCCAGAGAGCTGCTGTGCGCCCGCAACCAGGTCCGTCAGCACGACGAGGTCCTCGAACCAGAGCTGCGCGTCAGCGCCACGGAGCAGCTTGCGTACCTTAGGGTACGCCAAGGCACGTAGCACTTCGTCCACGATGGCCGGCGAGACCACCACCTCGAAACTGGCGTCGCGCAGAAACCGCTCGACGAACCGGCCCGGCGTGCCTGCGGGCTGGATGATGGCGCTGATGTAGACGTTCGCGTCGAGGACCACACGGAGCAAGGTTCACTTGGTCCTGCGGCGAGGCTTGCGGGCCCGCTTCCTCGCCGAGCGCTGTGCCTCGAGCGCGATCGAGAGTGCTTGTTCCTCGCTCACCGTGCTTTGCTTCTGTCCCTCGAAAAGTTCAAGGGCGTGCCGCCGCGCGAAACGCCGCATCTGTTCCAATCGCTCGACAGGCACCAACGCGGCCAGTGGCTTGCCCTTCCGCTCGATGACAAACTCGTCATGGCGAAGGGCAACCCTGTTGAGCAGGTCACCGATCCGCTGGCGAACGTCGATGGTGGATACCTTTTCCATCTCTAGCAACTAGTATAGTTGCACTGGATGGAGGCCGGCAAGTCCGGAGTCCAGCCAGGCCCTGGCCCCGTCGGCAAACTGTCAGCAAACGAGAGCGGAACTGGGCCCGCGGACCGCGTAGATCGACTGAGTGCGACCGGTGTCCGATTCGCTTACTCTCCATGGATGCCCAAGAAGACGAAGGCCGCTCCTTCCGCAAAGAAAGCGTCGCAGCGTTCGGACACCGCCTATGTGTTGAAGGTGACGTTGCGCGAGGTGAGGCCGCCCATCTGGCGGCGGCTGCGCGTGGCCGCCGATCTGAGCCTCCGAGATCTGCACCACGTGTTACAGGTCGCGCTGGGCTGGACCGACAGTCACCTGCACGAGTTCGAGATCGGTGGCAGGCGCTACGGGATGCCTGTTCCGGAGGAGGACTACGGCGAGCCGCCGCTCGACGAGCAGGATCATCGGCTGCGCGGGTTGCTCCGGAAGGGCAGCCGCGCCGAGTACATCTATGATTTCGGCGACGGCTGGCAGCATGACATTGTCGTCGAGAGTGAAGTCTCTTCGACCGGCACGGCACTCAAAGCCGAGTGCCTCGCTGGCGCGCGCGCCTGCCCGCCGGAGGACTGTGGCGGCGCGCCCGGCTACGCCGATCTGCTCGAGGCCCTCGCCGAGCCATCGAACGATCGCCACGCGGAGCTGAAGGAGTGGGTCAGCCCGCACTTCGCTCCGGAGGAATTCGACCTCGCCTCGGCGAACCGCGAGCTTCGTGGCGCCGGCTCTGCAGCTTGGCGTCGCAAGCGGGAACGGTTCTACGGCTCATGATGAACTCAGCAGTTCGAGTGGTCGACGCTGCGTGCAGACACCTACGCGAAAACCAAACCCACGGTGTGGTTGTGTGCTGTTGCACCAATATAAACCATGGGTTAAGATTCGTGCGTGGACCGACGTCATGAAAAGGGCCCCGACTGGGATCGGCTCTTCGAGGCCGCCCAAGGTCAGGAAGGCTACTTCACGACGCAGCAGGCACACGGGGCTGGGTACTCGTCGCAGCTTATCGTCAAGCACCTCCAGAATGGCAGGATGGCACGCGTCCAGCACGGCATCTATCGGCTGAAGCACTTTCCGCCCGGCCAGCAAGAGGACCTGGTGCCGATCTGGCTCTGGTCCGAACGGGTCGGCGTCTTCTCACATGAGACGGCGCTAGGGCTGCATGAGCTGTCGGACATCCTGCCTGCGCGCATCCACCTCACGCTACCCGCAAGGTGGCGCCGGCGCCGGCTCCGTATTCCGAAGGGCGTGGTGGTTCATCACGCGGACGTCGGCCGGCGGGAACGGGTCTGGGTCGGTGTCGTCCCCGTCACTTCGGTCCAGCGAACGCTCGCGGACTGTGCCGCGGACCATCTGCAGCCCGACCTGCTGGAGCAGGCGGTCCGACAAGCAGTCGAGCGTGGCATCGTCAGCAAGACTCAGGTCGCCGGCGTCAAGCGCGCGCGCGTTGAACCGGCGGCGCTGGTCGCTCTTGTCAGGACACCACAGAACGCGCCGCGCTGAGAGGTCACTTGCGCTTGCGGCGCCGTCCGCGAGCAGCGCGCTGTGCCTCGAGAGCCAACTGGAGCACCTCGTCCTCGGTCAACTCGCTGAGCACCATCTGCGGCTCGGGAGCCGTGACGCGCGCAGAAACGCGTGCTCCGGCGACCAGGAGCTCACGCTGGAGAAGTCCATCCGCCTCGTGAGCGCGATCGGTTCGTTCCAGGCGACGCAGGTGCGGCTGCTGGATCTGCGCGAGCTGCTGGCAAGCTCGCTGCCCTGCTGTCCCGAACCGCGAGCCGGGACGTGTTCGACACGTTGGAACTGCTCCGCCGCGACGACATCGATGCCGCGAAGCTGCGCCTCGGCTTCGTCGTGTACGGCGGCGCGAACCGGAAAGACTGGCGCGTCGTGTCGGTGAAAGACGTGAAGCTGGATCCTGCAGAGCTGAGGAGCCAGCTTCTGCCGACTTTGCGTCCCGGTGCCCTGCCGAAAGCGAAGGTGAGAGCGCTGGTGTCCGACTGCCGCGACCTGCTCTCGGCAGTCCTGCCGCTGACGCGCGACGAGCGCGAGTTCATCGAGCGCCTCAACGATCGCGGCGAAATCGCAGCCCACTTGCTGACGGACGCCGCCGTGATGCAGAAGACGATTCAGGAGCACCCGGCGCTTCGCTGGAAAGCAATCAACGTGCGAAAGCACCGCGGCCTGCCGACCCGCGACCAAGCAGAATGAGGAGCGGTGCCGAGGATCGGGAACGTGGTGAAACGAGAACCACGACCTGCGGCATACCGCTGCGACGCTCATGCTTCGCGCCGGCGTCGACGCGCACCGCGTGCAGCGCATCTTGCGGCACGCGTCGGTGACGACCACGACCGGTACCTACGGGCACCTCACGCTGGAGGACCTGCGCGATGCCGTTGGTCGCATCGGACCCGCTCAGTTTGCTGACAGTTTGCTGACGCACCCGTCTCCGGAGCTTTCGGCGCCGAATCGGAGCGAGGATTCTCCGAGTGCAAGGACTTTGCGGAGTGAGCCGCCTGGGGATCGAACCCAGGACCCTCGGCTTAAAAGGCCAGAGATTGGGGACGCAACGCTTAGCAGGCCTTCGCCAACGCTCGCAACCCCTCGGAAAGAGGAGGGTAGGGCGTCCAGCGGTTCGCCGCCGTTATCCCCCGTCAGCAAGAAGTTTGCTGACCATTTGCTGACGGATTTGGAGGTCCGTTTCGGGGACGGGCTCCTCTCGGCTCGCGAGGTAGCCGGCCGCCTCCGCGTCTCGACGCGGATGGTGTACCACCTGTGCTCGTCGGGCCTGCTGACCCATGCCCGCGTCGGGAACGCGATCCGCGTCGCACCACAGGATGTGGCGGCCTTCATCGAGCGATCGAGGCGGTAGCGGAGCAGGTCGGCCTCGGCGTGGCGGAGAACCCGATGCTGGGACAGATGCAGCCGCCGAGGTTGCAGGTCGTGAAGTAAGGCCTTCGGGTCCGCTAGGTCGTTCTCAGGTGCCCTTCGCGCTCACGCGCCGGCTCGATTGCTCGGCGTTATGAGGAGCACAACATCTACCTTGGCGTGAGCCGGGCTCTCCGCGTCCGCGAGGCGGCTCGGTCCGTTGTCCGGGCTCCCAGCCCATCTCCCAGGCCGCGTACCTCCGGCCGCAGCGCCGGCAGAAGAAGAAGTGCGTGAGGATGCCGGCTTCACTGTCGACCCGCTGGTAGAACAGCCAGCGGTCGCAGACGGTGCAGCGGCCAGCGTTGGACGCCGGTAGCTTGTTCGGGGGCGACGACATGGTCAGCGCACGTTACCGATCCGGTACCGGCGACGGGAGCCGCGATGGAAACGGGGCGTCAAGTCCTTGGGGGCGCGAGTGCGCTCCTGGCGGTGCAGGCAGGTGCCCCAGCGGCCGCTCGGCCGCACCGGCGTGCAGGTGTCGATCGCAAGTCCACTGGTCATTGCCCTGCTCGGGCCGGGTCCGCAGGCGCTGCGCCGCGCGGGCTTCTCGCTGGAGTGATGCATGCTCCGGTTGGATGATGCATGAGTACACGATGAACGCACCCGCTCCTGATCGCCTCCTGCCGGCCCTGCTTCTCGCCCTCACCGCGGTGACGGGATTCGTTGACGCGGTGAGCTGCGTGGCGCTCGGGCACGTGTTCACCGCCAACATCACCGGCAACGTCGTGTTCATCGGATTCGCGATGGCCGCGGCACCCGGGCTTTCCATCGATCGATCCGGAGTCGCTCTCGGCGCCTTCCTCATCGGGGCAAATCATCGGCGGTCGGCTCGCGACACGGATCGCCAGCGGTCCGCGCCTTCGCTGGGCGACAACATGAGCGCACAGACTCCCGAGAAGTGAGAGATCGAGCTGCGCCTCCCCGACCGAGAAGGCGGTCGTCTCCGTACGCCACGCACCAGCTGCGCAGGGCGATCCGCTGCGAGCGCGGGCGCGTGTGTTCGTGCGCTGAACGATTGGCGACGGTTCGATCAGCCGCTGTCTAACAGTTGGACAGCACGCGCTCCCTGTCGGGCGCGCCGCCCGAGGGCAGCGGGTCATGCTGGCCGTGGCGCGCCGGCTGCACCGAATGTTGCAGGCTCGCGAATCCTCTTCCCCGCTCATTGGCACGAAGGAGGGAATTATGCCATTTGTCGAAGTGTTCACCAGAGAAAAGCTGTCCGATGAAATTCGGGCGAAGCTTGCGGAAGAGTTGTCCAATACCATGATGACCGTGGAAATCGGAGGCCCTACCGAGTCCGCGAAGATGGTCGACTGGATGTGGTTCCATACCATGCCAGCCGACAGTTGGGCGGTTGGCGGCCGCTTTGACGATAAATACGTGAAGGGGCGGAAAATGGCGCTCGCGCGCATCATCGCGCCGCAAGGCATAATGAACGCTGAGTTGAAGTCGAAGGCGATCAAAGAAGTCGCGCGCGTCCTGAAGTCCGTGCTGGGTGTCAGCAAAGAGGAGGACGATACCGGAATCTTCACAATGTGCGTCGAAATCGACGATGGACAGTGGGCAATCGGCGCGAAGACTCCCTTCACGCTCTTTCAATTGCTCGCTAACCTCGGCGGCAACGTCTCGGAGCAGAGGCGCGCTGAAATGAGTGCTCGATATCCTCAGAAGCGCTAAGGCGACGCAGAACAAACACGGCCAATCGGGAATGGCATGTAGCCTCACACTTCGAGCCGTGGGGTGTGAAGAGGAATGCCACCACGCCGATTCTGGTCTGTGCCGCCGACTGGTATTGTGTGAATCGAACGCGGAGCAGGGGGCATCGAATTCGTTAGCAACGCGGGACACGGTTTGCTCAACCAATGCACAATAAAGCCCGCGGAGGAGAAAGTTATGCCTACGTTCAATGTGATTGTGCCCGAGGGACGTCTCTCAAGCGAACAGAAAACCAAAGTCGCGGTGGCAATTGGTGGCACCTACAAAGGACTGATCGGGGTGCCAGAGAATCTCACCCAAGTGATCTTCATTGAGGTGAAGCGCGGCAACTCCTTCGTTGGTGGGGTGCCCCTCGACACCGATCAGATCAGCGTGGAGGGCCATGTCCGCGTCGGGCGCAGCGTAGAGGCCAAGCGTTCGCTAATAGAGCGAACAGTCGAAGCGGTCGCGCAAGCCGCTGCGATGCCGAAAAACCACGTGTGGG
>WNFI01656188.1_pt1 | contig 12283 bp, 9 predicted proteins | sample 5400471 | NCBI WGS metagenome assembly WNFI01 (sample SAMN13153348, study PRJNA577476) | soil metagenome | isolation source: 100 cm saprolite on Douglas fir-dominated hillslope | place: USA:California | collected 2013-09-17 | reverse complement strand
GCCTTCTTCACGATCTCCACCAGCGCCGGCGGCAGGTCGGGGCGCAGCTGCTCGATCGGCACCGGGTCCTCGTTGAGAATCTTGTTGATCATCGTGACGGCGTTCTCGGCGCGGAACGGCAGCTTGCCCGTGAGCAGCTCGTACATGACGACGCCGAGCGAGTAGATGTCCGACTGGACGCTCGGGCCTTCCTCGTTGATCTGCTCGGGCGACATGTACGCCGGTGAGCCGAGGAAGCCGTCGATCTGCGTGTGCTCGGCGTGAGAGACCTTGGCCGTGCCGAAGTCGCTGATCTTGATGTCGTCGCGCTCGGAAAGCAGGATGTTCGCGGGCTTGATGTCGCGGTGGATCACGCCGTTCTGGAAGGCGTAATCGAGCGCCCGGCACATCTTGAAGATCACCAGCACCGCCTGGCGTACCGGCAGCAGGTTGGTCTCGGTGCAGAACTTCTTGAGCGATCCGCCCGGAACGTATTCCATGACGATGTAGCGCTCGTTGCCCTCGACCACCGCGTCGAACACGCCGACGATATTCGGGTGGTTGAGCTTGCCGGCCAGCGAGGCCTCGTTGAGGAAGAGCTTCTCGAAGCGCTTGGCTTCCTCCTCGCCCATCTGGATGTCGGTCTTGGCGACCTTGACGGCGACCTTGCGGTCGTTGAAGGGATCCTCGCCGAGGTAGACCACGGCGGACGCGCCCTGTCCCAGCTCGGAAAGGACGCTGTACTTCCCGATCTTGAGAGGGCGTTCGGTCATGGATTTTTCGCCGCAGTTTAACCCAGGCGACGCGCGAGCGCGAGGAAACCGGGCCGCGAGATGTCCGCGACCTCGACCACCGTCGCGTCGTGCGCGCCGCGATAGTTGCGCAAGAGCGACTTGCGATAGGCCGGATCGTAGTGGTTCTCGAGGAGGTCGCGCACCAGAGCGTCCCAGTCTCCCGCCTCGAGGAACGCCTTCCATTGCGCGATGCGCTCGTGGCCGTGCAGCGGCGCGAGGCAATCGAGCTTTTCGGCGAGCGCACCGGGCCGCGACTCGAAATGGGCGTAATCCTCGCGAAGCAGCGCCACGCGCTCGCGCTCGCCCGCCTCGAGCCGGATGCACTCGGATTCGCGCATGCGCGCGATGAGGACGTCGGGCACGCGCAGGTTGCCGACCTTCTTGCTCTCGGACTCGACGAACACGCGGCGCGCGGGATCGAAGCCGGAGAGCGCGGTCCAGAGCGCCGTCTCGAACGATTTCTGCGACGGCTGCGGGGCGCCGGGGAGGCTCCCCAGCACCGAGCCACGGTGCGCGGCCAGGGCCTCGAGGTCGAGGACTTGCGCTCCCACCTCGGCGAGCGATTCGAGAAGGCGGCTCTTGCCGGAGCCGGTGGCGCCGCAGACGACGCGGAATCCGAAGCGCGACGGCAGCACGTCCAAGTCTGCGACCACCTGCTTGCGAAACGCCTTGTATCCTCCCCCGAGCCGTACCGCGTCCCATCCGACCTGCCGCAGGACATGCGTGAGCGAGCCCGAGCGGCCGCCGCCGCGCCAGCAATACACGAGCGGCTTCCAGCCGCGCGGCTTGTCGGCGAAGAGCGTTTCGACATGCCGCGCGATGTTGCGGGAAACGAGCGGGGCGCCGGCCCGCTTGGCGTCGAAGGCGGAGCGTTGCTGGTAGATGGTGCCCACCAGCGCGCGTTCCTCGTCGTCGAGGACCGGGACGTTGAGCGCGCCGGGCAGGCGATCCTCGTCGAATTCCGACGGGCTTCGCGCATCGAGGATGGCGTCGAACGAGCCGAGCTCGCGAAGCGAGAGCGGTGTCGCGACGGTCGCGTCGGGGCGCTCGCGCTGGAACGGCAGCTCGGTCACTTCGCCTTCTTCTTCAACAGCGGCTCCAGCACGCTCCAGACGTTGTCGGCGATGCGCGGCTGCGCGGCGGCGACGGGGTGGAGCTGGTCGGCCTGGAACAGCTCCGGCTCGTCCGCGATGCCCTCGAGGAGGAACGGCACCAGCGGCGCGCCGGTCTTTTTCGCGAGCGGCGCGTACATGCCGCGAAACTGGGCCGCGTAATCGATGCCATAATTCGGTGGAATCATCATGCCCACGAGCACCGGCTCGGCGCGCGCCTGCTTCACGAGGCGCACGATCTCCTCGAGATTCTTGCGCATCCCCGCGACCGGCTGGCCGCGCAGCGCGTCGTTGGCGCCGAGCTCGATCACGACGATCGCGGGCTGGTGCCGGCGCAAGTCCTCGGCGATGCGTCTCACCCCGCCGCTGGTCGTCTCGCCCGTGACGCTCGCGTTCACCACGCGCCACGGGAGGTGGGCCTCCTCGATGCGACGCGTGAGGAGATGGACCCAGCCCTGGTCGACGGTGAGGTTGTACGCGGCCGAGAGGCTGTCGCCGAACACCATGAGGGTGCCTTCGGCGGCGAACGCGGGCGCGCACAGGAAAAGGAGAGCGGCGGCAAGCCAGTGATGGAAACGGATCATTCGTCGATTGTGAAGTCGCAGGGGTTGACCAAACAAGTCGCCACGCCGGACCACGTCCTCACGATCGTGAAGAACGCGACGTTCGAGGTGCGGGCTGGCGAGGCGGTGGCGATCCTCGGCGCGTCCGGCTCGGGGAAGTCTACGCTGCTCGGATTGCTCGCCGGCCTCGACGTTCCGAGCTCCGGGCGCGTGTTCATCGACGGCGAGGACCTTTTCGCGCTGTCCGAGGATGGCCGCGCGCAGCTGCGCGGCCGCATGGTGGGATTCGTGTTCCAGTCGTTCCAGCTCCTGCCCGCACTCACGGCGCTCGAGAACGTGATGCTGCCGCTCGAGCTTGCGGGCGGAAACGGCGCGGCGGCGCGGGCGCGTGCCGTGCTGGAGCGCGTCGGCCTCGGCGAGCGACTCGGCCACTATCCGCGCCAGCTCTCGGGCGGCGAGCAGCAGCGCGTGGCAGTCGCGCGCGCGTTCGTGACCGAGCCGAAGCTGCTCTTCGCCGACGAGCCGACCGGCAACCTCGACTCCGAGACCGGCGAGCACGTGATCGACCTGCTGTTCGAGATGAACCGCGAGCGCGGCGCGACTCTCGTTCTCGTCACGCACGACACCGAGCTCGCGTCGCGTTGCGACCGGCGGCTGCACATCACGGCGGGCGAGATCACACATGAAGACTAGGACCGACGGCCAGAGAACGGAAGAAACGCAGAAGGCCGGAGGAAGCGGATTGGGATGAGAAGAATTCCCCTGGCGATGCGGATGCTGCGGCGCAATTGGAGCGCGGGCGAATTGCGAGTCCTGCTCCTGGCGCTTCTCATCGCCGTGGCGAGCGTGACGACGGTGGGATTCTTCGCCGACCGCGTGCAGGCGGCGCTCGACCGGCAGGCGAACGAGCTCCTCGGCGGCGACCTCGTCGTCATCGCGGACAAGCCCCTGCCGCCGGAATTCGAGGAGGCCGCGCGGCGCCTGAAGCTCGACGTCGCGCACACGCGCACGTTTCCCAGCATGGTGTCGGCGGGCGACGCCGTGAACCTCGCCGAGATCAAGGCGGTGTCCGACGGCTTTCCGCTGCGCGGCAGGATCCGCGTCGCCGATCGCGCCGGCGGTCCCGAAAGGGAAGTGAACGGCGGACCCGCGCCGGGCACGGTGTGGATCGGCCTCGCGCTCGCCGGGCGTCTCGAGCTCGCGGCGGGCGACGACCTCGAAGTCGGCCGCNNNNTGCGCGGCGAGAGCGGCGCCGTGAACCGCTTCCGCCAGGAGATGCAGCCCAAGCTCGCTCGCGGCCAGCGCATGGAAAGCGTGCGCGACGCGCGCGCCGAGGTGCGCACGGCGCTCGAGCGCGCGCAGCGCTTCCTCGGCCTCGCCTCGCTCCTGTCGGTCGTGCTGGCCTCCGTCGCGGTAGCGCTTTCCGCGCGTCGTTTCTCGCAGCGCCAGGTCGACTCGGCCGCGATGATGCGCTGCCTCGGCGCGACGCAAGCGGATCTCTTCGCGATCCACGCCTGGCAGTTCGTGGCACTCGGGATCGCCGCGTGCGTGCTGGGAGGCGCGATCGGCTACGCCGCCCAGGCGATGCTCGCGCGCTGGCTGTCGGGATTCTTCACGGTGGTGCTGCCGTTGCCCGGTCCGATGGCGGGACTGCGCGGCGTCGTGATCGGCTTCGTCCTGCTGCTGGGATTCACGCTGCCGCCGCTGCTGCGGCTGCGCAACGTCTCGACACTGCGCGTGCTGCGCCGCGACCTCGCGCCCGCCGAGCCGTTGAGCCTCGCCGCCTTCGTGCTCGGGCTCGCCGCGCTGTCCGCGCTCATCGTCTGGCAGGCGGGCGACCTCAAGCTGGGTGCCATCGCGCTGGGCGGCTTCGCGACGGCGCTCGCCGTCGCGGCGATCGCCGGCTATGCGCTGATTCGCCTCGTCGCGCGCCTGCGCGGCGCCGCATCCGGCCCGTGGCGCTATGGCCTCGCCAACCTGCGGCGGCGCACCGGAGCGAGCCTCGTCCAGATCATGGCGCTCGGACTCGGATTGATGGCGATGCTCATGCTCACGCTGGTTCGAACCGAGCTCATCACCCGCTGGCAGCAGTCGATGCCCGCCGACATGCCGAACCGCTTCGCCATCAACATTCAGTCCGACCAGCTCGCCGACGTGAAGCGCCATTTCGACGCGATCAAGCTCGCCATGCCGGATCTCTATCCCATGGTTCGCGGACGCCTGATCGCCATCGGCGAGCGCAACGTCGGCGCCGGCGACTTCAAGGACGAGCGCGCCAAGCGGCTGGTCGAGCGCGAGTTCAACCTCTCGTGGGCGGAGAGGCTGCGCCCCGACAACAAGGTGGTCGCCGGGAAGTTCTGGGACGCCGACGCGAAGGACGCCGAATTCTCGGTGGAGGAGGGGCTCGCCAAGACGCTCGGCATCCGCGTGGGCGACACGCTCACTTTCGATGTCGCCGGGTCGCGCTTCACGGCGAGGGCCACCAGCCTGCGCAAGGTCGACTGGGATTCGTTCAAGCCGAACTTCTTCGTGATCGCGAGCCCGCCGCTGTTGAAGAGCTACCCCGCGAGCTGGATCACGAGCTTCCACCTGCCGGCCGGGCGCGAGGACGTGGTGAGCGGGTTGGTGCAGGAATTCCCGAATGTGAGCGTGATCGATCTCTCGGCGCTGATGGCGCAGTTCCAGCGCATCACCGACCAGGTCTCGCGCGCCGTCGAGTTCGTGTTCCTCTTCGCGATCGCCGCGGGGCTCGTGGTGCTCTTCGCCGCCATCACCTCGACCCAGGACGAGCGCATCTTCGAAGGCGCGATCCTGCGCACGCTGGGCGCCGACCGCCGCCAGCTCACCATCCTGCAGCTGGCCGAGTTCCTCACCATCGGGCTTCTCTCCGGCACCATCGCCTCGGCGGGCGCGGTCGCGCTGTCGCTGGTGCTCTCGGAGCGCGTGCTTGGCGTCCCCTACGAGTTCCACTGGATGCTGCCGCTCTCGGGAATCCTGGTCGGCGGCATCGGTGTCGCCGTCGCGGGCCTCCTCGGCACGCGCCGCGCGGTCTCCTCCCCTCCCTTGCAGACGATTCGCGCAGTCACCTGAGCTTGGGCCCCGGATCATCGCTGCGATTGCAGCGTCCGGGGCGACGACATTTCACCGCGAGGCGGGATGGCGGGCGATGAAGCGCGAGACTTGCGGCGGGCTCTCGGCGATGTGGAAGGCGTGGCGGCGCTGCTGCAGCATCTCGTCGGCGGCGGTGAAGCGGTCGAAGCGGCGCAGGTAGTCGACCCAGGTATCGCACGCGAAGTATTCGACGAAGCGCCCCGGGCGCTCGAGATCCTCGAAGAGTCCCCACGACACAGCGCCCGCGCGCAGCCGTGCGCCGCGGCTCTCCGCCATGATCGAGTCGAATTCCGCGGCGCGCGCCGGATCGACCAGGTATTCGATCGTGACCATGACCGGGCCCTCGTCGAGCTCGATCGGCATCGCCGGAACCGGCTCGTTCCACGGATGCGTCGGCGTATGGTCCTCCGCGCCTTCGAGCCTGCGCCCGCGGGTGAGTGCGTTGCCGGCGAGCATGCTCACCGCGGCGATGGCGAGGCTCGCATGCACGCTCGTGTGCTCGGCGATCTTGCCCCAGATCACCGCGCCGAAGGCCGAACCGCCCATGATCGACATCTGGTAGATCGCCATGCCGCGGGCGCGCACCCAGTCGGGAAGCGCAAGCTGCGCGGCGATCGTCACCGAGTTCGCCACGAGGATCCACGACATGCCGCCGACGAACATCGCGGGCGCGGCGATCCACGCGTTCGGCGCGAACGAGACCGCGCCAAGCGCGAACGCGCCCAGCACGGATCCGATCGACGCGACCTGGTCGCGGTCCCAGCTCCCGCGAACGCGCGGCAGCTGTGTGGCGGTGAAGATCGCGCCCACGCCCATCGAGGCGAGCAACAGCGTGTAGATCCCGGGTCCTCCGTCACCGAGCCCCTTCGCGACCAGGGGCAGGAGCGCAAAGAGCGCCGCGGAGTGCAGGAAGAACGCCGTCGTGCGCACGAGCGCGTCGCGCATGCGCCGCGACTCGCGCACGAACTGCCACCCCAGGCGCATGGCGCCGATAAACCGTTCGCCGGGAAGCACCGAGGGCTTGGTCTCGCGCTTCCACCGGCTCAACGCGAACGCCGCGGCGATCGAGACCGCGCAGTTGAGCGCGAACACGTACTCCGTGCCCGCCGCGGCGATGATGGCGCCCGCGACGACCGGGCCCACGACGCGCGAGGTGTTGACCGCGACGGCGTTCAACGCGAGCGCCGAGGGCAGCTCCACGCGAGGGACGATCTCCGGCAGGATCGCCGCGTACACCGGCCAGCGCATCGCGAGCCCGATACCGTTGGTGAAGGTGAGCAGCAGCAGCACGTACGCGGTGAGGCCGCCGGCGATCGCCACCGCGTAGAGGACCGCGGCGTTGGTCGCGACCCAGAACTGCGTCACCAGGAAATAGCGGCGCCGGTCGATGATGTCGGCGAGCGCGCCGCTGGGAAGCCCGAGGAGGAAGACGGGAAGCGAGGAAGCGGTCTGCACCAGCGCGATCAGCATCGGCGAAGAGGTGAGCGAAGTCATGAGCCACGCGGCGGCGACGTCGTTCATCCACAGGCAGACATTGGAGACGAGCCAAACCAGCCACAGCATCCGGAAAGTCGGCTCGCGCAGGGGCGTCCAAGCCGAGCCCTTTTCGACCTTGGGATCGTCCCCGCTCTCGAGATCTTCTCCGGTCATGAATGTGAGAATATCATCCGATGCCGCAGCGTTTTTTCGACGCCTCGCCGTACCTCCTCCTCAGCCTCACATCGTTCTTCTGGTCCCTCAACTGGGTGATCGGACGCGCGATCGTGGGTCACGTGTCGCCCTTCGCGCTCGCCTTCATCCGCTGGGTGGTCGCGGTGGCGGTGATGCTGCCGTTCGCGTGGCCACAGATCCGCGCGCACTGGCCGGCGATCCGCCGCAACTGGAAAATGATCGCGTGGCTCGGCTTCTGGGGCACGGGGCTGCACAACGTGTTCGCTTACCTCGGCCTGCACTACACGACCGCGACCAACGGCGTGATCCTGAACAGCTTCATCCCCGTCATGATCATCCTGCTGGGATGGCTCATCTACCGCGACACCATCACGCGCGTGCAGGCCGCCGGCGTGGGCGTCTCGGTGCTGGGGGTGCTTTCGATTCTCACCCGGGGAGACCCCGGCGTGCTCGCGCAGCTCGAGCTCAACAAGGGAGACCTCATCGTGCTCGTGGGCATGGTGTTCTGGGCGGCGTACACGGTGTTCCTGCGCATGAAGCCCGCCGAGCTCCCCGGGCTCGCGATGCTCGCCTGCTGCGGGGTCGTCGGCGTGGCGCTCCTGTTTCCGCTCTTCCTCGCCGAGCTCGCCTTCTTCGGCGGGCGCGTGGAGTTCACGCCCGCCACCGTCGCGGCGATGTTCTACGTGGGCGTCTTCCCGTCGTTCGTCGGCTACGTCTTCTGGAACCGGGCGGTGGCGCAGGTCGGATCGAATGTCGCCGGCATCTTCGTGCACCTGATGCCCGCTTTCGGCAGCTTGCTCGCGTGGATCTTCCTCGGCGAGCGCATCCGGCTTTACCATATCGTGGGCATCGCGTTGATCCTCGCCGGGATCGCGATGACCACGCGGGGCCATCGGGCGACTCCCGAGCCCGGACCGGAGTGATGCGATGGAATTGATTCTCTGGAGGCACGCCGAAGCCGAGGACCAGGCACCCGGCGGCGATTCCGCGAGGCCGCTCACCAAGCGCGGACGCCGGCAGGCCGAGCGCATGGCGCAGTGGCTGCGCCCGCGGCTCGAGGGCGAGTGGCGCATCGTGGTGAGCGCGGCGGTGCGCACGCTGGAGACGGTGAAGCCGCTCGAGCTGCCCTTCGTGGTGAGCGAGGCGGTGGGAACCGCCGGCGGCCCGGCATCGGTCCTCAAGGAGACGAACTGGCCCGATAACGCGCGGCCGGTCATCGTGGTGGGCCACCAGCCCACGCTTGGAGAAGTGGCCGCGCGCCTGCTGCAGGGAGGGGAGGGCGACGTCGCCATGCGCAAGGGCGCGGTATGGTGGTTCTCGACACGCGAGCGCGACGGCCGCACGGAGACGGTGTTGAAGGCCGTGATGAATCCCGAAATGCTGGATGATTAGCGGAGCCGACATGAAACTCACGCCCGAGCAGATCGCCGCCTTCGACACGGACGGCTACCTTTTCTTTCCCGGCCTCTTCCGGCCCGAGGAGATCCGCGCGCTGACCGACGAGGTGCCGCGCCTCTACGCGCAGCACCGGCCCGAGAACGTTCGCGAGAAGGGCAGCGACGCGGTGCGCACCAATTTCGCCGCGCACCTGTACAGCAAGCCTTTCGCGAAGCTCGCGCGCCACCCGCGCATGGTCAACCCGGTGATGCAGCTCTTCGACGAAGAGGTGTACATGCACCAGTTCAAGATCAACGGCAAGGCGGCCTTCGACGGCGACGTTTGGCAGTGGCACCAGGACTACGGCACGTGGATGAACGACGACCTCATGCCCACGGCGCGCGCGATGAACGTCGCGATCTTCCTGGACGAGGTGAACGAGTTCAACGGTCCCCTGATGTTCATCCCCGGAAGCCACAAGCAGGGCGCGCTTCCCGCCGGGCACGACACCAGCACCACCAGCTACCCGCTGTGGACGATCGACCACGATACGATCGCGAAGCTGGTCGCGCAGCGCGGCATCGTCGCGCCCAAGGGCCCGCCGGGCTCGATGATCCTCTTCCACGGCTGCCTCGTGCACGCCTCGACGTCGAACCTCTCGCCGTGGAATCGCGTGAGCGTCTATCTCAGCCTCTGCGCGGTCTCCAACCACATCCGCCGCTTCAAGCGCCCCGAGTACATCGCGCACCGCGACTTCACTCCCATCGTCACGCTGCCCGATGACTGCCTGCTCCGCGACTACGACGTGGCGCTGCCGTGGAAGGACGGCACTCCCGAATCCGCCTACAAGACGGATCTCCAGGCGGCTTAGCACCGGGGACAGACCACTTGTTCCTCAGTGCGGGACGAGTGGTCTGTCCCCGGTGTTTGGTTTTCTAGGTCTCGACGATCTCGAAGGAAAGGCCGACCGAGTCCCATTGCTCGCGCTCGGCCTCGAGGGCGAAGGCGATGAGGGTCTGGTCGGCGAGCCACGCCGACTCGATCTCGAGGCGCCACCCCTTGCTTTTGCGCGCGAGTTTCAGCCGGGGAAGCTTCAACGTCCTGCGGCTGCGATAGAAGATCACCCCGAGACGCAGGCACAACGCGAGGGCGGCGAGCTTCGGGTCGTCGTCGAACGCCGCGCGCATCTTGGTGAGCTTGCCGCGCTGGGCGAGCACGAGATTGGAGAGGTAGCCCTGCTCCTGGCGCGAGAAGCCGGGCATGTCGGCGTTGGCGAGGATATAGGCCGAGTGCTTGTGATACGCACCCTGCGCGATCGAGATGCCGATCTCGTGCAGGCGCGCCGCCCAGTCGAGGAATGGCGCCACGGCCTGCAGGTCGGGACCTTCCTCGTCGAGGCCGCGCAGGAAGGCCTGCGCGAGCGTGTCCACGCGGTGCGATTGCGCGAGGTCGACGTGGTAGCGGCGCACGAACTGGTCGACGGTGACCTCGCGGATGTCGCGATGGTGCACGCGCCCGAGCAGGTCCCAGAGCACCCCGTCGCGCAACGCCCCGCTCGCCACCGTCATGTCGGTGAGCTCGAGCTGCGCGAAGATCCCCGACATCACCGCGACACCTCCCGCGACCACCGGAATGCGATCCTCGCGAAGGCCCTCGAGCGAGAGCTTGCGCAGGTCGCCCGCGGCGAGGAGCTCTTCGCGCAGCCAGGCCAGCCCCGCGTCGGTGATGCCGCTCTCGGCCTGGCCGTTGCGATGCAGGATCTCGGCGATGGAGCGCGCGGTCCCCGAGGAGCCCACGACCTCGCGCCAGCCGGTTTTCTCGAACCGCGCGGCGATCGCCTGCACCTGCTCGCGCGCGGCGAGCTCGGCGCGCTTCAGCGCCTTCTTCTCGATGCGCCCTTCGGGGAAGAAGCGCTCGGTATAGCTCACGCACCCCATGTAGAGGCTTTCCATCGCCTTGGGCCGCAGCTTGTTGCCGATGATGATCTCGGTCGATCCGCCGCCGATGTCGATCACCAGCCGGTTGTTGCTCGAGAGCGGCAGCGAGTGCACCACACCGAGGTAGATAAGACGGGCTTCCTCGCGCCCGGAGATGATCTCGATCGGGAAGCCGAGCGTGGCTTCGGCCTTGCGCAGGAACGCCCCGGCATTCTTGGCCACCCGTAACGCGTTGGTGCCCACCGCCCGAACTGCTTGCCGGGGCATTCCGGCGAGGCGTTCCGAGAACCCCTTCAGCGCGGCGAGCGCGCGTTCCTGGGTGTGCGCATCGAGCTGTTTCTCGGCGGTGAGCCCGCTGCCCAGGCGCACGGTTTCCTTGAGCGCATCCATGGGGTAGAGCTGGTCGTCGACCACGCGCGAGACCGCGAGGTGGAAGCTGTTGGAGCCCAGGTCGACCGCGCCGAGGGTGGTATATTCCATTTGATCCTTGCGATAAAAAACCGTCGCGTGGAATTGAAGTATGCCATTCGTTTTTCCGATTCTTGCGACATGGGACCGTCCCGTGTCACGAGATCGTCATGAAGCGCCGCTACCTTCGTCATGGGCAAAAAATCCAAACCCGAACCCAAGGGCGTGTCGCTCTCCCGCGAGCATTTCCTCAATCGCGAGCTGCAGGCGCTGGAATTCAACCGCCGCGTTCTCGCCCAGGCCGACGATCGCAAGGTACCGCTGCTCGAGCGGCTGAAGTTCCTGTGCATCGTGTCCTCGAACCTCGACGAGTTCTTCGAGATCCGCGTCTCGGGCCTGAAGGAGCAGATCAAGATGGGCGCGGCGGCCGCCGGGCCCGACGGCATGAAGCCGCTCGAAGTCTTCCGCCAGGTCGCCGCACGCGCGCAGGGCATCGTCGAGCGCCAGTACCGGCTGCTGAACGAGGAGATCCTGCCCGCGCTCGCGAAGGAGAAGATCCGCTTCCTGCGCCGCAGCGCGTGGACGCCGGCGCAGCAGGAATGGATCCGCGAGTATTTCTTCCGCGAGATGATGCCGCTGCTGACTCCCATCGGCCTGGACCCGTCGCATCCGTTCCCACGCGTCTTCAACAAGAGCCTGAACTTCGCCGTCGAGCTCGAGGGGCGGGACGCGTTCGGGCGCGATTCGCGCGCCGCGATCGTGCAGGCCCCGCGCGTGCTGCCGCGGGTGATCCGCCTGCCGAAGAGCGTGGCGCCCGGCCCCAACGATTTCATCTTCCTCACTTCCATCCTGCACGCGCACGTGGGGGAGCTTTTCGCCGGCATGAACGTGCTCGGCTGCTACCAGTTCCGCGTGACCCGCAACTCCGACCTCTTCGTCGAGGAAGAGGAGGTGAAGGACTTGCGCAAGGCGCTGCAGGGCGAATTGCCGCAGCGCCACTTCGGCGACGCGGTGCGCCTCGAGGTCGCCGACAACATGTCGCAGGCGATGATGCGCTTCCTGCTGTCCCAGTTCGGGCTGGACGCCGACGATCTCTACGCGGTGGCGGGCCCGGTGAACCTGGTGCGCCTGATGAGCATTCCCGAGCAGGTGAACCGCTCCGACCTGGAGTACGCGCCTTTTGCGCCGGGCTTGCCCAAGCCGCTCGCCAAGGGCCGCGACCTCTTCGAGACCATTCGCAAGGGAGACGTTCTCCTGCACCGTCCGTTCCAGTCCTTCGCGCCGGTGATCGAGTTCATCCGCCAGGCGGCGCGCGACCCGCAGGTGGTCGC
>WNFI01658398.1_pt1 | contig 12284 bp, 10 predicted proteins | sample 5400471 | NCBI WGS metagenome assembly WNFI01 (sample SAMN13153348, study PRJNA577476) | soil metagenome | isolation source: 100 cm saprolite on Douglas fir-dominated hillslope | place: USA:California | collected 2013-09-17 | reverse complement strand
GCGCGTTGCCGCCGATCCGGCAGTCCGCAAACTGATGTTCGGGCTCGGCGCGCAGAAGGGGCTGCACGGCGTCGGCCTCATGATGGCGCAACCGACCTGCGTCATCTCCAAGACGCCGATCCGCCACGCGGCCGATTTCAAGGGCAAGAAGATCAGAATCTTCGCGTCACAGTTCCAATCGACGGCGTTTGACCGTCTCGGCGCAACGCCGGTGGCGATGACGCTCGGCGACGTGCTGCCGGCCTTGCAGCAGGGCGCCATCGACGGCTCGGTCGCCGGCATCGGCCCGTTCGTTCATCTGCACTTCGTCGATGCGGCGAAATACGTCACCGAGACCAACACGCCGGCGATCTTCCTCATCCTCGAAGTCAGCCAGAAATGGTACGACTCGCTGCCCAAGGATTTGCAGGAGATCGTTGACCGCGACGGCGCCGCAGTGTCGAAGTCGATCGAACCGGTGGCGCTGAAAATGTACCAGGAGCAGCGCAAGGCGTGGACGGATAGCGGCGGCGAGCTGATCAGCTTTCCGCGCGAGGAGCAGGCCGAGATGATGCGCATGCTCTCGAGCGTCGGCGATGACGTCTCCAAGACCAAGCCCGCGGTCCGCGAGGCCTATGAGATCGTCACCGACGCGGCCAAGCGGACCCGCCAGGCACCGAGCCAGTGACCTAAAGCCGGTGCGGGTGCGGCCATGATGGAGACCCTGGTCAACGGCGTGCGTTGGCTGCTCGTCGTCACCCGCGCGGCGGCCGGGATCTGCCTGCTCGCCAGCGTGGCGATCAATTTCGTCAACATCGTCGGCCGCTACTTCTTCAGCGTATCGATCCCATGGGCGGAAGAGATCATGCTCTTCCTCATGGTCGGCTGCGTGTTCACGGGCTGCTGCGCCGTCGCCTGGGAGGGACGGCAAATCCGCATGGACGTCGTCGTCACCATGTTGCCGGCAAAAGTGCGGGACTTTCTCGCGCTGTTGTCCGAACTGGTGATGATCGCGACCGCGGCGGCGGTTGCCGCCTTTGCCTGGCCGGTGATCTCCCAGCTCGCGGCGTTCGACGAGCGCAGCCAGGCGGCGAACTTCCCGCTGGTCATCCCGCAGGCGATGATCCCGATCGGTTATTCGTTGATGGCGCTGTTCGTCGCGGTGCGGCTCATGCAACGTCCGTCGCGCCCCGGCGCCGACGCCTCGCATTAGGGGGCGGCGACGATGGCCTATTTCGTCTTCTTCGCGCTGCCGATCATCCTCCTCATCATCGGATTCCCGATTTTCCTGATCCTGCTCGTGACCTCGATCGTCGCGGTGCTGACCGTCGCCGACGTGCCGACCGAGGCGATCCAGACCTACATGTTCGGCAGCCTGGATAATTTTCCCCTCCTCGCCGTGCCGTTCTTCGTGCTCGCCGGCGAGATCATGGCGCAAGGCGGCATCGCGCGCCGCGTCATCGCCATGGTGATGGCGATCGTCGGCGGCATGCGCGGCTCGCTCGCGGTAACGACGGTGGCAGCCTCCGAACTGTTCGGCGCCATGTCGCATACGGCCGTGGGCACCGTGGTGGCGATGGGCCGCATGATCTATCCCGCGCTCAAGGACGGCGGCTACAACGACCGCTTCGCCGTCGGGCTGATCGCGTCGTCGGGCGCCATTGCCGTCGTCATTCCGCCGTCGATCGCCATGATCCTCTACGCCATTTCGGCGGAGCAATCGGCGGTGCTGCTGTTCACCGCGGGCATCCTGCCGAGCCTTCTGATCGGCATCATCGATGCCGCCTATGTGATGGGCTATGCCAGGTGGAAGGGCGTGCCGCTCGGCCCGCGCGCGCATTGGGCGACGATCTGGAAGACCACCAAGGACGCGAGCTGGGCGGTCGGCTCGCTGGCCGTGATCTTCGGCGGCATTTACGGCGGCGTATTCACGCCGACCGAGGCGGCCGGCGTCGCGGTGGTCTATTCGCTCCTGGTCACGATCTTCGTCTATCGCGAGGTCGACGTCGCCGGCCTGTGGCGGATCCTGATGGCGTCTGCCTTTCTGATCTCGCAGATCCTGCTGATCGTAACGTCGGCCGGCATCTATTCGTGGCTGCTGACGACCAGCGGCATCCCGCAGCAGATCGTCGCGTCGATCAGCGCGCTCCACATGCCGCGGTGGGAGTTGCTGCTCATTCTCAATATCGGGTTGCTCCTGGCCGGCAGCTTCCTCGAGCCGCCGGCGGCGATCCTCATCCTGACGCCGCTGTTGCTGCCGATCGTGCGCGGCGTCGGCGTCAATCCGATTCACTTTGGCATCATCGTGGCGGTCAATCTCAGTCTCGGCATGTACACGCCGCCGTTCGGACTTAATCTGTTCTCGTCGCAGGCGATCTTCAACGCGCCGCTCAGCCGCATCTATCTCGGCGTGCTGCCGTTCCTGGTGGTCAATTTCATTGCGTTGATGATCATTACATATATACCGGAAATCTCGTTGGTTCTTGTGCACCATTAGTTTCAAATCGCGAACAAGTTCCGGATTAGTTTCAAATCGCGAACAAGTTCCGGATTAGTTTCAAATCGCGAACAAGTTCCGGCCGCGTGCCGGGAACCATCGTGGCTTGCGGTCCGTTGTCAATTTGCGGGGTCGTCCCGCGATCAGGAGACGTTTCCAATGGCGAATATGAATCAGAATCAAGGCGGCCAGCAGGGCGGTCAAGGCGGCCAGCATGGCCGCGAGCAGAAACCCGGCAAGCAGAAGCCCGAGCAGAAGCCCGGTCAGCAGCAACAGGATCCGGGCCGTCAAGGCGGACAGCAGGGCGGCCAGCAGAAGCCCGGCCAGCAGGGCGGCCAGCGCTAACTGCGTCATATAGTTAGATCCAAAGGTCCCCCGGCTTCGGCCGGGGGACTTTTTTCATCGCTTTTCATTGTTATCTGGCCATTATCGCAACGTCGGAGTCGCGCGATAAAATCGCGACGCGCGATTCGCTGGGCGGGGCTGGGACATGAAACTTTTCAAATGCCAATTCTGCGGGCAGCTGCTCTACTTCGAAAACGGCAGATGCGAGAAATGCGGACGCCGTCTCGGCTATATTCCGGGCGCCGAAATATTATCCGCGCTCGAGCTCGAGGGCGACACGTGGCGCGCGCGCGCGACCAAGGGCAAGCTCTACCGCTTCTGCGCCAATGCCGAGTTCGGCGTCTGCAATTGGATGATCGATGCCAGCAGCCCCGACAGATTTTGCGTGGCGTGCCGGCATAACCGCATGATTCCCGACACCTCGATCGACAGCAATGTCGATGCGTGGCGCAAGATCGAGCTTGCCAAGCACAATCTGTTTTACACGCTGCTCAAGCTCAGGCTGCCGCTCGACGGCCGCGACGATCGGGGCGAAGGCGGGCGCGAACGCCTGGTGTTCGATTTTCTGGCGAGCGCGGCGATGCCCGACGGGAAAACGGTCATGACCGGACACCAGGACGGCGTGATCACGGTTGCGCTCGAGGAGGCCGACGACGCCGAGCGGGAAAATCGGCGCGCCTCGATGCACGAGCCCTATCGCACGCTGCTCGGCCACTTCCGCCACGAGGTTGCACATTATTATTGGGACGTGTTGGTGCGCGACGGCGGCCGGTTGGAGGGTTACCGTGCGGTGTTCGGCGACGAGCGGCTGGATTACGGGCGGGCGTTGCAGGCGTACTATGCCGCGGGCGCGCCGGCGAATTGGCAGGACAATTTCGTCAGCGCCTATGCGACGGCGCATCCGTGGGAGGATTTCGCCGAAACCTGGGCGCACTACCTGCACATCGTCGATGCGTTGGAGATGGCGCGCGCCTTCGGCATTTACGTCAATCCGCCGCTGGCGACGGAAGGCGAGCTGGAAGCCGAAGTCGACTTTCAGCCCTATCGCGCGCCCGACGTGACGACCCTGGTCGATACGTGGCTTCCGCTCAGCAACGCGCTCAACGCGCTCAACCGCACCATGGGCCAGCCGGACGTCTATCCATTCATTCTGTCGCCCGCGGTCATCAAGAAACTGGGCGCCATACACGATCTCATTCACGGCGACGGGATTGCGGCGACGCCTTAGCTCATACTCGGGCGCGGAATTTCAGTTCGCCGACCAGACGCCGACCGTCTTGTCGTCGCTGCCGGAGGCCAGGCGGCCGCCGTCAGGTGCGAAGGCCAGCGCCCGGACACCGCCTCTGTGGCCGGTGAGCGAGCGCAGGAGCTTTCCGCTATCGACATCCCAGGCGAGGATGTTGCCGTTGCTGCCGCCGGCGAAGATGCGCTTGCCGTCGGTGGAGAACACCACCGAATCCACCGTGTCCGACTCCGCGGTGAGCTTGCCGATCACTTGGCCGGTCGCGGCGCTCCAGATGACGACCGAATTGCCGCTGCCGCCGGCGGCGATCCGCCTGCCGTCCGGCGAGACCGCGACCGACAGGATTTGGCCTGGATGGTCGGTGAGCGTTCGCAGCAGTCTCCCCTTGTCGGTATCCCAGATTTTGACCGTGCCGTCCTTGCCGGCCGACACGACGGCCCTGCCATTGGCAAGGAACGCCACCGAGGTGACCACGTCGCCTTGATTTCTCGGGCCGAGCAATTGTTCCCCGGTATCGACGCTCCAGATTTTGACGGCGGCGTCGCCGCTGCCGGAGACGATGCGCGTGCCGTCCGGTGAAATCGCGATCGACCACACCGCCGGCGGCGTCATCCATGAGCCGTTCGGGTCGTCGCGCAGCGTGCGCAGCAATTGGCCCGAGTCGGTATCCCAGATCAGGATGGCGCGATCGAAACTGCCGGAGACGATGCGTTTGCCGTTCGGCGTGAACACGACCGCCGACACCGTATCAGAATCGCCGCTCATCGTGCGCAACACTTGCCCGCCGACGGCGTCCCACAGCTTGATCGACTTGTCGGTGCTTCCCGAGACCAGCGTTTGCCCGCCGGGCGAAAACGCGACCGAGGTCACTGCGCCGGCATGGCCCGGCAATGTGAGCAGGCGTTGGCCCTGATTGCCGGCGCCGCCTGAGAGGCCGAACACCAGCGCAACGAGCGCCACGACCGCGGCCGCGCCGGCGATCGCCAGCCGCAGCATCCGTCCCGGCTGGTCTGCCGGCCACACCGTGTCGCGCCAGTCGCCCGGCGCAGTCGCGGTCGACAGGAACGCAACGGGCTTCGCGGCGCTTGCGGCTTTCGCGGCGGCATCGGGCGCCGGCGCCGCGGCGCGGCTGCCGGTGTCCTTCTTGCGCGGCTCGGCGGCGGCGGCAGCGGCCTGACGCTCGGCCGTGCTCGGCTTCGGTGGCGTTGGCGGAGCGGTCGGAGCTTTGGTTTCGCGGCTCGGCGGCGATTTCGGCGCCTGCTCGAGGATCGCATCCATGGAGCGGATCAGCCGATCCATGTGGTAGTCGAAGTCCTGGCCGGTATCGACCTTCACGGCATTACGGAACGCAAAGTCCTTCAAGCTCGGTGGCAACTGGTCGGAGCTCGGCATTCGCGTTGCGCCCATCAGGACCGGGATGAGCGGCACGCGGCGGCGCAGCGCCGTCTCGACCTCGACGCGAACAGGATCGGTTTCTTCGTGGATGCGGTCGGCGCTGCCGTCGGAGGCCGCGCCGAGCCATTGCGGCCCGACGATGGCCAGAAGGATGTTGGTCTTGAGCAGGGTCTGGTTGATATGGACGCGAAAATCGATGCCCGGGGGAATATCGTCGATGTCGCGGAAGATCGCTTCCTTGCCGTAATGGGCGATCAGCCGGTCGAAAATCCGGCCGGTCATCGCCTCGGAATCCGCGCGGCGGTAGGAGATGGCGATCTTGGGCATCAGAGCCGGTCCTGCCGGGTATCAAACATCCTGACCTCTGAAGTCTCCCATCGCCGCTGCACGCGCGTGCGCGGCAAGCCTATAGCATGGCCCGACGCCGGACGCGGCGAGACATGAAAGACGTCGTTACCCGGCTATCGCCGGCTTAAGAATATGGCGCCAGCTTGAGAATTTGGCGCCGGCTTAAGAATTGAGATCGCGCCCGGCCCCTGCCTAGGCTCATGGACAAAATTTAAACTGTGCGACGCCCAACCCTCAGGCCGCAGATTCCGGCTGTTTTCTTTTGCTGTCAATGCCTTGCCTGGCGCATCGGCGCGCCGCCCGATTGATTGCTAAATGCCGATTCTTCGTGCAATATCCGCGGCCTAAACCGGAAAAAATGCGTGGTCGGTTCGGCACGGGAGACGGCAATGCACGGGATCGGCAAATCCTCGATTTGGTCGGCTGCGGGTTTTGCATTCGTATCCGGCCTTGTGCTGCTGCAGCCGACGGAAGCCTCGGCCCAGTTCAATATCGAAGGCATCATCCGCGGCGCCATCCAGCAGGGCGGCGGCTATTATCGCGGTCGGTCGTCGGGCTCCGGCACCACCCGCCACGTCAAGAGCCGTCAGAACGACGACTCCGCCCCGGTGGACAAGACCAAGGAAGCCCCGGTGGACAAGACCAAGGAAAAGGACGCCACCCAGGTGGAGACGCCGAACAACAACGTCGCCAGCGGGCGGCCACAGTCATCCGCTCCGCCGTCGTCGCAACCCGACCCCTCGACGCGGCAGACCAGCGCGGCGCGCGGCAACGACGAGCAGCCGGCCTTCTCGCCGTCACGCTAATCCGAAGACTTATTGTTTGACGGCGGCGAGCCGGTCCAGCGCGCGTCGCGCTTCGACGCTGCCGGTACGGGCGGCCTTGGTGTATTGGTCGATGGCGTTCTGGTTGCTTTGCTCGACGCCTAGGCCTTTTTCATACATGTAGCCGAGCCGGAATTGGGCGTCGGCGAATTGCTGGTCGGCGGCCTTGCCGTACCACGTAAGCGCCTGGGCATAATCCTTGTCGACGCCGCGGCCGAAGAAATACATGTCGCCGAGATTCTTCTGCGCCTTGGCGAAGCCCTGATCGGCTGCTTTCTGATACCAGTCGAGCGCCTGCTTGTCGTCTTGGGTGACGCCGTTGGTGCCGGTGGCGTAGAGGATGCCCAGCAGATTCTGCGCCTCGGCATAGCCGTGCTCGGCGGCGCTGCGATAAAGCTGCACGGCTTTGGCCACGTCCTTTTCGGTGCCCTGGCCTTTCTCGTACATGTAGCCGAGCCGGTATTGCGCATCGGGCCAGTCTTGCTGCGCGGCTTTGAGATACCAGGACAGCGCGTCGAGATAACTTTGCGACAGGCCGCCGCGGCCGAAGAAATACATGTCGCCGAGATTGGTTTGCGCCTTGGGCAGTCCCTGGTTCGCCGCCTTGCGATACCACTCGACGGCTTTGACGTCGTCGCGCGGCAGCCCGTCCTCGCCTTGCGCATATTTGACGCCGAGCTGGTTCTGCGCGGTCGAATCGCCGCGATTGGCCGCAGCGAGGGTGGCGGCAAGCGGGCCTGCCAACGCGGCCGCTTCAGCCGGATTCGCTGGGCTCGGCGTCGGCGCGGACGCGGGCGGGACTTTCGTTGCAGGCGTTTGCACCGCCGCGGGCGGATTGAGCGCGATCGAGGCCGATGGCGGCGGCGCTGACGAATGCAGGAACAGAACGCCGATGACGGCGAGCGCCACCACGGCGGCTGAGCCGCCGCCATAGACCGCGGCGCGCAGTTCCGGCGCCAGCCCGGGAATGTTCGGCAGTGTGTCGAACGCCGAGCGGCGCGGCGGCGCGATCTGAATCGGGTTGGCCGGGGTCTCGATCAGCCGCGTGTCGTTGTGCAGGATTTTCGGCGCATCCATGCGCAGCGAAGACGCGCCGAGCGCATCGCTGAACGCCCGCGTCGACGGGAAGCGCTGAGCCGGCTTCTTCGACAGCGCGCGCATGATCGCCGACTCGACCCGTGAATCGAGCCCGGGAACGCGCGGGATCAGGCGGTCGGGCCGCTGATTGATCTGCGCCTGCATCAGGTCGTATTCACTGTTGGCGGAAAACGGCGGCATGCCGGTGAGCATCTCGTAGAGCACGATGGCGAGGCTGTAGAGATCGCAAGCCTCGTCGCCTTCCTCGCCGCGCAACTGCTCGGGCGCCATATAGGCCAGCGTGCCGACGATGCTGCCGCTGCGGGTGAGCCGCTGGCTGCCGCGGACCCGGGCGATGCCGAAGTCCATGATCTTGAGCACGCCGTTTTCCGCGACCATCAGGTTCGACGGCTTGATGTCGCGGTGGATGACGCCCATGCTGTGGGCGTAAGCCAGGCCGTCGGCGGCCTGCGAAATGATGGCGAGGCTTTCGCGCACGTCGAGCGGCGCGTTGCGCTTGGTCAATATGTCGTCGAGCGCGTGGCCGCGCACCAGCTCCATCACCATGTAGAGATTCTTGCCGTCCGGAATGAGCGAATAGAGCGTGGTGATGTTCGGGTGATTGAGCCTGGCGAGACTGGTCGCCTCGGCGCGAAACCGATCGACGAAATTGGCGTCGCTGAGAAGCTCGGGCCGCAGCGACTTCATCGCCACTTCACGCTGCAACACGGTGTCGAAGGCGGCGTGAACCTGCCCGATGCCGCCCTCGCCGAGCAGGTCGCGGATCTCGTACTGGCCGACCGTTTGCGTCATCGCGGCAGTGGGCTCGCGCTGGAATTCCGATTGCCGCCGATCGGCAGCTTGATGCGCCGCGTGGTCGACTCCGCGGCGCGGCTGCGCGTGGCACCCGCCGTGACACTGAAGACGCCCAGCGAGGCGTTGTCGTGGCCGCCCGCGGCCAGCGCCGCTTCGATCAAGGCGTCGCAGGCTTCCTGCGGCGGCAGGCGGGAGGCGACTTCGGCGATCTTGTCGTCGGGGACCATGTTGCTGACCCCGTCGGAGCACAGGATCAGCACGTCGCCCGCTTGCAGTGGCAGGCCCTTGGCGCCGATCATCGGCTTGATGTTGGACGTGGTGCCGAGCGCCTGCAGGATGACGTTGTGCATCGGGCTGTGGTCGGCCTCAGTTTGCGTGATCGTGCCTTCGCTGACCAGCTTGGCGACCAGGGTCTGGTCCTCGCTGAGCTGGATCAGCTGGCGGTCGCGCAGCAGATAGGCGCGGCTGTCGCCGATATGGGCGAGCCAGGCTTGCTGATCGCGAAACGCGAGCACGGTGCAGGTCGTGCCCATGCCGCGGCATTCCGGATGCTCTTGCGCATATTCGATGATGGCGCGGTTGGCGGCGGCAAACGCGCTGGCCAGCACCTGCGGGATCGGGCCGTCGAGACCGTAATACAGGCGGCGGACCACGTCGGCGGCAAGCGCGCTCGCCACTTCGCCGGCGGCGTGGCCGCCCATGCCGTCGGCGACCAAGGCGAGGCTGCCGCGATTGAGGGCGGCGTCGTCATCGTGCGGCGTCACCCATGCCACCGAGTCTTCGTTGAGCTCGCGCACCAGCCCGGTATCGGTGCGCATGGCGCCGATGATTTCCATGCCGGCCGGTGCTTGAACCATGTTTGAACTCGGTTACGCGTGTTTTTGTTTTTGCCGACAGGTACGAGCCGAGCGCAAGTTCGTCGAGGATGGACCTTGGCTAGTTGCGCTGCGGTTGCATCAGTTCGCGCACGTACCTGACCGGCACCGCGAAGGACACGTGCTCCGCCGTGGTGCGCCGGAGCGACAAGAGCGCGATCACCTTGCCGCTGGAGTTGAGCACCGGTCCGCCGCTGTGGCCGGGTGCGGCGAAAATATCGAGCTGATAAGTATCGCCGGTCGTGCCGAAAACCTGCAACCCGCTGTCTTGATCGCGCCGGTCATTCTTGGTCGGCATCTTGGCGACGATGCCTTCGGTCACGGTCACCTCGGGGATGTAGATGGCTTTATCGCGCACCCGCCCGCCTTCGGTCGATTGCTGCACGGCAATGGTTTCCTGGGACACGCCCGGATAGCCGAGCAGGATGATTTTCTCGCCGATCTGCACGCTGTTGTCCTCGGCGAGCTCGAGCTTGTTCAACGACTGCGTCGAGTCGACCTTGATCTCGGCGACATCGGCGTCGATCGAGACGCGCAACAGGTTGGCGTTGATGTCGCTGCGGGTGCCCGGGAATTGCACCGTCAGCGCTTCGTTGCGGCCGAAGAAATCGCGTTCGCCGTCGGTGATCGGGTTGGGGCGCGCGCTCTCGAACAGATAACCGCCGCTCTCCGGCACCCAGGTGTTCAGCGAGCGAATGTTATCCATATTTGTGCGGGTGTCGTGCCGGCTCGACTTGATGTCGTAAACCGAGCCGCGGCTCCACGCGTTGGCGCGAAAGTCCTCGTACACCGAGCTCCAGCTGGCGACGACGTGCTTGTTGGTGAGGATGAATCCTTGCTCGTTGATGACAAAGCCGGAGCCGGTGTGATCGCCGCCGATCGCCTTGTAGGCGCTGCTCCTGTCGCTATCGAGGGTCAGCCAGCGCACCAGCCTGCCGTCCTCCAGCCGGACATAGGCGGGCAGCCAATCGTCGCCGACCTTGGTTATTTTCTGGAAGATCGGACGATTGCTGTCGCGGTCGTAGAGTTGCCACTGGTTGTGGATATAGACGGTGGCTTCGCCGAGCTTCTTGATGTCGTCCGGTTTGATGCCGATGGATTTCGACAGGGCGTCGGCAGCCTCGGTCCTGATCGCCTCGGAGCGCGCGGCTGTTGCCGCGACTTGCTGCTGCAACTGGGTGGCGACGCTCTGGCCGTGCCACCAGATCGCGCCGCCGCCGATGATCGCCAGCACCAGCACCGCGGCAAGCGCGGCGATCCAAACCTGACGGGTGCTGCGCCGCTCGTCGGTCAGCATGCGCAGGATGGTGGCTTTGCCGACCGGCGTCCGCGCCGGCGTCGAGGACGTCGTCGCGGTCGCCGCCGTGCCGCGCTCCTGAGTCCCGGGAACCAGGCTGCGTTCCGCCGTCGCCGCTTCCGCCTGGGTCGCGGCGACGATGCGGGTCGCGGCGGCGTCGACCGCGCCCATGGCGCTCATGGCGCGGGTGCGCGACGGCAGCGATGCCGGGCGCGGCTGAACGTCGAAGGTGAATTTCGGTCCGCCGGCGCCGAGCTCGACGACGTCGTCGGGCAAAAGCTCGACCTCGCCGCCGATGCGCTCGCCGTTGAGCATCGTTTCCTGCAAGCCCGCAAGATCGAACTGGTCGATCTGGTTGACCTTGGATCCGCTGAGATGGCGAATCACAATTCGTGTTCCGGATTCCGTCATGGAATGTCCCTCAAAACGCCCGCGTGCCCATCACCGCGACATTACTTGAAACCGGGGCTTTTTCAACGGGAATGAGGGTTCTGCCGCCGCGCCCTCTGTCGGGATTCACAAGCTCGCTCAGCCTGTTAAAGCGGCAGCTGGCGGGGAACAGGCGGCAAAGTCATGCCACTTCCAGGAGAATCCCGGCAAGCTCCCCGGGCATGTCGATCATGACGTCGCGGCGGCATGGAACTTCGACGACGCGCCGTGCCAGGCCAGGCGCCGTGAACCAGGACGAACGTGGTCATGGCCGGCTCTCAGCGATCGCGCAGCCGGTCCATCAGCACTTTGTCTTGGCCGCCGTCGATCTCGATCATGGTGCCGTTGACGAAGAAGGCGAGGTCCGACGCGAGATAAGTGACGAGATTGGCGACCTCCTCGCATTCGGCGATGCGGCCGAGCGGAATGCTCGACGGCGCCGCCTTGTCGGCCTCCTCGAACGGCAGATTCATGTCGCGCGCCATCGCCTTGACCAGGCCGGCCCAGCGTTCGGTGCGCACCGGGCCGGGATTGACGGCGACGAAGCTGATATTGTCCTTGCCGTATTGGCTGGCGAGCGACAGCGTCAAGTTCTGTCCGGCGGCATTGGCGGCGCCGGGCGCGATCTCCCAGTAGGACACCTTCACCCCATCGTTGCCGATGAGGTTGACGACGCGGCCCTTCTTCTGCTGCCGCATGATCGGCAGCACGTGCTTCATGCAGCGCACATAGCCCATGAATTTGAGCTGCAGCGATTGCGCCCAATCCTCCTCGGTCAAATGCTCGAGCACGCCGCCCGGCGACGAGCCGGCATTGTTGACCAGGATGTCGATCCGCCCGAGCGCGGCGTGCGCCTTTTTGATGAAGCTTTCGGCGTCGGCGGGCTTGGTGAGATCGGCCGGAATGGCAAAAATCTTGGCGCCGGTCGCCTTGGCGATTTCGGCCGCGGTTGCTTCGAGCGGCTCCTTGCGGCGGGCGCAGATGGCGACGTCAACGCCTTCGCGCGCAAAAGCCAGTGTGATCGCCTTGCCGATGCCCTCGCTGGCGCCGGTGACAATCGCCTTTTTCCCGGTCATCGCCAGATCCATTGCTGCGTCTCCCTTGTTCCGCGCGGCGCCGGCCGCGGGTGCTGTCCGCGGACATTATCGTCCAGGATTTC
>WNFI01041630.1_pt1 | contig 12284 bp, 12 predicted proteins | sample 5400471 | NCBI WGS metagenome assembly WNFI01 (sample SAMN13153348, study PRJNA577476) | soil metagenome | isolation source: 100 cm saprolite on Douglas fir-dominated hillslope | place: USA:California | collected 2013-09-17 | reverse complement strand
CGGGTTTCGGCTCGGTCGCTGGGGCACTGGGGGGTGAGGCATGATGCGCTTTTTCAATCCGCTCTTCCGAGCGAAACAGCTCCCCTTCCTCGTCGTCTTCCTGGGCTTTCTTGTGAAGGAAGTAGTCGTAGTCCCCGGGATACCACGTGACCCGGCCGTTTTTCACATGCAGGATGTTGTTGGCCAGCTGCCGGATGAAGTAAACGTCGTGGCTGATAAAGCACAGCGTCCCTTCGAAATTCTTCAGCGCCTGGATCAGCGCCTCGACGCTCGCCATATCCAGGTGGGTCGTGGGCTCATCGAGCAGCATGAGGTTGGGCGGATCCAGCAGCAGCTTCACCAGGCCGAGGCGGCTTTTCTCTCCGCCGCTTAGAACGTCCACTTTCTTAAACGCCGCGTCCCCCCGGAACAGAAAAGATCCCAACACCGTCCGGATGGTGGTCTCCGCATGGCTGCGCCGGGAGGAGGACGCTTCTTCATAGACCGTCCGGCCGGACTGGAACATCTCCGCGCGGTGCTGCGAGAAGTATCCGCATTCGACATGGTGTCCCAGGCGCCGCTCGCCTTCCTGAAAGGGAAGGGAGCCCGCCATGAGCTTGATCAGCGTCGATTTTCCGGCGCCGTTCGGCCCCACCAGGGCGATCCGCTGCCCCCGCTCGAGCGTCAGATCGAGCCCGTCATACACCCAATTCTTTCCGTCGTACGACTGCCGCACGCCTTTAAAGACCATGACGTTCTGGCCGCTGCGGGCGGGCTGCGGAAAACTGAACGCGACGGTCTTCATTTCATCGGGCAGCTCGATGCGTTCCATTTTCTCCAGCTGTTTGATCTTCGCCTGCGCGCGTGAGGCCGTCGACGCCTTGGCGCGGAACCGCATGATGAAGTCTTCCAGCTCTTCGATTTCTTTCTGCTGACGCTTGTAAGCGTCGACCAGGGCCTCATCTTCGCGTTTCCGCTCCGCTTGATAATCCTCGAAGCTGCCGGTGTAGACCTTCAGCCGTCCCGCGCGCACTTCGACGATCCGGCTCACGATGGAATTGATGAACTCGCGGTCATGTGAAATCAAAAACAAAGCGCCGCGGTAGTTTTGGAGATAATCCTGGAACCACAGCAGCGATTCCAAGTCGAGATGGTTGGTGGGTTCGTCGAGCATCAGCAGATCGGGTTCTTCCAGCAGCAGCCGCGCGATGGCCACGCGCATCCGCCAGCCGCCGGAAAGCTCCGCGACCGGCCGTGTGAAATCCGTTTGCTTGAACCCCAGACCCACGAGGATCTTTTTGGCTTTGGCTTCGAGCGTCCCTGAGACGCTGGGCACCGCGCTCAAGGTTTCCGCCAGAACCTCTTTGTCGCTGAAAGAAGCGGTTTCTTGAGGCAGATAGCCACGCGTGAGGTCGCTTCGCAAGAGGACCTCTCCGGTGTCCGCCGTCTCCTCACCGAGGATGAGCTTGAACAACGTGGACTTGCCGGCGCCGTTGGGGCCCACCAGCGCTAGCCGGTCGCCGGCGTTGATCTGGAGGTCCGCGCCCTCGTACAAGACCTGCTCATGATAGGCTTTGCTAACGCCTCGTAGCGTAATCATAAGGAGGGATTATACTACGGCGGTCCTGTAACCACCGGTTACAAGCCCTGTCCAACCGGATATGAAGCCTATGGCACACGGTTACTACCCCTGCCCAGAATGCCAGTTTTATTTCAATAATTTCATGGGATGCATCGACCACATGATCACGGAACATTGGTGGGAACCCGGGCTGGCGCAAAATTATTGGAGTTCCAATAGCGCGAATCACGACGCCTTGTTGTAGAATTTCCCCATGCGGAACGTTGGACGTTGGGCGGCCCTGTGTTTGTTTATCGGAGGATTTCCGCTCCAGGCACAAGAGGTCGGATCCTCTTTTCTCCAAGGGAGGACGCGGTTTTCCGTCACCGGAGGCTACGCATCCTCGAACAACAAGAGTTACGGCGTGCTCGGCCTCGGCGCCGGGTATTACTTGCTCGATGGGTTGGAAGCGGGTTTGGATGGTGAAGCCTGGCTCGGGTCCAAGCCGCATATCTACACGGTCAGTCCGGAAACACGCTATATCATGACCCAGTTCGAAACCATCCGGCCATACCTCGGCGGTTTCTACAAGCGCACTTTTTACGATACGCTCCCCAATCAAGACTCGGTCGGCGGCCGCGCCGGCCTTATTTCTACCCTCAGTCCGCACGCCTACCTGACGGCCGGCGCCGTCTACGAGCAATACCTCAACTGCGACACGGCCATCTATACTACCTGCAGCCAGGTTTACCCCGAAATCGGGATTTCATTCTCGTACTAGAAGCGCGTACCTAGAAGGGTTACGCGCTCATTTCCACGTGGCGAATTTCAATGACCGACGGAGGCAGGATGTCGGGAAGTTTGGTGCGCACGACCTGGGGCGAGGTTTCATTGCATTCGAGTCTATTTTACAACCTGATTCGAAGTTACGAGCAATTTACTTGCAGCTCCGCTCTTTCTCTTACAGACTCCGACGGTATGAAAGGCACTTGGACGCGTCTCGCCGGTTTATGTCTGTCGGGGATTTGTTTCGCCGGGTGTGCCACAGCGCGGCCCAAACCTGCAGGGTTTACAGACCCCCAGTTGTCGCAAACCCTACGCCATCTGCGCACGCTTTGCATGACGTTGCGGTTGGGATCTCCGGTGAACGTGAAATTTTATGAGGGGGCGTCCGCGACCGATAAGGACGTCGCGAGCGCCAGCATGACGGGGTATTTCTACGCCTATAATAAATGGAACGACACAATTACAATTTCCCCTCAGCCGCCCGCGTTCTTTGATCGCGGGACACCCTTCTACCTGGCGTCGATCCAATCGATCGCTCCGACCGAAACCGCATCAGTCAAAGCGCCGGGCGACTATCTCGCCAACGCCGTGATCGGCGCCGCGCAGCAGATAAACACGACGCTTCTGCAGGCCAACGCGCCCGCCAAAAAGTCGGTCTTCATGACGGCCTCCGACCTCCAGCCTCCCCACGACTTCGAACACGACCTCCTGACACAATAACGACCGTACCTCGTACCACGTACGGAGCACCCCGTAATAAGTGCTTAGTTTGTAACGGTTTTTTCGATTCGCCGATCGGGGATGATCCACATCAGGGCGACGAGGCAGTATAAGCTGAAGGCGATCCAGCGATTGACGAAGGCCAACGGGATCGCTGAGCCGTAGAGGACCAACGACACCTTCCCTTTGACATCCGTACCGATGGCCTTCGCCAACGGGGAATCGTGCCCATGATGACGGATCAGCGCGTGAGTCAAAAGATAATACGCGGTCCCCGCCATGAATAGAACGACGCCGTACAACGCTATCGGAACCGCGGAGAAATTATTTTCACCGGACCACGCGGTCACGAAGGGAAATAACGACAGCCAGAATAAGAGGTGCAGGTTGGCCCAGAGGATGACGCCGTTGACGTGCTGCACGGCCGAGAGCATGTGGTGATGGTTGTTCCAATAGATGGCGATATAGATGAAACTAAGGATATACGAAAAAAAGACGGGGATCACGGGCTTGAGCGCGGCCAGGCTGTCGCTATGAGGCGGTTTCATCTCCAGCACCATGATGGTGATGATGATTGCGATCACGCCATCGCTAAAGGCCTCGAGCCGGTTTTTACTCATGCGAGGTGGATCCATTATGCCAAAAGAGACATCCTGCATACAGCCCGCGCGTGAACAGATTGAAATAAACACAATCCGTTCAACCATTCATTTCGATACCAACATTCATCGACGGTCTTATTTAGGCTCATTAACATAACTTCATGTTTATTGACATCTTTGGCAGGCTGGGTTATAGGGAGGGGGACCTACTGCGCCTGGGTGGAAAATGATGAGAGACCTTGGGATTTTGGTGGTGGACGACGATACGGCCTTTCGGACCGGGATGGAAAAATATCTCCTATCCCAGGGCTGCGCCAATGTGCGGAGCGCGGCCAGCGGGGAAGTCGCGCTGGAGATGGTGAAAAAAGAGTCCCCCGGTGTCATCCTTCTCGATCTCTACCTGCCCGAGATGAACGGGCTGCAAGCCATCCGCGAGATTCACAAAATCGATCACAACGTCCCCATTTTTGTCCTCACCTGTGAAGCGGATGAAGAATACCGCGATCTCGCCGTCAAACTGGGCGCGCTCGATTACTTGACCAAGCCGATCACCCTCGCCAATCTATTCAGTTACGTGGAGCTCCGCCTCAAAGGAGTGCGACGGAGCCTACTGTAATATGGTTCAATGGGCCCTACGAATGACGCTTGAGAAGGAGTTACTATGGGAAGCAAGAGTCCAAAATGGTTGATCAAACAGCGACGTCAGAAGATTAACGACGCCCGGAAAGCCGCTCGCCTGAAAAACCCCGGAAGCAAGAGCCTGGGCGTTCGCCGTATGGCCCACCATGGCGGCGCCAACAAAGCCGCCCACCCCTAACCCTAGAAACCTGTCCAGGGTTCTCTAATCCTCGCCCCATAGCCCGCTACTTAGGTATTAGGTACCCAGTATCGGGACCGCTGAATTTCTCCTTGCCGTGGCCGGTTTCTCGGCTTAAACTTAGGCGCAATCATGAAAAAAGCTCTACATCCGCGGGCAGTCGGGTTGGGTTTTGCGGCCGCATGCCTGGTCATCGGTTGGATCGGCCTCGGCACCTATTGGTGTACCTATCAGCTGGTCCGTTCTTTCGATTCGGTATCCGAGTCCCATCAAGCCCTCGAAAGACTTCAATCTATTAAGGAACTCGTCCAAGCCAGCCAATCCGGCGTTTACAATTACGTCATCACAGGGCGGGAGGAACGGTTGGATATCTATCAACGCGCCGGCCGCTTGATTCCGCGCAAGCTTCGCGAGCTCGAAACGCTTTTGAAGACGCACCCCAAACAGAAAAGCTTGCTGCGGCAGTTCCGGCGGCTCTACGCCCTCCATCAACAGTATCTTTCCAAGATCGTGATCGCGCGCAAGGAGCATGGCTTCCGGGCGGCGTCTAAATGGATCGCCGAAGAGGACGATCATTCCATCCGCGAGGTGTTGAACAATTTGCTGGAAGACCTCCAGAGAGAAGAGAGCAAAGTCCTGAAACGCCGGTCAGCGTTGACCTCCGAACATTCGCTGCAGACCAAAGGCGCGCTCGGCGGCGCGGCGGGCGCCCTCCTTCTTTTGATCACGGTGGTATTCGGGGTGCTGAGCCGGGAGAGAGGTCATCGGCGCGTGGCCGAGACCACCAACGTGCGCCTGGAAACGTTTTTGCGGTCGATCGTCGAGCGGATCCCCTATGTGGTGTTGGTGAAAGAAGCCGAATCGCTCCGTATCACTTTGGTCAATCAAGCGGCCATCGAATGGCTGGGGCGTCCGGAAGATAAACTGATCGGCTCGAACGATTTCGACCTTCTCCCCCCGGATGCCGCCCGGCTCAGCATGGACCGCGACCGCGACGCGCTCCAAAAGGGCGAACTCATTGATACCGAAGACGTGTTGGTCCGCGAGGGCCAAGGCGAGCGGATCCTGCACACCCAGAAAATAGCGATCCCGGACGAGACCGGCGCTCCCGCCTTTTTGCTCACGATTTCGGAGGACATCACCCAACGCAAGCAGGCGGAGCGGATACTCGAGCTGTCACGTGACGCCGCGGTGCAATCGGAACGGCTGAAGTCCGAATTTATCCGCAACATGAGCCATGAAATCCGCACTCCGCTGAGCGTCGTCGTGGGGATGACCTCGTTGCTGCTCGATACCTCTCTCACGCCGGAGCAGCGCGCGTTTGCCGGCAAGGTGGACCATGCCGCCGGCGGTCTGGCCAAACTGACGAAGGAGATCCTCGATTTTTCCAAGATCGAAGCCGGAACCTTTACCGTGGAACCCCAAGAGATGAACCTACGGCAGAACATCGATGGGATCCTGGCGATGCTCAACGCGCAGGCGAAGGCGAAAGGCGTGGGACTGGTCAGCTTGATCCCGCCGACGGTCCCGCAAATGCTCGTCGGCGACCCGGTGCGGTTGCGCCAGGTGCTCACTGAGCTGATCGGCAATGCTGTGAAGTTCACGTCGCACGGCGAAGTCATCGTGCGGGTCAGCGAGGCCGAGCAGAACGAGACGCAGCTTTGGCTCACGATCAAGGTCAGCGATACCGGCCTGGGGATCGATGAGGAAGCCCAAAAACATTTGTTTGAGCCCTTCCGTCAGGGCGACGGCTCGCCCACGCGCCGCTTCGGTGGCACCGGCCTGGGGCTGGCCATTTCGAAACGGATCGTGGAATTGATGGGCGGTCAGATCGGTTTTTCGAGCACGCTCAACGAAGGCTCGGTGTTCTGGTGCACGGTCCCGTTCCAGAAGCGCACCGCGCAAGGCCAGGATGTGAAGATGGCGGGTCTCCCGTGGACGCGGGCGCGCGTTCTGGTCGTGGATGAAGGATTGTCCTGGTCGATATGCATCTGGTAGATATGGAAGGTGTAGCCTTCGCCCGCGCTATCAAATCCGACCCGGCCTTGGCGGCCACGCAGCTAGTGATCCTGACGGAGACCGCGATCGACCCCGGAACCGCCGCCCAGCTCGGTTTTTCCGCCTGGATCAGTAAGCCTTGCCAGCCTCAGACCCTTTTAGACCGCCTCGCCGGCTTGGTCGAATCCAAGGACCAGGCCCACCGCTCCGCCGCCTGATCTAAAACACCTCGTACTTAATGGCGTATTAACAGGAGCCAACATTTTATTGACGGAAGGGTACGATTGGGGATACATCTAAGCATGCAAAAGCGTTCTATCCTAGTCGTAGATGCGACTGGGACCAGCTGGACGCCATCCTGCTCAAGCTCTTCTCCGTTCCTCGTTTCAACGCCGCCTAACAAAACTCGTTACTTCCCCGGGTCGATCCATGAGGATGGCTTATCTTAAGTCCGCGCCTCCCAAAGCTTATTGAGAGCGTGCATGTACGCTTTCGCGCTGGCCTCCACCACGTCCGTCGCCACGCCCTTCCCGAACACCGTCAACCCGTCCGCATCGAGTTGGACCGTCACCTCGCCTTGGGCTTCCTTACCCCCCGTTAACGCTTGCAGACGATACTGCTTTCGCACCAGCGTGAATTGCTCCGTCGATCGGCGCTGCTGTTCGTCGATCAACGACAACAGGTCGTCGTCGTAGACGTACCGCTTTTTGTCGGCCAGTGTTTTAAACCGCTCAAAAAAACCGGCGAGCGCGTCGGCGTCCAAGGCGTGCCCCAATTGAACGAGCCGCTTGGCCACCGCGACGCGACCGCTGCGAGCTGTCAGCACTAATGTGGATTCTTCCACGCCCACATCTTCCGGCTTCAGAATTTCGTAAGTCAATGGATTCTTCAACATGCCGTCCTGATGAACGCCGGAGGCGTGGGCGAACGCATTGGAGCCGATAATGGCTTTGTTCGCCTGCACGGTCATTCCCATCAACGTCGACACCAGCCGGCTGGTTTTGGCCAACTCGCGGGTTTCGATCCCGGTTCTTAGGTGGAAAATCCCGGGGCGCGTACGCACCGCCATGACGATTTCTTCCAAGGCTGAATTTCCGGCGCGTTCGCCGATGCCATTGATCGTGCATTCGACCTGGCGAGCACCGACTTGCACCGCCGATAACGCATTGGCGACGGATAACCCCAAATCATCGTGACAATGAACGGAAACCACCGCCTGGCCGATGTGGCGGACACGCCGAAAAAGAAAGGTGATTAATTGAGCGAACTCTTCCGGGATGGCGTAACCGACGGTGTCGGGGATGTTGATCGTCGTCGCGCCGGCATCGATCACCGCGTCCAGAACTGCGGCCAAATACTCCCGATCCGTTCGCGACGCGTCTTCCGGCGAAAACTGCACGTTGGAACAAAGCGCCTTGGCGTAACGAACGCTGTGGACCGCGCGCGACAACGCCTCCTCCCGCGTCATGCGCAGCTTATGCTGCAAATGAATATCGGACGTGGCTAAGAATAAATGCAAGCGCGGACGGAGCTCGGCCGGCGACGAGGCGGGAAAGCCGGCCTCGATGATATCCACACCCAGGCGCTGGGGTTGCCAGGCCACTTGTAATTTCTCCGCCGGCCCTAAATGACATCCGGGCGCTTGTTCACCATCTCGTAACGTCGTATCGCAAATAATTAACTGATCCATTGTGTCCCCTTTACTGATCCGCTGACGCGCTCGCCGAAACGGAGATGGGGACATAAAAAAACCCACCTCCGCGTCGGAAGTGGGTTGCGTTCAGATTGTTTTTAAATGACCCTAAACGCGACTCCTCCGACGCTCGCCCAAAAGAGCAAGCCCGAGATTCAGTAGACGTCCGTTTAGGATCTGGTGATTCATGTGAAGTCTCATTATAGGCGATTCAATGATTCTGGTCAAATCGCTGCCTCAGACTCCCTCGCCCCGCTTTCTTTGACTTTAACCGGACACTCATTAGAAGCCCCCGTGTCAAAGGGTAAATAATGTAAGCCCACGTTTCCGTGGTCGTGTTGTTGTTTATTCATTTCCATTTTCGTGATAGGCTTCTGAGCATCCAGGTTCTCTCTCAATCAGGTGTCGAAGCGAATTCGCACCAGACACTCATCAGGATCAACCCCGGAGCGATGCGACTGCTCAAGGACCTGGTCGCCTCAGGCGACCCCAGAAAACCGTAGGTACCCGCGGGTGTCCAAAAGGGCAAGGCCAATCGTTGGCCTTTCAGCTGCGTGGTTTCCGGTCACCCAGGGTGCCGGTCCAGCCGTTCCATGGCTCGCCCGCGAGGCGCATCCGCCTAAAACGAAAGGGTCGAGTCCGCCGCTAATCAGCTGTTTGGTTTTGCCACCGGTTAAACGAGCTCACGGTCTCGACCCCAAATCCCCTACGCAAACGCCCGGGTCACATCAAAATCAACTTGGTCACGCATTACGTAGAAGCAGGCGCGCGCCAGCTTATGAGCGATCGCTTTGCGAGCGATAACACCCAGGGTGGCCTTGGCTTTCTTGCGCTCAAAGAACCGCCGGATCCGCTCGTTATAGCGCCGAGCAAACTCAGCCGCCTCGATATAGGCCCAGGCCAGATACTTGTTGCCGTTTTTACGGTTGCCTTCACCTTTTTTCTTGCTGTTACTCATCTTGCGACTGCTCACACATCGGCAATAGGACGCGTAATGCCCGGCGCTCTTAAAGCGCCCAATATCCCCCGTCTCCAGCATGATGGTAAGACCGAGCACGGGGCCAATGCCATCGACCGTACGCAGCTTCTGGAACTCCGGCCGCAGCCTCACTTGTTTTAATATCGCCTGCTCCAGCCTCAGGATCTCTTCATCCAAGCAGCGCACCACCGTCAAGGAGCTCCGCATCGCTAAAGCCCGATGTTCATCTCCTCCGCACAGCCCTTCGATCGCCGGCTCATCGAGCTCTTCCACTTGAGTCCGCGACAAATGACGGCCCGCATTGCGTTGCGCCAAGTTCTTTACGCTTAGAAGCTGAATCGTTCGCTGACGCACCAACTGCAAGCGCTTACGCGAAAGGTCCCGCACCGCGCGCAATGCCTTGGGGTAAATGTAGCCGGTCGGCAAAATGCCTAAACGCAACAGATGCGCCAAGTGCCGCGCATCGTCTTCATCGTCGGTGAACTTCAGACCATCGTAAGTCTTCACTGCATTGGTATTGACCAAGTGCACCTTATACCCGGCCTCCATAAGCCCATCCACCAGCCAATACCAATTGAACGTCGATTCCACCGCGATGCCTTGCAGGGCGGCCCGGTAAGGTTCGATCGCTCGCAAGATTGTCGGTAGGTCATTGGGCAGTCGCCGGTTATGAAACACCCGATCTTGTTCATCGCTGATTACTGTCACATTATTGTTGGAATGCAAGTCGATAGCTCCGTACAATTTCATCAAGTCTCCTCCTCAGGTTTAGTGTGTTGCCTCGACAACCACACATTACTACCTGTGCGAGGGGACTTCTAAATGATTATCAGCTGTGCTTTAAAACATAAATACGAGCTTACCTTCGGGGAGCAGGTATTCCGTGTCGGGTCCGTTCGAGTACATGATGCGATGGTAGCGGATATCGCCGCCGATCCCGAACGAAGGTGTCAGGCCGAGGGTCAACCCTCCTCCTGCGTTCCAGCCTCCGTTGTAGTCGTTGTTGGAGGGCAAGCTGGCGCTTCCGCTACCGAAGGTGATGCTATCGCTGTTATAACGGGTCCAGTAAAATCCTCCGCCGCCGACGACGTATGGCATGATGCGCATGTCACCCGCTTTGATCAAAGGACCGAATCGCACTTCCGGTGTCGCGCGCGCGATATGCGCTTTCACGTCAGTCGTGAACGCACCCGACGCAGGCACGCCGGCAATCGTAGGATTGAGACGGCCCGGCAACGGACCTTTCAGACTTGCGCCCGTCACGTAGCCGAACTCCATGCCCATTTGGCCGAAGCCGTCTAGCGGACCAAAGAACCCGATGTCCACGGATGGGGAGTCGTCTAAGAAATCGCCACTGGATCCCTTAAACATCGCTTTACCTCCGCTAATGTTGAACTCACCCCAGTGGTGGTGTTCCTCGTCTTTGTCTTTCGGGGGAGGGGGTGGCGGCGGTGGCGGTGTAACGACGACCGTCGTCGGCTGTGGTTGCGCAGGGACGACGGGTACGACGACCCCCCCCGGTGTTGACGGTACGACGACGTACGCCCCGGTCGACGTCTGGACCGGCGGTGTCTGATAGACCTGGACCCCAGGCTGTGTTTCGGCAAAGAGCAGCCCTGAGGTCAAACTGAGGCTTGCAGCAATTAAGAAATGCTTTTTCATGGATGTTATTCCTCCCCTTTGCTTATTTGATGCGAGGCAAGGCAGGAAGGCTACAACCCGGCAGAACTTCCCCGCCGTCATCCCCGCAGGTCGTAAGCGGGGATCCAGCGACGAGAGGACGTAAAGCATCCTTCGACATGGGAAGGTGTCGTAACACAGGCAAGTCACAGCGTGGACGAAGTATCCGTGGAGGGGCTCAGAATCTAGCTGGTATCCACGGGCGAAAGAACGAGGCGAAAGATACTTTGGAGCAAACGCAGGGGGATCTGGCTGTGATCCCAGAGCGTGGGCAGAAGCGCTCTGTGGCGAGCCAAGAAGCTTCGGTAAGCGCCTAGCGCCATGAAGGTCAAGGCCTGCAGGTGCATGAAGACCTCTGCGGTGTGGGGATCGCGGCTGAACGGATGCTTGCTGTGAGCTTGGTCATTGAAGGTTTTGAAGACGTTGTTTTCAATGAACCACCGGGCATGCATGAGGTTCCAGAGTTTCTGAGGGGTGATGTGAAGATCCTGACAGAATTCCCAGGACACCTCCGTCTGCCGTTTCCCTTTCAGGAACGTTTCTTCCACACGAGCCACCGTTAAGCGCCGGCGGGTGTCCGCCCAAAGCCCTGTAGTTTGCCAGATCCGGTAGCGGCAGGCGTGTTCCGGGTCAAATCCTTCGACATACTGATAGCCGACGTGCTCCCCGCGTACGGGATAATCGAAGAGCAGGCGTGCTTGATGACTCAGCGCCAAGGGATCTTGATCGGATGTTTTTACCAGGCCCCAACACTTCACTTGATCGCAGGCTTGCCAGAACCGCTCACAGGCATACAACCCATCCCCTAAGAGGTAATCGGTAAAGCGTTCCTCTTCAGCCGCCAGGCGTTCGATCAACCGGACCGACGCCGTGAGCTCATGACCGGTCCCGGGAGAGGGCTCGGTCGCCAGGATCGTGGGAACCTCCCCGACTTCGGCCAAGACACTGGTGAGCTGGCCGCCCAAGGACGTCCCATCGATGACCGCGACATGGTTGCCCTCGAAGCCCAGGTAACCTTGGGACCGGACTTGACGCCAGAGGCGACGCAAGAGCTTCGCAGTCCCTTGAAACTGCCGCGCGACCCGGGAAAGGGTCGTATCCGAAGGACCGGCTCCCCAGAGCTGCCGGAGGACCGGGCCGCGTCCGAGAAAGTCCGCTTCCCGCACGCTACGAACCCCGAGGGCTGTTGCACCCACCCAAGCATTTGCTAAAGTATTTTTAGAGATCACCGGGTTCTTTCGCGGCTGTTCCTCGGTGATCGCCTCGAACGAGACACGCAAGTGCTCGCTCATGAAACGGAGGAAGCCTCGCAATGAGACTTCCTCCTGTTTTTTACCTTTCACATGCGGTTCCCTCCCTTTTATCTTGGATAAGAGAAAGAAAAGAAAGAGAACCCTACCTTAAGGGCTGTCATTCCTTTTTAGCAAGTGCGGCCGGGGTAAGTCACTACCGGCGGGGAAGTTCTGACA
>WNFI01228925.1_pt1 | contig 12285 bp, 7 predicted proteins | sample 5400471 | NCBI WGS metagenome assembly WNFI01 (sample SAMN13153348, study PRJNA577476) | soil metagenome | isolation source: 100 cm saprolite on Douglas fir-dominated hillslope | place: USA:California | collected 2013-09-17 | reverse complement strand
CCCAGCTGACGGCGGTGGTCCCTCAGAGGTAGGGGTTCTCGTGACGACGAGCTCTCCATTAGAACTGTTTGGGGTCCAGGTAGAGCATTATAGGGGCAGCGCCATGCGTCTTCAAGGGGCCTCGAACGTGTTCAGCTTAAACCTGCAATTTGAGTTTTCGCCCACTTATCTTTCGATCATGAATTCCAGCAACATTTATATGAGCGGTATCTTGGCCGGGAACTGGAATTTTAACGCGAAGGAACTGGTCAATGTAGACAATTCCAAGGTGAGTCTGTTCGCTCTTAACATTAACCGCGACCGCAACGGTGTCGTGGATGATACGACAAATGGGAACGCCTATTACGGCCCGGTAGACACGACCGGCAATCTCGTCGGGTTGAGCGGCTTTGTGAAATAGCTTGTGTCCGGCTCAGCCAAGAACCAACGCCGAGCTACTACCCCCGTCCTCATAAGATGCAACCTCGCGTCTTGCCGGTGAGGGAGACTCTGTCTTGCACGACACAGGACGGGGGATGGCGTTCGTTTTCACGTATTCCTCAGTTTGTTACGGTCACCGGTTCGCTCTGGGCGCCAAAGTCGCCGTTGGCATCCGTGACGTTGACCTTCAGCGTATGCGCGCCGTTCGTTTGCTGAGTTGTGTTCCACGTGAACGTCGCATTCGTACCGCTGACGGTCACGGTCTGCTTGGTTGCCGTGTCCACGAAGAACACAAAGGTGTTCGAAGTGCCCGTGGTGCCAGTAACACTGGCGGTAACCGATACGGCAGTACCGCTTACGGTCGCACCACTCGCAGGACTATTGACCGTGGCAGTCAGCCGGTCGGGTTGCACACGAACAATTTGCGTTGCTGGACTTGGATCATTAAGCCCCACATTGTCAACCGCGGTCAGCGACGCCACGTACACTCCCGTGTCTGGAAACACGATTGGCCCGGGATTAACTTTCGTGCTCGCGTTGGGACCGCCGTCAGGAAAGAACCACCAATACTTTGCAACGGTGCCGTCGGGGTCAGTCGCCGTCCCTGCAAAATTCACGGATTGGCCCGCCTGAATCACCACGTCAGCTCCATTGGTTGCAGGCAACGTAATGGTACCCTTAGGGGGCTTATCGGTTGGATATTTTGTAACCTGAAGAAAACTTGCGATCGAAGTTACACCCGAACTGTTCAGCAGGAACAGCATGTAATAACCGGGCGGAGCGATGTTCGAGTTCGGCGGCGAGGTTACCGTGAGCGCTCCGGACGTGCGCGTGAACTTCAACCCGACCACTCGCTGCTCAAAATCAAAGGCATGTGTATCCGAGCCGGGCTTGACCAGAACCACGGATGCGACGTCGGGCAGAGAAGTGCCGGGTGCGTTTGGAGTCTGCACCTGGAAAGTGGTGGAACCGTAACCGATCTTTGCCGGTGCAGTAGTAATTTGCGGCCGCGCCGACCAGGGGATCCAGTTGCCGTTCGCATCGAACAACCAGGGTGGCGTGTAAATCTCGATATGCTGTTCGTAGGTTCCGCGTACCGGATTCGAGCCTGTCTCGATAACGGTCCCATCTGGAAGAAGCACCGCGCTGTTGTGATACAGGCGCGGGTAGGCCTCGGCGGCTGCTGCCGTCCACGTCCCAGTCGCCGAATCGTACAGGTCAGCTCCCAACGTAGCGGTGGTCGGGTCTTCATTGACGACTGATCCACCGAGCGCCAAAATCTTTCCATTCGGAAACAGCACTGCATTCATCTGCTGTCGGGCTCCCGACGGCATACTTCCCGCAGGCTGCCAGGTCGGGTTGGATTGGGAAAGGTCGATGGTTTCCGCCGTCGCGTCACCCTGCGCATTCGGCTGTTCGCCGCCCATGACCATCACGCGGGCGGCATAATTCTTCGATTGCAGCAGCGGCAGCAGGACGGCACTGCCGTAGTTGCGCGGGAATCCATAATAGCTCGGCGCGGAAGCGGTCCACGTTTGGGTGGACACGTTGAAGATTTGCGAAGTTTTGACCGCGTTGCCGTTAACGTAAGCCCACCCGCCCCAGCCACCTCCTGCATAGAACACATTGCCGTTCGGCAGGAGAAATAGCCAAGGATAGAGGGGCGGAACGAAAGGGGCGCTGACCGGGGTACTCCACCCCTGCTGGGTTTTCGAGAGCGCATAGATTTCGACGGTCTGGTTTATGTTACCAGCCTTGTTAAGGCCGGAGAACGCCATAATACGCCCGTCCCCCAAAACCGTGGCGGTTCCATACCACCGGCCATCCGCCATGCTCTGCACCTCGCTGAACGGGAAATAGCTTGGAATCGCCGGGTCGAAGATAGTTGCTCGCGATTCACCCTCGAATGGATCATACGCGTACGTCCCTCCGAAAATAAATATGCGTCCGTCGGGCTGGGCCGCCTGACCGTTGCAGAAGAGGTCCCATGGCATGTTATCGTATTCGGTGAAATTGTGGCTTCCGAGCCACCAGATGGCTGCTTTGGAGCTTACCCCTACCTCCGCCGGGTCGTTCTCCGTTCCGGTAGTCACCAGGATGTTGCCCGTTCGCAGCATGCAAATATGAATCGGGTTGACTGGCATCAGATAGGGCAGAGTCTCCCACGCACCTGTCACTTGGTTCCCGCCACTAGCCGCAGCGGTGGCGTTTGCCGTCAGTGTAGCGGTGGTGTTTGCCGTCGGGGCAGCGGCGGTGTTTGCCGTCGGCGCGGCGGCTTTTTTTCCATGGACTGCAGCGAAGAATTCGGCCTCAATGTTCATGAGATCCGGCGCCTCGAACTTAAGCGCCTCTTGCTTGTCGTCCGCATCCCGTAATCTCCCATCCATTGCCTTCTTATCCGCATCGTGTGGCTTATATATGAGGGGCCGTAAGCCGCGCGCTAGCGCCGTTTGCGAGACAATTCCCAATGCGCAGAGGATAACCGCCGATAGCGTTATAGCGCGACAGATCACGCTGCATGTCTCGGTCGAAATCTTACCGCCACGTGAGCCAATTAACTTAGAAACAAACATAACTCTTCTCAGGTGTGAATTATAAACATCGAAATCCCTTTAAAAGATTAAAAGTCGAACTGACCTCCAGCCCGCATGCAAAACGACTATGCTGCTGACCAACTAGACTCTCCTGCACGTCCGAAGCAGAGAAGACGAATGCACCTTTCCTAACTAAAATCACGTCGCGATCGTCGGAGAAGCCGTGGGGCACTACAAGACAATGCTTTGCTTGGAGCTCATCCAAATTTCTTAGCCACCCGGCTGATATATAGAAGTTATGGTAGAAGCGATCAATAAAGCACCTGCTTGAATCAACGGTCACCAACGGCGACCATCCGATGCTCCCTTTTCAACACACGTTAGGGGTTTCTGAGTACCTTCCTTGACCGGCAAACCGTTTTTCGACTCATCCGTCAGTGGCGATTCGCACTTTTGGCAGAATCGGCCAGATTCTAATTTACGGCAAGTGAACGTGATTATGATTGCCGATCTCGAACCTTCATGCTCTCGAGCCGCCCGCACTTCGAGGCCAAGTTCTGGGACATCACTTTTTAGTACTCCGCTAGGCTTTGACCGCGCGCGCGAAGAGTCGCGATGCAAAGAGCCCAGGCGAAAATTTGCTGAGCCCGCAAAACGGCTTGCTTATTCTGTCGAAAAGTGCAGACAAGGCCGGTTTGCGATAAATGTAAGGTAAACTCCTAAGGCTAAATCGGTTCGGAATCAACTCAAGCTCCGGAAATCCATTCTTTCGCAGAAACCGCCGAAACAGTTCTGGCGAAAAGAATCTGATGTGGGGGTCATTCCACGGGATCTTTCTCGAGGTAAGAGGGCCACCGCCTGGATTGAAAAAACCGGTAAGCAGAAACTCGAGTCTGCAGGGCCAATGTGCGGCGTTGGGCACACTCGCCAGTAGAACTCCGCCCGGTTTCAGGACCCGGCGGATCTCTTGGAGAGCAAGCTGCGGCTCAAGCAGGTGTTCGAAGACCTCAAAGCAGATCGCCAGATCACAGCAATCGTCCGCCAGAGTGGTACGGCCATCTGGTGTGAGTAATCCTACATTGAGCCCCAGCGTTCGCGCGGCCTCAACAGCCGCCTGTGAAATGTCGAAGCCGTGATAACGAAGACCCAGCTCCTGAAGCCAAGTTCCGTATCTATGTCCGTCGCCGCAGCCGTAGTCCAAGCAGACTGTTCCCGCTTTTGCCAACGGTTTGATGAGGGCTTGTTCAAGCGGGTCAACGCCGCCCCCGCTGGGCGACCAGATGTCGTTTGGTTGCCAGTATCGCTCGTAATATTCTGCATTCTGAGGTGCTGTCATGGGATGCCGAATGGAATTCGTTTTCACAGTATTCCTCAGTTCACTATGGTAATCGTTTCGCTCTGGGTGCCGAATTGCCGTTGGCATCCGTGACATTGACCTTCAGCGTATGCGCGCCGCCATTTAACTTAGAAAAAACCATAACGCTCCCTGGTGTGAATTATAAACATTGAAATCCCAGGACTAAAAGTCGAGCTGACCTCCAGCCTGCATGCAAACGACTATGCTCCTGACCGACTAGACTCTCCTGCGCGTCCGAAGCAGAAAAGACGAATGCACCTTTCCTAACTAAAATCACGTCGCGATCGTCGGAGAAGCCGTGGGGCAGTACAAGACAACGCTTTGCTTGGAGCTCATCCAAATTTCTTAACCATGCGGCTGGTATATAGAAGTTATGGTAGAAGCGATCAATAAACCACCTGCTTGAATCAACGGTCGCTTTTGTCGCTTACAAGTACAAAAAACTTTTCAATGTCGTGTCCGAGAATCTTGCGGATCTTTGGTCGGTATCAGCAATACGGCGGCGAGGAAGCCGTCGCCAAGCGGATTCATCAGGAGCTTGCGGAGGTCATGGACGCAGACTGGTTCGAGTCTTCCACCGGAATGCTTTTGGGCAGCTCCTTTAGCTCGAAACTAGCCGCTCCTTGGAAAGTCGTTCACAACGCAGCGGTCGTTGCGAATCTAAGAAAACTTCAAGAGAGAAATCAGTATTGCGCCTGGGAAATTCACAACGTCTTTCCAGCCCTATCTCCGAGTGTGTATCAGGCGGCGTTTGACCTGGGAATTCCTGTTGTTCACTTCCTGCACAACTACCGTCTCTCATGCGTCAATGGCAGCTTCTTAAATCACGGAGAACCGTGCGAGCGTTGCATTAAAGGTAACTTTTTACCGGCTGTACAGACTATCTGCTGGCGGGATAGCAGACTCGCATGCGGTTTTATGAGCATGGCTTTGGCCAGAGTGCGGAGGTTAAAAGTCTTCGAGAGGGTCTCGGCATGGATCGCACTCAGCCAGGCACAAAAGGCCTTGCATCTGAAAATGGGTCTTCCCGATCGGACTCTTCACGTTGTGCCTCACTTCCTGGAGTTCCGCCCGGCCGAAGTCAGCACACTGCCGCAAAACGGTTACGCGTTGTTCCTGGGACGGCTCTCTCCGGAAAAAGGCGTGGCAAACTTGCTCTACGCTTGGAAAAAGCTGAAGACTCCCGGCGCGCGCCTAGTTATCGCCGGTACCGGACCGGAAGAAGGCCGCCTGCGACAAATCATCATCGAAAACAAACTGCACGCCGTAGAATTGCGTGGTTTCGTCGACTCTGCTCAGCACCGCGATCTCTGGGCCAACGCGAAATTTCTGATCGTTCCATCGATTTGGCATGAGCCCTTTGGTCTGGTGGCTCTCGAAGGATTAGCCCACGGGCGGCCGTTGGTGGTTTCCAATCTCGGGTCGCTGTCCGAAATCGCTGCCGACAGCGGCTTGGTCGTAGACCCTTGGAGGACCGAGGAGATCGCCAACGCGTGCGATCGACTCTTTCGCGATACAAAACTCGCCCAGGAAATGGGCACTTGCGGGATCAAACGTTTGCAACGCGTCTACAATCGGGATGTTTGGCTGGAAAAGATTCGAGAAGTTTACGGTTCTTGTGGCGTTCAGCTGCCTTCAGGAGCCAGAAACTGATCTTTTCTGCTGTACATCGGAATAACAACATGATCTTAACCACGTCTGACCCTGGTTCTTTTTGGTGCTGATTTGATGGAAAGAACCATCTGACTTTTGCCGCCGTTTTCCAGCGTGCCTTCTGCGAACGGTTCCGCTACGCGCTAAACAAACGAGGTGGTGCTACTTTTGTCTGAGGAAGTCGTCGTAAATGGAGAGCACCGTGTCCGCATATTGCGATTTCGTCAGCGCCTCTCCTTGATTCGGCAGTTCAAAACGAAACTCACGACGGACAAATGCCCGGATCTTGTTCGCGATATCATGTGGATCGAATTCAAGCCAAACCCCATTCTTGCCTTCCCGAACGATCATTTCCGTGCCGGGGTGGCGAGTGACAAGGAGCGGTAATCCCATTGCTGCGGCTTCAATCTCGGCCAGGCAGAACGCCTCGAAATAAGAGGGGAACAGAAAGGCATCAGCCGCAGCCAGATATTTCTCAACTTCCGAAGTCGTACCGACGAATACAATCCAGCGAGAGTACTCGGGGAACTGCGTTGCGATTTCGCTTTTGAGCCGTGCCAGTGTTTTTGGGGTGCCACCAATCACCAGCAGTCGAACGTCCCGCTCGCCGCGTTCTGCTAGGATTTGGAGCGCATTGACGATCAGCCAAAATCCCTTTCTCCGGTAGTGTCCGTAACTGCTGAAGGCAAAAACTGTTTCGCTCTCCGAAAATCCGAGCGAATCTCGGACGCTCGCGCGATGCAACTGCCGAGTGATCGGATTGAAGCGCGTTTCATCAAACGCGTTCGGCAGAATTCGTTGCGTGGCTTGAGTCCCGTAGCATTGCCGCACGGCGTCACCGATGGCACGGGACACCGGTAACAGTAAACTCACAGAATGGGACCGAACCTGCCATTGGTCAAAAAGGGCCAACACGCGTGAGATCTGGAGCCCGACCCAATCACGAAACCACGGGCTCCGTGACGATTTGGCGACCTGGATCCAGCGGCCATGGCAAAAGTGAACCGAACAGATGTCCGCTTGGAGATCGCTAGGGCAAGTAGCATGGGTGATGCGGGCCGGCCGCTTCCGCAGAACGACGCTCTGGATGAAACGATAAATATTGCAAGCAATGAAAAATTGCAATGGCTGAAGAAAACTTGGGCCTGGCAGCTTCGGCAGGCGGATCGCCTCGACCGGAGGCTCGGTCGTCTGAACCTCATAACACAGCGCCCGGATACTCCACCCTTGCGCGGACAGACGCGGAACAATCTCGACCAAGCCCACCATGGACGGGCAGCGAGTAGTCACATTTGGATCCACCCACAAAACCGATTTTTGTTCTTGGCTGAACCTCTGCCGGAGCAGATCGGCAATCCCGCGTGCGCCATTCGAATTGACGCTCGCGATCCTTTTACGCTCGATTCTAAAATCCTTGAGACCGTGAGAGTTTTCTCGGCCGAGAAGGACATGATCGATAACTCTGAAACTCAGGCAGAGGCGCAGGAACCGGTTGGCAAGGAAGCTATGTGATGGAAAGGGTTTAGTGAGGACCAGTGAGATGAGGCTATCCGGCGAAATCGTTCTTAATAGATTCCAGCAACGCCAACTTCTTACAGTCTGAAGGTCTTCAAACCAAAGCAAGAAATCCGGGCAAGCGGTACGCAACTCGTTGCTGAATGAGGCTGTCAGATCAGTGCCGTCGAGGCTTATCAGGCGATACCCGCTAGCGTTAGTAAGAAGCGGTGTGGCTGTGCGGTCGGTCAGGATCGAGAGCTCAGTCTCGCCAACCAACGCGTCGAGTATCATCCAGTCTTCGTCGCGAGATGGGAATGCAGCTAAGACACGCATATTAGGAAGAGCGAGAGGACTTAGATTTCTATGGTCTGAATCCAGCATTGTTACTTTAATACCAGATTACTTTTGTGTTTTCGAAGCTTCCTGGGAGGTGAGTTTACGATTTATTTGGAGGGTGTCGCCATTGGGAAGGCGGCTTCAGAGCTAGGCGCCCGACGAAGCAGTCTGATGCACCAGAGCGTTTGCGCTGCGAAAGTGATGAAATAACTGCAACCTAAAGCGACGAAGATGCCGCGGCTCCCTAAGGTTGGGGTCACGATCAAACCGACGATCAAGAGCACCACGAGCATTCCAACCAGCGAAAAAAGAAGCTGCCTTGGGCGAGACGTTGCTTGGAAAAACAGGTTGAAATTCCAAACTATTGGCCGGAACAGGCAAAATGGAATAGCCCAGATCCAAAGCGAGGACACCGCGTTTTTCCAACCCGCACCTAAGAGAGGTCCAGCGAAAAACCACAGGAACAGCTGGACTATGCCTAGCCCCGCAATGGTACCTAACGCAATCACCGAAATGAACTGCACAAGCGACCGTTGCAACAGGGGGAGCGACTCTTGTTCTCGGCTGTAAGCGGCACCCGCTACCCGATCAACCAGATTCACGCTTGTCGAGACGGGGATTCGAACAACCTGTTGAGTACGCTCGTAGATGCCGAGATCGGTTTCCGTGGTAAAACATTTCAACAAGAGAAGGTCTAAATTCCCAAGCAGATTTTCGACCCACGCTTGCGGCGTTAATAAACGCGCAAACCGTCCATAGTACAGTCTCACTTCCCGGGTAATCTCACCCTGGTTGAGATTGCGATAAAGCCAACCCAGCAGGGAAGCGCCACGGACAAGACTCTCCATCATGCGCGCAAAGATCAGAGTTACGGCGACCGGATACCACCTGGATCCCAGTCCCACGCATAAAAGCCAGGTGGCGCAAGCGGCAATCTCGATCATTGCCATTGGACGAAATTCGAATCTTTTTTGGGCGATCATCATCGGCGTCACGTAGGCGCCTTCGATCAAGACGATTAAGGCCAACAGCGGAATGGCGGGACGGAGGTCCGACAAGCCCGGGAGTAGCAGGATCGACACAACCACCAGTAAAACCACAACGAAACTAAGCGTCAGCGATAGTAGAAAGTGAAATCGCGCGTACGCGGGGTCGGATCGTGTACAGCTCAGAAAGGCGGAATTCTGTCCGAACTCTTTCGCTAGTCCGCACAATCCGATCAGCATGACAGCCGTCGCGAATTTGCCAAACTGATCGGGTGCGATCGACGCAGTAGAAATGAGTATTCCAAGGAACCGCAAACCCTGACAAACGATCGAGCTACCACCGTAGTAAAGCGTGCCGCGGACTTTTGCTCCATACTTGATCCGATCTCCGACGGATCGCACCAATGTTTCAATCATCGAAGTTCCGGTTCCGGTGCAGAGGCCGCATTTTCTCCCGTCCGAACGCAACACACGAGCAGGGAGCCGACCAGAAATGCGAAGAAAACGTTTACGGGAAATACGCCCAAATGACTCCCGAACAACATTCCGCTATAGAGGACAGCTGCTAGCACTGTCAAGAGGGCGATGGCAGTTTTACGAATCTCAAGATCTCGCTGGGCCAGAACGCGTCGGTGCGTCAGCCAAAGCGCTCCGACCGCCAAAGAAAGGAATCCGCTCAGGCCCACAAAGCCAAATTGGACGAGGATTTGCGTCAGTTGGTCATGAACCAGTTCGTCATGAGCAACGGTCTCCCCGCCTTTATGCCCCTGCAGTTCGGGATTGCCGAACCATGTATGAAAGAGCGGGTTTGTCATCATATTGCGAAAGCTGTAAAGACGATCACTAAAAGTTTCGATCCTGAAGGTTTGCTCGGTGAATGCGGAACCGCCGGGAAGCTTTTGCTGAAGCGTTTCTAATGAGTCGAGCAAAAAATCTGCGTTCACGATGAGTAGGACTAGAATAGCCGTCACCAGTCCATAGAATCCGATTGTTGTCCAGGCACGCCGGAAGCAAATCCAGCCGATCACCCCTAAAGCGAAAAGCACCCAGCCGGCACGACCCTCGCTAGCCCCGCACGCCGCTGTGAAAAGAATCCCCACCGGAATTTGCCAGGCTGCCCGCTTGGAACCTTTCAAATTAATAAAAATTGCGAGCAATGCCAGGACGGCCGTCACCACAGTCAATGCATGAGGCGAATTCAGCGTCGAGAATGGACGCGGCCGAACGTCGTCAAGCAGACCAACGGTCATGGTGTACCCAGTCTGCAAATAGTTGATCTCGAAATCGTTGAGGCCGAAAATCTGTTGCCAGATAGCATAGAGAGCAACCGGGATATAGATGATGAGGCAGAACTTGACGAACTGCTTCACGTCCTCAGGCTTGGGAAATAGGATTCCGGCGATCAGCATCAGCGGAAAATACGCGCCCGAGTTAGCGAAATCCTGTAAACCTTCGAGCAAGCCGGTGCCGCCGGAGACGTCTTTCAGGAGCACAGAAATCATTAGCAACACCACGACTACGAGAATTACATATTGCCAACGCTCAAGGGGTCGAGGCCGGAATACGTACTGGAGCACGACACCCACGCAAATGCAGGCAAACAGGATAGGAGCAACCGCCATTGTAACCACCACGTCACTGTAGGGTAAGTCGCCCGCAAGAATTCCGAGCCTCTTGACCAAATCAATGTAGCCCGTGACAATAACCAGAAGATAGAGCCCGGCTTTCGGATTAAGGATGGCAAGAACAAAAATCGTGATCGCAGCGATAATGAGGGTCGCGGTAAGCGGATTATCATAGCTGACGATGAACCAACCCGCGATTCCCGCAGCAAGGGACCCCGCAACGGAGACACCGATCCTTAATGACGCTCCTTTATCGATGCTTTGCCCGGACCGAACGGCATTCATAAATTGTGATTTCTGCGACAAAGCGATTTCCTAACCTAGTGATTTTCTAACCTAGTAGGAGCAGCCCAATTGCTGGCAGACTTTATGGCATACGACTGCGAAAAAGGGAATCGGAATCGAATTTTGACCCGTCTTGGGCAGCCTAGCCCTAATAAATAGATCACAAAAATAGACCACGAGCCCTAGGGCCGAACCTTTCAGCAGGATGTTGCGATTACCAGAAGAGCCGGTCACGTTACTCCGTTGTTGATGCCGTCAAATCGGCAAGATCTTCGTTCGCGACCCATCCCAGTTTGCCAGACTGCGTCTCGACCAGGCAGTAGCCAAACTCGGGCCGGATGACTCTTACCAACGCGTTCTTCTCGAGCATGGCTTCCGGAAGTGTCATTTGCTCCGGACCTGACTCGTACAGCGGCGCCTTGTCTCTCACCACAGACTTGACATCTTGACCGAGCGCCGAAGCCACTGCGGTGGCAGCGGCAGTCTGCGGATCGACTCGCCCCGTCTTGCATGCAGGGCCCAGAGCCAAAACTACGAAAGTTCCGATCGCAAGGAAATGGAGCGGGGCTGTTTTCATAGGGCGGTTTACTTTAAACACTTACGGATCCGGCACATGGCTTTGAGCATTTCTTGCTCTTCCTTGCGGGAACCAGCGAAACGTTTGCGAAGTTAACATTAGGAATTAGACCCTCCCGGACGCGACTCCCACGACACTATCTTAACAGAGTAGGAGTCCTGCGACTTCACCATCTGGTGCGCTTCCAACCCCTAATTGGAAAGGAAGCGTTCTGCAGCGAGTAAGATTATCCTGAAAATCCAGCAGTTTCCGGTATTACCGCAAAATAAGTTCGATCTGGTTCCAGCGGTTCGACTTGAGAGATGGTGTCTCATTAGCGCTGAATCTCCTGACTTAATCGGAGTGCCGCCAAACTGGGATGTCTTAGGGACGCGGTGAACCAAGGTTCAAAATATGAGCAAGAATGGCCTATTTGTTGTTGCTGGCGCCGGTGGTTTCATTGGCGGGCATCTCGTTAAAAAGCTGCGTGAAGAAGGCTTTGAAAAGATCCGCGCGGTCGATCAAAAGCCGATCTCTGAGTGGTATCAGGTTTTCGACGATGTGGAAAATCACGCGTTGGACCTCAAGGGACTGGACGGTTGCCGCACCGCGACGAAAGGTGCAGCTGTGGTTTACAATCTCGCCGCCGATATGGGCGGCATGGGATTCATCGAGCTGAATAAAGCGGCTTGCATGCTGAGCGTTCTGATTAACACCCATCTCCTCCTCGCTGCTCAACAGGTGGGCGTGAGCCGCTTCTTCTTCGCTTCTTCCGCGTGCGTCTACAACGGCGAAAAGCAAACCAAACCGAACGTAACCGCGCTCAAAGAGGAAGATGCTTATCCGGCGTTGCCTGAGGATGGCTATGGTTGGGAAAAATTGTTCAGCGAACGGATGTGTCGCCATTTCCGCGAAGACTTTGGTCTGGCCACCCGAATCGCGCGCTATCACAATGTGTACGGTCCGCACGGAACGTACGACGGTGGCCGCGAGAAAGCTCCGGCAGCCATTTGCCGCAAAGTGATCGAAGCAAAGC
>WNFI01228814.1_pt1 | contig 12285 bp, 11 predicted proteins | sample 5400471 | NCBI WGS metagenome assembly WNFI01 (sample SAMN13153348, study PRJNA577476) | soil metagenome | isolation source: 100 cm saprolite on Douglas fir-dominated hillslope | place: USA:California | collected 2013-09-17 | reverse complement strand
TCGCGGATGATGCAGCCCCCGCTGCCGCGCTACCGCTCATTCGAGGAGGCGTTCGAGGCGAAACGCCAGGAGTTGGGTGAGGCGTGGGGCGAAGACCTGGAGCAGTTCGTGAAGGCTGGTCTGCGACGCGACGGTGACAGTTGGGTGCTGACGCTGACAGCACCGGTGCGACTGCAGATCCTGGAGCAGCTGTACCGGTTCCGGCCTGAAGTCGCGTTGGCCAACATCGACGTGCCGCTCCTCGTCGGATTGGCTGCGGGCGACGCCGGCATGCGAGCGTGGAAAGAAGAGGGCGCCAGCCGGGTGCAAGAGATTCGGCCCGATGCGGAAATCCGGTGGTATGAGTCGCGACACGACATCCCGCTGATTCGTCCTGATGAGGTTGCGACAGACCTAGAGGCGGTGGCGCGCCGCACATTAAAGGTGTGAGCACGCTCTATCGCGATGCGGCGATTGCCGATGGGCGCTCGCCCGCCCTCCGGGTCGGTGTGAGCGTGCTCGTGAACCGCGGCGTCATCGAATGGATCCGGCCGGCCGACTCCGAGGAGGATCCCGGCGACGCGGAGGTGATCGACGCGGGCGGCGCCACGATCGTGCCCGGGATGGTCGACTGCCACAGCCATCTCACCCTGCCTGGTGGATCGCACTGGATCGAACGCGGCAACGACACCCCGGAGCAGCTGCTGCGCTACGCGGAGCACAACGCGAAGCTGCAGACCAACTCAGGGGTCCGCTGGGCGAGAGACGTCGGCGCGCCGGTCAGGGAGGATCCTGTCGACGGGAGGAAGCGCGCGCTGAGCCTGGGCCTGCGCGACCGCTGGCGCGGCCATGCCGACTACCCGTATGTGCGCGCCGCGGGCAGCTGGGTCACCCGCACCGGCTCCATCCCCCTGGGCCTGGCCGTGGAGGCGGAAAACGCGGACGAGCTGCTGCGGCTGACCCTGGAGCAGCTGGACGATGGGGCTGATTTCGTGAAGCTCTACCTCGACGGCCCCGACCCAAACACGGCACCGTGGTCCGCCGACGAGGTGAGGCGAGTCGTAGCCGCGGTGCACGAACGGGGAGCGAAGGTGACGGCGCACGCGGGCCGGCTGAGCGGCAGCCGCATCTGCGCGGAGGCGGGGGTTGACTGCATCGAGCACGGCTTCGAGCTCGACGAGGACTGCGTCCGGCTGATGGCCGAGCGCGGCATCGCACTCGTCTCGACCCTATCCGTGCTCAAATCCTGGACCACCTTCGGCCAGACGACCACGATCGAGCGCTTCGCCAGCCCAGAGGGACGCAAGCGAGTCGCCGACCGTTGGGAGGCGGCGCGCAGCAGCGTCAAGCTGGCACACGGGGCGGGCGTGCTGCTGGGCGGCGGCACCGATTTCGGCGGCGGCTCGGGACGCGCGAACCAGCTCGCCTGGGAGGTGGAGGCACTCACAGAGTCAGGCCTCGAACCATGGGAGGCGCTCGCGGCGGTCACGTGGAAGGCGGGTGAGATCCTCGACCAGCCGGAAGCGGGTCAGATCCGCGAGGGCGGCCGAGCAGACTTCTTCGTCGTGCATGGCGACCCGCTCTCGGACCCCTCCGCGCTATGGCGAGTGTGGCGTGTGGCCTGGGCGGGTGGATAGAAAGGCCGGACCGGGGCCTCACGATCCCGAAATCTGGGCGGTCTCGTCCACCGAGACTGGTTTCGAAGGTTTTGAGTTCATTGCGAGACTCCCGATCGCGATTACGAGGCCTTTGAAGGGTTACTCAGGGCCTGGATTACTACAGAACTACTACATGAAATCAGTGGGAGCGTCAACCGCCGGCCGATCGCGATGGGCTGCCCATCGATGTCCGCTTGGTCCGGCTGAAGCTTGATGCGCCGCCCGCGGAGGCCTCCGTAGCGCACCAAGATTGTGTGCTTGGGACCTACGGCGTGTCGGGAGCTGACCCGTGTCAAACACGGTCAGTTGGAAGGCTGGTTACTCCCCGAAGAACCAGAGGATCACGACCACGGCAACAAGTCCCAGACCCAGAACTTTTAGTTTGGCCTGAAGCTGTCCGCCTTGTTCGTTGCAGAGGACGATAAGCGCCTCCTTCAATAACTCAGTTTCAGCCGAATACACCGGAGGCACGAGCATCAAGAGCGCAGCCTCGATTATCTGGACCTCAGGCCGACCTAGCATGTCGCAAAGATCCATCTGTTGGAAGCTCGAGTCGTTTCGCAGCAGAACCACCAAATTGGCCGCGTGCCCAGACGATCGTGCTTGATGGTACGAACCCAGGCCGTAGCCGTTGGTGCGCCAGCTGTTCAGCAACGCGGCCAGTTCGTGTGCCTTTTTAAGTTGAGTTGGTGACAAGTTAATCATCGACTTACCTCCCTACTGTTCGCGACGGACGCCCTTAAAAGGCTCACCATCGTGCTTGATACGGATGAATTCACCGGTCTGCGCGTCTCGTTTGGTCCAGTCCCCTGTCTTGGGGTTTTGAACTTGAGATCGCTCACGCACCTCGCCCTGTCGATAACCATGACCCGTATTGCGGCCCATTGCTATTCCTCCGATATCGAACTAAGATTGCCACATTGGTACGATTATCATACATGATCGGAAGGGAGAAGGAGGCACCTTATGGTCGATGCTCAGCGACTCGCTAGCCGGCTGCGTAGCGCCCGCCAGTCCGCAGGCCTAAGTCAAGACCAGGCGGCGGCCGAGTTGGGCCTGCCACGTCCAGCAATCTCGCTGATCGAATCAGGAGACCGCACCGTGTCTGCTGTCGAGATCACTCGATTGGCGAGGCTCTACGGCGTTGGTATTGCGGCCATCCTCGCAGACGAAGCCGACGAGAAAGTCTTGGCCCATCTGCGTGCCCCGGCCGGAGTCGACAACGATGTTCGTGCCGACTTGGACATTTATCTGGCGCAGTTTCGCCAATACGCGATGCTCGAAGGCGACGTCTACGGTCAGCAGTTTTACGAGGTCCCGTCGTATCCCCTTCCTGGCGGGCTGATCGTGGCGCAGGGGGAGTGGCTTGCTGTCCAAGAGCGGAGGCGACTTGACCTAGGTCATCGTCCAATAGGATCGCTGGTGGTGCTGGTCGAAAGCCAGGGAGTGAAGCTTCTAATGCCAAATCTTGCCAGCAGTCAGGCACTGGCGGGGGCTTTTGTCTTTGGCCCGTCAATCGGTCCGTGCATGATTGTCAATTCGGCGGACTCACCTGCTCGACAGCGATTCACGCTTGCCCACGAGTACGCGCACTTTCTGCACGCCAAAGGCGAGTCAAACGGCGAAGTTTGTATCCCTTCCCTTCATCGTGACCCAGGCGAAGTTAGGGCAAATGCCTTCGCAGCTGCCTTCCTGCTTCCTGCCCCCGGTGTATCTGCTTTCCTCGACGACTTCCGAACTCCGGGATCGCCGACGGCGCCCGAGCACCTGGTTCATCTGGCCTACCACTTCGGCGTGAGCTTCGAAGCAGTCGCCTATCGCCTACTAGGTATGGGTTACATCAGCGCGGACGAACGAGCCCGACTGATGGATTCCAAACTACCCTCAGTTGCTAACGCGCTTGGCTACGATCACCAACCCGGTTTCGGCGAGCCTATGCCCAGCAGGTTCAGGGAGATCGCTATCCAAGCCTGGAGGAAGGAAGCAATCTCCGCCTCGAAACTGGAAGAGCTGCTTGGGCTAAAGCCTGGCGAAGCTCGCCGCGCCCTTGGCCTTCCCTCACCTCAGGGTAGGAGGTTGAAGCGTGCCTCTGCCGCCGAGCCCGATTGGCTTTGATTCCACCGTTCTCATCAATTTTGGTGAAGCAAGTTGCTTTGACCTACTGATCGATGCTGTCGGCCAACCGTGTTTCCTTCTGCGCCAGGCCGAGCTCGAACTCTTAACGCCCTTGACACGGCATGCCGTTACTCACTGCATGGATGCGGGAGAGTTCACGGCCTGCGAGCTTGAACCAGCAGAAATACCTAAATGGATCGAGCTATCCAAACGTCTTGGCGCTGGCGAGGCTGCCACAATCGCAGCCGCGGCACAGCGGGGTTGGTCTGTCGCTCTTGACGACAAGACCGCGCGTCGACTCGCAAGCATCGAGTTAGGCAAGCACCGACTCACTGGGACGATTGGGATTCTGGTGAACGCGATCGAAATTGGCTGCGTGAGCCGCACAACCGCTCAAGAGCGATTGGACGCGATGATCGGCAACGGCTACTGGTCTCCCGTACGGCGGTTGCCTTAAACCGTGACCAGGTGGTGCGGTATCACGCTAACGGACCCTAATCGCATCTATCGCTGCGTAAGCTGGGTTGGTTCGCAAGCTCGCGCTAATGGCGCCTTATCGCCAGCAAACACGCCATAACGCGCGGGGGTTACCTCGCGGCGAGCGGTCCGCCTGCCACCTCTGGTCCGCCTGCCACCTCAGGATTCATTCGTACAATATCGTCAGCGATCTCCTTCGCAGTTAACGCAGCGGCGGCGAAAAAGGATCCAATCCCCTCCGTCGCCAGGCTTAATGCCCCTCGTGATGCCACGACCGACGCCGAGAGCTGTGCAAGCTCTTGCGGCACTTCGTCCCGAACCCACAAAGCCAAGATGTCGGCGGGAAAGCCTAATCGATGCCACTCGTCGAGCTTTTGCCCAATCTCCTCTCGAGTTAGGACGCTCGTATTCTGAGCAGCCGAAGCGAGATCGTTCATCGTGCTTGCCGTATCGCGGACGATCGACAGTACCGTCAGGTAATCAGATCGCTGGATGGCGACCCAATCGATATCACCTTGCACCCGGGCGCCAAGCCACTTGTTTTCGATGCGAGAAAGAGCATCGGCCGCGGCAATGATGGTATTTACTGCGGCTAGGGCTTGGGCAATTGGGCCCAAGTCTCCCCAATCGCCGTCATATCGAGCCTCGACGCCCTCCAGGGAAATCCTTTCCGCGAACGCAAAGTCCGGCTCGGGCGGATCCTCTGCCCTCTTGCCAGCGCCGATAGCACCAGACGAATACTTTTGATCCCCCCCGCTCCATGCCCGCTTTGCCAGACGAACCGCCTGCTCTCCTAAAAATGAGGCACCAAGAGTAAGACCGGTCGCTCCTCCGCGGAGGACTGCATCGAGGTATCCATACTTTCTCTTGTCTTTCCCCACCTGAACATTGACGTGCCATTCCGGAACGTTTCGAACTAGGTATTGGTTGCCATATTCATCTTCGATCTCGAGGTCAAGTGAGTAAGTGAATGTCTTTCTGTAAACGGGGTCCCATTCCTTAAACCACCGCCAGTCGTGACAGACATCGTTCCTTTCCACCCTCAAGGGATGGCCCAAAGGCACCCACAAATCCGACAATGGCACCTTCCAAGCACAGTTATCGCCCTCTGGGCTGCTTTCGCGGAAAACGCCTAGCAAACCGCGCATCCGTGCGCGACCGCGATTCAACAGCTCACCACCCACGCTGTAGTTCCATTTCCATGGCATCGGGTCACGGGTAGGCCATTTCCACTCCCACCACTCTTCGAGAGGTACTCGGCCGACGTCAAGGGAGCAGGAACCGGCCGCACCGATGCCTCGCTGCAGGTCAATCGCCTTCAGTACTAAGTTCTTGGTTCCGAGTCGGTAGAGCAACTTTCCAACATCGAGATCACTGGGGCAGCTGACTGTCACTTGCGAACCGGCCGCGTCCGCCAGTTGGCGGAGCAGAAGACGGCGGTCGATGTAAACCTCCACCATCACGGACTTGATCCATTTCGGGGGGTGCCATCGCCATTCGATGACGAACGGGTCGCCCGGGAAAATGGGCGGCGGCGTAGTTACTTCAAGGTCGGCTGGTAGATCCCAGGGTTCCCACTCAGCGAATTCAGCAACAGACATTTGAGTGTGGTCGCTCCTTAGTTGAAAGAACGTCCCCTATGTAGTGGGTCCAACCGATTCTGTCAAGCAAGTCCGTCCAAGCGCCGCGCCTCGACCTCAAGCCGGCAAGGCCAAGGTCGGGCAAGCTGGCAGAAGGCGCGGGGTTCGTTCGCAGGACGGTTCCAGGCGGACGGCCTACTTGGGAAGACGCGCGTCAAGGTCGACGTGAGAATGAATCTAGACAGGTCGTGTGACCGACAGTTGGAGACTCTTGGACCTTGGACTGGAGTTGAGCGGAAGGCACGACCGTTCTTGAACGCAAGATTGCGATAGGCACCCATATTGCCTATCCGCTTAGCTCCGCTATGATCTCGTCGTGGCGCGGCCGAGCTTCCCGAGGACAATCCTCGAATTCCAACGCCGATTTCCCGACGACGCAGCCTGTCGCGCCTACCTGTTTGCGTCTCGGTGGCCTGACGGTTTCCGCTGCCCAGCGTGTGGATCCAACCAGGCAACCGAGCTGCCAAGGAGGCTGCTTTGGCAGTGCGTTGCTTGTCGGCGTCAGGTGTCAGTCACTGCCGGCACCGTCATGCACAAGACCAGGACCCCTCTCCACGTTTGGTTCTGGGCTGCCTACCTCACTAGCACCGCAACACCGGGCATCTCGGCCCTTCAGCTGCAGCGCCAGCTCGGGCTGAATCGCTACGAGACAGCCTGGATGTTGCTCCACAAACTTCGTCGGGCGATGGTGGCGCCTGATCGCATGCCGCTCACCGGCGAGGTCGAGGTCGATGATGCGTATGTCGGAGGGATCGATTCACTCCGCCATGGTGGTCGGGACGTATTCGGGACCGCGGCGATCGTAGTTGTGGCGGTTGAGGTGCGTGGAAGCGGCTCTGGAAGGCTACGGATGGAAGTCGTCGGCGACCTTTCCGCGGACACCCTCTGCGGCTTCGTCGTGGACAACGTTGCCTATGGTTCCACCGTCAAGACCGATGCGTGGCAGGGCTTCAAGAGACTGGCCACCCTTGGCTACGACCACCAGCTCAAGAGCCTTCGAGCTGGGCGGCGGCTCGGTGAGGATGGCCTCGAAGTGCTGCCTCGCGCCCACCGCGTGATCAGCAACTTGAAGACCTGGCTCCAGGGCACGTATCGCGGCGTCTCCGAGCGCCAGCTGCAGGCCTATCTCGACGAGTTTGTGTTCCGATTCAACCGACGGCGCACGCCCATGGCTGCCTTCCAGACTCTGCTCGGGATCGGACCCAAGCTGCCGCCCACGACCTACCTAGAAATCAAGGCTGGCGCGTTCGTCCTGGCGGAGCAAACCGGATAAGCATTGGCACCCATTATCGGCACCAATAGCACTCGAAAAGTGTCTCGGCTTTGTAGCCGAGCTGGCAACTTGGTCGCGGGACGGTTACGACGGCAATGACAGGATTTTGGTTTTCTCCGCCTGAAACTCTTGCTCCGTCAAGATTCCCTGGTCGCGCAACTCTGCAAGGATCTTGAGCTGGGCGTATTTGTCAGGTACATGCACAGTCACGGTTGCCGCGTCCTCGCTCGTCGTGGAAACGGCGACAGCTGAGATCCGACGCCATCCGAGTCGTTGAAGCTCGTCGGCGGCAGACGTACTGCCTGCCCGCATCTCGGCCAGAAGCCTCGACTTGTGCTTCGCATCGTGACCTGGCAGATAACGACGCCTGGCCGGGGCGCCACAGCCGCAGCCGCATGCGCGGCCGGTTTCGTCAACCAGCGGTCGTCGCCCGGCGTGCCGACCCGACCTACGGCCGATGGCCGCCTCATGGGCGCGCGCGTATCGCGTAACGGGCATCCTGCCATTCGGCAGGACGAGCACTGCTTCGCCCGGAGTGCCAACGACGGAGAAATCGCCGCTGAGGAATCGGAGGCCGGTGAGTGCCGCCAGAGCGGCATCGAGGTGATCAGTAGTTCGCATCTCGGAGCAGGCGACTCCGGCGGCTTCAAGAACGGAACGGCGCCAGACGGGTTTCGCCACGCCGACCGGTGCAAGGCTGCCGCGAAGCACGACCGCCGAGGCGTGCGGGAAGACTTCTATCGCTGTCCTGGCGAATGAAGGTCCGCCTGTATGGAGTGGGTATCCCAGGTCGCCAGCAACCTTGAAGACGTCGAAGCCCGTTTCCATCCAGCGATGCAAGTCCCTCGCGAATTCGGCTGCAGGTGCGGGAAAGATGCTTATGCCGAGGGCTTGAAGCTGTCTCTCGATTGGTCGTGACTTGCCGCTGACACCCCAAGCGGGAGGAGAGTCAATCGCGATCACATCGGGCTCGGTTCGGCTGATGAGGTCGGGGAGGTCGTCGAGGCGCAAAGTCGCGGGGCCGAAGACCACTCGAAGGGAGTCATCGAGAACCACGATATCGAGTCCACGCGCGATCGCCACATCGATCCCCATGCTCGCGACTCTCTCCGGCCCGGTTCCCACGGCAACCTAGCCTACCGCTCCGCCGCGACTCGACCCAGGGCAACATCTGCCTGACGGGTTGGAGTGCTGATCGATCCCGACGTTGGCCACCAGCAAGCTGGATCGCCAACGTTCGCCGAAGACGTGTCGATAGGCACCGCATTATCGATAGCAAGAGACTGGACGATTGCTGGACCCGGGCTAGCGCACCTCACATGCTACGACCGGGCGATTGGTTCCCGTGAGCACGTGCGACCCTGTCGAGGAGGCACTGGTCGCCCGGTGAGAATCGAGTGGGCGCACGCGCGAGGTTGAGCCGGGATCCCGGCAAGCTATTGCGCATTAATCTATGGCTGTGACCGACCGAGTTGCCCTTTCGGAAGCAGTCGCACATTGGGACAGGGCCGCCGCGCAATTGCAACTGAATAAAGCCGAGGCGTTGCGTCGCGACATTGTGGCGAAATTCCCTCTGGACCAGTGGCCAAATATGTCTCTTGCCACCTATGCCCTGGGGTCTGATCCGCCACAAGAGACTTGGTGCTGGTGGATGGAGTTCAACTCGCAGGAACTCGGCAGTATGCGAGGAGGAGCCGCCCAAAAGCATCTCATCTTCAAACGTAAGGCGCGCGCCGGGTGGTACTACAGTCCGACATATGCCAACGAGGAAGAAGCCTGGAAAGCGATTCGGGCAGGTTTCGTTCAGGCGTTTGAGCTAGCGACCGAAGCCCGGTATCCAGAGATCGACGCAATCGAGGCTATTGAGGGCGGGCAAGCTATTCGGACGAAGTCGCTTTACGTCTACTTCCCCGACTCGCTCCTCCCGATCTACTCCACTGCGCACATCGCGATGTTCACCAAGCTGTTTGGTGAAGAAGTCGGGAATCGCGGTGTTGTCGCGGCCAATCGTCATCTTATGGGCGTCCTGACTGCACGGCCCGAATTCCAGGGCTGGTCAGGCTGGGAAATCATGCGCTTCCTTTATTCATGGGCTGATCCGCGGGAGACATTGACGGTCGTCAAGATCGCTCCGGGTGAGCAGGCGCGCTTCTGGGAAGCCTCTTTAGCAGGAGGGTATATCTCAGTTGGCTGGTCCGAAGTCGGAGACCTTCGGCAGTACCCATCGAGAGATGACTTCAAAGAGAAGTTCGCCTCTATATACGAAGCCGACTATGGGCGAAGTCCAGCAACTGCGAGCAAGAAGGCCAACGAGCTTTGGACCCTCATGGAACTCAGCCCGGGTGACATAGTCATCGCGAACCGAGGTACCGCCGAGGTTGTGGGTATCGGAACCGTCGTTGAGCCAGGCTATGTATGGCGACCCGATCTGGGTGAGTACAGCCACACGGTCAGCGTGCGGTGGGACGATACGACGAGAAGGACGATCGAACCGGTTAAGAAGTGGGCGACCACGACTGTCGCTCGCGTCCCAAACGACCTCTACGAGAAGATCCGATACGCGACGAAGGTACCGCCTCCTACGCAACCGCCCGTGGCCCCGGACGACTTGGCATTCGATATCGAGGCGGCGCTTACGCATCGTCGCCAAGTGATCCTCTATGGGCCGCCAGGAACGGGAAAGACGCGCGCGGCCCTTCAGTTCGCAAAGTGGTGGATGGGCTCCGATTTGACCGACAAGGACAACAGTTCTGCGAAGGTTCCCTTACAAGGCAGAGTCGAACAGGTTAGTTTCCACGCCTCGTACGCTTACGAGGATTTCGTCGAGGGGTATCGCCCGAAAAAGGACCATGCTGCCGGCCTTGTCCTAGAACTACGCGACGGCGTGTTCAAAAGCCTATGCGGGCGGGCGAAGAACGATCCAGCAAGGAAGTATCTACTGATCATCGACGAGATAAACCGCGGCAACATCCCAAAGATCTTTGGAGAGCTAATCACGCTACTCGAAGCTGATAAGCGCGGCCTGGAAGTGACGCTCCCCCAAAGCGGCCAGCGGTTTTCGGTACCAGACAACCTCTACGTGATCGCAACTATGAACACCGCCGACCGCAGCATTCGAGTCTTAGACGCCGCTCTGCGAAGAAGGTTCGCGTTCATCGAATTGATGCCCGATGCCACATTGCTAGAGGGCGAAGGCCCGGAAGGGCTGAAATTGGACGAACTTCTGACCAAGTTGAACAACCGCATAGTTGCAGCCGTCGGCCGCGAGAAGCAAGTTGGTCATTCCTATTTTCTCGAGGCTGGAGCGCCGATCAAGGATGGCCTGGAATTTGCGCGACGCTTCAGGCAGGAGGTGCTGCCCCTACTGCAGGAGTACTGCTACGACGACTACACGAAACTAGCTGAGTTCGTCGGCACTGAAATCGTAGAAGTCGAGGAGCAGAGAATCGATCCCGAGATAGTCGAGAACGCGACTCGCCTTATAGAGGCTCTCAACAAGGCCGTTCTCGGAGCGTAATGAATCAGTCGGTCGGCACTCAGTCCTACTCGATGCCTGAGTGGGGAACTTTGAGGGTGGCTGGGGTCAGCCCCACTGACCGAGATAGGGCGCTTTCAGAGGAGTTGGGAAGCGGCGATCGCAAGCTGGCCATTGATTGGCTTATCGACGGCGCCAGGATCCAGTCGAGGTCATGGGTTGGCGTAGCTCGCTTCTCCACCTTCGAGGTCCAGGTGGTGCCCAAGTTGGCGGGCGGCAGCCTTGGCGTGATGACGATGGTCGGATTTGCGAGCGGAATCGAAGCGTTATCCATTCTTGCGACACCTCGAAACTACAATGCCGAGAGCGGCGGATTGGCCGACCTGTGGTGCCTAGTCCTGGCAGGCGAGGCCGAGAATATTCTGCTCGGGGGGCCAGTATTCGACTACTCGTGGGAAGAGTCGTCGCAACCTACCCTAAGAGGCCGGTTGATGATGATCGAGCAGCTGAGCCGGCATTTCGGTGAAGTTGACAGCCTCGAGTGCCGCTTCGAGGACTACTCGAGCGATGTTCTTGATAACCGGATAGTCCTAAGTGGATTGCGCGCCGGATACGCTGTCGCTAGCGACCACGATACTTCACAACGGATGGCCCGTTTGGCGGCCGCGTTTGCCGAATACTGTGGCCCCTTGGAACTAGAGTCGGATACTGCGGAGCGACAAGTTCAATACAACCGCCGTAATGAGCACTACAAGACGGCGCACATCCTATCTCTCTTGCTATTGCGCAACCTGCAGCTTCGCGACATCTACTCGACGGGGTCCAAACCCGCCGTCGCGTTCTTACTCGACATGAATCCCCTATTTGAACAATTCGCTACCCGATTGGTACGGAGCGCTCTAATCGGTGACTCGATCGACGTCGCTCAGCAACGGCGAACCTCGTCCATCATCATCAACGAAGCCACGGGCCACACGTACAGCCGCGTGATTCCGGACATGTTGCTTACGGTCGCTGGCACTCATCGGCGGCTACCGGTTGACGCAAAGTACAAGCTGTACGACAACCGAATGATCGACCCCGCAGACATCTACCAAGTCTTTATGTACGCGTACGCTTTTCAATCGGACGAGGTTCCAATTCCGGCAGCGATGATCCTGTACCCAGCCGAAACGGCCTCTACCGTCGGAGCACATCTTCGTGTTCAAAACGTGTCCGCGACACAGTCGGCCCGCCTAGTTAGCTATCCCCTTCCGGTTGTCCCTACCCTAGCCCGCATCCGAGACCACTCCCTCCAAGCCAGTTCTGAACTGGCCGATCTCCGGCAGGCGCTGCTCCTGGCCTTCTCGACTGGGTAGGGTTTAGTGCGTCCGAAATTTCGCTAAACGGCCTGCACTCGCCGGGATTAGCTGTGAGAAAGCTCCGAGCCTCAGCCGGGCCTTGTATTTCGAGTTAACGCGGCTTGACACTCAGGTCCCTGGCCAAGCCGCCGATCCTCCCGCGGTCACGGACATGCAACCGTTGGGTGGCTCTCGCTAACAATGGTCCGTCGTGAGCTGAGCATCGGGGACTAGACTCGAGGCAAGGAAAAAGCCTCCGGAGCTGGCTTGCCGGCTCACTCCGAAGGCCTGGTAAAGAACCACCGGGAGCGTACCACCGCGGCCTGAA
>WNFI01168278.1_pt1 | contig 12285 bp, 10 predicted proteins | sample 5400471 | NCBI WGS metagenome assembly WNFI01 (sample SAMN13153348, study PRJNA577476) | soil metagenome | isolation source: 100 cm saprolite on Douglas fir-dominated hillslope | place: USA:California | collected 2013-09-17 | reverse complement strand
GCGGCGCAACCCGCTGACCTTCGAGTCCTACCGCGAGCTCGCCGACACCTTCGCCGCCCTGCGCCGGGTGGAGGCGGTGCGCGCCGTCGTGCTGACCGGCGCCGGCGACCACTTCTGCTCCGGCGGCGACGTCCACGACATCATCGGTCCGCTGGTCGCGATGCGGCAGGCCGGCCGCATGGACCAGCTGCTCGCCTTCACCCAGCTGACCGGCGAGCTGGTCAAGGCGATGCGGGCCTGTCCGCAGCCGATCGTCGCCGCCGTCGACGGCACCTGCGCGGGCGCCGGCGCCATCCTGGCCATGGCCTCCGACCTGCGCCTCGGCACGGCGCGCAGCCGGGTGGCGTTCCTGTTCACTCGGGTCGGCCTCTCCGGCGCCGACATGGGCGCCTGCGCCATCCTGCCGCGCCTGGTGGGCCAGGGGCGCGCCGCCGAGCTGCTGCTCACCGGCCGCGCCCTGCATGGCGAGGAGGCGGAGCGCTGGGGCTTCTACAACCGGCTGGTGGACCCCGAGGCGCTGCTCGGCGAGGCGAAGGCGCTCGCCGCGACGCTGGCGAACGGACCGAGCTTCGCCCATGCGATGACCAAGCGCGCCCTGCACCAGGAGTGGAGCATGGGTGTCGACGAGGCGATCGAAGCCGAGGCGCAGACCCAGGCCCTCTGCATGCAGACCGAGGACTTCGCCCGCGCCTTCCGCGCCTTCGTCGCCAAGCAGGCGCCGGTCTTCGAGGGCCGCTGACGCCGATGCCGGACACCACCTTCCTCGGCTGGCCGTTCTTCGACGACGCGCACCGCGCCCTGGCCGCGCAGGCCGAGGACTGGTGGCGCCGCGAGGGGGCGGCGCTGCCCGAACCTTCGCGCGCGGCTCGGCGCTGGTCGATTTCGCCTTCGCCTTGCAGGGGCTGGGCAGCGGGCCGCTGTCGCTGTTCGGATCGGCGGCGCAGCGGCGCGACTACCTGCCGCGGGTGGCCGCCGGGCGGGCCATCGCCGGCTTCGCGCTCTCGGAAGCCGCGGCCGGCTCCGACGTCGGCGCCATGCGCGCCACGGCGCGCCGCGACGGCGCCGGCTACGTCCTCGACGGGCAGAAAACCTGGATCTCGAACGCCGGCATCGCGGATTTCTACGTCGTCTTCTGCCGGCTGCCGGCGGGCGGCGACCGCTCGTACGCGGCTTTCGTGGTCGATGCCGACACGCCCGGGCTGCGCGTCGGCGAGCGCCTGGAGGTGATCGCGCCGCATCCGCTCGGCACGCTGGAGCTCGAGGGCTGCCGCGTGCCGGCCGGCGCGCTGGTCGGCGAGCCCGGACGCGGCCTGCGGGTGGCGCTCGCCACCCTGGACGTCTTCCGTCCCACGGTGGGCGCCGCGGCCCTTGGCCTGGCGCGCCGCGCCCTCGACGAGGCCCTCGCCCACGTGCGGCGGCGCGAGGTCTTCGGCCAGCCGCTCGCCGGCCACCAGCTGACCCAGGCCAGGCTCGCCGACATGGCGACGGCGATCGACGCCAGCGCCCTGCTGGTCTACCGCGCCGCCTGGGCCCGGGACCGCGGCGGCACCGCGCGCGTGACCCGCGAGGCGGCGATGGCGAAGCTGTTCGCGACCGAGGCGGCGCAGCGGGTGGTCGACGACGCGGTGCAGCTGCTCGGAGCGCGCGGCGTGCAGGCCGGCGCGCCGGTCGAGCGGCTCTACCGCGAGGTGCGCGCGCTGCGCATCTACGAAGGGACCAGCGAGATCCAGCGGCTGGTGATCGCCGGCCAGGTGCTGGCGGCGGCCGGCGGCGGGGAAAGGGAGGAGGCCTGATGGCGGAACGGCCTCCCGGCGCATCCGACGGCCTCGCGGCCGATGCCGCGACGCCGGCTGGGCGGGCGGCCCCCGGCGCGGCCGCGGCCGGCGGGGAGCCCAGCGCCCACCGCGACACCTTCTGTCGCACCGCCCTGCCGCCGCGCGAGCTGTGGCCGCAGATGCGCTACGACAGGCTGCCGGAGCTCGCCGCCTATCCGGCGCGCCTGAACTGCGCCGCCGAGCTGCTCGACCGCCGCGTCGCCGAGGGCGATGGCGAGCGCACCGCCATCCATTCGCCCGGCGGGCGCTGGACCTACCGCCAGCTGCTGGCCACCGCCAACCGCGTCGCCCACGTGCTGGTCGAGGACCTGGGGCTGGTGCCCGGCAACCGCGTGCTGCTGCGCGGCCCCAACACGCCGATGCTGGCGGCCTGCTGGCTCGCGGTGGTCAAGGCGGGCGGCGTCGCGGTCACCACCATGCCGCTGCTGCGGGTGCGCGAGCTGACCTACATCGCCGACAAGGCGCGCATCGCCCTGGCGCTGACCGACGCCCGCGTGGCGGCGCGCCCCGGGATGCCGGCGCCATCTCGCTTCCAGGCGCGCCCGCCGAGGAGGCCGGCCTCGAAGAGCTGGCGCGCTCCAAACCCGATGACTTCGCCAACTGCGACACCGCCGCCGACGACGTGGCGATGATCGCCTTCACCTCCGGCACCACCGGCCAGGGGAAGGGCACCATGCACTTCCATCGCGACGTGCTGGCGGCGAGCGACTGCTTTCCGCGCTACGTCTTGCGGCCGGACCGCGACGCCATCTTCTGCGGCACGCCGCCGCTCGCCTTCACCTACGGACTGGGCGGGCTGCTGCTCTTCCCGCTGCGCATCGGCGCCGCCACCCTGCTGCTCGAGCAGGCGACGCCGCCGCACCTGCTGCAGGCCATCCAGGACCACCGCGTCACCGTCTGCTTCACCGCGCCCACCGCCTATCGCGCCATGTGCGGCATGCTCGGCAGCTACGACGTCTCCAGTTTGCGCCAATGCGTGTCGGCCGGCGAGACGCTGCCGCTGGGCACCTTCGAGGCCTGGCGCCGCGCCACCGGCCTCGAGATCATCGACGGCATCGGCTCGACCGAGCTGCTTCACATGTTCATCAGCTCGGGCGGCGACGAAATCCGCCCCGGCGCCACCGGACGCGTGGTGCCCGGATACGAAGCGAAAGTCGTTGACGACATCGGCAGGACCGTGCCGCCGGGCACGATCGGCCGCCTTGCAGTGCGAGGGCCGACGGGCTGCCGGTACCTCGACAACATCGAACGCCAGCGGGTCTACGTCCAGGACGGCTGGAACTTCACCGGCGACTCCTACAAGCAGGACGAGGACGGTTACTTCTGGTACCAGGCGCGCACCGACGACATGATCATCTCCGCCGGCCACAACATCTCCGGCCCGGAGGTCGAAGCGGTGCTGCTCGAGCACCCCAAGGTCGCCGAGTGCGGCGTCGTCGGCCTGCCGGACGCCGAGCGGGGCCAGCTGGTGACGGCCTTCGTGGTGCTGGCGCCGGGGGCCGAGCCGGACGCCGCCACCGCCAGGCAGCTGCAGGACTTCGTGAAAGCCGAGATCGCGCCCTACAAGTACCCGCGCCGCATCGAGTTCCTCGAACGCCTGCCGCGCACCGCGACCGGCAAGCTGCAGCGCTTCCGGCTGCGCGAGGGCGGCCGGTGAACAAGCCCTTGCAGCCCCGCCTACCTTCGCAGCCACCCGTGCCCGTGCAGCCGCTCACGCCAGTGCAGCCCGCGGGCTGGGCGGTCCCTTCGGGCTACGCCAACGCCGTCGCCGGGCCCGGGCGCGGCCGCCTGGTGTTCGTCGCCGGGCAGGTGGGGTGGGACCCGGCCACCGGCGCCTTTGCCGGCGACGACCTCGCGGCGCAGGCCGCCCAGGCGCTCGCCAACGTCGCGACGGTGCTGCGCGCCGCCGGGGCCGAGCCGGAGCACGTGGTCCGCCTCACCTGGTACGTGACCGACCGCGCCGCATACCTGGCCGCACGGCCCGCCATCGGCGCCGCCTACCGCGCCGTCATGGGGCGCCACTACCCGGCGATGTCGCTGCTGGTGGTGCAGTCGCTGCTCGAGGAGCGCGCCAAGGTCGAGATCGAGGCTACGGCCCTGGTCCCGGACTTCTTGACCATGTCCGCCAGGTTCTTGCGGTTGGCGTCGTCCGGGGCCTGCCCGATCGCCAGCTTCGCATGCTCCAGGACCTCCTGGCGGTGGCCGAGAGCGGCGTGGCCGCGGGCCAGGCCGACGTGAATCGGCCAGACGTCCGGATGCAACTTGGCGTTGAGCTCGAAGACCTCCATCGCCTCCGCCGTCTTCTTCTGAGCGAGCAGCTGGCGGCCGTAGAGATGCAGGTCGATCGGGCCGGCGGTCGGATCGTGGAACGCCCGGTCGCGGCTCTTCTTCGCGTCTTCGGCGCGGCCGTTGGCGGCTTGCAGATCGGCCAGCGTGATGAGCGTGGTGAAGTTCACCTGGCCGGGACCGTTCGGATCGGCCGCCTTCTGCGCCCAGGCCAGCCCGTCGTCGAGGTGGGTCTTGTTCTGCAGGCAGTACTGGGCGGCGGCGTTCCAACCCTGCCAGCCAAAACCCGGGCTCGAGCGCAGCTCGCGGCGCAGGTTCTCGGCGTACAGGTCCTTGGCGTCGTCGGCGGTGATGGCGAGCGGCAGCTCGAGCTCTTCCCAGCTCAGCACGGCCGTGGCCCGGTCGAGCTTCCGGTCACGGAACCAGTAGGTCAGGTCCTCGTGGTAGGGGCTCTTCGCGGGCGTCGCCTTGACGCGCAGCGCGTCCTCCTTGGCGTCGTAGAAGAAGCTCCCCCAGGAGGTGGAGTTCTTCGAGAACACGACGGTCCACTCCTCCTTGCCGGGGATGAAGTGCAGGCCGTAGGTGCCGGCAGGCAGCGGCTGACCCTGCACCTTGACGTCGTGGCTGGTGGTGAACACCGTGTTCTCGTTGGCGCCGCCGCGCCAGGGGCACTGGTCGCCGCAGGTGCCGAAGCCGAGATTCGCCATGCCGTAGGGCACCAGGGCGCCCCAGATCTTCCCGCGCCGGTCCTCGCCGGCCGGGCTGTGCACGTGCGGGCTGCTGTAGTCGATGCTGACCCGCACCAGGCCGATCCCCTGGGCGACCGTCGCCCGCTGATTGCCGCCGGAGGGCGGCACCGTCACGCCGGGGAACTGGGCCGCCGCCGGGCCGGCGGCGAGGAGCGCCGCGAGCGCCAGCGCCGCCGGCGCCGCGGCCATCACGAACAGCCGTCGAGCTTGCTCCACCTTCTGTACCATGAGACCTCCTCCCTCGAGAGCGGAGCGACGCAGGCCTGTGCTTGACCCCCTCGGCCAAGGCGGGTGAACTGCGGAGCCTCCTGATGGGACATACGGACAGGCGGGCCAAAGGTTCGCCGCTCCGGGAGAGACGATGCCGCCAGCGAGCAAGCAGACCTTGGGTCGTCCGGCGCGCCGTTCCCGCCTGCCGCCCACCCATCCGGGCGAGATCCTGCGCGACGAGGTCCTGCCGGGCCTGCGCGTCAGCGTGAGCGAAGCCGCGAGACAGCTCCGGGTGACTCGCCAGACCCTGCATCGGATCCTCTCCGGCAGGTCCGGCATCAGCCCGGAGATGGCGGTCCGCCTCGGCAAGTTCTGCGGCCAGGGCCCGGCGCTCTGGCTTCACCTCCAGTACGCCTACGACCTCTGGCACGCTCAGCAGCGCCTGCGCGACGATCCCAGGCGCGGCGGTGGGCGTCGGCTTCCTCCACGGAGCGGAACCTGCGCACTCCGGGAACGAAGGAGAAGCGGCTGAGCCGCTGGGTGAGGTCCATCAGCTCCACGGCCAGACGCAGGTTCTCCGGATCGAGCGGCCGCCGCGGGGCAGGCCCGGGCATCTCCTCGACCGAGCGGAACTTCCTCACTCCCATGCGCCGTCCTCACCGTCACCGGGCACGCCGAAACGCTCGCGGATCGCCGCGGCATCGATCCGATCCTGGGGCCGTACCGTGTCGCGCTTCATGCGGTAGAGCATGCGTGGAGTGGCCACGCGGATCCTGATGCCGTCGACGGTCACTTCTTCGGATTCGAGATCGGCGTAACCGAAAGCCAGGCCGAGCCGTGCCAGGATGTCGAGCGAGTAAGTGCCGTTCGGAGGCGTGTATTCGATCGCCGGATAGTCGCCGGCAAGATCGTCGGCGGTGATTTGCTCGAGGTTCGGATCGTCGCCGAAGACGTGCCTCAAGGCGCGACGCAGCCGCTCGACGTTCTGCGAGTCCGGCGCCACGAAGAAATCCATGTCCCGTGTCGCGCGCACCAGTCCCTGTGCAGCCATCGCCATCGAGCCCACCAGCACGTACCGGACCTCCTCGCGCTCGAAGGCGCGAAGAATCTGCTTCGCCTCCTCGAAGTCCATGCTCTCCTCCACTCTCCATGCGATGATATCTGAACGAACGCTTCGATCTCCGAGGACGAGTGATGGCCCGCTAAACGCGGATCGCCAAGGTCTCGGCGAGCTGACTGAACAGGTCCGCCCAGGCGGCGGCGGCCAAGCCGCCGGCCGCGGCGGCGCGGCGTTCGGCGAAGACCGACTCGCGCAGCTCGTAGCAGAGGTCCTGCGCGCGCCGGAGGTCCACGGGGAAGGGCGCGGCGCGGGCGATGGCGGCGCGGGCGGCTGTCCGCGACAGCAGGCAGGGCTCGTCGGGATGGCGGCGGAGGCGCCCCAGGAGCTCGGCGAGCGATTGCTCGAGGGCGCGCCCGAGGCCGGCGGCGTCGAGGGTGACGCCGAGCTGGGCGGCCTCCTCGAGGCGGCGCTCGAGCTTCCGCGGGTCGGTGTCCAGGTCGGCCAGGGAGCGGCGCAGATCGGCGTTGGCCACGACGTCGGCGGCGGCCCGGAGCGCGGCGGGAAGGGGCGCGCCGGCAGGGCCGAACCGGCCGAGCCAGGCCGCCAGCGGCGCCTCGCGGCGGAAGATCTCCTCCAGCCGCTCCTCGACCTCGCCGAGGGTCTGGGCCAGGATGCGATCCAGGATCTCGCGCCGCTCGTCGGGGAACAGCGATTCGAGCGCGTAGGGGGTCTCCCCGAAGCACTGATCGAGCAACCGCACCACCTGGGGCAGGTTGCCGCTGCCGAAGGCTTCGTCGAGCGCCGCCAGGGCCCGGTCGAAGACCTCGGGCTCGACCGCGGGAGGCGGCCCGGCGGGCGCCGCTGCCGCCGCCTCGCCGTGACCCCGGCGCTCCTCGGCTTCTGCATCGACCGCGGCGCCCTCCGAACGCTCCTCGCCTCCGCCGCCGTCGCCCTCCGCCCGCAGCGGCCGGACGCCGGCGGTCAGATGGGGGTCGCCGCAGTAGAGCGCGCCGTAGGCGAAGTCCTCGGCGGCGCCGGTGGCCAGCTCGCGCACGCGCACGCTGCCGGCGGCGAGGCGGGCGCGCCCCTGGCTGCGGCGGAAGCCTCGCCGGCTCTCCACCTCGTGGCCGTGGAGCAGCGCCGGATCCGGCGCCTCGGCGAACAGCGCGCGCATCGCGTAGTGCGCCGCCACCTGCCGCGGCTCGACGCGCGCCGCCAGCACCCTCGCCTCGTAGAGGTCGCGGCCCGTGCCGACCTTCGGATCGTTGCTGCGCGCCCAGGCCAGACGCCGCAACAACCCGCCCTCGCAATGGCTGCCGAACAGCCGATCGGCGAGCTGCGCCGCCCGCCCGGCGTAGCGCAGCACCTGCACCGCCTCGAGGCCGCCGAGGTCGTCGAAGAACCAGCCGCAGCTGGTGTACATCAGCATGGCGTGGCGCTGCATCTCGAGCAGGCGCAGCGCCCGCAGCCGCCGCGCGCCGTCGGGGGTCGGCCCGCGGGCGTGGCGCTCGAGGAAGGCGCCGACGTTCGCCGACGAGCGGTCGAGGATCACCTCGACGTAGGCGTCGCGCGCCTGCCAGGGATCGTCGAAAAGCTCGCCGGCCGCCTGCTCGTAGAGCGGGATCAACTCGTCGCGCAGCTCGTCCAGGGCCTGGCGCAGCGGCGCTCGCCACGCCTGGTTCCATCCCGCGGGCCCGCCGATCCGGCAGCCGCAGTCCTCGCGCCAACGGTCGACGCCGTGCACGCAGCTCCAGGAGCTGTTCTCGACGATCTCGACCTCTTCCATCGGCGGATGGGTCTCCAGGTGCTCGCCGTAGTTGGTGAGCGTCGCCCAGCCATCGGACTCGATCCGGTCGAGGGCGTAGGACAGCGCCATCTCGCCGCGGCGGTGATGGTGGCCGTAGGTCTCGCCGTCGGTGGCGACGTTCACCAGGCGGTCGGGGCCGCCGTCCTGGTGCGGCGTGCCCGAGAGCAGGCGCTCCACGAACCGCTCGCCGCTCGCCAGCAGGCCCTCGAACGCGACGGCGCGGGCGATCGGGCCGTCATAGAAGAACACCGCGATGCGGCGCTCCGGCGACGGCTGCACCACGTAGGCCCGGGTCGTGTCGATGCTGCCGCCGCCGGCCGCGCGCCATTCGCCGGGCGCCGGGGAGACGCCGGGAGCGGCGAGCTGACGGGCGCGCCGGGCTTGATACGGCTCGAGGATGGTGAAGCGCACGCCGCGCGCCGCCATCAGGTCCAGGCTCTCGAGGTCCACCGCGGTCTCGGGCAGCCACATGCCGGCCGCCGGGCGGCCGAAGCGGTGCTCGAAGTCACGCAAGCCCCAGGCGATCTGCGTCTGCTTGTCGCGCCGGTTGGCGAGCGGCAGAATGACGTGGTTGTAGGCCTGGGCCAGCGCCGAGCCGTGCCCGGAGAAGCGCTCGCGGCTCTCGCGGTCGGCGGCGAGCACCGCCTGGTAGACGGCGGGCTCCTCGGCCTGCAGCCAGGCCAGCAGGGTGGGGCCGAAGTCGAAGCTGATGCGGGCGTAGTTGTTGACGATGCGGGCGATGCGCCCGTCGCCGTCGAGGATGCGGGAGGCGGCGTTGGGCGCGTAGCACTCGGCCGTGACGCGCGCGTTCCAGTCGTGGTACGGATGCGCCGAGGACTGCGGCTCGATCGCTTCCGTCCAGGGGTTGTCGCCGGGACCCCTGAGGAACAGCGCGGCGAGCGGCGGCAGGGTCAGGGTGAGCGAGTGGCTGCGGCCGTGGAGCGGCAGCGGCGAGGCTTCCACGCCCCCCATGTTGCCCATGCCGCTGCCGCCGTAGTCGCGGGCGTCGCTGTTCAGCGTCTCGCGCCAGAAGCCGCCACCCGGCACGCCGATGCGGTAGTTGGAGCGCGGCAGCGGGGTGAAGTTGAAAACCGCGACCACCGGCGCGCTCCCCGCCTCGCCGTGGCGCGCGAACGCCAGCACGCTGGTCTCGGCGTCGCTGCCGTCGATCCATGCGAACCCGGCGGCGGCACAGTCGAGCTGGTGCATCGCCGGTTCCTCGCGGTACAGACGGTTCAGGTCCTCGAGCCAGCGGCCGATCGCGGCATGGCCGGGATCGTCGAGCAGGTGCCAGTCGAGGCTGGTATCGTGATTCCACTCCCGCTCCTGCGCCAGCTCGCCGCCCATGAACAAGAGCTTCTTACCCGGCTGGGCGAACATCCAGGCATACAGCAGACGCAGGTTGGCGAAGCGCTGCCAGCGGTCGCCCGGCATCTTGGCGAGCAGCGAACCCTTGCCGTACACCACCTCGTCGTGCGACAGCGGCAGCACGAAGTTCTCGGTCCAGGCGTAGATGCCACGGAAGGTCAGCTGGTTCTGATGGAACCGGCGGAAGATCGGGTCTTTGCCGAGATACGAAAGCGTATCGTGCATCCAACCCATGTCCCATTTGTAGCCAAAGCCGAGTCCGCCAAGATACAGCGGCCGCGAAACCATCGGCCAAGCCGTCGACTCCTCAGCCACCGTCTGCACCTCGGGATGATCGCGGTACACCGCCGCGTTGAACTCGCGCAGGAAATCAATCGCCTCCAGATTCTCGCGCCCACCATGGACGTTCGGCAGCCACTGTCCGGCCTGCCGCGAGTAATCCAGGTACAGCATCGATGCCACGGCGTCCAACCGCAGACCATCGGCATGGTACTGCTCGAGCCAGAACTGACCGCTACTGATCAAGAAGCTCCGGACCTCGCTGCGTCCGTAGTTGAAGATCAGGCTTCCCCAGTCGGGTTGAAAACCTTTACGTGGGTCGGCATGCTCGTAGAGATGCGTACCGTCGAAGAACGCGAGGCCGTGCTCATCGGTCGGGAAGTGCGATGGCACCCAGTCGAGGAACACTCCGATTCCGCGTTGGTGCAGGTAGTCGATCAGGTACATCAAATCCTGTGGCGTGCCATAGCGGCTGGTAGCCGCAAAGAAGCCGGTGTCCTGGTACCCCCACGACCCGTAGAAGGGGTGCTCCATGACCGGCATCAGCTCGACGTGGGTGAAGCCCAGGCGACTGACGTGATCGGCGAGCTGCGGCGCCAATTCGCGGTAGCTCAGCGAGCGGTTGCGCTCCTCCGGCACCCGCCGCCAGGAGCCCAGGTGCATCTCGTAGATCGAGACCGGAGCGCCGAGCGCCTGGCGGGAGCCGCGCCCGGCCATCCATTGCCCGTCGCCCCACTGGTAGTCGAGCTCCCAGATCACCGATGCCTGGCGCGGCGGCGTCTCGGCGTGAAAGGCGAGCGGGTCGGCCTTGTCGACCCGATAGCCGCGGTACCGCGAGGCGACGTGGTACTTGTAGCGGGCGCCCTTGCCGAGGCCGGGCACGAATCCTTCCCACACCCCGGAGCTGCCGCGCGCGGCGAGCGGCTGCGCCGCCTTGTCCCAGCCGTTCCAGTCGCCGATCACCGATACCGCGCGGGCGTTCGGCGCCCACACCGCGAAATGGGTCCCTGCCAGGCGCCGGTCCTCGTCGTAGAGCGGGTGGGAGCCGAGAAACCGATGGAGCCGGTGCTGGGTGCCCTCGTTGAAGAGGTAGAGGTCCTCGTCCTTGATCGGCGATTCGCGGTCGTTCACGCTCCTCCCTTCCCGGTCTCGCGTCCGGCGACCGCACCCGCGCCGCCGCGCCGCAGCCGGTCGATGCGCTGCAGCGCCGCCACCACCTCCGGGCTGCGGCTCATCTCCTCGAGCGAGAGCCGCGCCTTGCGCCGCCAGTTCGGCCGCTGGTCCTGGGTGCCCGGCACGTTCTGCGGCTCCGTTTCGTGCCAGAGGTCCTCGAGGTTCACCAGCATCAGCCGCGCCGGGCTGGCCGCCATGTGCTCCTGCACGCGACGCAGCATCAGGGGGTAAGGATCGCCCGCGGCGTCGGCACCGCCGGCAGCGGTGACCGCCGCGGCGAGCTGATGCAGCTGCTCGCCGCGGCGACGGCGCTCCTCCTGCGCCTGGCGCTCGTCGAAGAAGCCCAGCGCGCGGAGGTCCTCGACGTCGCGCCCCTCGCAGAAGCCGCGGAAGGTTGGCATGTCGTGGGTGTTCAGGCTGGCCACCGACCGCGGCGCCGGCTCGTGCAGCAGCCCGCCGCCCCCCGGTGCGAGCTCGTACTGCAGGACGTACATGCCGAGGACGCCGTGCCGGTCCATCGACTCGTTGACCTCCGGCGGCACGGTGCCGAGGTTCTCGCCGACGATCATCGCCCGGTGGCGGTGCGACTCCAGGGCCAGCAAGGCATAGAGCTCCTCGTGGGGGTAGCGCACGTAGACGCCGCCCGCCGCCCCGAGACCGCGCGGCACCCAGAACAGGCGGTGCAGCTGCATGACGTGGTCCAGGCGCAGCACGCCGGCGTGGCGCAGGTGGTGGCGCAGCGAGGCGATGAGGTAGTCGTGCCGAGACGCCGGCGGCGAAGACGTCGCGCTCGCGCCAGACGTCGTAGGCGCTGCCGTGCACGCCGAGCGGCATGTCGAGGTAGAGGCCGGGGCCGTGGCGGCGGGCCTGCCGCGCCGCTTTCTCGACCTGCCGGTCCATCGCCCATTGCACCCACAGGTGATAGCGGCGATCCTCCTCGTCGTAGTCGGCGGGCGCCAGATTGCCCTGGCGCAACCGCTCCGGCCACGCCTGCCAGCTCTCGCCGCGACGGTCGCCCACGGCACGGAAGGCCGCGTAGTCGGCGACCTCGGGGCGCGCCGCGAGGAAACTCTCGAGATTCTGCCGGCCGGCCGAAGGGTTGGCGAAGAACCACGCCGCCATCTCCTCGAGCACGCGCCGCTTGAGGGTCGCCAGGCGCGGGTAGTCGACCAGGGGCTGCGCCGCGAGCGCGCGCATCTCGGCGTGCAGCTCCGTCGATTCGAGCAGCCGCTGCGCCGCCGGACAGAGGGCCGCCTCCGGCAGCTGCTGCGGGTCGAGGTAGAGCTCGTTCCAGAACAGTCGCGAGGCGGGGGCGTAGGGGCTCGGCTCGTAGGGCACGTCGAGGAAGGTGGCGAGGATCGGCAGCGTCGCCACCACGCCGCCGCCCAGGCCGGCGGTCCATGCCGTCAGCGCCTCGAGGTCGGTCAGGTCGCCCGCCCCCCAGGAGCGCGCGGTGCGCAGGGCGTAGAGCGGCAGGAACACGCCCCAGAGCGGCTCGCCGTCGCCGCGGTAGGCGCT
>WNFI01054921.1_pt1 | contig 12286 bp, 10 predicted proteins | sample 5400471 | NCBI WGS metagenome assembly WNFI01 (sample SAMN13153348, study PRJNA577476) | soil metagenome | isolation source: 100 cm saprolite on Douglas fir-dominated hillslope | place: USA:California | collected 2013-09-17 | reverse complement strand
GATTTCCCCTTCAGGTATGGCCGGTTAGGCGCGATTAGTATAATTTACGTTAAATGCTAGCAACAACCCCTCACCCTGTAAAGTTAATTTTTCACGCGACATATTAGGAGCTTAGGGTGAACCTACCGCTCTTTCAGCTCTCTATAATGAGCGACCTTTTCCGGACATCCCCTGAATGTGGCTTCGATGGTTCGCCTTCCCGGCGCTGGCGCTGGCCGGGATCGGAGTACTGAGCTTGGCGCTGCTCGGTTTCGTGATCCTCCTGGCGTATCCCAACCTGCCCTCCATCGAGGCGCTCACCGAGTACCAGCCGAAGATCCCGTTGCGCGTCTACACCGCCGACGGCGTGCTGATCGGGGAGTTCGGCGAAGAGCGCCGTTCGGTGGTCAACATCGAGGAGGTTCCTTCTCTGATGAAACAGGCCATCCTCGCGGCCGAGGACGAGCGCTTTTACCAGCATACGGGGGTCGACTACCACGGAGTGCTGCGGGCAGCCTACTCCAACCTGGTAACCGGCGGCAAGACACAAGGGGCTTCGACGATCACGATGCAGGTCGCGCGAAACTTTTTCCTTTCCCGGGAAAAGACGCTGACCCGGAAATTGTACGAGGCACTGCTCGCGTTCAAGATCGAAAACAGCCTGAGCAAAGATCAGATCCTGGAGATCTACATCAACCAGATCTATCTCGGCCAGAGGGCCTACGGGTTCGGCGCGGCGGCGCAAGTCTACTTCGGCAAGACGCTGTCCCAGCTCAACTCGGCCGAGATCGCGATGCTTGCCGGTTTGCCCAAGGCGCCTTCCTCATTCAACCCGGTAATCAATCCCAAACGCGCCAAGCAACGCCAGCTGTACGTGCTGCGGCGCATGAACGAGCTCGCCTTGCTCGACGCCGAACAATACGAGGAGGCCCAAAAGACTCCGATCACCGTCAAGCGTGAAACCGTCACCGAATACGAGATTCACGCCGAGTTCGTCGCCGAAATGGTCCGCTCAATCCCAAACGCGCCAAGCAACGCCAGCTGTACGTGCTGCGGCGCATGCACGAGCTCGCCCTGCTCGACGCCGAGCAATACGAGGAGGCCCAAAAGATTCCGATCAGCGTCAAGCGCGAAACCGTCACCGGATACGAGATTCACGCCGAATTCGTCGCCGAGATGGTCCGCCAGCTGCTGTATGAACGCTATCCGGAGGAGGTCTATTCACGCGGGTTTCGCGTCTACACCACGATAACGCGAGCCGACCAGGAGGCGGCGTACGCGGCCCTTCGCCTAGGTCTGATCGAGTACGACCGGCGCCACGGCTATCGCGGCCCCGAGGGTTTCGTCGATCTCAAGGATGCACAGGAAGAGGACTACGAGGAAGCGCTGCAAGACCATCTTGACAGCGACGACCTCCTCGCGGCCCTCGTTCTGGAGGCGACGCCGAAACGGGTGACAGCCTATCGGCGTGGAGGGGAAACCGTCACCGTGTCCGGGGAGGGGCTCAAGTTCGCCGAGCGCATGCTCGATTCCAGAACCCCACCGACCCGCAGGATCCGGCGCGGCGCGGTGATTCGCATCCAGAAAGACGAGCATGACGATTGGCAGATCGTCCAGCTCCCGGAGGCCGAGGGCGCCTTTATCTCGGCCAACCCGCAGAACGGCGCCGTGCGTTCGCTCGTCGGCGGCTTCGATTTCAACCGGAGCCAATACAACCACGTGACCCAGGCCTGGCGGCAGCCCGGTTCGGGTTTCAAGCCCTTCATCTACTCGTCAAGAACATGGTGTCGATTCGCATCCTGCAGGCGATCAGCCCGCAGTACGCGCAGGATTACATCACCCGATTCGGTTTCGATGCCGATCGCCACCCGCCCTACCTCACCATGGCGCTCGGCGCGGGCTCGGCCACGCCGCTTCAGATGGCCCGCGCTTTCTCGGTATTTGCCACTGGCGGATATCGCACCGAGCCGTACGTGATTCAGAAGATCGTCGACGACCGCGGCAACGTTATCGCAGAAGCACAGCCGGCTCGTGCCGGGGATGAGTCCTTGCGGGTCATAGACGCCCGCAATGCCTTCATCATGGACAGCATGATGCACGATGTCATGCGCTATGGAACCGGGGCGCGCGCAATGGTCCTCGGCCGCCAGGATCTCGCCGGCAAGAGCGGCACCACCAACGACTACATCGATGCCTGGTTCAGCGGCTATCAACCGGCCTTGGTCGCCATCGCCTGGGTGGGCTTCGATCAGCCGAAAAAGCTCGGCCCCGGGGAGACCGGGTCTGTCGCGGCGCTGCCGATCTGGATGAACTACATGGCCAAGGCGCTAAAAGGTACCCCTGAAATGGTCCAACGCAATCCCGAGGGCGTCGTCGTGGTCAAAGTCAACGAAAACGGGCTTCAGTCGCCCGACGGAAGGGCGGAATTCTTCTTTCGCGAGAACGTGCCGCCGGAGCAGGGTCCGGTTGATCCCGGAGTGCGCACGACCGATGACGTAAGAAACCAGTTGTTCTAGCTCGATCGGCAAGCACCCGCGCGTGCGCGACCCAGCGTGACTAGCGCAGCACGACCGCACGGCCCGATTGCTCGCTCACCAGCTTCGACAGTGCCGCCAGCAGCTCGCCGCCCTCGCGGGTGTCGACCCAGTCCGACCCATTCCAGCGAAAATGGTAGCCTCCCGATCTTGCCGCGACCCAGATCTGACGCGCTGCAGAGTGACGGTTGACGACGATGCGGGTGCCGTCGGCAAATTCGAGCTCCAGTACGCCGGAGCCCTTGGGCTCGCAGTCGCAATCCGCCCCGCTTTCTTCGACTGCCCGCGCAATCCGCTCCAGCATCGCATCGGCAAGGCTGTCGAATTCGCTCGGGGTCATCGCCGTGCTAAACTCGTTCGCACGAACTCACCATCTATTGTCGGCATCGCCATGCGCCGCGCCGTTGGCCTCATTCTCGTTTTCCTCGCCCTCTCGGCCTGTGGCAACAAAACGGCGCTCTACCTTCCCCCGCCGGAACGAGATCCGCAGCAGGATAGCAAACCCGCGCCGCGCCAGTGAATTTTTTTTCGTACCAAGACGGCACGCTGTGCGCGGAGCGCGTGCCTCTCGTTGAGATCGCGGAGCGTTTCGGCACGCCGAGCTACGTCTATTCGCGCGCCGCGCTGGAGTTCGCATACCGCGAGTTCAGTCAGGCTAGTTCGGAGCACGACGTCCTCATCTGCTATTCGGTCAAGGCCAACTCCAATCTCGCGGTGCTGAACCTCCTCGCGCGGCTGGGTTCGGGCTTCGATATCGTCTCGGGCGGCGAGCTGGCGCGGGTCCTCGCCGCGGGTGGCAGCGCAGCCAAGACTGTTTTTTCCGGCGTGGGGAAGAGCGAAGCCGAGATGCGCCGCGCGCTCGAGGCCGGCGTTCTCTGCTTCAACGTCGAATCCGAAGGAGAACTGGCCCGGCTCGCCGCCGTTGCGCGGAGCATGGGCAAGGTCGCACCCGTTTCCTTGCGCATCAACCCCGATGTCGATCCCAGGACGCACCCCTACGTCGCCACCGGCCTGCGAGAAAGCAAATTCGGCATCGCCTACGACGCAGCGCTCCCGCTTTACCGCAAGGCGGCGAAGCTGCCGGAACTTCGAGTCGTCGGGATCGATGTCCACATCGGCTCGCAGATCACCGACGTTGAGCCGTTCGTCGCAGCGCTCGAAAAAGTGCTTGAGTTTGTCGACGTGCTGGACGCCACAGGGCTGCACCTGGAGCATCTCGATCTGGGTGGCGGGCTCGGCATCCGTTATCGCGACGAGGCGCCTCCGGCGGTGAAGGATTACCTGGAACGCCTGTTCCAGCGCCTTGGCAGGCGCGAAATGCGAATTTTGTTCGAACCCGGCCGCTCGCTCGTCGGCAACACCGGGCTCTTGCTCACGCGCGTCGAATATCTCAAACATGGCGGCGCAAAGAATTTTGTGGTGACCGACGCCGCGATGAACGACCTGTTGCGCCCGGCGCTCTACGATGCTTGGCACGAGGTGCTGCCGGTCACCCAGGGCGACGACCCGGTGAAACGCTACGACATCGTCGGGCCGGTTTGCGAGTCAGCGGATTTTCTCGCCCGCGATCGCGACCTCGCGATCGCAGGTGGCGACCTGCTCGCCGTCATGTCGGCGGGCGCCTACGGCATGACGATGAGCTCGAATTACAATTCCCGGCCGCGTTGCGCCGAGGTGATGGTCGATGGGAAGACGGCCCACCTCGTTCGGGATCGGGAAAGCGCCGAAAGCCTTTTTGCATCGGAGCGTCTTTTGCCGTAAATTTAAGCGTTTGCCGACCAGGCATCGGGGGACAACGGGAGGGGGCCGGGGTCCACGGATGGAATACGCGGCTTTTTCACGTCGTTAGCGAATCCATGGATTCTTCATTGCGGTCGCACGTTGCAGCGCCTACGTCCAAGCGCCTGTTTGTTTTCGGAGGCGTCGGCTTGCTCGTCGTCGCGGTCGTGCTGTTCGCCTATTTCGGCACCGAGATAAGCGCAAACGAGCGCAAGGCGTCCAAGGCGCCTCCGGCGATTCCGGTCTCGATTGCACCGGTCCTGCTGGAGGTCGTGCCTTTCCGGCTCCAGGCGATCGGCAACGTCGAGGCTTACTCGACCGTGACGGTCAAAGCACGCGTCGACGGACAGATCGTGGAGGTCGGCTTCAAGGAAGGCGAGGAAGTCCCGCGGGGCCGCGTGCTTTTCAAGATCGATCCGCGCCCCTACCAGGCGGCGTTGCGCCAGGCCCAAGCCAACTTCCTGCGCGACACCTCGCAAAAGGACCAGGCCCGCTCACAGGAGCGCCGTTACCAGGAACTGCTCGCCAAGAATTTCGTCTCCAAGGAAGCCTACGCGCAAATCCGCACCAACGCCGATACGGCCGAAGCCGTGGCCCAGGGGAGCCGCGCCGCGCTCGATAACGCAACGCTGAATCTGGAGTACTGCACGATCCGCTCTCCGATCGACGGCTACCCCGGAAAGATTCAGATCCAGATGGGAAACCTGGTCAAGGCGAACGATACGCTTCCCCTGGTGGTGATCAACCAGGTCCACCCGATCTACGTGAATTTTTCAGTGCCGGAGCAGCAGCTCCGCGCCGTCCGCGGCTACATGTCCTCGGGGCCGCTCGCGGTCGAGGCGCTGGCGCCGGGCTCGGATCAAAGCGCAGCCTCCGGAACGCTGGTCTTCGTCGATAACGCCGTCGATCCGAGCACCGGAACGATCAAATTACGGGCGCAGTTCAAGAACAATGAAAACGCGCTGTGGCCGGGCCAGTTCGTCAACGTGAGGATCAAGCTCTACGACCAGAAAGACGCCCTCATCGTGCCCTCCAGATCAGTGCAGACCGGCCCAGCCGGTCAGTACGTGTTCGTGATCAAGCCCGACATGACCACCGAGGTGCGCAAAGTTACGGTCGAGCGCACCGAAGGCGACCGCGCGATCATCGCGACGGGTCTGGAAAAAGGCGAACGGGTGGTCACGGAGGGCCAGCTGCGCCTCGGGGCCGGGGCGAAGGTCGTGGTCAAGTCGTAAATTCTCGATGAATCTGTCGGAACTCTTCGTCCGCCGTCCCGTCATGACGGTGCTCGTCATGGCCGGGATTCTGATTTTCGGACTGGCGAGCTACCGCTTGCTGCCGGTTTCGTCGCTGCCCAACGTCGATTTCCCCACGATCCAGGTTTCGGCCACTCTCCCAGGCGCGAGCCCCGAGACCATGGCGGCTGCCGTGGCGACGACCCTTGAAAAGCAATTTTCGACGATCGCCGGCATCGATCAGATGACTTCGCTCTCCGGCCAGGGCCTCACCAGCATCACCATCCAGTTCTCGCTCGACCGTGACATCGACGCCGCCGCCCAGGACGTCAATTCGGCGATAGCGGCCGCGACAAAGCAGCTGCCGCCCACCATGACGACGCCGCCCTCGTTCAGGAAGGTGAATCCGGCCGACGCGCCGGTTTTCTTTCTGACACTCACGTCCGAAACTCTGCCGCTTTCGACCGTCAACGAATATGCGGAAACCTTTCTCGCGCAGCGCATCTCGACGATTTCCGGAGTGGCTCAGGTTCAGGTGCAGGGCCAGCAGAAATATGCGGTGCGCGTGCAGGTCGACCCCAACGCGCTTGCCGCGCGCGGCGTCGGCATCAACGAGGTCGAGCAGGCAGTCGCCAACGCCAACGTCAATCTGCCCACCGGTACGCTCTACGGCAAGGACCGCATGTTTGCCATACAGGCGACGGGCCAGCTCTACGAAGCTGCCTCCTTCCGGCCCATTATCGTCACCTACCGCAACGGCGCGCCGATCCGCCTGAGCGAGTTGGGCCGCGTTATCGACAGCGTGGAAAACGACAAGGTCGCCGCGTGGTTCAAGGACCAGCGCGGCATCGTCTTGGCCATCTATCGGCAGCCGGGCACCAATACCATCGAGGTCGTGGATGCCGTCAAGAAGCTGCTGCCGACCTTCCGCGCCGAAGTTCCGGCAGGGGTCAGCATCAACGTGATGTACGACCGGTCCACCACCATCCGCGAATCGGTCGCGGACGTGCGGTTTTCCCTGATTCTTGCGCTCGCCCTCGTGGTCATGGTGATCTTCATCTTCCTCCGCAATATTCCGGCCACTGTCATTCCGACGGTCGCGCTCCCGATGTCGATCATCGGCACGTTCTCGCTGATGTACCTTTTCGGCTACAGCCTGGACAACATTTCCCTCATGGCGCTGACTTTGTGCGTGGGCTTCGTGGTGGACGACGCGATCGTCATGCTGGAAAACATCTCGCGCCACATCGAGATGGGGAAGAGCCCGCTCCAGGCGACGTTCGACGGCTCGAAGGAGGTCGCCTTCACGATCCTCTCGATGACGATTTCGCTCGCCGCCGTGTTCATTCCGGTGCTTTTCATGGGCGGCATTCTGGGACGACTGCTGCACGAATTCGCCGTCACCATCATCGTCGCCGTGCTGATCTCGGGTTTCGTCTCGCTTACGTTGACGCCGATGATGTGCAGCCGCATCCTCAAGGCGCACGGCGACGTCAAGCACGGGAGGCTCTTCCTCGCGAGCGAGCGGGCGTTCGATGCGGTGAGGAACGCCTACGGATCGAGCCTGAGATGGGTGCTCGGGCGCCAGAGGTTCGTCATAGCGGTGTTTTTCGGCGTGGTCGTTGCCACCGGGGTGCTCTACGCGAAAATGCCCAAGGGCTTCCTCCCGAGCGAGGACGCGGGACAGCTCTTCTGCTTCATCGAAGCGCCCCAGGACATCTCTTTCGACGCCATGGTGACGTACCAGCGCTCCGTGCTGGAGATCCTCCGTGGCGACCCCAACATCGAAGCCGTGACCGGGTTCCTGGGCGCAACTTCCTTCAACCCTTCGCTCAACGTCGGCCGTGCCACCATGACTTTGAAGCCGCGCTCCCAGCGAAAATCGGCCGACGAAGTGGTGCGGGGCCTGCGCCCGAAGCTCGCCAATATGATGGGCATCAAGGTCTTCATCCAGAACGTCCCGGCGATCCGCATCGGCGGCCAGCTCACCAAGAGTCAGTACCAGTATGTGGTTCAAGGCGCGAGCACGGAAGAGCTGTACCACTGGGTGCCGATCATCGAGGACAAGCTCAAGACCCTGCCGGGACTGCTCGACGTCTCGAGCGACCTGCAGATCGCGAGGCCGCAGGTCAACGTCGAGATCGACCGCGAAAAAGCCTCGGCGCTTGGCGTGAGCCCGCAGCAGATCGAGGCGGCGCTCGCCAACGCCTACGGCTCGCGCCAGGTCTCGAACATCTATACCGCGACGAACCAGTACTGGGTGATCCTCGAGCTCGAGCCGAGGTATCAGCGCGATCCCGCGGCGCTGTCGATGCTTTACGTGCGCTCCTCGAGCGGGGCGTTGGTACCGCTCAACGCGGTAGCGAAGCTCTCTTATGGCGTCGGCCCGATGAGCGTGAGCCACCTCGGCCAGTTGCCCTCCGTCACGCTTTCGTTCGACCTGCAGCCGGATGTCGCGCTCTCCCAGGCGATCGCCCTGATCATGGGCATCCTGCTGGTGCTTTCCATTCTGGTGATCTACCTGGTGCTCGGCATTCTGTACGAGAGCTTCATACACCCGCTCACGATTCTTTCCGGGCTGCCGACCGCGGGACTCGGAGCGCTGGTGACCTTGTGGGCTTTCAACCTCGAGCTCAACATGTACGCCTTCGTCGGCATCATCATGCTGGTCGGCATCGTCAAGAAGAACGCGATCATGATGATCGACTTCGCCATCGAGGCGCAGCGCAACGAAGGCAAGGCGCCACCCGAGGCGATCTACCAAGCCTGCATGATCCGCTTCCGGCCCATCATGATGACTACGTTCGCCGCCCTCATGGGAAGCCTGCCGATTGCGCTGTCTTTTGGCGCGGGCGGAGACGCGCGCCGTCCGCTCGGCCTGGCGGTCGTGGGGGGACTCGTGCTGTCGCAGTTCCTGACGCTCTACATCACGCCCGTGATCTACCTCTACTTCGAGCGCTTCCAGCAATGGATCGCGCAGCGGCGCGAGACGCGCCAGATCGCAAAGGTGGGTGCCGCCCACTGACTAGGTGGGGCGGTCTGCTCGAAGAGGAGGGAGCCGGAGGAGACCCGCCTTCGGCGGTTACGGGTTGAGCTGCTTGTAGACGACCTCGGCCACCTGGAGCAGCTGTTCCCTTCTTATCTCGCCGGAAAGCGCGTACCCGAAATTGCCGTCGACCCAGTAGAAGACCGACACGCGGTCTTCCTGGCTGAAGCGGAAAGCGGTGTCGCGCGGCTCTCCCCTTTGCCTGGAAACGTACAGCGTCAGGCGCTGACCGCGCCCATCCTGATACATGAAGTGAGCGACCGGCCCCTGCGGCCCGGAGAGCAGCCGCCCGCCCACGAGTTCGTAGCCGAGAGGCGCGAGTTTTGGCGCTTTCAGCGTGGTGCCGAGGCGCTTCGACAACCACCCCACCAGGTGTTCTTCCTCGTTGGCGGTGACTTCGACCGGATGGCGCACCTCGGGCGAATACACCACGTGCGCGGTCGCCGCCAAGCGCGCGAGCGACACCGGCAGTATCTGCGGGGCGATGAACATGCCGCGAATCATCCAGCCGAGTCCGATTCCGAGCGCGAATATCGCGGCAGCGGCAGCGTAGAGCCGCCACGCGTGCGGGCGCAATGCAAGCAGCGCCGCCGGAACGGGTTCGTCGAGCACCGGGCTGTTTCAGAGGCATCACGGTCTGACCGCCGAGCAGCTGTCGCATGCGCTCGCGTGCCCGCGACAGTCGCGACATGACCGTGCCTATGGGGATGTCCAGAGCACAGCTGACCTCCTCGTAGGTCAGCTGCTCCACTGCGACGAGCAGCACGACTTCGCGCTGCTCGGCCGGAAGCGAGCGCAACACGCGGTCCACGTCCTGCAATTCGAGTTGCTCGCCTTGGGTCGCGCGAACTGCAATCGCCGGGAGTTCGTCCATCGCCTGCTCGATCTCGTAGCGGCGGCGCCTCGCTTGATTTACGAACACGTTATGCATGATGGTGAACAGCCACGCTCTCAGGTCGCTTCCCGGGCGCCATAGATAGAACTTGTTCCAGGCGCGCTCCAAGGTGTCCTGAACCAGGTCGTCGGCGACATAGCGGTCGCCGACGAGCGCACGCGCGTAGCGCCGCAGCCGGGGAATGTGCTCGATGATGAGGCGACGATCCATCTACCGCGCATTCTAACGCGCGGCCGGTCTTCCCGGAAACGCTCGACTCGCCGGGAAACGCAGGGCAAGCCGCAAACACCGTGGATTTTGCTCACTGCTTCCTCCCCAAAAGCGAACCTGCCATACAAACGCGCGGCTTGGCGCATTTATTCCGCGGGTTGCCGAGGCCCGCTAAATTTCTGGCGGGCGCGGCCGGCGTAAACACGAGCAGAGGCGTCGCTATTCCAGGTCGGGCAGCGAGAACCAAAAAAGGGTGGCCTCCGCCACCCTTCGAATCAAGTCCGCCCGGCGAATTTCAGCGCAGACCGGCGATATAGTCGGCCACCGCGCGAATTTCCGGATCGCTCATCTTTGCGGCGACCGCTTGCATCACCTTGTTCGCATCGTTCCTGCGCTCGCCCGAGCGGAATGCCTTCAGTTGCGCTTCGGTGTATTCGGCGTACTGTCCCGCCAGGCGCGGGTATTGCGCAGGCAGACCCGCCCCACTCGCGCCGTGGCATGCAGCACACGCAGGAAGGCCTTTGGTCAGGTCGCCGCCGCGCCAGATTTTTCGGCCGAGTGCGAACGCATCCCGGTTTTTTACCGCGCCCGGTTTGGCCTGCCGCGTAGCGTAGTACGACGCCACGTCGCGCATATCCTCCGCGGAAAGACCGGCGACCATGCCGCCCATGATCGGGTTTTCGCGCTCTGCCCTTTTTCCGGCCGCAGGCTTGAAATTGGCGAGCTGCTTCTGCAGGTACTCGGGAATCTGGCTCGCGAGCCTTGGATTGGCGGACGTCGGGCTGTTGCCATCGGCACCGTGGCAAGCCGCGCAAATCTTGTTCGCGATGCTTTGGCCCTTGGAGGAATCGGCTCCGGCGGCGGGCTCCGCGGCGGCGAGCGGGCCCGCGCAAACCGCCAAACTCAAAAGCGCCCAAGCTCGTTTCATGCCCCTTTCTCCACGTGAACCTTCGCCCAAAAGGCTGATATTCTAGCAAAATTGATCCGCCTATCCATGTTGCTTTTCCGCGGTGTTTCTTTTTTCAAAAGCGCAGCCTCGCTCGAGGACGTTCCGGCCAGCGCCGGTGAAATCGCCTTTGCGGGTCGATCGAACTCGGGCAAATCAAGCGCCATCAACGCGCTTGCGGGGAATCGATTGGCGTTCGTGAGCAAGACCCCGGGACGCACTCGACTCATCAATTACTACGCGCTCGGGGCGGGTCGATTCATCGTGGACCTTCCCGGCTACGGCTACGCCAGGGTTCCCGATGCGATGCGGGCGCCTTGGGAGAAATTGCTGGGTGGCTATCTTCAGATGCGCGGGCCGCTCCGCGGCTTGGCTCTCGTAATGGACGTGCGGCACCCGCTGACCGAGCTCGATCAGCGCATGCTGCGGTGGTTTGGCCCCACTGGAAAGCCGGTACACGTGCTGCTTACCAAAGCGGATAAACTCTCGCGGGAGGCGGCGCACACGGTACTGCGCCGGGTCGAAGGAGAAATCGGGGCACTTGCCCCCCATACTTCGGTGCAGCTTTTCTCGAGTCTCAAGAAATTCGGACTCGATCAGGCAGCGGCGGTGTTTCGGGGATGGCTGGATACGCGCGCGCCAGCGCCCCTCGCAGCGAACGGCGGCGACCCGCTCAGGGAGGAGAAGCGGGAGACGACCGAAGCCGTCTAAGGTATAAGAGCGGCGTGGCGATGGAAAAGTTCCGCAGTCGATCGCCCGAAAAATAAGCGACTGATCCACTTGGCAAAAAAAGGAGCTGTCATGCAGGTCTACGGCAGTTTTCCGGCGGTGCGCATGCGCCGCATGCGGCGCGACGAATTCTCGCGCCGGTTGATGCGCGAGCACGTCCTCACCGCCGATGACCTGATCTATCCGGTCTTCGTGATCGATGGCAAGAGCCGAACACAGGCCGTTCCGTCGATGCCTGGAGTGTCGCGCTACACGGCCGACAAGCTCATGCCCGTAGCCGAGCGATGCCTGAAGCTCGGCGTGCCGGCGATGGCGCTCTTCCCGGCGATCGAGCCGTCGCTCAAGAGCCCCGACGGCAGGGAAGCAACGAATCCCGATGGACTGATCCCGCGCGTCGTCGGCATGCTGAAGAAACGCTTTCCTGAGCTCGGCATCATGACCGATGTAGCGCTCGATCCCTTTACGAGTCACGGGCAGGACGGACTGATCGATTCCCGCGGCTACATTCTCAACGACGACACGCTCGCCGTACTCGAGGAGCAGGCGCTCGTTCAAGCGGCGGCCGGCGTGGACATCGTCGCTCCTTCGGACATGATGGACGGCCGCATCGGCCGCATCCGGAGCGCGCTGGAGGCGAGAGAATTCATCCACACGCGTATCATGGCTTATTCGGCGAAATACGCCTCGGGATTCTATGGACCTTTCCGAGATGCAGTCGGATCGGCGGCGGGCCTCGGCAAGGGCAACAAGTTCACTTACCAGATGGATCCCGCCAACAGCGACGAGGCGCTTTGGGAAGTGGGGCTGGATCTGCAGGAGGGGGCAGACATGGTGATGGTCAAGCCGGGCATGCCCTATCTGGACATCGTTCGCCGCGTCAAGGACGAGTTCAAAGCGCCGACCTACGTCTATCAGGTCAGCGGCGAATACGCG
>WNFI01001775.1_pt1 | contig 12287 bp, 10 predicted proteins | sample 5400471 | NCBI WGS metagenome assembly WNFI01 (sample SAMN13153348, study PRJNA577476) | soil metagenome | isolation source: 100 cm saprolite on Douglas fir-dominated hillslope | place: USA:California | collected 2013-09-17 | reverse complement strand
CCGCCGCGATCGCGCTGCGCTGAGACGAGTCGGCGTCGAGGACGGAATAGTCGGCATCCGGCGAGTCGAGCACCGGGGCAGCAGCATCGTCGGCCGACAACAATTCCTGCGCCTCCGGGTCGCCGGCGATCGCGGCGACAACGTCACTGTCGGCAAGCAGTTCGGCCGCGTTCTGGATATCGCGGACCATCGGCAGCTTCGCGTAGGTGAAGGTGCCGATGACCTTCCTGTCGATGATCGCGAAGCCGGGGACCTCGGCGGCCTCGGCAACCGCGGTCAGTGCGCGGTACAGGCGGTCCCCGCGTAGGTCGGCCAGCTTGTCGGTGGCCGCCCCGTAGACGGTGGTCAGCTTGTGCAGCAGAACGGGGTTCACCTCGGGCTCGTCGTCGAGCAGGAGATCGAAGTCGTCGTGCCTGGCCCTGGTCGGGGTGATCGTCAGGCCGCGGAGAAGGACCGGCGCAGCGGGCTGGAGAAAGAGTTCGTCCCAGCGCGCCATCCCGACAGCCAGGTATCCCGCCCTGATGCCGCGCTCCTCGAGCAACTCCCTGGCCTTGCGGTAGATCACCTGAATCCGGCGGATCGCGTCGGCGCGGATATCGACGTCGCGGAACAGCTTGGTCAGCCTGATCGATCCGGTGGTCAGCAAGTGCTCGAGCGCCGCCGGGTCCGCCTGGGCCAGGTCAAGCGTGCCGGAGCGGCGGTCTTTGAAGTACAGCAGCGTGTTCCGCCCGCCCAGGTCGGTGAGGGCGGCCGCCCAATGCTCCTGTGCGGCCTGAATCAGCTCCGTGCGCCGATCGGCGGCGCCGTTCGCTGCGCCGGGAGCCTCATGGCCGACAAGTCCGCCGGGTCGGCTGACGGGAGAAGGCGGCCCGGCACGCTCGACCACACCGGCGGGCCCTGGCGGCTCGGCGCGATCGGGCAGCTCGGTACCGCGGCCGTCCCGTCCATTGGTCGGAACCGCAGGCCTTCCATCGAGTGCGTCAGCAGGTGGCTGCGACATCAGCAATGCACCTCGGCTGCCGGGCGGCACCGGTGCCGCCGAGCGGAGTGGTCGGGAATGGAGTTGGCGGAAGCCTTGCGATTCCAGCGCCAACCGTGGCGCACGCACAGATACCCGTTCCTGCCAGGATCATCCACCCATCGGGTCACGTCTCGCGCGACCCTTCTCATGCGCGCCGCCGGAATCATGGGCCCCCAGCAATCAGATATCACAACTGGGCGTACATCGCCACCCGTTTTACCACCTTTTACCCGATCCGCGACCATCGCGATCGGCTCCACCGCGGCGGCCGTCCGACTTCGGAGCCGTTAGCGCACGACAAATGCCGTATACAGGGCGTGGAAATGACGGCGCCTGAGGCCGCGTTGTCGTCATCGGTCACGCACTGGGACAGTAGCGGAATGGCTGGTTCGCTGGCGAGTGCCCGAGATAGGTCGCGGGCGGGACATATCGCCTGGAACTCGTAGTGCTCGCCGGAATCCTGCCTTCGGGCGTCGAATCGGCCGAGGTGTTCGGCGGCGAGTGCGACGAGGGTGAATTGTTCCCTGAGGAGGCCGCTCTCGTCGCCGGAGCCAGCGCGAAGCGGCGGCGCGAGTTCACAGGGGTCCGGGTCTGTGCTCGGCTGGCGCTGGTGCGGGCCGGGGTCCGGCCCGCACCGATCATGCCAGGGCCTTCGGGTTCACCCCGATGGCCGCCCGGAATCGTCGGCAGCATGACGCACTGCGATGGTTACTGCGCTGCGGCAGTCGGCCGGGCCGATACGTTCGCCGCGATCGGCATCGACGCCGAGCCGGATGAGATGCTGCCGGGCAGCGTCCTGCCCAGGGTAGCCAGCGAGTCAGAACGGACGGCACTGGCCGGGCTTGCGGCAGTTGCGCCTGGGGTTTGTTGGGACCGAATCTTGTTTAGCGCTAAGGAATCGGTGTTTAAGGCGTGGTTCCCGGCGACCGGCCTGCGGCTCGGGTTCTCCGACGCGGAGGTCGAGCTTCTCGAGTCGGGCAGCTTCGCCGCGCACCTGCTCGTTCCAGGACCCGTGGTCGGCGGCCGCCGGGTCGCGACCTACGACGGATTCTGGGCTGTCAGCCGCGGCCTTGTCGTAACGGCCGTGGCCGTGCCCGCTAGTTGCCCTTGACGTTGACGATCTGGCGCAGGACATGGCGGACTTCGACCAGGTCCTTCGAGTCCTCCATGATGACGTCGATGTCCTTGTACGCGCCTGGGATCTCGTCGAGGAACGCGTCGGTCTTGCGCCACTCGATGCCAGCCATGGCGGCGTCGAGCTGGGCGCGGCTGAACCTCTTGCGCGCCGCCGACCGGCTGTACTCGCGGCCGGCTCCGTGCGGCGATGAGTTCAGCGCGAGCCGGTTGCCCTTGCCGGTTACGACATAGGACCTGGTGCCCATCGACCCTGGGATGAGACCGGGCTTGCCTTGCGAGGCGTCGATGGCACCTTTGCGTGACAGCCACACTTCCTTGTCGAAATGAGTCTCGCGCTCGGTGTAGTTGTGGTGGGTGTTCACGGTCTCCTCGGGCTGGACGGGCCGGCCGAGCCAATCGCCGACGCGATCGGCCACGCGGTGCATCATCTCCTCGCGGTTCAGCAGGGCGAAATGCTGCGCCCAGCGCAGGTCCCTGATGTAGGCGCTGAACTCATCGGTTCCCTCCACCAAGTACGCTGCCCAGCTGGAAGCGCCAGTTCGGCGCGATCTCGTCCGCGCTGCCCGCGCCGTCGCGCTGCTCGAGCTCAGTGATCCTGGCGGTGGTCTCGTGGCTATAGATGCGGCTGTTGTACTTCCCGGCCGACAGCGGGATGGCCCGCTCGATCGCCTGGCGGAGTGCGGCGAGGTCGCCGCGGACCCTGATCTCGTCCGCGGAGAACTGCGTGCGCAGGGCGATCATGCCGCAGCCGATGTCGACACCGACCGCTGCCGGGATGATCGCGCCGAGCGTGGGGATGACCGAGCCGACGGTTGCGCCCTTGCCGAGGTGCGCGTCTGGCATCAGGGCGATGTGCGGGTAGATGAACGGCATCGACGCCGCGCGCTCGGCCTGGGCCCGCGCGTTGTCGGCGAGGATCGACGCCCAGTTCATGAGCTTATTGTTGATCTGCTCCATCACAACCTCCGCTGGCGCGCCAACTGTAGCCGCGGAAGTCCGCCCGTAGAGGGTACTCGCTCGGGCAGTTCATCAGGGCCTTCGACGCTGCCTACGGGGAGACGCCCGGCCGGTACCGGACCCGCCGCCGGGTCGAGCGGGCGTGCGAGTTGCTGCGCTCGGTCAACCTGACCGTGACCGAGATCTGCATGCTGGTCGGGTTCAGCAGCCTCGGTTCGTTCAGCCGCCGGTTCGCCGACATCGTCGGCCGGTCACCGTCTGAGTATCGGCGCGAGGCGGCGCGGCTGGGCGGCCCTGCTCCGATCCCTGGCTGCTTCGCGCTGATGTGGCGGACGGGGCTGCCCGCACGCTGATCCACGGACACATCGCAATTTCGGAGAAGCGACCAGCCTTCGGCTCACCGTACCGTCGTGCCGATGCCAACCACGAGGAGATGATGATGATCACAGGCGTCGGGATCGTCTCGGTCTGGGTGCTCGACACTGAGTCGGCCAAGGAGTTCTACACCAAGCGACTAGGTTTCGACCTGACCAACGACATCCAACTCGACAGCGGCATGCGCTGGCTGACCGTCCGTCCGCCCGAGAACCAGGGCCAGGAGTTCCTGCTGGTCGACCCGGCCCACTCCATGCTCGATGCGGACACCGCAGTGCAGGTCCGCGCGCTGGTCGCCAAGGGGGCGCTGAGCCCAGGCGTCATGGCCACGACGGATTGTCGCGCCGACTACGAGACTCTGCTCGAGCGGGGCGTCGAGTTCATCCAGCCGCCCGCCGACCGGCCCTACGGCATTGAGGCAATCCTGCGGGATGACTCAGGCAACTGGTTCAGCTTCACTCAGCGCAAGGCGGCGGAAGCTGAGTGAGTCGGCGCCGGATCGTCCGGGCTGGCCAGATCGCGGAAGCGGATTATCAGGATTGCGATCGCGGCCAGCCCGGCGGCCAGTGCGAACAGGTAGCCGGCGTCCGCGCCATTGGCGTCGACAAGCCGGCCAGCCAATGGCGCGCCGATCGCCGTTCCAGTCGCGGCAGCGGTTGTCAGCCACGACATGCCCTCGGTCCGCTGGTCGGCGGCCACTACACGCCCGGCGATGCTGTAGGAGCTCACCAGCGTGGCGGAAATGCCCAGGCCGCCCACGAAGATCGCGACAGCAATCGCGGCCAGCCCGGGCATGAAGGCCAGCGGCCCGACGCCGAGCGCCGTCGCCGCTAGGGCCACCCGGAGCCTGACGGCCTGGGGCGCGTGCCAGCGCCGTGCGCCATACCAGACGCCCGCGATCGCGCTGCCCAGCCCGTACAGTGCAAGCAGCGGACCGGCCATTGCGCTCGCGCCGTGTTCCTGCGCGAACGCAATGGTGGCCAGGTCGACCGCCACGAATAGGGCTCCCAGGCAGATGTGCATGGCGATCAGGACTCGCAGTCCGCGGCTGCGCAGGACGGTCCCGCCGCCGCGCCCTTCGCCGCGCACCGGGGGCTCGCTTGCCCTGTGCCTGGTCAAGCCGACCACTCCGGCCAGGCTCAGCGCAAGGGTGACCAGCAATCCGCTGACCGGCCGGATTCCTGTGACGAGCGCTACCACAACCACTGGCGCGGCGATGAAGATGACCTCGTCGGCGATCCCCTCCAGGGAGAACGCAGCATCGAGCGTGTCACTGCCGCCCAGCAACTGACTCCACCGGGAACGAACCATCGGGCCAAGAGCGGGCATGGTTGCCCGGCTCAGGGCGCCTGTGATGATCAGCGCCCAGTCCGGCGCGTGGCTGATAGCACACCAGGCGAAAGCAGCCGTAGTTCCAGTGAAGACGCCCGCGAGGGGCCGTAGCACCCACGCCTGCCCCCGCCGGTCGGCCAGACGGCCGACCCTCGGGGTCACAACCGCGAACAGCACCGCGCCGGCGGCTGACACGACTCCCGCGGTGCCGTATCGGCCTGTGACCGAGACGATCAGCATGACCTGGGCGATGCTGAGCATGCCCATCGGCATCCGCCCGATGAAGCCGGGGATCGCGAACTGGAGCACTCCCGGCGTCCTGAGCACCGCGGCGTACCGCTGCAAGCCCGGACTGGCGTGCTGGGGTTGCGTAATAGCTGTCATGCTCAGCACGCTAGAAGCTGACCGGACTACCGGTAAGCTCCAATTTGATGCCAGTACAGTGGTCCGGTTTGGGTCCGGAGCTGCTGCTCGCCCTGGACCGGCGAGCGGCCGAGCCGCTGCGGTCCCAGCTGGAGCGCCAGCTGCGGGACGCGATCAGGTCAGGTCGCCTTGCCGTTGGGGAGCGGCTTCCGTCTTCGCGCGAGCTGGCACGGGAGCTGCCGCTCTCGCGAGGTTTGGTCCAGGATTGCTACGCCCAGCTGCAGGCCGAGGGGTACCTGAGCACGCGGGTTGGCTCCGCGACCCGGGTAGCCGCCCGGGCTGGCGGGCAGCCGACACGAGCAGCCGGGCCAGGGCTTGGCCACGGCCAGGCAGGCGCGGGCCCCGATTACGACGTCCCTGGCCGACCGCGCCTTGCGGTCGACTTCGCCTCCGGCGTGCCTGACCTGGCGAGCTTCCCTCGCGGGGACTGGGCATGGGCGATGCGGGAGGTGTGCCGCGCCGCACCGACCGCGGCGTTCGGCTACGGCGATCCGCGCGGAAGCCAGCAGCTGCGCGAGGTGCTCGCCGCGTATCTGCGCCGGGTTCGGGCTGCGGCGGCGAGCGCAGAGCAGATCATCATCTGCACCGGCTTCGCCCAGGGCCTGAACCTCGTCCTGCGCGCCTTGGCCAGATCTGGTGTCGCGCGGGTCGGCTTCGAAGATCCCGGCTACAGCCTGGCCGTCGCGGCGGCGGCCAGCCGGGCGGGGGTCGATGCGGTTCCCGTGCGGGTCGACGAATCGGGGGTAGACGTGACGGCGCTGGCCGCGACGGGAGCCAGGGCCGTCGTGCTCACGCCTGCACATCAGTGGCCCACGGGAGTTGTACTCAGCCCGGAGCGACGGCTGCAGCTGGTCGAGTGGGCGGCCGCGAGCGACGGCATCATGATCGAGGACGACTACGACGCCGAGTTCAGGTACGACCGCGATCCCGTTGGCGCGCTGCAGGGACTCTCCGCTGACCGGGTCGCGGCGATCGGTACCGTGAGCAAGTCGCTGGCCCCGTCACTGCGGTTGGGCTGGGTTGCGTGCCCGACTTGGCTGGCCGGGGCGGTGGCCGAGGAGAAGGCAGGGCAGGATCGCGGCTCGCCGGTGCTGGAGCAGCTTGCCCTCGCGATGCTGATGGAATCCGGCCGCTTCGACCGGCATCTGCGCAGGATGCGGGCCAGCTATGCCGGGCGGCGCGTCGTGCTGGTCGAGGCGCTCGCCAAGCACGCTCCCGATGTTGCGCTCACCGGCATGGCGGCGGGCTTCCACGCGGTGGCGCACCTTCCCGGCCAGCTCGCCGAGGGACAGGTCATCACCGCCGCCCGCGAGCGCTCGACCGGCTTGTACGGCATGAGCGAGCACCGGTCGAACCGATCACCAACCCCTGGGCAGCTCGTACTCGGTTTCGGAAACCTGAGCGAGCGGTCCATCAGCGCGGGCATCGCCGCCGTCGGCGACATCCTGCGCGGCGAAGGAAAGGAGCACGGACGGCATGCGGGATGATCAGATCAAAGCTCCGGGGTCCGACCAAACTCACCGGCCACGCGCCCGCGACCTTGGAGTACCCGTCCGGGGTGAGCCAGGGGAGTGGAATGCGATCACCGACGTCCCGGGCGTTGAGGTGGGATACGAGACCCTGATCTCCGGGGACGGGCCGCTGCAGGTCGGTCGCGGGCCGGTCAGGACCGGGATTACCGCCGTGCTTCCGCTCGGGCGCGCGGGCGTGGGCACGTCGTGCCCCGCGGGCTGGTACTCGCTCAACGGCAACGGCGAGATGACCGGAACCGCGTGGCTCGATGAGGCCGGGGCTCTGTCGCTGCCGGTCGGCATCACGAACACGCATGCCGTCGGGCCGGTGCACCAGGGGATCATCGAGTGGTCGATCGGCGTGAACCCGGCCCTGGCCGCCCGCTGGCATCTGCCAGCCGTGGCCGAGACGTGGGATGGCTACCTGAACGACATCAACGGTGGGCACGTCACCCCGCAGACCGCGAAGCACGCGCTCGACAGCGCGCGCAGCGGGCCGCTCGAGGAAGGCTCAGTCGGCGGCGGTACGGGGATGAACTGCTACGGCTTCAAGGGCGGCACGGGAACCTCGTCCCGCCAGGTACGGGTCGGTGCCCGCCGGTACATGGTCGGTGCGCTGATGCAGGCGAACTTCGGCAGCCGCAACGAGCTCGTCGTGGCTGGCCGGTACCTCGGCCGGATGCTGAGCGGGGACAACCCGATGGAGGAGACCGACTGGCTGGCCCTCGCCGCGCCGCCGGGCGCAGGCTCCTGCATCACGGTTGTCGCGACCGACGCGCCGCTGCTGCCCGGGCAGTGCAAGGCGCTGGCGCGGCGAGTCCCGTTCGGCCTGGCACGGACCGGGACGACGGGCAGCCATTTCTCCGGCGATCTGTTCCTGGCCTTCTCGGCGACCAACGTCGGGATGCTGGATAGCTCGCTCGACGCCCGCAATGACGGCGACGCGCTGCCTAGCATCGAATTCGTGCCGTGGGGTCAGATGGACCCGCTCTACGAGGCTGTCGTGCAGTGTGCCGAGGAATGCGTGCTGAACGTTCTGGCGGCCAGCACGACGATGATCGGCCGGGACGGACATCGAAGCCCCGGTTTCCCGGTCGAGCGTCTCGGCCCGCTGCTCCCGGGCTAGGTCGCAGCGGGCCTAGGCGTCGCCGCCCAGGCGCGTGACCTGCGCGTGCAGATAGCGCTGGTGCGGCAGGCTGGCCGTCAGCCCTGCTGCGTCCAGATAGGCGGTCCGAGCCGCAGCGCGGTCTCCTGCCATCTCAAGCAGGTGGGCCCGGACGGCGTGGAACCGGTGGCTTCCGGTTATCCGCTGATCGGCCTGCATGGGCGCCAGCAGGTCAAGCCCGGCTCGCGGGCCGCGGACCATGGCCACCGCGACCGCGCGGTTGAGCGCCACCACCGGATTGTCGGATAGCTGCAACAGCAGTTCGTACAGGGCGACGATCTGCTGCCAGTCGGTGGCCTCGGCGGTGGCCGCCTCGTCATGGACCGCGGCTATCGCCGCCTGCAGCTGGTACGGTCCGGGCGATCCGCGGCTCAGAGCTCCGGTGATCAGCGCCACGCCTTCAGCGATCTGATCGGTGTCCCAGCGGCTACGGTCCTGCTCAGCCATGGGAATCAGGTCGCCATCCGGCCTGGCACGTGCAGGCCGCCGCGCCTCGTTGAGCAGCATCAGCGACAGCAGCCCGGTGACTTCGCCATCCTGAGGCAGCTGCCGGTGGACGAGGCGGGTGAGCCGGATGGCCTCGGCCGACAGGTCTGCGCGCACCAGCCCGGTGCCCGAGGTGGCGGCATAGCCCTCAGTGAAGATCAGGTAGAGCACGTGCAGAACCGCCGCGAGGTGCTGGGCGCGCTCCGACCCGGTCGGCATGGCGAAGGGCAGTCCGCTGTCCTTGATGGCTTGCTTCGCTCGCGTGATGCGCCGCGTCATGGTCGCCCCGGGTACCAGAAAAGCCCTGGCGATCTCCGCGGTGGAAAGCCCGCCAACCGCACGCAGGGTAAGCGCGATCTGGGAGGCCGGGGACAGCGCGGAATGGCAGCACATGAACAGCAGGATCAGGGTGTCGTCGGCCCTTCTGATTGGTGCGTCGGCCGCCGGGGCAAGCCACTCGGCGGGAAGTATCTGCCGCGCGGCGGTTTCCTCGCGGCGCTGCCTGGCCTGCTCGGTGCGTAGCAGGTCGGTCAGCCGCCGCGATGCGACCGTGGTAAGCCAGGCGCGCGGATTATCAGGGATGCCTTCGGCAGGCCATTGCGTCGCCGCAGCCAACATCGCCTCCTGGACGGCATCCTCGGCCATATCGAAGTGCCCGTAGCGCCGCACCAGCGCGCCGAGAACCTGCGGCGCCAGTCGGCGCAGCAGGTTCTCGGCCTCGTTGCCAGACACGGCGGCTGTCAGAGTTCCAGCTCGTGCCTGGACTCTGCGATCGGCCGCACGTCGACCGCTGCGCGGGCGCGCACGTGCTCGGGGCCGGGCGTGTCTGCCAGCCGGGCGGCGATCTGGGTAGCCCGGTCGAAGCTGTCGCACTCGACGATCCAATAGCTGGCTAGCACCTCCTCGGACTCCGGATATGGACCGTCGGTCACCACCGGAACGCCGCCCCCGAGCCGGATCCGACGGGCGTGAACCGGAGCAGTCAGGCCTTTGGTGTCGACCAGTTCGCCGGACTCAGCCAGCTCCTTGTTGAACGACTCCATGAAGGTGCCCATCGCCGCGAAGTCCGCCGACGACCAGGCGGGCTGCTGCGGCCCGGGCCTGCCGCTCAGCGAGTCGTAGTCCTGCTGTGAGGCGTAGATCAGAATCATGTACTTCACGGGAGTCTCCTTCCTGCTGGCGCCCTTGCGGCGCCTCTCGGCTGAGACGTCGGCGCCAGAACTAGGAACCGGACATTCGCGCGCCACGGCCGACCGTTGGCAGCCGGCGCGATACCGGCGTTCAACCGGAAATTCTGTCAAGGATTTGTTTCGGCGCGCGAGCCGGCTGGGCCGCAGTGCCGCGCCGACTGGCTGCTGTTGTTCTCCCAGACGATCGCCGAGTTGCCGTCGTCGTCGGTGCCTGCACGGCCGCGACCGCCCAGCACCGCTCCTCGCCCGGGGCTCAGAGCCGTATGATGCGGCTTGTGGCGAACATGGTGGCTCGCAGGCTATTGCCTGGATGGGCCGCGCTTAGCCGGATCGTGCACTGGGCCAGCACCTACCGGGTGGATATCGCGTGGGTGATCTTCGTCCTGCTCAATCTGCTCGCCATGCGCTTGGTTCCTGCGTGGCAGACCGTTCCCTTCCTGATCATCTGGCTCAGCCTGACGGCGGTTTACGGCTTCAGGCTCTGGCATCTCGGGTCAACCCTGCTGACCGTCGTGACCGTTACCCTCGCGACCGGCGGCCTGATCGGCTGGCAGGTTCTGCGCGGCAAGCAGGACGCCGACTACCTGGCCGAGGTACCGCTGCTCGCGATGATGTTCGTGGTCATGGTCTGGCATTCTCGCAGGCGCGTCGCCGCCATGGACCAGATGAAGCGCGGCGGACGCGCGCGTCGCAGCGGCGGAGTTGCTCAGGATCCGGCGGCTCACCAGCAGGTTGCTGCTCCTGGCATCGACGGACGCGCCGGACTTCCTCTACTTGGCTCTGGTCGATGTCGAGGAGATCCTGGTGGAAGCCCTGCACCGGTGGAGCCACGTGCCGCGGCAGTGGTCGCTCGGCACACTGCCAGAGGGATGGGTGCGCGCAGACGCCGACCGGCTGACAATGGCCCTGGACGCGCTGATCGAGAACGCGGTCGATCACACGCACACGACCGATCAGATCGAACTGAGCGCGCGCCGCGAGGACGAGACGATCGTGATCACTGTGGCCGACACGGGCCCTGGTATACAGGCGGCCGACATCGAGCGGATCTTCGTGGGCCAGCGGGCGCTCCAGTCCTAGCCGCCGCGACGCTCTGGACAAGGCTCACGGCCTCAAGCATCGTTGAGTGAACCGGCGCAAACTGGAGGCAGCTGTGAGTGACTATGTCATTGTGGGAGCCGGCTCGGCCGGATGCGTGCTCGCGGCAAGGCTGAGCGAGGACCCCGACGTACGGGTGACCTTGATCGAGGCCGGCGCGCCTGACACCGCGCTGGAGATCCACGTGCCTGCCGCATTCGGCAAGCTGTTCCAGTCCAAGTGGGACTGGGATTACACCACTGACCCCGAACCAGCGCTTGACTCCAGGCGCCGTTACCTGCCCCGCGGCAAGATGCTCGGCGGCTCGTCGTCTATGAACGCGATGATCTACATCCGTGGCAACCGGCTCGACTACGACCAGTGGGCGGCCAACGGCGCGACCGGCTGGGGATGGGCCGACGTGATGCCCTACTTCCTGCGCGCCGAGGACAACGAGCGCGGGCCAGGCGATCTGCATGGCACCGGCGGGCCGCTGACGGTCTCAGACAGCCGGTCCCGGCATGCGCTGATGGACGCCTACCTCGAGGCGGCGCAGCAAGCCGGTCACAAGCCGAACGATGACTTTAACGGCCCCGAGCAGGATGGCGTCGGCTACTACCAGCTCACTCAGCGCAATGGGATGCGGTGCAGCGCGGCCGTCGCCTACCTGCACCAGGCCATGGCGCGCCCGAACCTCGAGGTCATTACCGACGCGCTGGCGACCAGGATCCTCTTCGACGGCAGCCGGGCGATCGGGGTCGAATACGAGAGGCACAACGAAACCGCTCAGGTACTCGCCGACCGGGAGGTGATCGTCTCGGCAGGGGCCTACAACTCCCCGCAGCTACTGATGCTCTCCGGCATCGGCGTGGCCGCGGAACTGCAGGCCTACGGCATCGAGCCGCGAGCTAACCTTCCGGTCGGGGAGAACCTCCAGGATCACATCAACGTCGGGATCGGCTACCTCACCGACACCGAATCCCTGCTCACCGCGGAGACACCGGAGAACATCGCGCTGCTCGAGAACGAGGGGCGCGGCCCGCTGACGTCCAACGTCGGCGAGGCCGGCGGCTTCTTCCGCACCCGCGATGACCTAGATGCGCCGGACTGCCAGATCCACGCTGTGCCGGTCATGTTCATCGACGAGGGTCTCGGGCTGCCCACCGATCATGGCTTCGGGTTCGGGGTGTGCGTGCTGCAGCCCGCCAGCCGCGGCAAGGTGTTCCTGCGGTCGTTGTTGCCGAGCGCCAAACCGCACATCGTGCACGGCTACTTCACCGATCCGGCCGACCGGATGACGATGATCAAGGCGGTGCGTGTCCTGACCGAGATCGCTGCTCAGCCTGCACTCGCCCCCCATCGTCGCGCCGACCTGCGGGTTCCGGCATCTGACAGCGACGCCGACATCTGGGAGTTCACCAAACGCGAGTGTCAGACCCTGTATCACCCGACCAGCACCTGCGCCATCGGCTCTGTCGTCGACCCGCAACTGCGAGTGCTCGGCTTCGAGGGGCTCCGGGTGGTGGACGCTTCGGTGATGCCGACTGTGATCAGGGGAAACACGAACGCTCCCACCATCATGATCGCGGAGAAGGCGGCCGACCTGATCCGCG